>Ga0265338_10000192_pt1 | contig 115195 bp, 111 predicted proteins | sample 42126metaG_FD_193579 | JGI IMG/M metagenome (GOLD analysis project Ga0265338, IMG submission 193579) | Rhizosphere microbial communities from Carex aquatilis grown in University of Washington, Seatle, WA, United States - 4-21-26 metaG | ecosystem: Host-associated > Plants > Roots >...
CTAATCATAGCAAGGATTACAAGATGAATAGTAATTGGTCAGAAGCAAAAACGCCAAACATAAGTTTGACGTATTGTACAAAAAATGGCTGGGGATGAGCCCGCTGCTAGGCACACTTTGTTAAGCGAATATCTAATCTTGGCCAAAAGACTAGAGGGCCTTGGTTTTAGCTATCGCAACGGAAAGGTTATCGTTCCTGGTATGTGATGAGAAAGCTAGCAACAGGAGAGTATATAATATATTAAGAAACAAATCACCAATATTGACAATATATCATTGCATTTGCTATAATATATGTATCACCATGACCGGATAGGCCTAAGGTTTCGACCGACCGCCGATGCCGGTCTTTTGATATTTTAGAGACGGCTTAAGCTGACTCAGCTCCACTATGTACTTTGAGTATGGTCGTAGTAACTTGGAATACTTACCATTGGGCGTAAAGACGTGGAGTAACTTATTATTATCTTCAAGATACTGGATTAAACACGCAAAATCCCCGTCGCCACTTACAATAATCGCCTTATCATAGTTACCGTATTCAATTGCGGCTGCATGTAACACTAGCTCGGCATCGACATTGCCCTTGACAGTTTCTTTTCCATTTTCAAAGTACCGAACGGTAGGTTTGAAGATCAAAATGAATCCCGCTGCTTGCAGCTGCGTATAGAGTTTCTGATTGTTGGCAACAAGGCCAATGAACATGAAAGCGCGGTTGACGCCATACTTATTTTTCAGGTAAAGCCGGAATTTTTTATAGTCAACTTGCCATCCCATGCTGCGGACTCCCAAATTGAGATTTTGGCTATCGATAAACGCATAATTAGTCATGGGCTACTCCTCCGTAAGTGATTCTATCAAAGCGTTAAAGTAGCGGGTAATCTTTTCACTGTCTCGTTTACTAAGAGTGGTTGGAAGAGTAAGGGTCACTTGAGTCCCATCGCCTAACGGATAGGGGAAGTCCATTATGCCGCGAGAGCTAACGGGGGGGTGTAAATATGTAAATACATTGACGTTGTCGGCTTTAGAGTCAGGAGATAGGGGGTTAAGATCGCCAGGACCTTCTTTGGCAAACTTGATAGATTCAGTGTAACGATGAGTTATTGCTCCTACATTTTTGTTGGTGACTTCCGGGTATTTCCTGATAAGTCGACCACTCACCTCCAAGGGTAAGTTGCCGTCTGGGTATTCGGATGCGAGAAACGCGAACAGAACTGGGTTGGTCGCCAGTCTCATAGCTAGCTCTTTCCATTTCTCGCGGTTGTTCTCTACAGCAAGAAGATCCTTTGCTTCATCGGTGATTTGATAATACGTTCGACCACTCAGGATTACGCGGTGAACTAGGCTATAGTGTGCAAGAGACCCTACAACATTGTCCCCATTACTGTTTCCCTCTTTAATCCCGAGCCCTTGAACGATTAGGACTTTACGCTCGAGTCTATCTTGACCGGGGATGTTATTTTTGACCTTCTTGAGATAATCATACGCGCGTTTAAGGTCAATAGACGGAAACGGGTTCCTTAGTTTTGGCGCTGGGGCTAGAGTTGACATAAAACTTTCTCCTATCGCTTTCTCTTTAAGGTGAACAAGGTCGTCAGAACTTGGCACTGCCGAGTAATAAAGGTGCGGCTGTGGGGGATAAAAATGCCCAGGATAGTCAAGATGAATATACAGATCACTGCAGCTAGTAGGAGTACTAAAACTAGGGTACTGATATTGTCTGCGCCTCTAGTCATCCACTCTAACATGTTTTCAGTCTAGCGTACGTCTCGTAACTCGTCAACAATAACACGAGAACTCGAGTTGTGCGAGATGTCTACGAGTCTACTTGTAGGATATTGTGCGGGTGCGAACCCGAAGGTGACTTGCGCCGTCATTCTATAATGCCGACAGGGATGAGGGATTCGAACTCCCGATTAACGGGGGTAGAGCATGAAAAAAGTTCCAGAAACTGGAGCATCTGGAACTTTTTTCATCTGTTTACTACTCTGGCTGGGGATGAGGGATTCGAACCCCCGATCACGGGACCAGAACCCGTTGCCTTACCACTTGGCCAATCCCCAATAATCGACTGGAGAGATTATAGCCTAACAGATAGCATTTGGCTAGAGCTCATAGTACGAGATATACTAGCAAGCATATGCGTTTCTTACGGACCGAGCGCGCAGTCTTTTTCAGTGTAGCCGCCTTAACCATTTTATCCGCAGCATTATACTGCAGCTGGCCGCTGGGATTCTGGCTTAATCCGGAGGCTATGCAGGACGGCCTGGCAAGCGAGCTCGGCGCCTTTGGCCAGCCATATGACTGGGTATTCATATGGGGGGATATTGTGAGTGGCGTCTTGCTAGTGATAGTGGTAACCATGTTGGTGCGGCTTTACAAGCAAACAAGTTGGGCACGGCTGGCACTGATTTTTCTGGCAATTTACGGCCTATGCGGCGCACTCGATGCAGCACTACCGCTACATTGTCTGCCGTCTGAAGAGGTGTGTGGCCCGGTGCTCCACGACCCAATGCTTATCGTACACGGTAGCTTTGACCTTATCGGATCGACGGCGCTGATAGGTACGCTGGTGGCTGCAGGGGGATTCGTACACAAGCAAAACCGTGAATGGTGGCCCTGGATCTGCCTCGTCGGTATCGGTGGTACGTTATTTGCCATAGCATCCGGCGTATTTTATATATGGGGTGGTCCGGGTTATTGGGCGCAGCGCTACTACATAACGCTCAGCTGCGTATGGGTGGCAAGCATGCCGTTTGTGCTTCGGCCAAAACGCGGCGCATCATCTCGCTCAGTAAGTGGCTAGCATCCGGCGTCTATTCCGGGGTGATGTCGCGGCGGGCAAAGGCCCGGATCCCCACCCAAGAAAGCATGACGGCCAGTACCATAAACCAGCTGAATGTCTTCCAGTCCGGCCACTGGTTCAAACTAAAGTTTGTGTAGTAAAACACTGAGCTGTGTAATAGCCATTTACTAAGCTGTGCTGCCGAGGCCAGTAAGGTAATCAAGAAAGACCAGAAAATAATGGCGTACATGGCAATCGATGCCAATCGGGGCAACAGTCCATATAACAGTGTGCCCACCCCCAGTAGAAATGCTACGCTGCCTGTCAGGCAGATACTGGTTGCAATTACTCGAGCGAAGTTGAGTGAGATGTGCTGCATTGAAGCGATAGTCAGTAATAACAGGCCGCCCAGGATTGATATAGTCAACACCACGCCAAGCCCGAGTAATAGTCGCTGGATGAGCCAGGTTGTGCGTTTTTGCGGCGCAACCAGGATATTATCCAAGTATTGCTTAGCTTCGTCCGAGCGGATCTGAGCGATGAGAGCGGTGCTCATCACCAACAGGATCATTACCATGAACAGCACCCCTGCGCTCATGAACGCGACTTCCAGGTTATTCGCGCCGCCGAGTTTATTGACGGCTTTCGAAAGGCTGCCGGACGCCTCCAGTGCACCCTCCGCAGTATGGGCAAGGCTTGCGATCAGGCCGATTACCAGAAGCGCACCAAGCGTCCAGCCGAGCAGTATCCAGAAGTTTTGACGCAGTGCGGCAGCCCAGGCATTTTTAAGCAAGTAGAAGCGCGAGCGGACCGTAGTTGAGGCATGTATGATACTTTCGCCGTAATCGCGCTGCGCGAGCATGATGCCTATAGCGCCCATTACAACTGCCAGTATGGCCAGTACAAGCACCCACACTCGATCAGTATTGTATACCGGGCTAATTAGCTGCGCCCAACCAAACGGTGTCCAGCTGAGGAGCCAATGCAAGTCGTGGCTGGTGTTTGCCGTACCGCGTATCAGGAACAATATAGCTAGCGGGATTATGCCGTAGAGTATCGCCCGGCCGCGCGTCAGCCCCAGCTGGCTGGTAAGTATACCGACGCCACCGAATAGTAGGCCGGGTAAGAATATGGCCAGGTTGAGCATCCACATGGCTGTGCTTGTCGTAGCTATATTGCCTGATTTTATGGCCAGCTCCGTCAGGGCAAAACTGATGAGCAGTGCAACCCACCAGGCTCCGGCAAATCCGGCCACAAGCAGGGTAGTTGCTCGGCGCGGTGTGAGAGTGCCTACGCGGATGAGCTCAAAGCGTCCATCTTCCTCGGCGCCACGGAGCATTTTGGTCATGGTCATGAGCGCCCACACGGCCGTCACAACGCCCATGAACCCGAGTACCCGGTATACCATGTAACCCTGTGTGCCATATTGTAAGTTGTGTGAGTCGCCATAGATAAAGCCGAGCCCGGGAGCATTCGCGAGGCTTTTCGCCAGCGCGGCTGCCTTTGGTGCCGAACTGTAGGCCTTCTGGTATGCGATACCTTGTACTAACAGCTGGACCCCAGAGACGAGGCCGACAATGGCAGCGCCTTTCAGCGTTTGTCGGAAGCCGAACCGAAACAAGGTCCAACGGGTGGACTTAGAAGTGTTCATGGCTGGTAACCTTGGTCTTTGGCTTGGAATCGTAGAGTGCCAAAAATAGCTCTTCGAGCGTGGGTTTGCGGCTCAAGAACGTGAGGGGTTTAGCTTTGGCAACCGTTGCCAACAGCTCGTCAATCGAGCCATTCACATGGCAGCGCAGGAAATGCCCATGGACTTCCACGCTTCCAATGCCTTTTATGTGCCTAATATCGGGCGGGTTGCCGTGGAAGGTCGCTTCGACAGTCATGGCACTGAGATGTTGCAATTGTTCTAGCGTGCCTTGTTCGACGAGTTTGCCGGCATTCAGAATAGCAACGCGGTCACAAAGTTCTTCGACCTCTTCGAGCATATGACTGCTTAGGAATATCGTCTGGCCGTTCACTTTGGCCGCGCGGGTCTCGTCGCGGAAGACTTTTGCCATGACAGGGTCAAGGCCGCTGGTCGGCTCATCGAAGATCAGGAGGTCGGCGTGGGTGCTTAGCGCTGCGATCAGGGCGATCTTCTGGCGGTTACCTTTGCTGTAGGTACGGACTTTTTTATTGGGGTCGAACTCAAATTTTTGTATAAGTTCCCGTTGATACGTCTCGTCGGTGCCGCCGTGCAGGTTTGCTAAAAACTTGAGTGTCTCCGCGCCGGTCAGCCCCGGCCAGTAGTTCGTTTCGCCGGGCACATAGGCGATCTGCCTGTGTAGCTCTGCGGCGTCGTGGGTAGCGTCCTTGCTAAAGATAGTCGCGCTGCCGCTGGTAGGCTGGATCAGACCGAGCAGTAGTCGAATAGTGGTGGTCTTACCAGCGCCGTTGGGACCGAGGTAGCCCAGAATGTCTCCTTTATCGAGGGTTAGGTCGAGCGGTGCTAGTACCGTGGCCTTGCCGTAAGTCTTGCTTAAGCCATGTGTCTGCAGCACCGTGTTCATTCTGACCCTCACTTATGTATATATAAATAATCTCAAATGCAAGCCTGAAGCACAAGCAGCTTACGCCGGTAGCTGGTGTAGTCGCTAGATTAGTCAGGTTATTGCAAACGAGCAAATTTTATTAAAATATAGATATACCATGGCTGAAGCGGCAGGTTCGCAATCGTATAAGGTCCCCGAAGAGGCTCCTGATGGCCTTGCGGCTGCCGCAGAAATACATACTATGCGCCACGATACGTTCGGGGTGCCGCCGTATGTCCGGCATAACATCGGTGTGCGGGCGGGCAATATTGCTACGGCTGTGGCAGTTACCTATAGTACCGGCTTAAACCATCTGAGTATAGATGCCATACCAACCGGTATTGCGTACGCTGTGACCAGCAACCTGCTCATCGGTAGCGCGATCTACGGTGCTGTGCGGGCTGGGGGAAATCGCAGAATGCGTCAGGCCGGAGAGCTGCAGTCGGAAGTTCGAGATGCGCTTAATGAGCCGGTAGATGTTCTAAAACCAGACCGGAAGACGACGGTGTTACGTTGGTACGGGTGTGATGAAGCTTTTCATGTGCGCATGGATGATGCTGTAGCGCAATCGGACGATGACCAAGGTAAGAAACCTAAAGAGTTTGACGTACGAATCGCTTCATTTGGCTTGAGCGCGGTCGTAGAGTTTGCTAAGGAAGCTGGTCTAACGCACATAGCCGTCAGTACAAAATTGCTCGACACATTTCCTAAAGACAGCCAAGACCCGGCTGCGTACGGCAAAGTCGTTAGTAATGATAGTCTCATTAGGCGTAGACGTGTTGCCGCTACCGACTTGAGTACTGATAAAACAGTGCTGCTCTGTGATATGAAGGGTGCCGAGGAACTTGCCAAGCATGCCCAAGCGGTACCGATGAGAGTGGTCATGGAGCTCTTGAAACAAACGAGTCGTGACCATCCGTTCCTACCTTGGGCACAGCAGCTGCTCAACGATGGCTACGGGCCGGTTACAGTTGAGCGTGGACGCCAGGTGTTGCGCGACCGTGTGAACGCGGGAGATGATCTCGAGCTTCGTGCTGTCAAATTCCATGATATGGATGGGGACTTCGCTGGTTTTGCGCGGACTGAGGTATTTTCCGTGCTGCGTGGCAAAGAGCGTGTAAGCATGGGTATAGGACCTCAACCGGACGGCTCACACGAGTCGTATTACAGGGGTAGAGTTAACTTATTACGGGCCGCTGGCTTTGAAACACTCAAAGCGCTCATAACGGATACCTACAAGGACCGCAAAAGCTTGCAGACGCAGGTTGTCCGGGAACGTGCTGAATTGGCGGCCTGGCTGCTCCTGCATGAGGATGAGCGCAAAGGTCTGACAATCCCGGGTGGTGGAGGGATTGCCGGTTCGGAGGACTTGGGAGAAACGTTCTTAGAGCGGGTAATGACCGAAAAACCACGTAGCGTCCTTTGGCATCTGCGTGCAACCGGGCGCCATCGTGGGGGTGAGCCAACTATTAAATATCACAAGCGAGGTATTCCCGTTATCCGGCGGGCGATGGCTACGCTCGCTATGTTCGGAACGTTCATGGTAACTGGTGCGGCCGCCGGGTATGTCCTGAGTAAGGGGAATGATGCGAACTATAAAACTCTGGAGCAATCCTACGCGCTGAGTCACGGTGATAAAAATGGACAGCCATCGGATACGCAGTCACAGGATTTTCTAGACAACTATCTGAGCAGAGCATCTGGTCTTCACGGCTTGCTTAACCGGGCGTATTTCGCAGCGAGTGACTTCGACACGGCGATCACGGATGCATTCTCACCTTACGTGCCACCGTCGCTGGCGCACGAGCTGGCACCATACGCTGACCCGAACTGGGAATTCCAGAAGGAGTCCGCGCTGCAAGGACTGGACAATGTCTATGATCAGGGTGGTAATAGTGCGAGTATCGGTGATGTGTACACCAACTTGACCGATGTCGCCTGGCAGCTTACCCCCTCGTCAGGGAGTGTGTCTACCAAAGGCTATTGGGCGCAGAGCATGCAGGATTACCTAGACGCCAGCGACGGCCTGTCGAACTATCCGTCCTGGACACCGCCATACCAGAACTTTGGTATGGATTTTGAATCCGACGACAATTTTGGGACAGAGGCTCTTACGGAGTATCCCGTGCGCACCGTGGATCTCCAAAATCCTGCGTTACTACGGGGACAGGGGCTTATACAAGTAGAGGGCAAGCGGTATTTCACGAGCAGTGAGATGGCGCTGATACATCTTCCCGATCCACTTGGCCCGCAATACGATACCAATCTTGCCCAGGGCTATGCGCTGCCGGTGCTACTGGGCGCAGACGTGGTTGCGGCGCAGGCCCGTGTATACAGTCTGGACGGCAAATACCTCGGGGCAAATAACATACGTGTCATACAACTGCGGGACGGTACCTTTTACATGATTATGGACACATCAACACTGAATACTTCCACCCCTTCCTACGTCGACATTTCGTACTTGGTTAAGCCGGATGCAAAAACTGCTCTCCCGGTTCAGGCCAAGCAGCCCATGCTTCTTGGTCAGTCTACAACTTTTAACCAGAGTTCGCTCCTCACGAAGGGATTGCGTGAAGCCGATGCCTTGAAGGTTTGGCGGGTGCTCAGTGGCGACCCACATGCGACTACACTGCCTTCGGCGGAGGAGGCCGATGTGTTTATCCGAGCACGTAAAGGCTATTCGTTTACCCCGTACGCGGACAGCGGGATCCAGCTGACGCTCAGCAAACCGGCAACCGTCAGTACTGGCTTGGGAGTCATTGGTGCGACAGCTGCTGCCATGCCGGTAGAAAACTGTAACGTTACTGAAACTATCGCAGTCATAGCCTCTGAGGGTCGTACTAATGACGGTGGATTTGTAGATAATATGACCGGCTATGTCAGTGATGGTGGCGACGCACTTTTGACTGGTGATGCTCATGATTGGCTGATGACCAACAAAGGCCAGGTGGTAGATGGGGTCCCATCTGGTGCAAGCCTGCCTAAGACACAAACCCAGCCGTTCAACCCGGCAGCGAGCCCAGCCAACGAAGTATTGGGTGTGGCAGAAAAAGGCCTGGAGACGGTCTTGCTGCTCGGCCTAGCGTATGGTGGAGTCAGGGTAGCTCGTCGTTATGGCCCGGCGGTGGCCCGTGATGCCGCAATAGTCGGAAAGGCTGTTTGGTTGGCCCCGGCTGTGAGGAGCTTGCAGATACCCAAACCACCCAATGAACGGGAAGGTGACCATCCTACCGCAGATTTGCGTGTTGCTCAGCAGCCAGAGCGAGTATCTCAGCCGAAAAGTGTCGCATCGGGCAAATACGCACAGCGATTACGGCAGATCGCCGAGCGGCGAGCCCGCTTGCAGCGCCTGGCAAGTATCGTTATGTGGATGGATGGGGCTGGGTCGTTTGAGGGTACGGCTCTGAATGAAAGCGTAGTGCCAGCATACTTTGAACGGCTTGAAGCCGGGGGTGACTTACCTCGTCGCTACAACGGTCTTGCCGTAAGAAGCGGTCGCCAGATGCGCAATCAGGTTGATAGGCTAGTGAACGAGGGTAAGCTTACCCTGCGGCCCGGAACCAAGCGAGAGCTTATCCAGTTCGCGCGTTCGCATAGACGGGCACAGCCGGTGCTCAGACCTAAGCAATTGTCGGTTGAGCAGATAAGGACTCACAACGAATCTCCGATTGTCAGTTTCGAACGGTGGGCTTAGCGCCAGTACGACTTTTTAGGTGCAGCATGCAACCCAAGGCGTCCGGGCTAATCGAGTAGGTGTAAGTTCTTTAGTGTGGCTGGCAAAAAGCCACTTTCGGCTTGGAAATTGGCTTGCCATTTGTAGCCTTTGTTGTAGCCGAGGTCTTTCATGAGCTTGGTCGGGGCGTTGCGGAGGGGGAGGGGTACGGGCAGGTCAGGATACTGGCGGGCGGCCGCCAGGGCACCAGCCATGGCGTCGGCCACACTGCGGTCCTTTTTGGATTTAGCCAGTACGGCGGCGCAGTGGAACAGGTTGTACTGGCACTCCGGCATGCCGATGCGCTCCACGGCCAGGAATGTGCTAACCGCCAAGTTAAGTGCCGCCGGCGCGGCTAGGCCAATGTCTTCAGAGGCAAAAATCACCATGCGTCGCGCGACAAACTTTGGGTCTTCGCCGGCCTGCAGCATGCGCGCTAAATAATATAGGGTAGCATTCGGGTCGCTGCCGCGCATTGATTTTATAAAGGCACTGATGACGTTGTAGTGGTTCTCGCCCTTTTTGTCGTAGCCGGGCAGCTTGGTCTGGGCGGCGGTTTCGACCACTTGCGGCGTGATTGGCTTGTCTCCGCTCAGTTGCAGAGCAAGCTCCAAATTACCAAGCGCTACGCGAGCGTCGCCGCCGCTAAGTTCCGCCAGCAGGTCAATTGATTTAGCGGGCAACTTTTTGGTAGTCAGCTTGAGCTCTTTGGTGGCGGCCTTGATGATGGCGGTAATAGAGGCCTTATCAAGTGGTTCCAGTACTAGTACGCGCGAGCGGGAGAGCAGGGGGTTGATAACCTCGAAACTCGGGTTCTCAGTGGTGGCGCCAATGAGCACGATCGTACCGGCTTCCACATGGGGCAAGAACGCGTCCTGCTGAGCTTTGTTGAAGCGGTGGATCTCATCCACGAACAGCACAGTTCGTTGTCCGAGACGCTGGTTGACTTGGGCATCCTCGATCACTCTGGTCACGTCTGCCTTGCCGGCAGTAACGGCGCTAAGTTCGATGAACGCTGCACCGGTTTCACGGGCGATAATGCGTGCCAAGGTAGTTTTGCCACTGCCGGGCGGACCCCAGAGTATCAGGCTGGTTGGTTGTTTTTTCTCGATGATCTCGTGGATGATCTTGCCGGTCGCAGTCAACTGTTCCTGCCCGACAACCTTGCTCAGCGTTTCCGGCCGCATGCGTTCGGCTAAAGGTCTCACGTCCATAGGCCCAGTATAGCAGCTACTAGGTTGAATAATCAGGTAAATAGTGTAAAATATGTGCGTCTTCAGCCAGGAGTAAGACACAACAGTGTGTAGAAAGGTCTGTCACGTGAGACCACGATTGCGTTTTACCCTACGAAACACCGCACTATAAATCGGTGCGCTCGCGATGGGGGCGCTGGTAGCTTGCGGCCCATCGGCGGGCACGACAAGCGCGGCCAGCCCGTCCCCAACAACGCACTCAGCGAGCGCGGCCGGCCCGTCCGGACCGCAAGCGACAGGTAAGGCCAGCCCGTCCCCATCCGCATCCCCGTCACACAAGAGATGCACCACCCAACCACCGCCTACCGTCCCGCCAGGCGCCACCCTGCGGGTTGACATGATTAGCGGTTGCCAAACCGTGGTGTACCCCATGCAAGTCCAGTCCGGTGGCGCTGAGGTATACGCGTCCGCTGCAACGGACTCCAGGGTGCTCCAAACGCTAGGCACCAACGCCACGGTGGACGTTGAGTGTCGCGTGGGATCAGACGGCTACTTCGCGAGGCTATTCAATGCCTTGGGGCGTTACGCCTACGTCCTATGGTCGCACCTGATTCTAGGTCTAAGTCCACCTCCTCCCTGCTAGCTAGCTCTAGCTAGTCACCCTCCTGGCTGAAGATGTGCAGTCGCCCATAAGGCATCACGCTGTGCGTGGACGGGCTTCGGCAAGCAACGGACGAGCGCTACCGCGCCCCAATGCCCCGAAGTCCGCCCACAGTCACAATTTTATAAAAGGCACCCATACTTACTTATCAGCCGGGCGCACCAGGCGTATTATTAAACTATGACACCCAAACAACTCTATCTATATGCGCTTGGCGTCGCAACCGACACAGTCAAGCAGGTTGAGCCGGAGCACATGCAGCTACCAACACCCGACACGGACTGGGAGGTGCACGATCTGCTCCGGCACATCACATACGAAATGGCCTGGACTGCGGATATCGTGCAGGGCAAAACCATTGCCGAAGTGGGTGATAAATACGACGGTGGGCTGCTCGGTGGCAATCCGGTTGAGACCTGGCAAGACTATGAAGCGATCACGCGAGCGGCGGTTGAAGCATGTGACGAAAACAGCGTGGCGCATTTAAGTTACGCCGACAAGACCGTCGGCGAATATCTGGTGGAGGCGGCTAATGACCAGTTGGTGCATGCCTGGGATCTGGGCCAGGCCATCGGCGTGCCTGTGCGATTCGACGAGGCGGTCGCCCAAAAATTGTACGATGAAGCACGAATCCGCAAAGATGAACTCGCAGAAAGCGGCCTGTTTGCCCGGCCGGTCGAGGTGCCAGAAACCGCCGCCCCACAGATCAAGCTCCTGGCGCTCTTAGGTCGGCCGGAAAGCTGGAAAGCTTAAAGCTTCCGGGCCTGGACGTCAGTCTCGTCTTCGATTTCCTGACCGACGATTTCTTCGATGAGATCTTCAACCGTGACGACTCCGATGACCTTATCATCCCTCTCGATAGCCGCGAGATGGGTGTGGGCGCCGAAGAATTTGCGCAGCATGGTATCGAGCGCAGTCATACTGCCTACAAGCTGAACCCGGTGGAGAGGTAGCTCGTCCACTCGCGGCGGGTTGTCATCAAAGTCGATATCGACTAGTTGCTTGACGAGCAGCACACCAAAGCAGACAGTCTTTTCCTTATTTAGAACTGGTATACGGCTAAAGCCGGTCGCTTTTATCTCATCAATGCGCGCCGCATCAATGACAGCATGCGGCAGCAGGGAATACACCTTGCCAATCGGCGTCATGATGTCACGAACCCGCTTTTCGCTGAGCTGCAGGGCGCCGCGCATAATGCCGACTTCGTCTTCGTCCAGCTCGCTCTCGGAGGTCCCGAGGTGTTCGCTGAGCATTAGTCCTAGCTCATGCCGGCTCTGTAGATGGTGGCTTTCGTCTTTGAACAGCTCGTCGAGCAGCAGCTGAAGCGGGCGAGATAGTGGCCAGCTTATTATAATAATCGCGCGTAAAAACGGTGCTAGGAGGGCTGACGCTTTGAGGGCGTTGCGTAAGAAAAGCGCCTGCGGGAATATTTCACCGAAAATTACTGTCAGCAGCGTGGCGAGTATGCCCGCTACTACACCGTAAAAAACACTGCTCAACACTAACGACGTGGCAGATACGGCGGCGATGTTGGTAAGTAGTATCGCGCTGAGCGACAGATGTGTGGAACGGCGTAATGGCAACACGCGGGCGGCGGACCGGTCACCTAATTTGGCCTTGCGCTGCAGGTCGCTGGGGTCAAGCGCCATAAGGGCGATGTTCAAGCCGGAACATAGGGCTGACACACCTATTAGTGCGATGACAACTACGAATGTAAGCGGTGTACTCACCGGAGAACTTTACTTCTCATTAACGAAGCTATTATACGGCATGGTACCTCTGTAATGCAAAGCGCTTTTGGAAATCTAAGTCCTGCCGGCGAGCGTCATTGACAGTGGCAATCCGGCTGTAGTGATCTGTAAGTTGCCTACGATGAGCATTTAGGTACGCTGTAAAGTTCTTAACCTTATAACTGTGACCGTTCTCAATGACGACAACCTAAGGGTCGACTACCATATTATTACACCTTACAGACGGTAACCTAATCGCAACGGAAGGGGGCGTAGCGATGAGAACGACACTTGAATTTATGGCCGCCATGCTACTCATGGCAGTCCTGTTCATTGCACAGCTTGATCCGGCCAACCCGCTGTTCTGGCTCGCTTCTTTATCGATAGCTATGATGGCGGTGCGAATCGCATTGCTCGGTATCCTGCTCTGGTTTATTATTGCGATTCCCGAAAATCGGAGGCCCCGGATGTTCGTCGGTTTAGCAACGCTGACCCTATGTGGCTGGGTAATAGGAGCAACGATTGGCGGAACGCTGGATTTTATCGACACCGTAATTCTGGTACCTGCCATTATGGCAATTCTTGGAGCTCTTCTGGAAACCAAGCCCGAAGAGGAGCCGCTCGAGTCACTGGAATTTGCCACCGCGGCGTGGCGCTGGCTACTTGGCGTGCCAAAGGTTCTAGCCCTGCAGGGAGTGCAGTTTGGCTGGCTTGTCGTGATGGACGTGGGATTGGCTATCGACGACCTCAGGAACCCGAACGCTCCCGCCGCCCGCCTGGCACAGCCGTACGGGCAGCTGGAGGACTCTGCAACACTGAGGGTCAGACATGTGTGATAAATAACCTCTTGAGGGTCGCGTGTAGGGAGCTAGTAAATTACACGATTAGCTGGACAGGTGCTCTTATCGGGGCACCCACCTGCCAGTCACCACTCGGCGTATCACTGCGTCCTTCAGTCAAATTGCCCAGAAATTGTTTACCGCTAGAGTTTTTTGTGATATAATTTGAAATAAGGTTTTTTAGCGCCGATGCAGGGCGCTTTTTAAGTGAAGAATTGAACCCATACGGTAATAAATAATGGCAACGAACCAGCAAGATCCCACTAAAATCCGCAACATCGCGATCATCGCGCATGTAGACCACGGCAAGACGACGCTCGTGGACGGCCTGCTTAAGCAGTCGCAGACTTTCCGCGACAACCAGGCGGAAATGTCCCAAACGCTTATCATGGACAGCGGTGACCAGGAGCGCGAGCGTGGTATTACTATTACAGCCAAAGTCACGGCCGTGCAGCACGGTGACTACCGCATCAACATCATCGATACGCCCGGACACGCTGACTTTAGTGGTGAAGTGGAGCGGACCCTCAACATGGCCGACGGCTGTCTGTTGATCGTCGATGCTCAAGAAGGGCCGATGCCGCAGACTAAGTTCGTGCTGGAAAAGGCTCTGGAAGCCAACTTACGTCCGATAGTTATCATCAATAAGATCGACAAACCGGGTTCACGTATTGCTGAAGTGGAAGATGAACTGGCCGATCTGTTCTTAGAGCTGGCGGTACATGAGGACCAGCTGCACTATCCGGTGCACTACGCCATAGGTCGTGACGGCAAGGCCTGGAACGAAGTGCCGGCTGACCCGAGTGTGGACGCTAACCTTGACCCGATTTTCGACGCCATTATCGCTAAGGTCCCGGCACCGCAGATCGAGCTGGACAAGCCATTCCAGATGCTGGTGACAGCACTCGGCTGGGATAACTTTAAGGGTAAATACGCCATTGGCCGCATTACGCGTGGTGCTGTCAAGCCGGGCGATCCGGTGGTGTTGTGCAAGAAAGACGGCAGCCAAGCCAAGGCTAAGGTGGAGCTTGTGTTTATGAGTCACGGCGTCAGCAAGTTTGAAGTGCCGGGCGGTGTCGCCGGTGACATTGTGCAGCTGACCGGCGTCGGTGACGCCCAGATCGGTGAGACCATTGCTGACGCGGTGAGTCCCGAAGCGCTGCCGACCATCGAGGTTGAGGCGCCGACGCTGCGCATTTACCTAGGCCCGAATACCAGCCCATTCAAGGGGCAGGAGGGTGAGTTCAATACCAGTCGTCAGATCGGCGAGCGCCTGCAGAAAGAGCTAGAGACTAATGTTGGCTTGCAGGTGGAAGAAAATGGCATCGGTTTTACCGTAGCCGGCCGCGGCGAACTGCATCTGGGCGTTTTGATCGAGACTATGCGCCGCGAGGGCTTCGAGTTTGAGGTCGGCCGCCCGCAAGTCGTGACCAAGTTAGAAGACGGCGTTGAAAAAGAGCCGGTCGAAGAAGTTATCATAGAAATTCCGGCCGAACACGTCGGCACCGTTCAGATGGAGCTTGGCACAAGGCGTGCTACTCTGAAAGAGCAATTCGCTCAGGCTAGCAAGGGCGTAACCAAATTGGTGTACGAGATGCCAACCCGCGCGCTACTCGGCATGCGCAACATCCTGATGACCAACACCAAAGGTACCATTGTTATGAATAGCCTGGTTGTTGGCTACCAACCGGTGGGAACGCCGTTACAACAGCTGCGCAACGGTGTGTTGATCAGCTTTGAAACCGGGACCACGATGCCTTACAGTTTGGAAACAGCCGAAGCCCGCGGTACGTTGTTCGTTGGCCCGGCCGAAAAAGTGTATGCCGGCCAGATCATCGGTCTGAACAACCGCCGTGAGGACATGGAAGTTAACGTCTGCAAAGCGAAACATTTAACAAATATGCGCAGCAAGAGCAGTGACGGCGTCGTGCAACTGACCCCGCCGACTGTCTTTAGCCTGGAACAGTGTCTGGACTTTATCGAGAACGACGAACTGCTGGAAGTAACGCCCAAACACCTGCGCCTGCGCAAACGCGAACTTGACCCGACGAAGCGCAAACGCGCAAAATAAGGCCATGTACGAACTGTGCGAGGGTGAACCGGAATTTGATCCGGTCACTGAGCGCTTGAACGCGATTTTCATGATTGAGGAAACGCTTAACCATCAACTGAAGCTTGGCGAGGCGGCTATTCAGATAACTGATCTGGAAGACAAGACCGACCTTGGGTGGGGTGCTACCTGGCAATCCAGGATCGTGCTGCTCGGGACGAGAGGTATTAATCAGAACGGCCTGTTCGCCGAAAAGAGAGTAGGGCTCACGGTTTATGCGAGGTTCGATAATGGGTAGCGACGTGCACACTTCCTTGTGGCTGGCGCAGGTGAGCCGGATGGGTATGTGCTCGCGGCGCCCGACCCAAAGGTGGCGTTATTAGGTGTAAACTCGCGCACGGCACTCCACGATAGGAGGGTATTTGATTTGCTGCGTAGCGCGGTTTTTTATCGGGGTAGAGCGGAGATTGCTGTGCAGAAGGCGAGTGCTAAAGAGCCGATGCTGCACAGAATGCCACCCTGGCCTAGAGGTGACGCCTAAGTGGCAGCTTTCACATCATGCTGTCACTTGATAAGTATATGCGAGGTTCTAGTGATAAAACGTGGACTTACATGGACGGTGGCTTCGAATTTGGTTCGCTGAAGGCGAACAGTAACAAATGAGGCCGCCCTCTATACGTGCATCACGTACTTACTCACCAGACCGACGTATTGTGGACGCGAGTCGGGGATGTGCCGAGTAGCTAACCTAGTTATTAGACCAGGTGACACTGAAGCTCTGGTTGGTTGGGTCAAACGTGGACGGTGTCGATACCATGCCTGCCGGGTTTTGCATCACGATATTCTGAAGGCTGCTGAAACTGCCCATAGGCTGCCCGTTGACCAGGCTGCCGGCGTAATTTACAGTGCCATAATTGGCGAGCGGTAGTACGCCGTTGCTGTATGGTGCCTCGGTAATGACCTCTGCTGATGAGCGGGCATATGTCTGGTGCGGCTGCAAGGGTATGCTAAATTTTCCGCCTGAAGTGACATTAGTGAGGCTTAACACATAGGTGGCGGGTTTTGTAGTTATCACCCTATGCCCCACTGTCATAGTGATCGCTGGCGTATACGTGACGCTTGCCGACATGTGGTCACCGGCATGGATGGAGAGCCGGACCGAGACCTCATATGGGTTACTCGGGTACATTTCGTACCAGGCGCCGTATGTTGCGATACCGTGGGAGCAATTGGCTTCGGTGCCGATTTGCTCAACGGTTTGGTTACTGAATCCGTCAAGTCCCACCCAGTATGACGAGTATGAAGGTTTAGAAATACTGGCGCAGGTAAGCGCGGACTGTACCCATGCTGAACTGACTGAGTTATACGTGCCGTTGGTCCCCGTTACCGCGTAGCCCGACCAGTTCTGGGTCGTGACTGCCGATGAGTTCGTGAGCGGATTGTGTTCGTGGCCGCCAAGCATAAAACCGGGATGGCTACTGGGTCGTAACGGCTGTGAATCTGGTGTGGCTGCCAGAGCCGGTGTGCTTAAGATAATAGGGAAGAGCAGAGAGACGCAAACCGCTACGATCCGCCGTTTCATTTCTATTTCCTCATGATTTATAAACATAAACACTATAGCATAACCAGGCAATTCCGGGCGGCGTACCTCGAGTAACAACTGCTGGCGATAACCGGGCAGTAGCGCTATGGAGAGCTCCGGTTGTATTTTTAGCTCGATTGTGCTATTATTAAATCATTGTTCGTGGGATTACACCCACTTGAATCCGGAGTTTGTACGTGGTTGTTAAGCGAAATACTCATGGATTCCTTGAACAATCCTAAGTATTAAGCTAACTACAAACCAAAGGATTTTCTTAAAAACATGCCTATAAATACAAGCCGCGGCTACGCGTATAAAAGCAGCCGTACCCCCTATTCGCGTAAACCGCGAGAACGTTCCCGGAGCACCGGCAATAAGCACGGCCAGTACATCGACCCGACCCGGTTCGTCAAAGTGGCAGAGCCGACTAAACTCGAGGAATACGTGTCTAAGCATAAGTTTGCCGACTTTGCAGTCGACAAGCGCCTGATGGATAACATTCAATTTAAGGGCTATGACACGCCGACGCCTATTCAGGACCAGACTATTGCGTTGGGGCTGGAAGGTAAGGATGTTATCGGTATTGCTAACACCGGCACCGGCAAGACTGCCGCATTTCTGGTGCCAATACTGAACCGGCTTGCCACCGACCGGAACGCCAAGGCACTCATCGTAGCTCCCACACGCGAACTGGCACAACAAATTGAGACCGAACGTCGCAGTATGAGCAAAGGGCTCGGTGCGTACGGTGCACTGCTTATCGGTGGCAGCTCGTATGGGCCACAGCTAAGTGACCTGCGCAAGAACCCGAACATCGTAGTCGGGACACCCGGTCGTATCAAGGACCACATCGAACAGCGTTCATTGGACCTGACCCGTTTTAACCTTGTGGTACTTGACGAAGTTGACCGTATGCTCGATATGGGCTTCGTAAATGACGTACGCCTTTTGCTGGGCAAGCTGTCACCGCAGCGCCAGAGCTTCTATTTTTCCGCCACCATGGACAACCGGGTGAGCGGCCTCATAACCGGCTTTAGTCCCGACGCGGTTACTGTGAGTGTCCGCCAGGGCGATACGAGCGGCAACGTCCACCAGGACGTCATCCCCTACACCGATAAAACCAACAAACTTGAGGCGCTGCACACGCTGCTTATCGAGCCGCTGGTTACTAAAGTGATCGTCTTTGAAAGCACGCAGCGCGGTGTGGAACGGCTCGAGCGCGAACTTAAAGAGCGTGGTTTTGACGTAGCGGCTATGCACGGCGGCAAGACCCAGGGTCAGCGCAAGCGTGCACTGGATGCGTTCAAAGCCAGCCACGTCAAGATTATGATCGCTACCGACGTCGCGGCCCGCGGCATCGATGTTGCAGATATCAGCCATGTGGTGAACTACGGTATGCCACAGACCTACGACGATTACACGCACCGTATCGGCCGTGCCGGCCGAGCAGGCAAAACCGGCTACGCGCTGACGTTCGTTGAACAATAAGCGTTACGAGTCAAATAGACTATACTAGACATACAGTGTATGTCTGAGCAGTCACAAGATAGCCCGAGCCAGTCGCAACCGATAATACCACCCCCGCCTGACGATGTGCCGGTAGAAGATCGGCTGTTAACCTCGCCTGAAGTACCCAAAACGAAAGAGCAATGGAAAGCACTTCTGAAAGAAGACGTACTTGCCGAAGGCGGCTTTGCCGATCAGATGTATCCGCCTTATCCAAAACCCGCTGGCGAATTAACTATGGACGCTGCTGCGCAGTACAGTAAACGTGTCAGGCAGCGGAAACGCGAGAAGCAAGACGACCAGGAGGGAATACTAGAGCGGGAAGAAGCCTGGTTTGATAAGGTGTATGCGGTGGGTATGAAGATGGCCGATGGTAACGAAGACCCGGTTGAGTTTTTCTTCGATGTCGATGAAACTATATCTGATTTTGATGCCGATGATAACCGGGTCATGCGGCCGGCCTTCCGACGGGTGGTTGACGTACTGCATGCAGAACTGGGAGACCGGCTGCGAGTAGGTGTATTGACGACGATGGACGCGCAGTGGGTGCTCGAGCATTGCCTGCGGGACATTGATCCGGAGGTAATCAGCCCAGAAGATATATTGGATGTCCGGACATACGCCAGGCAGGCGAGGCCAGCGGGTGCGGATGAAGAAGAGAGCCGAAATGAACTTCGGGAGGTGTCGATAGAGCGACTGGTTGACATCTTGAACCCTGAGCTTTACGAAGCGATTGCAAACGGTATCTTGGATCCGGAAACGGTTTATTCCGAAGGTAAGCTTGAAACGATCAGCGAGCTGTACAAGTATGCATTACTCAGGCGGGCACTCGGGTATCGTACGGACAGAGCCCGAATCATGTTCGTCGATAATATGCCATATTCGGCTATGCTTAGTCAGACGAACCCGTATGTCATGGGCGTGAACGTCGGTGCTGAAATACAGGGTTCGCTTGGTCGTAAAATGTATGCGGCCCAATGTACAACCCTTGAAAAGAAACTGGCGAACCGCGGCCTGTCTTCTATAAAGCTGGCACTCTGACAACCTGTTGATGCTTGGCCTCGACCCTCTTACGTTACAATAGGCATCATGACCACTATGTACTACAGCCGGGCGCGTGAACGTGCGTTGCAGATTATCCATGAACCGCGGACGGGCATGTGGGTGGTAAGTTCGGCACCGGCAACGTCAGAACTCGACAGCCTGGCGAGCGATTATCAGCTCGACCGCGACCGTCTGGAAGACGCCATTGATATTTACGAAGCACCCCGCGTGGAAGTGGAGGACGGCGCCGTGTATATCTACACCCGCTACTGCTACCCGGAAGGCAAAGAAATTGCCACCGAGCCGTTGCTCATCGTGTATACCGGCGATCATCTGTTCACTATCGTGCGGAGCGAGACCAGCATCCTGCACCGTCTGATCCACGACCAAGTAGAGTTCGTGACCACGCAAAAGACCAAACTGCTGCTGCAGATTTTGAACGAAGTCAACCGCTCTTACGAGGGGCAGCTTAACAAAGTCGCCAAGCAAATTCTGCGTACTCGCGCGCAGATGCGGCAAGCGCGTTTAAGCACGCGTGAATTCCTGAATCTCATCGAGCTCGAAGAAGACCTAAACGAATTCCTAAGTGCCTTGCAGCCGCAGGCGTTACTTTTTAGCACGCTCCTCAGCGGCCGGTATCTGCGACTATATGAAGACGATCGGGATATCATAGAAGACATTGAGCGTAGTACGAGCGAGCTTATCGAGCAACTGCGAAACCGGTTGCGTACCCTGAGCAGTATGCGGGAAGCGTATGATGCTATTGCGACCAACAGTCTGAACACGATCTTCAAACGTCTGACATCCATCTCCATCTTCCTGGCCGTACCGACTGTCGTGGCCGGGCTGTGGGGTATTAACGATGCGGTGCCGTTCGAGCATACCCGTTACGGATTCATATACGTAGCCGTTATTATCCTGACGCTTACGGCCACGGTGGTCTGGTATTTCCGACGTAAAGATTGGCTGTGACCCCAGTAAATAGCTTGACTCATAAGTCAATATATATTAAAATATAGAGCAGTTAACGGGTGGTTCTCGTGTTTCTAAGTAAATTACGGAAATAGCCTGTTGGCAGAAGTGACAGGCCTTTATTGGCTGTGGCCGCCCTTTTGGGGTGGTCTGCACTTTGATAAGAGAAGATTGAGTGATTACGGTATTTGCTGACCCCCACTCCATCTATTGTGATCGGGTTCATCTGTTTGAGTCGACGCGTACATGTCGGTTTTCTCAAATGAGAGAACCTGATCACAACAATGGAGTTGAGATTTAAGGAAAAAAGAATAGGTCTAGCACAGACTAGATCCCCAGCAAAGAAAGTGGCATAAATGGCACAGCGCATCACCACCCTGTTCATTGACGACATCGACGGCGACGAAGCGGTCGGCACCGTTCGGTTCGCTCTCGACGGCACCGACTACGAGATCGACCTCAACTCGCAGAACTCGGATGACCTTCGGAACATACTGCGCAAGTATGCTGCGCTAGGCCGCAAGGTCGGCGGAGCCGCTCGTCGCACGGGTCGCTCGGGTCGCGGAAGCCGTTCGACATTGAGCTCGGCCGAGGTCCGGAACTGGGCTCGCATGCACAACGTCGAGGTCAAGGACCGCGGTCGCGTTCCCGCCGACATCGTCGAGCAGTACCAGGCCGCCACCGGCAAGTAACAGCACCCGCCGGAGCAGTGGACGATGGATGACAATGACGTCACCCTTCGAGGAAGCCATTACGGTTCCGTTCCACTCGCTCCGGCGGTGCTGCTGGACTTGCGATCATTAAGTGCGTAGTGTTGTCTCGACAATACCCATCCCTACTGCCGCTATGCCCGACGCTCAATCTTCTCTAAACCCTATGTTTTTATCACTAGACCCTCCAGGACGCAGTAAGCGTATCCCACCTATTCCGTATAGCGCCGACTTGTGTACAATAAAGACAAATGAAGAGTATTTGGCGCATTATCCGGTTTACCCGGGATTTGCGGCGGTATTACATCGGTATTTCCGTGTTTACTATTCTGCTGGCGGGCATGAGCCAGCTGCAGCCGTTATTTACCAAAGGTGCGATTGACGAGATTACCAAGCTGTCCAATCATGGCCATGCAGATATTTCACGCGTGGCCGTATTTGCTGTCCTTATTTTCGTGACCGATGTGCTGACGACATTCATGAGCAACATTGGTGGCTACCTGGGCGACATAATGGCCGCTAAGCTGCAACAGGAGCTTAGCCAGCGGTATTACGAGCACCTGGTCAGCCTGCCACAACGGTATTTTGACACCGAGCTGTCGGGCAAAATCATCAACCGCATGAACCGCGGTATTTCGCAGATTGCTAACTTTATGCAGGTGGTAAGTAATAACTTCCTGCAGTTCCTGTTTAGCACGGTCTTTTCACTGGTCATCGTCGCACATTACAGCTGGCAAGTGGCGCTGATGCTGTTGATGTTATATCCGGTGTTTATCTGGCTGACGACGCGCACCAGTGGCAAATGGCAGCAGTACCAGCAGCAAATTAACAGTGAGCAGGATGTTGCTAGCGGGCGGTTCGCCGAAGCCATCGGGCAAGTACGGGTGGTAAAAAGTTTCTTGCAGGAAATGCGTGAGCTCACTTTCTTTCGTAGTCGGTATGATATGGTTGTTACTACTACCCGGCCGCAGAGCCGGCTCTGGCATCGGCAGGATGTGGTACGTCGTATGGCGTTGAATATGATCTTCCTGGGAGTATTCGTCTATATATTCATTGAAGCGGCGCGCGGAGCGTGGGGCGCAGACTCGATCGGTACTATGGTGCTGCTGGTTCAGTATGCTATGCTAATCCGCATCCCGATTTTTACGATTAGCTTTCTGGTCGACCAGACACAGCGGGCTGTCGCTAATACTAAAGATTATTTCGAGGTTATGGACATTGAACCGGAGATTGCCGACCAACCCCATGCCAAGCGGCTAAAGGTTACGGCCGGTGCAATCGCATTTGACCATGTGCGCTTTGGTTACAGCCATGACGCGCCGGTGCTGCACGACATTGATTTTACTATCCAGGCTGACAGCAAGGTGGCGCTGGTCGGTGAAAGTGGGGAGGGCAAGACTACACTCACCAATCTACTACTGCGTCTCTACGAAGTAAACGACGGGCAGATCACGATCGATGGCCAGGACATCAACGGCGTGACACAATCCAGTTTACGAGGGGCTATCGGGGTGGTGTTCCAGGAACCCGCTTTGTTCAGCGGTACTATCTGGGAAAATATTTCGTACGCCCGCCCGGAAGCGGATGAAGCCGACATTGTCGCCGCGGCCAAGGCGGCCAACGCTCATGAGTTCATAGCCAAGTTCGAAAAAGGCTATGATACCGAAATTGGCGAACGGGGGCTCAAGCTCAGCGGCGGCCAGAAGCAGCGCATTGCCATTGCCCGAGCCCTGCTCAAAGACGCGCCCATCCTGATCCTTGACGAAGCCACATCGAGCCTGGACAGTAAAAGTGAGCATATGGTGCAGCAGGCTCTGGAGCATCTCATGAAGGGCCGTACTACGCTGATCATCGCTCACCGTTTAAGCACTATCCAGACGGTTGACCAGATCGTAACGCTTAAAGACGGCGTCGTCGATGAAATCGGCCGACCGGTAGACCTTGCCAAGACCGGCGGTATTTATGCGCAACTGCTCAAGCTTCAGCAAGGTCACACCAGCGCCACGAAAGCGAAATTGAAGGCGTATGAGATCGCCGGCTAACCTGCTACCTGTAGTGTGCCCAGTCAAACGGACCGCCGTGCGCTCTCAGAGGTAAAAGTACGCTACGAAAGATCGCCTTCGCTCCGATGCCGGCTGCAATGTCAGCTAGTACGCGCTCCGAGGATGGTCCATGGCCATTAATAAGACTGCTCGCTTTGGCACGTGTCCCGGGCGGGATCGCTCGGTAAGTATCGACGATTGCCCTCAGGGCATCAACTGCTATCAGACGATGCAGGATTGGACCCTCGAGTACCCAGGGCCTATCATTTGCTACCGCGCGTAAATCCGTAGTTTGTTCGGGTAGGAGATTACCACCTTCATCGGTCAAAGGAACGTTGTCAGCGGTCTGCGTCAAGAAGGGGTCTGGCGGAATCTGATCTTGCAAGCTTAGGCCTGGTTCTGTCTCGATCGGTGGAAGCGTTGCACGCGCTGTATTAAAGTTATTCATCTTTCCTCCATTCCCTATACTTCTATATGTGCACAACTAGTACGACAGTAAGAATATTATTAGGATACGGATTCTATAAACTTGTTGTACAAAAAATGTACAACTTGTTATCATGGCCCCGTGATGAACAGCCTCGAACATCTGCGATCCTATTTGACGCACGCCGGGCTCAATCCGAAAATCGCGGAGATTTACCACACACTCCAGTATTACGGGCCCCAGACCATGTCTGAGCTAGCTCGAAGCTCTGGTATTGAGCGCATACAAATCTACCGTATGCTCGATGAGCTCAAGAGCTCGGGCTTAGTCGAGGTTGAGACTCAGTACAAGCGGAGTATCCTCCACGCCGCGCCTGTAACGACCCTGCAACTGCTTCTTGTGAAACGGGAGCAGGAACTGAAAGACCTACAGCAGGAATACGCCGCTCTGGAAGCCGAGCATCAATTCCATGCTCAGAGCATGGAACGAGCCACCACGCGGGTGCAGTTCTACGAGGGTTTGGACGGCATCAAACAGATGCTCTGGAATGAGACAAGAGCAAAGGGTGAAAACTTGGCTATTTTGCGTGACAACATGCAAAATAAAACAAATCTCGCCTTTTTCAAACGATGGGTGCGCAAGTGCAATGAACGGGGACTACACTTTAGAGGTATCATTGGCGACGATTTTATCCGTACGCAGCAGGATTGGTATATAAAGCACCGTAATGAGCGTTTAGACCACTGGAAGTCCCGGTACGTTACGCAGAGTGTGTTCCCGATCCCGTACTCCATAGTCGTGTATGACGATGTGATCGCACACTACAACTGGAATAACAAGCGGATGTTTGGCATTGAGATACATGATGCGGCTGTAGCAGCAGTACAGCGACAATTCTTCGAGTTGCTATGGGACAACGCTACAGAAGCCGACGACCTGGCCGGCCAAGTAGCAGCACCGTCTCCACGTAGCTTATAGATAGTAATCTGAGCCGAAGAGGAAGAACTACCCACCGGAGATTGTTGTGTTTGAGAGATGCGATCACCTTGATGCTGTCTTTACTGATGCTGGCGGCAAAGCATGCAACAGTACTAAAACCACGAGCATTTTCGGCATAGTCGTAGAGATAGACCGTGTTGCCACCTGTCCGTTAGCCAAGTTATCTCAACTCTACCACGCTTACTGATTGCCGCTCCAGGACGTAGAATCTCGCCTCACTGCAATTTGCCGGTTACCTTTGCCAGTGTAGTGGCCACTGGGTCGTTCGTGTAATGTGTCGCGAATCGTTATAGCGAGCAGTCCCATGTCTTACTATCGCTCCGTGGAATTCAACCTGTGTGCAGCTAACGCGCCAATGCTTGCATATGTCAGTTGCGTTAGAGTGTAGTAGACGCCGGCAGAGAAAGGGAAAACGTAAATCGAGTGGATCCTCTATCTTACCGCCGAGCCTCTAACGCAAGGGCGGCTCTAATGCTTCCAAGTAAATCGGCCACTGTAGGCTGATACTCAATCGACTCCAACAGATAGTGAGGATTCGATGTTAGTATGGGCGGATCATTGTCAGCAAGGTCAACCGAGGATAGACCGAGTATGGCAAGCTTGCACATCACGAGAGACTCTGTTTTTGCGCCAGTTGCACCATCAATTTTAATTTCTTCCCTAACATGTAACGCGCTGCCGATAGTGTTCCATCTGCGCATATCGACCGGCCTGGTCCTTATATGAAGGCGTAAAGGGATCTCCGAAAACCTGCGTGCGAGTTGGCCGGAAGCTGCGCCGTGTTGGCTGGCTTTAAAGGTCAGCCGGCAAAGCACGAAAGCGAACTTTTCGCGCAGGGTGGCTGGGCGCCAGTTAATCTCATCCTCGCTCCTGGTGTCAGGCAGTTCGAGCAAAGCCCGGGCGGCAGCTATGAGGTCAAGCTGCTCAGAAGAAAGTACGGTTTCCTGCCTGACCGGCCACGGCTGCGTATACATGCCAACTAGTCTGTCATTGCCGTTGCCGGCCGCCTGTCAGGTAGCTTACAAAAATAAGCGCAATGAGCCTGACAGTAGATAATCCGGTGCCGGTATAAGACAGGGTATACTATAGAGACGAATACGGAGCCTACGACATGAATACAATCGCCTGCCCGCACTGCGGCAAAGCTGTCGAAGTGGATAAAGCCCTGGAGGGTCAGATTGAAGCCCGCGTGCTGGCTGCGGCGCGTCACAAACACGCGGGTGAATTAGCCCAGCTGAAGGCCGAGCAGGAACTGGCTCTAGCAGAAGCTGCTAAAGTGGCCGCGCAGCTGGCCAAAAAACAGCTGGCCGGCGAAAAGGAACTGCTGCATAAGCAGGTCGCTGCTGATCTCGAACTGGAAAAGCGGCGTCTTGCCCAGGATCTCGCTAATGAGCAGCGCAAACAGAATGCTGAGAAAGCCGATGAGCTGGCGCAGCTGAAAGCCGACAATGAGGCCGCTAAAGAAGAAAGCAGAAGGCTCCGCGAAGACCTGGCCAAGATCATGACCGACCTCCGTGCAGAGCGCATGGCCAAAGAAAATGCCGAGCTGGAAGCTCAGAAAAAGCTGGCTGCCGAAGAGGCCAAGATTCGCGAAGACGCACTGAAGTCCGCCGATGAAAAGCACCATTTGCGTCAGCTGGAAATGGAAAAGAAGCTGGCTGATACTCAAAAGGCTCTCGAAGACGCCCAGCGCAAGGCGACACAGGGCTCGCAGCAGAACCAGGGTGAGGTCTTAGAGCTCGATCTGGAGGCGCGATTGCGCGAAGAATTCCCATTCGACGAAATCGGCGAAGTCAAAAAGGGCCAGCGCGGTGCCGACATTGTGCAGACAGTCAAAAACCGGAGCTTCGCCGCCTGCGGTCTGCTGCTGTGGGAAACCAAGAACGGCAAATGGCAGCCGGCTTGGGTGGCGAAGTTCAAACAAGACATCCGTGAGGCCAATGCGAATATCGGGGTGATCGTATCACAGGAGATGCCGTCCGAATACGGTGACATGAAACACCTGGAAGCGAACGTTTGGGCGGTCAAGCCGCTGCTGGCACCGGTACTGGCTTCGGCGTTGCGCGGCACTATTCTGCAAGTGGATGCCGCGAACCGCAATAACGAGGGCAAGGATGCTAAAATGGAAGCGCTTTACCAGTTCCTGGTCGGCCCGGAATTCCGTCACCGTGTCGAGGCCATCGTGGAAAATTACGGCCTGCTGCAGGGCGAGATTGAGAAGGAGAAGCGGGCAGCGGCGCTCCGCTGGGCGCACCAGGAAAAGGCTATCCGCTCTGTCGTCGACAATACTATCGGCATGTACGGTGATCTGCAAGGTATAACTCAAAAGGCGTTGCCGGCCATCCAGGCGCTCGAGCTGGACGGCGGCGTTGATAGTGAGACCGAAAGTGAGCAGGCTAGTTTGTTATAAGGCAATGACCTGCGACTATTTTCTAGTCAAACACAGCGGTAAGTAGCTTGCCCGTATCAACTGAGCAGAGAGCGTAATACAACTCTACCTAGTGGACTGCGTATTTTAGAAGCTCCGCGCTCCGCTTTTAACGTGACTAGGGAGTTGTCGCCTATCGAGAGCTCCTGAATGATGGCGCCAAAGCCGCGCCTAGAAATCTTTGGGTCGGCACCCCGCACGGCTGCATACAGCGAATCCATATTTATATCGCCTCCTACACCGCTGGAGACAATAAGTGGGCCCAGAATCGCCGACCATTCATCAAGCGGCATACTATTCACTACCACTGAGTTTCGCCGTGCCTTATTCATGAGTCGATTTACCAGCTGTGGGTCATTGACAATATGGTAAGCTGCCTCTCGCATCTCCTTGATGGGACAAAAAAAGATCTGGCAGCTCGGCTTGCACACGACAGAGCACTTGCTCGGTTACAGAAAGTAATACTTTTACATACGGTAGATGCATCGGGTCACGAGCAACATGTTATTGCAGTAGACATGCGTCGGGAAGAAAAAGAAATACCCTTGCGCTCGGCTAGGGGTGACTACCGTACCGCACAGCGGCAAATTGATAATGAGCTAGGAGACCAACAAATAGCAGACAACACGGCTTTTAATTTTGCCACATCCGACGTCATAGAGTCGGATGAGGCTGTCGCGCTCGGTGACCTGCTACACGATCCAGAAACAACAGGCCTTTACGGGCCCCAAAGAGAAGATGCAATGAGAGAACTAAACACGTTGGGGCCGATCGTTACCGCACTCGAAGCAGATCTTACGCAACCCAATAGGTCTTTATAGAGAAACGGAAAAATAAAGCCGCGGTGTGTGTCTAACGTATCAACGCAGGAAGTCTCCCATTGCTAGGAGCTTGGCTCAGAAAGTTATCAATGGCGAGCTTCAGCATGTTGCTTTCTGATTCTTTCGTAAGACTGGCTATATGTGGCGTGATCAAAATGTTATCCTCTTGTAATAAGGCTGGCGCAACTTCAGGTTCATTTTCAACCGTATCTGCAATGTACGTAAGGCCACGGCTTCGCACGGCTTCAACGACATCCTCTTCTTTGACAATGCCCCCTCGAGATGCGTTAAGCAAGATGGCTTGTTCCGGGAGTAACTCAAGCTCACGTCTACTAATGAGGTGGCGCGTTTGAGGCGTAAGAGGTAGGTGCAGGGTAACGATATCGCTATGTGCGAACACATCACCTACGGACGACATACTCGTGACATTGTTAGGCAGTCTATCTTCTTGCATAAACGGGTCATAGATAAAGAAGCCTTTGCACGCAAAGCCTTGTAGCTTGTCGTGTACTTGTCTGCCGATATTGCCAAACCCGATGATCCCGATGGACTGATTGGACATGCTGCGTCCGGTGAATTTGAATCGATTCCAGGTTGCTACATCATGTGGAGTAAGCGTAGTAATTTTTCTGAGAGCCACAAGCATCATGCATACAATGTAGTCACTAACCGCATCTGCATTTGCACCTGGCGCGGTATAGACATGTACATTCTCGCGATCGCAGAAAGCCATATCGATGCTATCCACACCAGTTCCAATGCGGATTATACTTTTTAGGTTGGAAAAAACATCTTTAACTGAAGGGTTTATAACCGTTGCACTTCTGATCAATAAGGTGGTGCATGTTTCGGGGATGACGCCGTCAAATGATGTATTGCCTGAAACTAGTTCATATTTTGCGGGGATTAACCTACGCGCTTCACGCAAATTGATCGCACTCGGTTCGGTAACATATACGACTTCTCTCAACGATAGCTCCTCATTGCAACAGGCTGTTAGTATACGCTCGTGAAACGCTGTCACCTAGGACTTTCAATCTTGGTCAAGCTTGTGGGGTGCGAACCACACGTATCGTTCCCCCGAAACGGCTTAGGTATGGCTTACGCTGAGGCTGTACAGAGTCGTCTGCCCATACTCCGTTGGGCTGTCACCGTAGCTGGGGTTTGATTGGGTGTAGCAACCGGCCTTAAAATAGTCTCCTGAGCCACTGTTAGCCTCATCGACCTTTTGCACGCCATTATACGAAACGAGAATGTGCCCGTTACTCGCCGTAATTTGGAGGTCGAAGATACTCCCCAACTGATATTTTGCGTCGAGGTCCCCGATATTCTTGCCTTTATCACCTTCCACGAATAAGTCGGAGCCATTGAGCCGGATGAGGATCACGTACGCCGAGGGCCCGTGGATTTGTGCCGCGACTAGCTGCGGTCTAGCCGATGGGAGATGGTCCACCGCTTCACGCACCTGCAGGGTACTCGTCCCACTTGTCGTCGACCAGCTTGCTTCCTTCTGACCATTGTCGGTCATTTCTCGCAACTCCGATCGAGGAAAGTTTGAACCTGATGTCGTTACTCCGCCAACCGGGGCTACGAACTGAACGCCATCTTTTGCCACATTAGGTTGGAAGTAGGGTGGTAGTGAGTAGCCGGCAAGTTGTGGCTGAACAATTTCATCAGGGTCATTCGACTTGCCGATGGGAAGTGTCAGCTTCCAGTCCGTAAGATTCAGAATGGTTGAGGGGTACACAGGCGGTTGGTTTGTGACAACTGCTGACCCAGGGGCAGATGAGGGGTTATTTGTCGATGTCGTCGAACTTTTCGTAGTCGTAGGCATACTGACATTTTTCAGTTTGCCTGCTTCACCGGTCTTCTGTTGGCTCGTCGCCTGCGAACCCGCCGGGCGAGCCGTAAACAGAGAGGCGTATGCCAGAGTGATCCCTCCAATGAGCGTGAGACAGACCAGAGTAAGAGCGCCGATTTGGACTGACCGTGGTTGTCGCTTTAGAAGAACGGCCACTTTATAAGCCGTATACTTATAAAGGGCTGGCAAAATCCTCGAATCTCCTCGAAAATACTTTATCACTATTCTAGTTTAACGAATGGACTGGTGTTCGCCCAAACAGTACTACATGTTCCCCTGTTTTTACGGAAAAATAAAAGAACCTAATTGCAATAGCCGCAACGATGCATTACCATATGACGATAAAGCGTACCTGTAAGTATATACAGTAATATTAGCCAAAGTCAGTGCGTCCCGGGAGGTTCTGTGAAAATTGCAATTGTTGGTTCTGGATTTGTAGGTGAGGCAACCGGTCGTGGAATGTCAAAACACGGTAACGAGGTCACGTTCGTCGATGTAGACCCTGAAAAAGTAGTGAAATTACAGGAAGAGGGCTTCAATGCCGTACTTGCAAGTAATTACGATAAGATTACGACCGATGTGACGATGTTTAGCGTGCCTACGCCAACGCACGCTAAACATATTCAACTTCATATCTTAGCGGGAGCTTGCAGAGACTTTGCTGAGAGACTGAAACACCATGACGGCTACCATGTCATGGTCATCCGCTCTACTGTACCGCCTGAAACGACCCGTAAGCGGATTATCCCGCTCGTAGAGAAAGTCTCTGGGAAGCAGGCAGGCAAAGATTTTGGTGTTGTCATGCAGCCTGAGTATCTACGGGAAGAGAAAGCAAATCAAGATTTTGAGCGCCCTTGGTTCGTACTGATCGGTGAGCTGGATGAACGTTCTGGTAAAGTCATCGAAAAACTGTACCGCTCCTTCAATGCGCCCATTGAGCACGTCTCACTGGAAGAGGCGGAAATCCAGAAGTATGTACATAACGTCTACAACGCCGTTAAAATTGCATTTTTCAATGAGATGCGGATCGCCGTGAAGCGAAAGGGGTGGGACGCCGACAAAGTGTTTCGAGCTACTGCCGAAAGTTGTGAAGCAATCTGGAACCCCGTATACGGCATACGTGACTACGGTCCCTTCGATGGCTCATGCCTGCCGAAAGATACACGCGCCCTGTTAGAGTGGGGTGATATGAATGGCTTTGACTTCGGAATCCTCAGAAGTGTCGTCGATGAAAATCTTAAGCATGAGAAAGTTTTGGGCAAAAACCAGAAGGTTCGTAAAAACCACCTTGCTGTTGTAGAAGCCTAAGAATTTACGCTCCGTGCTCCAGAACATCCTGCTATATATACCACTGTCTATCATCGGCTTATGGCGGTGGTCTTACTGGCTTATTCGTGTTATTGGAGCGGCGATATATCGCCAGGAAGCTAAAAAGGTTGAGACGTCCGACCTTGTCGGTAAACAGCTCAGTATTAGTGTTGTAACGCCCGTCTACAACGAAGATGACGAGTTATTCAAAGAAGCACTGGCTTCGTGGATTGCAAACGGCGTCGACGAAATTGTGGCTGTCATCGATAAGAGCAACACGCATCACATCCTCAATTTTGAACGGAATTATGTGCCTAGGAAAGATGTGAAGTGCCGGCTGATCGTCACGCCCAAGCCTGGGAAGCGAGCAGCCCTCTGTGATGGCATCGAAGAATGCTCCGGAGATCTCATAGCTGTCGTGGACTCTGATACGGTTTGGAGTGATAGCGTACGGGCAAGCGCACTACCCTATTTCAAAAATCCAAGAATGGGCGGCGTTACCATTACTCAGCGTATCAGCAATCCGGACACCATCAGTAACGTGCTCTTTGACATGTTGCTCTGGAATCGCTATCACGAAGAAGTGCCATTTCTGCTGGGACTTGGCAAAGCGTATAACACACTGTCTGGACGAACTGCCATCTACCGCCGCGAAGCACTTATCAACCCCAAGCATGATAACGTGCATGACTTGATGCATGAATTCTTCGGGGGAGCCCGCGCTGTATCAGGAGACGATAAACGGCTCTCGCACTTAATACTCGAGCAGGGGTGGCGCGTTGCATTTGCTAAAGACGCCGTAGTGTATACCCAAGGCCTTGGTAAGGCTCGTATATTCCTCAAGCAGCGCCTTCGTTGGACGCGAAACTCTTGGCGTGCCGACCTGAGGGCTATTCGAAGAGGCTGGGTATTTAAGTATCCGGTGCTCGCCTATTTCATGCTTGACCGTTTCGTGCAACCGTTCTTCATGCTCCTCGGCCCGACGGCCGCCGTAATCGGAGCCATCCAGCACCGTTGGTTGTTTGTCGGCGTATTGGTTGCTTGGTGGTTCGTAAGCCGGACCGTCCGGCTGTTCAGCTATTTCAGACACTACCCGAAGCGACTCATTTATCTGCCGACCTGGATTGTATACTCCTACGTTACTGCGATAATAAAGGTTTACGCACTGGCGACTATCCTTGAGAATTCCTGGGCGACGCGTTGGCACAAGAGCCGTATGCGCCGTCGGCTTATACGGCGTTGGGCGACCATGGCGCTTGGATTCGTCGGCATCGCTATCGTATTCTTTTTCACCGTTCGCTTCATAACACAAACTAATAAACAATCTGCGGCGCTCATCTCGCAGCCGGCACCGGTAGGTACTGACGAGTTTGCTGTCCCAAGCAACCTTACGACGGACATCCCATCCAAGCCTCGGATACTACCCGGTACGATTTTTCCCACTGACGTCAAGACATATGTCGTACAGCCCGGGGACTCATACTTGATGCTAGCGAGCCGCTGGCATATGAGTGAAGGGGCTCTGAAAAGCCTGAATAATATCCCGGCTCACAGTGTTCTGCGTCCCGGCCAGCAACTGATTTACTTTGGACAAGCGACGGGAGGTTCTAAGTCATGAAGCGGAGCAAAAAGCACACAGCCCAAAAACGATCACGGCGCACACCTATCGTTGCCTCGATAGTGATTCTGCCGTTCGCAATCGCCTTAGTTACTTTTTACTATATCTTCGGGCCTGGTCTTATGTCGGCACTCGCCACGAGGGGTGACAACCGGCTCGTAACCGCCGGTTGGCAGTCGGCTCAAACGTCCATGGCAGCCGTCCAGCCGACGTACGGTCCAAAATATTCATACTACAAACTCGCGCAAGGTCAGACTTTACAGTGGGCGGCGCAACATTTTGGAGTTGACCTCGCGACACTGCAACGTTTAAACCCGGGTCAGCCTGTCTGGGGTACTACCATCAAAGTAGTGCCGGTTGAGCGTCCGCTTCCTGCCTTTCCGGCTAACAAGCTGACCACGACCGGCCTAGCCGTTACAGTCTCCAATACCGGGGTCTTGACCGTTCGGAACAGCTTCACTGGCCCGACCACTTACGAAACCATACCGCAGCTGATGCAAATATTGAAGCCTTACGGCGGCATCACCCAGCTTGGACCAAAATCGTTCCTGATTAACAAGCCGATTTACATCCAGGATAATATCCGGGTTGATATAACAAGCGCCACTGTCCAAAACCTGTACCTCCTCAGTAATCCGAACTACAATGTCACGACGCTGACGTTCCAGAACTCTGAAGCGCTCCTTGAGGGAGTCAACGTCACAAGCTATGATTCAGCCACTAAGGGTCGTGACACAGACTATAAGGACGGTCGAAGCTTCCTACGCGCCTACGGTAGCGCCCGCATGGACATATTGGACTCCACGATATCGTATCTTGGCATGACAAAGGACCAGGAAAAAAATGCCGCCCTTCAATCCAAGTTGAGTTTCATATCCCAGGGGGGTGTGTATGGGGTATCATGGCGTATCCATAGCGGCCAATTTGGCGCAGACGATACGACGGGTTGGGTACAGAATAGCACGTTCGAGCACAACTATATCGGTGCTTTTACGTTCGGTGCACAGGGTATGATGTGGCAAAACAACCTTTTTACCACGAACACTATTTACGGCCTTGACCCCCACGACGATAGCAATAATGCAACGATCGAGTACAACCGTTTCATCGCGAACGGTCACCATGGGTTCATCGTTTCGAAGCGCTGTGACTATAACACTATCAAGGACAATATTTCTATCGACAACAAGCTGCACGGCTTCATGCTTCATGACAACTCGGATTACAATATCTTTGAAAATAACATCTCAATCGGCAACTTCGACAATTTTGCGCTCTATGGCTCAAGCTTCAATATGGTGAAAAACAACAAGGGATACAATGCGCATGGTAGCCAGGTTCGTATCAATGAAGCGTCGATTCAAAACTATGTGACAGGTAACTACTTCTACGGCGGCCAGCGCGGTGTTTACCTCTACGGCAATGACAATGGTGTTGATATTTCAGATAATACGTTCGTCAATGTCAACTACCAGCTCGATACTGATGATGCGACTCGAGTATTATTTACGGGGAATACCAGCAACAACCTTGGCTATAAGCTTAAGAAGACTGATCGTGTCGTATTCGGCATTAACACGATCAACAAGCGTGCAGCTATTGATATGCAACCTTTGCTGACCATTCAGCAAGGACAGAATCGGGGTGGTTCTCTCGAACGTCTTGCATCCACTGCGCGGGACCAATAAGACGACTCACTGCGCTTCCGGCAATCGACATTAGAGTCGCGCCGAGCTTCTCAATGCCACCTCGTGCTTTCTTCAACTCCTCAGTACGCTTTATGCGGGCGTTGTAGTGCAGATCCGAAGCGGTGCTAAACAGATTGGCTGGACTCCACTGCATCCAGACGATAATAACGTATACGCCTTCAACCTCGAGGGAGGACCACCGATACGTAAATTTTCCAGGTACGCTCCAGTTGAACCTTTTCCTGACGGGCTGGAATGGAGAGTGCATCGTCTGAGTCAAACGGGTCCGGAGGGCACCCAGCGTCTGACCTGTTATTTTGTCGGTAGGAAGAAAGTCGTACTTTTGGGCTGGCAGAAACCTCACATCACGAAGTACCCCCCGTGGTGGCTGTAATAGTCTCAAAGCCAGACTGACGTTAGAACGCATTAACAGAGAAATCGTTGAACAGCGTAAACTAGGACTGACCGTGCCAAATACCGCTGAGAGAACGGAATTTGATAATGCCATTCGGAGCCTGATAGCCAACATTACCGACGAACACGGAATAGCCGAAATCAAACGAGCGGTTGTCTGGGGCATAAAAACCAAGGTCGTTAGTCATCCGGTCCACCGACGGCGCTCTAGAGAAGTCCTCAATCTTATGGACGTCGATTTTATCAAGCCGATCTCCCGGGTTTGGCTCCCGACCTCTATCTCCAAGCCATGCTGGACGATAGGACCTAGAGAGTTATAATTAAGTCATGAACATCATCGTTTCGATTGTCCCGCTGATTGCCCTTGGATTTTGGGCATATGTATTCATGGATTGGTATCAACACTGCGTCAACAGACGTGATTATTGGTTCGTAATCTTACTCTGTACAAACATAATTGGTTACTACTTTTTCCTTAATTCTAACGATCGACAGTAGCAGCTGCATCAAAGGTATTCGTAATTACAGTTACGCTGAGTCGCCGCTTCAGCTGGTTGGAATCTCTACGACACCACCCGAATACTAAATCAAGATAACCCTTAAGGCTCCATAGGAACTAACAACTTCGCGGCAGCTTTTGCGTATACGTGCCCAAGCGCATGCTTGCCCGTAAAGGTATGAACCGATACGTCGCGCAGACGGGCAAGGGTGCGGACATTAGCGCCGACAACCACGGTGTCAAGCGTGCCGTACATGATCTCGATAGGCGCGCGGATACCACGGATATCCTCAAGAACCGTCTGTTGCTCAATGCAGCGTTGCAGCGAGCGCTTGAACGGTAGCCAGGTGTCTGGACTTGTGACCACGCTGCGCGGAATAGCTCCCAACCGGCTGAGCCGCTGGACGTTCGCGGGTGTCATGCGCGGATGCTCACGTATCGTGCGGTATAGGCGCATCAGCAGGTCGGTGCGGCGCAGCGCCAGCTTACCCTCGATAGTATCAAGCGGCGGGTACACCGGCGGGCTGAGCAACACGAGCCGCCCAATACCGGCCGGATAACGCCGGACGTAGCGGGTGGCCAGTAGACTGCCGAGTGAGTGTCCCACCAAAATGTACGGCTTGGGAATATGCAATGACCGGAGGGTGCAGCGGACAGCACGCAGGTGCTGCGCCATGTCGTACTCAGCCCACTGTGGTTTCGGCGACCGGCCGAAGCCGAGCAGGTCAATAGTGATACAGCGGTAGTAGGGGGTCAGCAGGGGAATCAGTGCGCGCCAGTCTTCGCCGCTGGCGGCTATACCGTGCAGCAGCACGATCACCGGTTTACCTTCCTCACCGTAATATGCAATATGTAACCGGTACGGCCGCCGGAGCTTGCCATGCCAAAACTGCTCAATAGTCATACTCCTATGCTAGCCTCTCCGGCTGGAAGTGTAAAACTAACTGTGGTAGCACGGTGTATCATAAACGTATGAGTGATTTTATCCCCTTTATCCCCAAAGTCGCCCTCATGGTGGGCGCACATGCCGATGACATCGATTTCGGTGCCTCCGGCACGGCTGCCAAGTGGGCCAAGCAAGGCACCGAGGTGCACTACTTAGTCATAACCGACGGCAGCAAAGGCTCGAACGACCCGAATGTAACCGGTAAACAGCTGGTGCAGGTCCGCGAGCAGGAGCAGCAAGATGCTGCCTCGACGCTCGGTGTTAAAGCAGTCCATTTTCTGCATTACGAAGACGCCATGTTGGAAATTACGCTACCACTCAAAAAAGACATCGTACGCGTCATCCGGCAGGTGAAGCCCGATACTGTCGTAGTGATGGACCCGACTATGGTCTATGCCATGCAAAACGGCTGGGGCTTTATAAACCATCCCGACCACCGCGCCGCCGGTCAGGCCACTCTTGATGCCGTCTTTCCGCTAGCGCGCGACCGGCTGACTTTTCCCGACTTGCTGACTGATGAGCGTCTGGAAACGCACAAGGTCGAGCATGTGCTGCTGATCAACCTGCGCGGGGAACAGACGTATTATGTCGATATAACCGACGTTTTCGAAACCAAGCTGCAGGCCTTGTCCAAACACGTCAGCCAGGTGCCCGATTTGTCAGCGGCTCGCGCTATGCTTGAACAGTGGGCTTCAACTGCGGGTGCCAAAATCGGTGCCAAATACGCCGAAGGTTTTATCCGAATTGATGTCCAGTAACTGAGATGTCCGCCAAGCCGGCGGACGTCTCAGGCGATCAGAAATACGGTTATTTCTTGCCTGATTTGGCAGAGATCGTGATTTTCTTCGGTTCCGGCAGTGGTGTCAGCGGGACCGTTACCTTGAGTACGCCATCATCCAGGTGTGCTTCAATCTTGTCGGTATCGGCGCGTTTGGGCAGGAGAATGCGGCGGTACAGGCTGCTTGCACTCTCGCGTACGACGAACTTCTTGTCTTTGTCTTCCTCGCGTTCGTGCTTTTGGGCCTGAATGACCAGCACGCCATTTTCGACATGCACATCGACGTCCTTTTCATCAAAATTGGCCAGGTGTGCTTCCACAACCAGTTGGTTGTCCTTTTCGTAGACATCAGTGGTTGGCATAGTTACGCTGTGTAGCGACACCGGCCAATCGTTGCCGAAAAACTGCTTGTGTAAGGTGTCGAAATCGAAGTCCGCGAACGGGTCAAAACGCATGAGTGAATTTGTCATAGGTAGCCTCCTCTTTATGATTAACAGGGGTGATTATGCTCACCAGTTCCACTATAGTCCCGTTAGCACTCCCATGTCAAGAGTGCTAATCACACGAGCAATTAACCTATTAGGTGGCTAGTAAAACGTATTACTGTCTGTGCTCCGCAGCCGAGCTATTATTCCTTATGGAAAACAAGTTTTTCCAAGGAAAAGGTCCGAATCGTCCGGGCCTTTTTAAGTGGTTTTAGTACCCCGGGAAGGAGAGTGTATGAGCCAGATAGAACAGGTATATGAAATCAAGGCGCCAATAGCTAAGGTATGGCAAGCGTTGACCGATGCAAACCTGGCTGAACAGTGGGGTGCCGGCCCAGCTAAGGTAGACGTACGAGAGGGTGGTGAATTTAGCTATTGGGACGGCGATATTCATGGCACATTCACCGGACTGATTCCCGAAAAACTCATTGAACAGGATTGGTATGGCCATGATAATCCTACCTGGAAATACACCGTGCGCATCACCCTGGAAGATCATGGAGAACGTACGACAGTGCATTTTGCATACTCCGGCGACGTCGTGGACGAGCAACGGGATATTGCGCACTGGCGCGACTACTACTTTGACCCCATCAAGAGGCTATTGGAGGGTGCGAAATAAAGCTACAACAGCCGAAATTGCAGCGCTCTGACACGCTTAGGCCCGTAGGGATACGTGAAATTGTGTATGAAACCTCGTTTTCGCGAGCCCACGTAAGCGATTTGGATTTGAATAACCTTGAGGTTAGGAATCTCAGCTTCGACGAGTCACTGCTCGAAAAAGTTAGCTTTGGTGAGGCCCGACTCGAAAAGTTAGGCCTAACCGATACAGCGCTTGTGCGCTGTGACTTCGCGGCAGCTCGGTGCAGCGGCAGTTCGCTTATTCGGGTGTCTATTACTGGTGGGCGTCTGGCAGGTGTCGATTTCAGTCGCTCGGTGCTTAAAGACACGGTGTTTCAGGATTGCAAACTAGATATGGCCAACTTCCGTTTTGCTAAACTGATTCGCGTACAGTTTTTGAACTGTACCTTACGCGAAACCGACTTCCAGCTGGCCGAACTGACCGATGTTGAGTTCCAGACATGTCAGCTCGAGAAAACTGCCTTTCACCGCTGCAAACTCAAGGCTGTCGACGTTCGCGGTTCGCGGCTGTTGGATATTTACGGTTGGCAATCGCTGCGCGGCCTGACCATTGACCCGGTCCAGCTTGCTGCCGTCGCTCCTGAACTTGCTGCCGAATTGGGATTGATCAACAAAGACTAGCCGAAATGCGGATGGGGTCAATAAGCACATCATCTGAAAGGAGCGAATCGTCAAATTAAGCAAGTCCGTCTGCCGGAGATTCCATGATGGCCCGTGATTCTTTCAAAAATGGCTCTCTTGTCCACGTCGCGCTGCTTGAATAGGTTAATCGCTAGGTGGTGGACGTAGTTGTCGGGTGCGTGTGGTCTTCCATGAAAATTGCCACGAAGAATGTGATCCACCAAAAGAAGAGACTCAGCAGAAACCAACCGAAGAAACCACGGCCTTTGTTCTTGGCGATCGTGGCGGGCAGAAAAGCGATCGCTATCCAGATGAATACTATAAAAAACGCCCAAATGATACTTAGTGTGTAGCCAAAAATTGTCATTGCGAACATACACAGCCTCCTATTTACCTAATCCCTCCACGATACAAGCAGCGGTTCCCCGTGTCTGTGAAGCGCCTCACGGTATTTCGGTGTGGTGACCGCTGGGTCAAATCAAGACTAAGCTTTCTCTCTGGGCTACATCGGACTTGCTAACTGAAGATAGTTGCCTTCTGGGTCCGCAACGGTTGCCTGCCAAAAATCCTTACTGTCTGGGTCTGGATTGTACGGCTTGGCTATTTCTCTTGCTCCGGCTGCAATAAGTTTGTCGTAAGCGCCTTGAACATCTTGGTCATCGAAAGCAATCATCACTCTCTGTGGCTCAGATGCCATACCTTTTACTTCGCTATGTGGACCAAAAAACAAGTGACCAGAGCCAATATCCCAGCCATACCAATCGCCTGGCATTGTCCACTTCGGTTCACCAAACGCTTTCGTGTAAAACTCCGCTAACTTTTTAGCATCACTTGCACCGAGTTGTACCCCATTCAAGTTCATAGCTTCTCCTTCTAGAGTAATTATATATTCAAGTCGATCCGTTAAAAGGCATAAACGCTCCGCTTTCGCAGAGTGTTTATGCTTGGCACTCCGTGGTGAGGGGCTTGGGAACTAGTATTCGCCAATCACAATCTTCTTTTGCTGCATCAAAATGGCGAAAGCATTCGGTTTTCGCATGAGTTCTTCCATATTACTAGGCACGACTTGCCAGCTCAGACCGTACTTATCTTTGCACCAGCCGCATTGTTCGGACGCTGGTACACTCGACAGTTTCCCCCAAAAATAATCAATTTCTGCTTGGTCTGTACAGTCAATCGCAAAAGATATCGCTTCGCTGAACTTGAACTCTGGCCCGGCATTGATAGCTATGAAACGAACACCGTCTAACTCGAACTCAACTGTAAGTACTTGACCGGCTAAATCCTTTTGGAAATCGGCCAGACCCTCCTCGCTACTCCTAGGGTAATATTCCGTAGATAGTATCTTACTATTCGGGAAAACCGAAACGTAAAAATCAACAGCTTCTTTAGCATTACCATTAAACCACAGATTAGGCGTGATTTTCTGCATTCTAAACCCTCCTTTTCTACTCAAATTATACCCTTAAACGGCCAACGAGGCATTTGTTTCGTAGAACCTGGTTTGACTCACTCTGCCGGTCCTGAACTTAACCTTGAGGCTGGGACTTCGTATATCATCAATGGTTTTATATGCTCGGCCACACCCGGTAGAGGCAACTCAGCCCTCAATCTTCGGTTAAACCGTCTCCTGATTGGTGTGTTATTTTGCCTGGGCAATGATGACTCGGCTGGGCTCGCTTGCGCGCCAGGGGGATTCTCGTTCGTATGTCCGGTTCTCAAGAATCCTCATTGCCGGGTCGTCCCGGATAATGCCGAAGACTCTATCGTAGCCACTCGCTTCATAATAACGAGGACCGCGTGCCACAAGTACGCCGCCACTGCGAAGTAGCATTGCTGCTCGTTCTATACCAAACACAAGGTCCTTGCCGGCACTGTGGACGCGCGAAGCTATGATGACGTCAAGCCCGTGCGGTTCGATTTTGTCTATATTAGCTTGAATACCGCCACTGTAAACCTGCAATCGGTCACGAGCTATCCCGCGTTGTAGCGCGACACCTTGTAACAGCGCGGCCTGACCCAACATCTCTTGTAGACCCAGTACTTTATACCGTTCTGCTCTCACGTTCTGTAGATGAGCAACGATACCCGCAAAGCTCATGCCAAAGTCAGCGATCTGCTTAGCCTCAAGGGTATATGGCTGCTCTATACCATCAATAACGATATGTGTATCGGTGATAAAAAGATCCCGCGAACCTTGTACCCCCACGACGCCTCCTTGGTAGGCTACGCCTAGAAAACGTCCAAACTGATGAACCAATTGTAAGGCTTTCTGGTTTCCGGCTTCCATGTCACGGATAAGCCGTGGTCGTACCGTATTCCCAAAATACCGCTGCGTTTGAAGGCTAACATCTGGGATGGCACACTCTGGCCCCAGATCGTCTGGGGCAAAGGCCCCAGCAACGCCGGTAACGAGGGCTGCGTCTGTTATATCGTCCAATAGTGTAAAGCCGTAGGCCCTAAACAGATCGATTGCAACGTCTCGCTCAGCCAAATAAGGATCTTGGTCTCCGCTTGAAGTATACGCAGAACCACCGAAGCTTGCACTCATGTCAATACCGTTATAAACAACTATAGAAGTGATTACAGTCGTTCAGGTTACTGAATCTTTGCCTAGAACTTGTATTGTAGTTAGTCTAGCTTCCCTTTGTGGAGGAGCTTCGCTTGGTCAGCGTGTCGATCATGGTATGCAAACTGCCTGGCACATGCAGATATAATATGCCACAATACATATAAACTAATGATCGCAATAGTACTTTCTGTCGGCGCCTTTTTTTCAACGTTAGTCGGTGGCCTGACTGGCCTTAGGAATAGTGACCGGTTACACCGGCTACTTGGCTTTACTGCCGGTGTGGTTATGGGTGTGGTAGCGTTTGATTTACTCCCTGAAATCTTCAAGTCACTCGGCCACGGCGTGAGCGCGCGCGACGCTATGGTGGCGCTCATGGGTGGCTTCCTGCTGTTCCATATCGTCGAAAAGTCTATCCTCATCCACCACAGCCAGGAACATGACTATGAAGTGCATCATCACCCGCAGGTCGGCCTGGCCAGCGCCCTAGCACTCAGCGGTCACAGCTTTCTGGATGGCCTCGGTATTGGCCTGGGGTTTCAGGCCGGGAACGTGGTCGGTATTGCGGTGGCCATCGCGGTTATTGCGCACGATTTTTCTGATGGCCTGAATACTGTGACACTTATGCTGGTCAACAACAACAGCCGTCGCCGCTCGGTCGCGCTGCTGCTGACCGACGCATTGGCACCGGTGGCTGGTGCGATTGTCGGGACACTGGTACACATCAGTGACGGCGGCCTGACACTGTATCTCAGCTTTTTCGCCGGTTTCCTGCTATACATCGGGGCTAGCGAGATTCTGCCCGAAGCTCACAGCAAGCATTCGTCCTACGCCACCATCGGCCTGACCATTCTCGGTGCAGTGTTCATGTTCTTCGTGACCCGGTTTGCTTAAACTCGTACCGGTTCGGCAGGTGTAACGGCCTGCAACAGCTCCGGAAATTGCACCGTGCCCAAAGCGCTCAATGTAAAATGACCTTTGTCGGCGAACTCACGTACATCCAAATCATATACGCTGCGCAGTGTATCCACGGTTTTGAGTACACTCGGCTCGTCGTTCTGTGAGACAAAAACCGTCGTACCGGCAGTACGGGCCGGAAAGCCCGGATCGATCGTAAACTCAAAGAAATCGGCTGTGGCGCTGGCCGGGTTGTTGTCCGGATTAATCCAAGGTGCCACTAGTACTACTTTGCCAACTCGTACGCCTTTCTGTTCGCTTAAGTAGCGCACCAGAAAACCTCCGCCGCAGCTGTGACCAACCAGGATTGTATCAGGTGCAATATCGAACCGCTCGAACTCCTTCTTCCATTCGTCGTATCGAGGCTGGAAAGGGAATGGAGGCTCAATGCTCACAGCATGGATATCACGCAAGATTAGCTGACGTTTCAGCCAAGCAAACCAGTGGTCTTCGCTGTTGCTGGGCCGTTTTGGATCATAATGTTCGTCTCTGTCCGGTCTACCGGGCACGAGTATAGCGTTCACGTAAACTAGTATACAATTAAACCTAATGATTGGAGCGGTGGTAATTTTGGGGGTACTGGTGGCGGCTTTGACGGTCGTGTTAGTGCGTGGGCAGTCAGGGCCCAAACGGGATTCCGAAAGCGCACTGTTGCTCAAAGAAGACTTGAAGGCGCTCAGCGAAGACATTGGGCGGTTACGCGAGGGTATGCAGACGCAGCTTACCGAGCGGCTCGATAAGAACCAGGAAATGATGCGCGATGGGCTGCAGAAGCAGTTCGCGGCCAGCTCCAAAATCATCGCTGAAGTCACGGAGCGTTTAACCAAGCTGGACGACACCAACCGGCGGGTCGTCGACGTGGCAACCGAACTTAAAACACTGCAAAATGTGTTACAAAACCCCAAGCAGCGCGGGGTGCTCGGCGAATACTACCTTGACCAAGTGCTCAAAAACGTGCTGCCGCCCGATCGCTACCAAATGCAGTATAAATTCCAGGACGGCGAAATCGTTGATGCCGTGATCATGCTCGAGAAAGGCAAGATACTACCTGTAGATAGTAAGTTTAGTCTGGAAAACTACAACCGTCTCATAGAGGCCACCGACAAGACAGAGCGTGAACAGCTGGCCCGGGCGTTTAAAGTCGACGTAAAGGGTCGTATTGACGAAACTGCCAAATACATCCGGCCGCGCGAACATACCATGGACTACGCCTTTATGTTCATCCCGAGCGAGGCGATTTATTATGACCTACTGGTCAATAAAGTAGGCGTGACCGCCACCAGCGCCCGTGATCTCATCGAGTACGCCTTTCGCGAGAAAAACGTAATCATTGTAAGCCCTACCACCTTTATGGCCTACCTGCAAACAGTGTTGCAGGGCCTTAGGGCATTACAAATTGAGGAACAGGCCAAAGACATCCAGGTGCGCGTCGGTGAGCTTGGCCGCCACATTGCCGCGTATGAAGGCCTGATGCAGAAACTTGGTGGTAGTCTAGGTACGACGGTAAACCATTTCAATAACGCGCACAAAGAACTTAAGAAAATCGATAAAGACGTCGTGAAGATCGCAGACGCCAATCCGAGCGTCGAGCCGTTGCTGCTTGAAAAACCGACGCTCGAAGAAGAGTGAACCTTATGTCACAGTTAGTTTCGAGCGTCTTTAAAGCTCGTTTGTTTTAAGCAGGTCAATAACCAACGCCGCTGTCCACGAAAAATTATGGGCGCCAAGCGGCTCGCCGGTGTTGGGGTCAAAGTATTCGGCAAAGCCGCTGCGTTCTACCATTTCCAGGCTGGTTTCGCGCAGAGCATCGACGTAGTCATCGTGACCGTAGCGTTGCAAGCCATCCATGATCAGCCAGTTGGTATTCATCCAGGCCGGGCCTTGCCAGTAGCGTTGCGGGTCAAAATCCGGGCTGTCGAGCGGCACGGTCGGTATCGGATAGACTGGACCGAACTGTTTGTCGTTCTCCAGCAATTTGACCAGCTTGGCGGCCCGCGCTTTGGATATGCAACCGGCGTAGAGGGGCATAAGGGCGGCAATGCTGGGTACCTTGATCAGGCGATGCGTCACGAAGTCCCGCGACCAGTAAGTATCGGCGTATTCATCCCATAGCGCTTCGAGTGCCAGTTCAGATTTGTGCATGTTTGCGAGCAACTCGGCCGGTAATTCATGCTCAATGGTTTTTGCAATCTCCCGCAAACGAGCATTGGCGCGGATAAAAATGCAGTTGAACGTCAGATCCTCGATAGCGAACAGACCATGATCTAATATATCGTTCGTGTTGTAGAGCTTGCGGCGAAGCCGCCGTTGGGCATCATACAAGCTCAGTACCTCCAGCGTGCTGAAGCGCTGGCCAGGTGGGGCGTAGTGCAAATCACGTCGGAACAGGTTAATGATTCCATCGGTGTGGGTCGCGCGGATGGCACGAACCCAGGGTGGCATCAAATGGTCATGCAGCTCATGCATCCACGGCGGTGTATTATCGAGCCCGGTTTCCCACGGGTGGATTTGCAGTACCAGGCCCTCCTGGTGCGGATCGCGTTCCGCGTAAAACCACTCATGGTAAGCCTGCAGGCTTGGCAGCATATGTTTAAACCAGCGCCGGCGCTCAGCTTTGCTCAGCCGTTGGCCGACTTGCCAGACCGCCTCAGCCAGCAGAGGTGGCTGCGTAATACCACTCGTGGCGATGTTATCCGGTGAGTGGGGGCTGAGCCAGCTTCGCCACATGTTCCGGTCACGTGCGTATTCACGCTTGTCACTAAAGATCATATTCGGGAGCATACCGTTGCTCCACTGGCCGCGCAGCAGGCTCTGCAGCTCGGTCTGGGCACGGTCCACATCCAGCCACCGCAGGCCGATGGCAATAAAACAACTGTCCCATAACCATTGGTGCGGGTACAGATCTCCGGCAGGCACCGTGTAGCTGCCGCGGTCATTGGCTTTTAACACTTCCGTGGCTTGCGTGAACAGATCCGGCTTGTTCGGCGTTTCGGTGTTGTCGCTCATGCTTACTGTTTAGTATAGCGACAGTGGGGCGTCATCCAAAATGTAACGCTAGCGGTAGTTTGTGAAGCTGATTGGAAAATCGAAGTCCTGCTGTTTGAGCAGCGTGATAACCGCCTGGAGGTCATCCTTACTAGTGCTCATGACGCGTACCGCATCACCCTGGATCTGGGCTTTAACTTTGGGATAGGTATCGCGCAGCAGCCTGGTGATTTGCTTGGCCTTGTCCTGGTCGAGCCCTTGTTTGAATGGTACTTCCTGTGTGGTTTTCAGGTTACTTTCCACGACGTCGCGAGAAGTATCGAGTACCTTCTGGCTGATGCCGCGTGTCGCCAGTTTTTTGCGCACGATATCAAGAATGGCGTCGATTTGCCAGGCGCCGCTGCCGGTGACTTTTAAGCCCTTTTTATCATCCAGCCACTCCAGGTCGGCGGGTGTGCCTTTGAAATCATAACGGCTGTCCATCTCACGTTTGGTCTGGTCGAAGACGTTGTTCATCTCGGCCTTGTCATAATCACTTACTGCGTCAAAGCTAAAGTTTGCCATAACTCAATTGTACGCCAATCGATAAAGTCGTCTGCAGTTTAGTCAACGTTTATAAAAACACCAGGCTTGTTGGTTGGTGCGCCCTTTTGTGGTCTCTTGCTTGTCAATAAACTCACATGCATGGAAAACGAACCATGACAAACAGAAAAGCTAAAAAGCAAAACACACAGCGACAGGCCTGCGGAGCGATGGTTTGATGAACAAAATGCCATCGCTCCGCAGACGAATGCCACGATTAGAAACGCTACTCGGACCGCTGCTGCGGAGTGCCCGCGAGCAGTGCACGGACCTCGGTCTCCCGGTAACGCCGATGCCCCCCGAGTGTACGAATCGACGTTAGCTTACTAGCCTTTGCCCACTGCGTGACTGTCTTCGGGTCAACATGGAACATTGTGGCCACCTCGCCAGGTGTCAGTAGGGGTTCAGCGAAGGGAAGCATAGATCTTACCTCGGCCTCCCGGAAGCGTCTGTGCCCTCCGAGTGTTCGGATTGACGTCAGCTTACCGGTGTCCGCCCACCGCGTGACCGTCCTCTTGTCCACGCGGAATATAGTTGCCACCTCGCCCGAGGTCAGTAGAGGCTCAGCTTCGAGGTGTGGCAGCGGCCCGGGTTCGATGGTAAGTGCAGGCATGTGATCGTCCTTTCTGTTTGGACCGCTACGCGATCCCGTACTGAGGGGGGTGTAAGCGTTGCTGCTTTTAATCAACCTTTGACTGGCTGGCTGAGCTATAGTGTTTCCACAGGTGAGCAACGAAAGCGCCATGCCGAAGTACGCCTTTGTTGCTCATCCGTGATAGTCTGTTTGTCAAGGTACCAGCTGACCAGAGGCCGGCTAACTCAGTTTCGGAGTAACTCTACTCAACGAAGCGAGATACCTATAATAACCACAGATACTGACAACTGCAAACCTACGCAAATAGAAGGCGGCTGACTGGTATTAGTGCCGTAATGCCTCTTCCATTTCCGATAAACTAATACGTTTCGCCGTCATCGCCATCCCTGTTATACTGGGGCAATGAGTTACCAAAATCCGAAGGTGCAGGAAGCGGCCGAGTTGTTGAAAAGCCGGTTCGCTGAGCTACAAAACAAGGTCGATATTCTAAAGGCCATCGAGCTGCGGGCGTTGTACGCAGAAATCCCGACCTTGCCACCCGAACAGCGTGGTGCGTTCGGCAAAGAACTGAACGAATTACGTGCTGAACTACAGATGATGGTGGACGAAGCTGGCGAACAGGCCGAGGCGCTGCCGCCCATCGACATTACTGCGCCATTCGATATTAATATACCAGCGGATAGGCGGCCGCAGCTGCTGCCAAGCGAAACCGGCAGCAAACACCCCTTGATGACCGAGCTTGAAACTGTGCTCGATATCTTCTATCGCATGGGTTTCACGGCGCTCGAAAGCCGCGAGATTGACGATGACTTTCATATGTTCGGGTCCTTGAACTTTCCTGAAGGCCACCCGGCCCGCGATGATTACGACACGTTCACAACCACGCAGACCGACGAGGGCGGCAAACAGTTCATTGCGCCGGCCCATACCTCCACTATGCAAAACCGCGCACTGCAGGCGCACAAGGGCAACCTGGAAAAGGGCGAGCCAATTGCGGTAGTGCTCCCTGGCCGCGTATTCCGCAACGAAGACCTCGATGCCCGTCACGAGCATACGTTCTACCAGTTCGAGGGTGTATATGTGGATAAGGGCATTAATGCCGGGAACCTGCTCGCCACCTTCAAGACATTCCTGGGCGAATACTATCAGCAGGACATCGAAATCAAGAGCCAGCCGTTCTACTTCCCGTTTACCGAACCGAGCTTTGAGCTGGCGCTCAGCTGCCCGTTTTGCCAGAAAAAAGGCTGCTATATCTGCAGCCACACCGGCTGGATCGAGCTGCTTGGCATGGGTATGATTCACCCGAACGTGCTGCGTGCCGCTGGCGTTGACCCAGAAACCTATACCGGCTTTGCCTGGGGTTGCGGCCTGGAGCGTCTTGTGATGATGAAATACGGTATCGAGGACATCCGTCACTTTAAAAGCGGCAAGCTCGACTTCCTGAGGCAGTTTGCATGACTACGATCCACAAAAAGGCCTACCCAATCCTATTCGGAGAAGTGTTAAGTGGCCGTAAAAGCTTTGATTTGCGAGTCGCGGACTTTGTTTGTCAGCCTGGTGACACACTGGTGCTTGACGAGGTCAGCGAAGGCAGTAAAAAGCCTACCGGCCGCTCGATAACGAAAAAAGTCGGGTATGTGTTAAAGACCAAGGACCTGGATTTCTTCGACCCTGACGACGTGCAGGAGCATGGCTATCAGGTTATTTCTCTACTGCCCGAAGCATCGTCTAGTCTAGAAGCCCTGTCGCAACGGGCACAGGAAGTCCGGCAGAAATATAATGTGCTGAATGCCAAAGATGGCCACGGTAAATGGGGCGGCAAAGAATATGCTATGGGGTTAGTGGGTGACGTGGGTGAATTACTCGAAGTTATCATGGCCAAAGAGAACTTACGCCGCGGCGAAGATGTTGATACAAAGCTTGCCCATGAACTTGCTGATTGCATGTGGTCGGTACTGGTCATTGCCAATCACTACGGAGTTGATCTGGAAAAGGAATTTCTAAAAACTATGGACAGTTTGGAGCAAAGGATCGCCGCAGCATGAATGTGGACGTTGAGAAAATCATACGCGAATATGGCAAGTTTGATGGTGAAAAGGGCACGAAATACCAACTTCCCTGGAGTAAGCAACAATGAAAGTCAGTCTGAACTGGGTCAAACAATATCTTGATTTCGAGCTGCCGCCGGTAGACGAACTGGTGGAGCGCATCGGTGCGCAACTGGGGGCGGTCGAAGAGGTCGAAGGCCTCGGCGAAAAGTACCAAGGCATCGTCATTGCAAAAGTAGTAGAATGCGAGCCGCTCGAAAACTCCGATCACCTGCACCGCTGCTTGGTGGATGATGGTGGCAAAGTGCAGGATGTGGAACGCGATGCGAACGGGTTGGTACAGGTACTCACCGGTGCGCCGAATGTGCACAAGGATATGTGGGCGGTGTGGTTGGCACCGGGGATCACGGTACCGGAAAGTGTCGACAAAGACCCGTTTGTACTTACTAGCCGTAATATGCGCGGCGCGATGAGCCATGGCATGCTGGCCAGCCCGAAAGAACTTGCCCTGGGTGATAACCATGAAGGCTTGCTGGAGCTTGACGCCAACGCGGCTATGCCGTCTGGTCTGAAAATCGAGCCGGGCGCTGATTTCGCTCAACTCTTTGGCCTGGACGATTACATCATCGACATCGAGAATAAAATGTTTACCCATCGGCCGGACTGTTTCGGCATCCTGGGCGTAGCCCGCGAGATCGCTGGTATTTTGGGCCATCAATTTACATCGCCTGACTGGTACCTGCATACTTTGCAGGACACGCTGACTCCTGATGGTAAACCGCTGACTCTCGAAATCCAGAACGAGCTGCCGGGGTTAGTCCCCCGTTTTGTCGCCGTGCCCTTAAGCAATATAACTATGGGCCCGTCGCCGTTTTGGCTGCAGACTTACTTGCTGCGCAGCGGCGTGCGGCCGATCAGCAACATGGTGGATATCACGAACTACATGATGCTGCTCACCGGTCAGCCGATGCATGCCTATGACTATGACAAAGTGAAGGCGCTCAGTGAGGACGATAAGGTTATTATCACCGTCCGTTACCCTCATCAGGGTGAGCAGATCACGCTTCTAAACGGCAAGACTATCGAGCCGCGCAGCGAAGCCATGATGGTTGCAGCCGGCAAACACTTGCTTTGTGTGGGTGGCAGCATGGGCGGTGCTGAGACTGAAGTCGATGAGAATACCCGGAATGTTATTCTGGAAGCGGCCAACTGGGATATGTATTCGATTCGTCGGACTTCTATGGCGCACGGCATTTTCACGGATGCAGTGACCCGCTTCAACAAGGGCCAGAGCCCCCTGCAGAACGACGAGGTGACCGCCAAAGCGGTTGAGGTGCTGCGTGAACTGGCCGGCGCAAAAGTCGCCGGACCGCTGATTGACGACAATCACGTCGATGAACAAGGCCGTGAACGTCGTTCCGTGCATCCACCAGTGCCAGTGGCGACCGGATTTATTAACACGCGGCTTGGTCTTGAATTGTCGGCAGCTGAAATGAAGCAATTGCTTGAGAACGTCGAGTGCACCGTGGAGGCAAGTGGCGACCAAATAACCGTCACTGCTCCGTTCTGGCGTACCGATATCGAACTGCGCGAGGATGTGGTTGAAGAAGTCGGTCGACTGTACGGCTTTGACCGATTGCCGCTCGTGCTGCCGCGGCGTAGCATCAAGCCCGCTGCCAGGAACGCAGCCTTAGAACTGAAGAGTCGACTGCGCGACACGCTTGTTAAGTCCGGTGCAAACGAGGTGCTGACCTACAGCTTCGTGCACGGCGACCTGCTCGGAAGGGCCGGGCAAAACCCCGAACACGCTTTCCAGGTTGGCAATGCGCTTAGCCCTGATCTGCAATATTACCGGCTCAGTATCATGCCGAGCCTGCTCGACAAAATTCACCCGAATATCAAAGCGGGGTTTGGCAGTTTTGCTCTGTTTGAACTGGGCAGGGTGCACTATGTGGGCGAAATGGACGCTAACGACCCGGGTGTACCGAACGAAGATGACCACATCGCTCTCGTTGTGGCGTATGGCGATAAGCAGCAGCCGGTCGGTGCACCGTACTACCATGCCCGCAAATATCTCGAACAGATTATTGATTTGCAGTCGCTTAAACTAACGCCGCTTGCGGACTTTGACCTTGCCCAGGACGAATGGGGTAGGCAGCTGACCGCACCCTACGAACCGGGGCGCTCCGCGGTTATCGTTAGAGACGGGCAGATCTGGGGTGTCGTCGGCGAATTCAAGCCCGGCGTCAGACGGGCATTGAAACTCCCGGCCTATGCCGCCGGGTTTGAGATCAACTTAGGGGTTATCGCCGTTGGAATCGTGCCAGTCTATCACCCACTCTCCCGGTTCCCGAGCATTACACAGGACATAACTCTCAAGATCGCGAGCGAGGTACCGTACGGGGATCTATTCGCGCTGGTGCAAGCTGAGCTTAGTAGTCTTGCGTCCGACCAACTCCAACTCGCGGCCGAACCACTTGACATGTATCAGCGTGGCGATGACACGGGGCATAAGCAAGTTACACTTCGGGTGCATGCCATAAGTCATGAAAAAACCCTGCGCGATGCAGAGGTCAACCGGCTGCTCGATAGTGTTGCCGCTGTCGCACAAAACAAGTACCACGCCGAACGCGTATAAACCGTAAATATTTTAACTATTTTCAACGAATGTCTATGCTAAGCTTCGGATAGCTTAATAGCTTCTTCGTGTAAACACGAAATGTTGGCTTTTTAAAGCTAAAGAGACGGTACTTTTAAAAGCTTTCCTGTAGGAGCTGACGGACCGAGGGTTAGTCGATTAGGGGATCGAATGATTCCTTCGCGAGTGCTGTCGCTCAGGGGGGCGGGAGGTGACGACTGTCATATGATATGAGGGGGCGAGCCCACAGGGGCCACACTTGGAGTCGCTACATCGGCTACCAGGGGTGATTCGGGCTTGTCTAAGGCAGTCGTCACCTCCCCGTAAACGTCGGTGGGTCTGTGATTACGGTAGGATGTATTTCCTCCGGCATCCAAACTGAGCTAGCAGGCCCACCGACCCACTCCGCGCATCGCGCTTAAGCAAAGTACCGTCTTTTCAACCCCAGAGCCCATACGAAACAGGTGTGGTTTGTGGGGATGAAAAATATAAAGTTTTCTTCTACTCCAAGAGGTACAATAATATGAAGTAGGAGACAGATGAACATGCTACAACGGCAATCGGTACGGGCGATTATACTGAACGGCGATAAAATACTAGCACTAAAACGTAACAAATTTGGCCAGGCGTACTACACACTAGTTGGCGGGGGCGTGAACCTGGGCGAGGATCAGCCAACGGCACTCCGGCGCGAACTACGGGAGGAGACTGGTCTGGAAGTAGGTGTCATACGACTGGTATTCGTTGAAAACGGCGGCAGCTTGTTTGGCCTGCAGTATATTTATCTGTGCGAGTACAAGGGCGGCGAACCGGCGCTTGACCCAAATTCCGAGGAAGCCAAGATATCGGCGATGGGTCAGAACATATATGAACCGCTGTGGTTACCGGTGAGTCATATAGCCAAAGTGCCGTTTCGCTCCGAGTCTGCAGCCCAGGCGGTGATGGACGGAATCCGGAACGGCTTCCCGGAAACGCCGCGGGAGCTTGCCTGGCAACCGGAAAACGTGTCAAAATAGAACCAGCATTTAAGAGGATTAGATATATGGCGCGTATGCGTGAGCGGATTTTTGCAGGTTTTGGAGCAGGGTTGTTTTTAATAAGTGCCTGTGCGATAACGGCATACGCCGTGTGGCAGACATCGTCAGCCGATAACAGTACTAAAACTGCAACTCAAACAACTCAAAATAAATGTGATATCAGCGCACCAGTAACAGACACGGCGACGACTGCACCCGCGGTCTATCAGCCGGGTGGTCCGGTAGCAGTGCTGAAGACCACGGATCTCACCGTTGGTAGCGGCCAAGCGGCTAAAAACGGCGACTGCCTAGTCATGAAATACCAGGGGAACTTAGCTTCGAGCGGCACGATGTTTGACGAAAACTATGATAAGCCGCAGGCGCTCCAGTTTACATTAGGAGCGGGCGAGGTGATTAAGGGCTGGGATCAGGGACTGGTCGGTATGAAGGTCGGCGGCGTACGCCGTTTGGAAATCCCCGCTGCGCTTGGCTATGGCGACACTGCGCAGGGTAGTATTCCGGCTAATTCAGACCTGGTATTTACCGTAACCCTCGAAAGGATTAAGAAGGGCTAAACCTTATGATGCAAGACTTTACCCCAGTAGATAGCGTACCGGAACTTAAAATCGAAGACCGAGTGCCCGGCACTGGTGCAGCTGTGGAGCCGGGTGACACGGTGACGTGTCATTACACCGGCGCTATCGTCAAAACTGGCCATGTATTTCAAACGTCGCATGATTTCGGCAAACCCATTAGCTTTCCGTTAGACGGCGTGATCGCCGGCTGGACCGAAGGCGTGCCGGGCATGAAAGTCGGTGGTACCCGCCGCTTGCTTATTCCTGCCGCTAAAGCCTACGGCAGCAATCCGTCGCACGGTTCCGGCATCCCGACCGACGCCGACCTGGTCTTTGACATCGAACTTGTCTCCATCGCAGGCAAATAGGTCAAAAGATAGAGAGCTACCCCTAGTATCTCCCTGCTTTGGTGGTAGAATCGGTTTATGGCCGCGCCAAAAAATCCCTGGAAAACACTTGATTCACGTATTGTTTACCAAAGCCCCTGGTTCAACTTGTATGAGGACAAAGTTGTTACCCCGAGTGGTGAACCCGGTATATATGCGTATCCTAAAAGCCCACCTTTTGTACTCGTTATAGGGTACCAGGATGGACATTTTGTCATGATTCGCCAATACCGTTATCCGCTGCACCGGGTAATGACAGAATTCCCAGGTGGCAAAATAGATGATGGTGAGACGGTACTGGACGCTGCAAAGCGAGAGTTTTAGGAAGAGACTGGGTTTACTGCCAAACGATGGCAAAAGCTCGGTATGTTATACGACCCAAACCATGCGACCGTTTTTCTTGCTGAAGAGCTGAGCAAGACATGTCATAACAAGATGGCAGAAGAGGGCATTTCTGCCGTTATTCGGGTAGACTGGGCTGACATTGACCGCATGATTGCGAACAATGAGTTCACCGATTCTAAGACCTTGGCATGCTTGCTACTATTTGCACGACGCCAGGCCGGAGAATAACGTACCCAGTCTTTTAGTGTACTAAAAACCACTACATGTAGTGCGCTTGACGCTAGTGATTACGCTAGCGTATACTTTATTTACGACTTTGAGGCGACCAAACAAATACGCTTAAAAAGCCAACAAAAAGCAAACAAACCAACGTGAGGGGAGGGTTAGTTATTATGGTCAAAAACATTACTATCTTTACGACGACGACATGCGCGTATTGCCCGATGGTCAAGAAATATCTTGGCGCCAAGGGCCTTAAGTATGATGAAGTTAATCTGGATAAGAATCCTGAACGCCAGCAGGAAGCGTTGGCCATTTCCGGGGCGCTGACGGTGCCGGTTACGGTCGTTACCCGGGAAGATGACAGTAAAGAAGTGGTGGTTGGCTACAACCTCGCCAAGCTTGCGCCCGCGATTGCGTAAAGCTGTTACAATGAAAGATGAGCGAAGGGGATGCTCCCGTACACGGAGCATTCTTTTAAATCCTAAGGAGCGAACAGATGGCCGATACGACCGACACCCCTAAACATGACGTCATAATCATAGGCGCCGGGCCTGCAGCGCTCAGCGCGGCAATTTATACCACGCGCGAAGACATTGACACACTGCTGTTCGAGCGGGGTGTGCCGGGTGGGCTAGCGGCGATTACCGATCAGGTGGATAATTATCCCGGATTTCCGGAGGGTATCGCCGGGCTGGAGTTGGCTGACAATCTGCAAAAACAGGCCGAGCGGTTCGGAGCGGTTATAGAATTTGGCGAAGTCACTAAAATTCACGATGAAGGCCACTGGAAGCGTCTGGAAACAACCAGCGGTGATTATCTGGCCCGGGCGGTGCTTATCGCCACCGGTAGCGACTACAAAAAGGTGGGTGTACCTGGTGAGGCCGAGTACTATGCCCGCGGTGTGCACTACTGTGCCACCTGCGACGGCGCATTTTACCGCGACAAGCGACTCGTAGTTATCGGCGGTGGCAACAGCGCCGTGCAGGAAACCATGTTCCTGACACGTTTCGCGAGCCACATCGATCTGCTGGTGCGCAGTTCCATTAAGGCCAGTGAGGTTCTGCGGGACGAGCTGCAAAAGTATGTCGACAGCGGCAAAGTTACCGTACATCTGCAAACCTCTACTGAAGAAATTGCGGGCGAGGATGGCAAAGTAGTTAAGGTCGTTGGCAAGCACGGCGGCAAAAGGGTGGAGTTCCCGACCGATGGCGTATTCGTATTTGTGGGTCTTAAGCCTAACAGCGAGTTCCTGAAAGACAGCGGCATCGAACTTGACCATCTGCACCTCGTAAAATCCGACGCAGACCTGCATACCACCATGAAAGGTGTATTCGTTGCCGGCGATATTCATTCCGGGGCTACCATGCAGATCGCATCGGCGGCTGGCGAAGGCGCCACGGCCGCCCTTAAGATCCGCGAGTACCTCGAAGGTCACGCACATCCGATCCAGAACTGACCACAGGCGTCATAGCTCAGCGTAGCCGTCGTAATAGTCGAAGACGATGCGGCTGCGAGGAGTGCCCAGAGCTTCCAGATCGGTACGCAACTGTTCCACAAAAGCTTGGCTGCCAGATAGGTAAATCAGGGCTTCCGGCGGAGTGGCGTCTTTGATTTCCTGGGCGGTCAAGTGATTTGGCGCGAGGATGATCTGCTTGAGCTGTAGCGGGTAGGCGTCGGTGAGATCCCGGAAGAGCTGCTCCCGGCGCGACCGTAAGTAGTAAAACAGAAAGACCGGGCGTTCTTGTTTGCGGGCCAGGAGGCTGCGCAGCATACTGGCGTAAGAGGCTATGCCAATGCCGCCGGCCACGAAGACGAGTGGTGTAGCCGGGGATTTTGGCAGTATCAGATCCCCCATAGTATCGCCGATATGAGCCGGCTGACCAGCTTGCAGTGACTGGAGAGCGTGTTTATACGGCGTTTGCAGCGCGAAGTGCTTCACTATGAACGTAATCGAAGGTTCGCTCGGTAGCGAAGTCAGGCTGAAGGTACGTGAGCCGCCGCGGGGGTCGTTTGTAACATCTGGCAACACCAGCTCAACATACTGTCCCGGCACAAAATCCACCGCCCGTTCAGGCCGGAACCAGTACTGCCAGATCCCCAGCGCCAGTTCCTCACGCCGTTCAAAAAATACCTGCATACTCTCTCAGTATAGCTGAGCTGGAGCTGTACACTTTAAATTTCTCATAATCCGTAGTTGTACTTAATGAGTTGTAGCCTGACTAGCGGCTCCTAAAACGTTCCGGATGGTCGGTCATGATATTGATCCCAGGGTACAGCAGCGCAAGCACACGGGCCAGTTTAGGGCTGTTGACCGAGTACAGGTTCAGCTCCAAATGGTAATGCCGGGCCATATAGTATGTGATTGGGTTCATCAGCCACTTATTCAAGCTAATGCCGGTGGCGTGCAGTTTTCGGGCGCTGTCTATGATAGCTACCGGCGCGAAGTGTTCAGCTGCGTAAATCGGTGCCTCTGGCAGCATCCGGCGAATTATCCGCAACTCTTCCTGACGGAATGAGGTGATGCTGTAGACAGCGCGCGGATGTCGCCCAAGCACAAGCAATAGTTCATCAATACTACCAGGGTCCTTCAGTTCTATAAGGACAGGAATGGTGCCGATGACATCAAACGCCTCGTCAAGGCTGAGCAAGTGTTCTCCGCCCTTGAGCTCAATCGCTTGCAGAGTGGCCAGTTTTTCCTTGCGGATGACCCGTTTGTCGTCCGAAAGTCGGTTGGTAACAGAATCGTGAGTAACCACTAGGTGGTCATCGGCGGTTAGGCGTACGTCGAGCTCGACCATGTCGACGTGGTATTTTATGGCGGCAACAAAAGCCGATCGGCTATTTTCCAGCGCCAAGCCGGCCGCACCGCGGTGCCCGATTATCTTCATCTTACCAGCTACTCATTTGGGCATTACTATGCGGCACTCGAAAAATACGAGCAAGCGCTTATTTTCACCACATCCTTTACTATAGTGTACAATAGAACCGAATCAAATCAGAACGGCAAGGAGTAAATATGGCTGATTTTAATCAAGTACTAACCCCCGGTGACTGGCAGAATGGCACGGTCAACACTGTTATCGAAATCCCTGAGGGCAGTTTCCTGAAAATCGAATGGCATCGTCAGACAGCAACCTTCCAGATCGACCGCGTGGAGCCAAGCATCTATGCCAAGCCGACTAACTATGGTTTTATCCCGCAGACGCTTGACGAAGACGGTGACGAATTGGACACGCTAGTCGTCTGCGATGAGCCGATCCCGACCGGCGTATGGCTGGAAGCGAAAGTCATCGGCGTCATGAACTTTACGGACGACGGCGAGGCTGACTACAAAATCGTGGTCGTCCCCAGCGATGACCGTAACACCGGCGATCGTATCAACAGCCTTGACGACCTCGGTGAACGTTGGAAGCAGAAGGTCAGCGAGCATTTCGCCCACTACAAAGACCTCAAGAAGCCCGGCACGACCGTGGTAGAAGGCTGGGGCGACGTTGAAGCTGCCAAGCAGGTCATCAAAGAGTCGATCGACCGCTGGAACGCTCAAGCCAAGTAGATGAAGATCCAAAACGTAGCTAAGACAATAGTGCGCGACACAGCCGGTCATGTTTTGCTTTTGCGTAGGTCTGCTGCTGACAATATCCGAGCCGGCGAGTGGGACTTTCCGGGTGGTGGTGTGGAAGCCGGCGAGGATATAGCAGTCGGGGCGGTTCGAGAAGTTATGGAAGAGGTTGGTCTGGATTTCCAGCCTGGCGATTTGCGGTTGATTTACGCGGCAACGAAGTCATCTTCGGCTGGAGATGCAAGTGTCAACCGCTTTGTGTATACCGCCGTAATGTCGTCCGATCAAACAGTAAAGCTGAGCCACGAACACAGTGCCTACCAATGGTTTACCATTGACGATGCCCTTAGAGAGTTTTCACATCCTGTCTATACCGAAGCGCTGCGGTATGCCCGTGATAACAACTTGTTGAATTAGTACGTATTCTCTATCGTTACGTAAAAATATAGCAGCCTGTAAGAACCGTTTTGCATTGCCGGTGTTGCTACGCTACAATGGCAAGCGTAAGCAGTAACTTAAATGTAAAATCTACTGGGATAGAGGTGTATAAATGAAAACACGAGTAGCTATCAATGGGTTTGGCCGCATTGGCCGCAACGCCTTTAAAATTGCCTTTGCGCGCGATGATCTGGAAGTCGTAGCCATCAATGACCTGACCGATACCAAGACGCTCGCGTATCTCCTCAAGCACGATAGCAACTACGGCTTGTACGACCGGCAAGTAGGTTTCGACGATCAGAATATAATTGTCGACGACCAGAAAGTACGCGTGCTGGCAGAAAAGGACCCGGCGGCGTTGCCATGGCGCGACATGGAGATTGACGTCGTTATCGAATCAACCGGTTTCTTCGTTGACCCCGACAAGGCCCGTGCACACATTCAGGCGGGTGCCAAAAAAGTTGTCATCAGTGCCCCCGCTAAAGGCGAGAGTGCTGACACGGCGCCGACCGTTGTGCTTGGTGTGAACGACGACAAGCTCAAAGAGCCGGCCGACGTTGTCAGTAACGCCAGCTGTACCACTAACTGTATTACTCCGGTGGCGGGCGTCATCGAAGCTGCTTTTGGTATCGAAAAGATGATGATGACTACCATACACAGCTATACTGCCAGCCAGCACCTGCAGGATGGTCCAGGTAAAGCTCTGCGTGAGGCCCGCGCTGGTGCCCAGAACATTACACCCACTACGACGGGCGCCTCGATCGCGGCTGCCAAGGCGCTGCCGGCACTGCAAGGTATCTTTGCAGCATCGGAAATCCGTGTACCTACCCCGGTGGTAAGCCTGGCTGATTTCTCAATTGTTACGAAGCGCAATGTCAGTGTCGAGGAAGTCAACGAAGCATTCAAAAAAGCTGCCAAGGAACCGTTCTACCAAGGTATTCTGGACGCGACCGATGAAGAACTGGTCAGCACCGACTTTATTGGCAACAGTCACTCGGCTATCGTTGACTTGCACCAGACTCAGGTGGTCGGTGGCAACCTGCTGAAAGTCCAGGCCTGGTACGACAATGAATGGGGCTACAGTAACCGCCTGGTTGAAGTTGTGGCTGACTCCGGAAAGTATTTGAGCAAGGGTGAACACCACGAGCATCACCACGAAGAGCATCACGAGGGATAGAACCGTCTGAGGCGGTGGGCAGATAATGAAAATATATCTCGGTGCAGATCATAACGGGTTGGATTATAAGACCAAAATAGCGGCCTATCTGAAGAAACTTGACTACCAAGTAGTGGATGAAGGCGGCGTGACACGCAACCCTGAGGATGATTTCCCGCAGTTTGCTGGCCGGGTCGTGTCGGCTATGCGCGGTGATCCGGAACCAGTAACGCGCGGTATTCTCATCTGTGGCAGTGGCCAGGGGATGTGCATGGCCGCGAACCGATTCAAAGGTATCCGTGCTGCCCTGTGCTGGGACCAGGCGGAAGCCCGCTCCAGTCGCAACGACGATGATAGCAACGTGCTGTGTCTAAGCGCCCGTGACGTGGATTTCGATAAGACTGTTGCGATCGTGCATACGTGGCTGATGACGCCATTCGCTGGTGCTCCGCGCTTTAAGCGCCGTATCGCGGAGATGGACGAACTGGCATGAAAAAACAGGACAGGAACATAGTTATTACGCCGCGGTGTCAATGGCTGTTTGTGGGTGCAGTGTTGGGCGGCTGGCTCGGCGAGACACTGGCGGTACTGCACCAGCTGGCGACCAATTATGTGAGCCGCGGTACCTGGTTGTTCCAGGCCAGCACCTGGGTTTTTCCGGCACTTGTTTTTGTGGTATCACTGGGCTTTGCGATTCGGCGGTACGGGTCTTGGCTGCGCCGGGTGTTCTTTAGTACGCTGTTAATCACGGCGGTAATGTCTGTGTACGGTGCGTTGGAATGGGTTGATATTTATTGGTACAACGCTTACACCCGGAATCATCCGCTTACCGACAGTGCCTCATACTGGCAGACATTCGGCAATCAGTGGAGTTTGATGATCGCTGTGTTGGCATTCTATGCAGCTCTCCTTTTGTGGGCGGACAGGAGAAGGGTCTAACATGGCTGCGACGACTATCTGTCCGACTATTACCACCGATGATGTCGACACCTACGGACGGCAGGTTGAGTTGACGCTCACGTATGCGCATCGTATCCACATTGATGTCGCTGACGGTGTATTTGCACCCAATCGACTACTCGACATTGAAAACGTTTGGTGGCCGGCCGGAGTCCGGGCCGACCTGCACGTCATGTACCAAAATCCCTTCGACCATCTTGAAACCCTGGTAAGCTTAAACCCGCAGCTGGTCATCGTGCATGCCGAAGCTGATGGAGATTTTCTGCAGTTTGCCGATGCTTGCCATAGCCACGGTATGGAAGTGGGTGTGGCATTATTGCCGGAAACACCGGTGGAAGCCATCCAGCCGGCACTCGGCCTGGTTGACCATGTGCTAATTTTTTCCGGCCATCTCGGCCACTTCGGTGGACACGCTGATATGAGTCTGCTGGGCAAGGTGCAACGGCTCAAGGCACTGAAGCCACAGCTCGAAATTGGCTGGGATGGCGGTGTGAACGACCACAATGCCCGGGCATTGGCACTTGGCGGCGTGGACGTTTTGAACGCCGGTGGTTACTTGCACGGGGCCATGGCGCCCAAGACCGCTTACCTGAAATTGCTTGCCGAAGTGACAAGCCGGCGCAGCTGACCTATAATCCATAAGCAGTATGGCAAAAATCTACACCATTAAACAACTAGAGCAGAAAGCCAATACCATCCGGGAGGATATTATCCGGATGCTGGAGGCGGCCGGCAGCGGTCACAGTGCCGGTCCGCTCGGACTAGCCGACATTTTTACGGCGCTGTATTTTGATGTGCTTAAGCATGATCCCAAGCGTCCGGACTGGGAAGACCGTGACATCCTGCTGCTCAGCAACGGCCACTGCGTGCCTGTTCGCTACGCCACCATGGCCGAAGCCGGCTATTTTCCTAAAAAAGAGTTGCTGACGTTGCGCAAGCTGGGGTCGCGTTTGCAAGGCCATCCGGAACGTACACGCTTGCCGGGGCTTGAAAATACCAGCGGCCCGCTCGGCTGCGGTTTAAGCCAAGCGGCGGGTGTGGCACTAGCGCTACGCATGGATAAACAGGCACATCGGCACGTTTATGTCGTGACAGGTGATGGCGAACTTGATGAGGGCAACAACTGGGAGGCCATTATGCTAGCCGCCAAATACAAGCTCAATAACATTATCGCCATCGTGGATCGTAATAATATCCAGATAGATGGCCCAACTGATGCTGTTATGCCACTGGAGGACCTGAAGGCCAAGTGGGAAAGCTTTGGCTGGTACACGATTGAAATTGACGGTAATGACATTGAAGCGGTCATTGATGCCTGCGCCATGGCTAAAGCGGTTACCGAAAAGCCGGTGGTTATTTTGGCCTACACCATTCCGGGTAAGGGCGTGGATTTTATGGAATACGACTTCCATTGGCACGGCGTACCACCGAATCACGAACAAGCCGTAAAAGCTTTGCACGAGCTACGCACTCTCGGCGGTCGGATACGAGGCGAACATGAATAACGATATGCACTTGCTAGATGTTCGAACGCTCCTTACAAGTGAGCCAATCCGCAAAGGATTTGGGCGCGGCCTGAAACAGGCTGGCGAACTGGATGAGCGCGTCGTAGCGGCCTGCGCCGACCTGACCGATTCCACGCAGATGAGCTTGTTCAAAGAAGCGTTTCCTGACCGGTTCGTGGAAATCGGCGTGGCCGAACAGAACCTGGTCACCGTCGGCGCCGGTCTGGCAGCAATGGGTAAAATCCCATTTGTGAGCTCTTACGCGGCGTTCAGCCCGGGTCGCAACTGGGAACAGATCCGCACGACCATTTCACTGAATGACCGGCCGGTCAAAATTGTCGGCTCGCACGCTGGCGTCAGCGTTGGCCCGGATGGTGCGACGCATCAGATGCTCGAAGATATCGCGATCATGCGCGTGCTGCCCAACATGGTAGTTATTGCGCCGTGCGACAGCGTGGAGGCCGAAAAGGCAACACTGGCTATGGCACGTGACCGTCGCCCGAACTATTTGCGGCTGGCCCGCGAAGGTACGCCAGTATTCACGACACTCGATACGCCGTTCCGGATCGGCAAAGCCGAAGTCTTTGCCAGTGGTACTGATGTGACCATTATTACGACCGGCACTATGACTTATCAGGCGCTGGTCGCAGCCGAGCAGCTCTATAAGGACGGCATCCACGCCGAAGTCATCCATGTGGCGACAGTCAAGCCGCTGGACGCGGAAACCATTTTGCATAGCGTGCGCAAGACCGGTTGCGTGATCACGGCGGAGGAAGCACAAATGGCCGGCGGTCTGGGTGGTGCGGTAGCGGAGCTGCTGGGCGACGAATGCCCGGTGCCGATCCACCGTATTGGTATGAAGGACCGCTTTGGTGAGTCCGGAGAACCGAACGAGCTTATTGCGTATTTCGGTTTAGATGCCAAGCACATCAGGCTGGCGGCACACAGCGTAACAGAAAGGAAGAAGTAAGAATGTCCATCACTCTCCAGCAAGTCCGGGATAACTGCGCGCGGGCGCGGGTACGTATGGTACAAGCTCGTTCACAACACTGGGCCTTTGGTGCGTTCAATCTGGACGATGAGCCGACCCTAAAGGCGGTAGCGGCTGCTGCCAAAGCCAAAAACGCGCCGGTGCTGGTAGAGGTAAGCGCTGGAGAAGTTGCAGATATCGGTCTTGAGAACGTCCGTGACCTGGTCGATAACATCAAGCGTGAATATGGCGTCGAGATGTACGTGAACCTTGACCATTCACCATCGGTCGAAGACGCTAAACGGGGCATTGATGCTGGCTTCGAGTTTATCCATATCGATGTTTCTCAGGCCGACCACAATGCCACTGACGAACAGATCGTGGCGGCGACGCGTGAGATTGTGGAGTATGCGAAGTTTACCGGCGCGTTGGTGGAAAGCGAACCGCACTACTTTGGCGGCAGTAGCAACCTGCATACTGAAAAAATTGACTACGAGGAAATTAAAAAAACGTTCAGCACACCCGAAGGTGCTAAGGAGTTTGCGGATGCTACCGGCATTGATACGTTTGCCGCGGCTATCGGCAACCTGCACGGTAAGTATCCTGTACCTAAAAAGCTTGACCTGGAGCTGCTGCAGCGTATTCGGGACAGTATTGACTGTAATATCAGCCTGCACGGCGGTAGCGGTACACCGGCACACTATTTCGAGAGTGCGGTTAAGATCGGTGTCACGAAGATTAATATCAACAGCGACATGCGTGTAGCCTACCGTGAAACGCTCGAAAAAACACTGCGCGAGAACCCGGGCGAATATTCCATTTCTAAACTCGTCAACAAAGATGTCATTCCTGCTGTACAAAAGGTGGTCGAATCTAAGCTCGCCAGCTTCAACTCCGAAGGCCGGGCCGACGTATAAAATAGCACGGTAACCCTCTCTTGTGACTCCAATGACTTGGAATCACAAGAGAACTAAGTAGACAGAACAACACAGGGTAAGGGGAGGTGGTTGCCATAAAGACCAACCTATGAAGCTTTGCTGCCCAAATCCTGTATCCTTCTCTCTACTCACTTCTCTCCCCTTAGGGAGTGGGCAACGCAGGCAGACACGTGCTCCATGCTGCGAGCACAGCCGTAGCCGTCTGCTCGTCCGTAAAAAGTGCCCGTATCCAGTCGGGCACGTGCCCGTAATAGCGCCGTCGTAGTGCTAGATCATCGTAGCTGCAGTCTATAATCGCTAGCGCGAACGCTTCTGCGATCTTGTCGGGCTCGAGCTCGACAAGCTCTTCAGCGCCAACGAAAAGGCGCCTTATGAGCCATCGCTTGAGTTTGACGGGAACAGGTGCGTTAAGAACGCCCGAAGGGGCGAGCCGCACTTCCGTTGCTGTCTCTGCCATCGGGTACCTTTCATCTTGACTGGGCTGTATGCATCAAACGGCGCGCGGTGGCTTAAGCTGGAATTGCTTAGACTTCTCACCATGGTCATGGATCGCACGCGCGCTCGCGACGGCTATTTTCTCTAGCCAGCTACGGACGATACGTCTGAAACTCATGTTGACCCCACTATTCTAGGTTGTCTGTCTACTTATTTTAATGAGAGAGTGTCTTTCCGACAAACCCCCAGCAACCTGTGAACCACACTGGCTACAGATTCTAGATACTGTACCACACCATTAGATAGAGCAATCAAACCGAAACTTGCATAGCGCGCCGTAGCTATGGCACAATAAGCACAAACAGTAACTAACAACAGCAGGTGGGCAATGGCAAATCAAATCGATGTACTGAGCGTGGGTGACATCGTTACCGACGACTTTATACAGTTGAACGAAAAAGAAGAAAAAGTTGAACACGAAAAGGATGGCAGTACGTGGCTGGCTATCCCGTTCGGTACCAAAATCCCGTTTGACAAGCATGAAGTGATCCATGCTGTCGGTAACGCCAGTAACGCCGCGGTTGCTTTTGCGCGCCTGGGCCTCAAAAGCAGTTTCGCTACGAACGTCGGCGGTGACCAGGAAGGCCGTGACATGATCGCCGCTCTCCAAAAGGAAAAGGTCGATCACCGCTTCGTTAAGGTCAATCCCGATAAGCTCAGCAACTTACACTACGTGCTGCGCTACCAGGCGGAGCGGACCATTTTGATTAAGCACGAAGAATACGACTACCATTGGCCGCAGTTCCACCCTGGCGAGATCCCCAAGTGGGTCTACTTCAGCTCGATCAGCGAACACGCCATTCCGTATCACGACCAGGTGGCCGACTGGCTCGATGCCAATCCCAGCGTCAAGCTGGTCTTCCAGCCCGGCACATTCCAGATGGATGTCGGAGTGGAGCGGCTGAAACGAATTTACCAACGTAGTGAGGTGCTGGTATTGAACCGTGAAGAAGCTGCCTTCGTCGGCGGCGGAAACCACGAAGACGTACATGACCTCATAAACAAGCTACATGAGCTTGGCCCGAAGATTGTCGTTATCACCGATGGCCCGGCTGGCGCCTATGCCAGCGATGGTAGTCAGCGCCTCAAAATGCCGCTATATCCGGACCCGGGTCCACCTGTTGACCGTACCGGCGCCGGTGATGCCTTTGCCAGCACATTCACGGCTGCGCTCATCAAAGGCCACAATCTTGAAAGTGCATTGCAGTGGGCTCCCATTAATTCTATGTACGTTGTGCAGAAAGTCGGCGCCCAAGCGGGCCTGCTCAGCGAGCATGAGCTGGAAGAGTGGCTTAAAAAAGCCCCCGATTGGTACCACGCCGAACCCTTCTAGAACCAGGGAACAGAGACAACCCTTCTCATCTGTAAGTGTATATAATGTATAAATTGCGCTCACAAGGTGCAATCACAACTTAACAGAGTGGTTAGCTCATCGCTAGCCAAAAAGCAATCTACCCCGAGAGGAAGAAAAGCTTGACCTGGCTCTTGCTTCACATAGGTGTGCTGGCAGTAGGCGGTGTTCTCATGGTCGTGCTGGGCCTCTCTCTGATCCGCCGCGATAAGACATCCGGTGAGTCCAGCGACAAGGTCGGCCGTGCGATCGGGGCAGGAGGTCCCTGGGTGTGGCTCGGCACCGCGGTTCTGATAGCCGCCAGCCAAATCCTGTACGGGCATTGGCTCGATACTCGCTTCGGCAAAGCAACGTACCCAGAACTGCGAGGGCTGCCTATCATCCTCGCATGCTGTGCAGTCGCAGTGTTCTGTTATCTCATGGTGCTCGTCAACAGCCGGGCCGGCGTACTCGCCTACGCGATAACTGTGACTACGTTCCTGGTCACTCTCTGGGCTACGGCGTACATGCTGCACAAGGTCACAGATGCTCAATGGTGGTTGACGGCCACGAAAGGGCTGGCCTTGACTGCTGCCGCCGTAGTCCTTGTGTTTGTGATCATCATCCTGGCCCGCTCTAGAAGGTTTAGGCGACGTCGTCGCTAGCGCCGGCTGCACGCCGCGCGGCGGAGGCGTCCCACAAGGATAAGCCTGCCGCGCGGCCACCACCAACCACTCTGTTAAGTAAGAACCATACCCCACGTACGCCATGGCCGGCCGTGGTTTTTTGATGCCAAAATCACTTCACATACTATCAGCCTAAACCTGCTTGTGGTAATCTGTAATTACATATGTCAAGGGTACTTGCTGAGTTGATGGGCGCTGCTGAACCGGCATTCCGGCAGCAGCTCATGCAACTGGAACGCGCGGCAGGACTGCCCGGCGCCGATATTCGGCTGATGATGGAAATTGTGAATGAAACCCGTGCCAAAGTCCGGGAACTCGGCCTTGATCCGCAGGGCACCACCGGCCCAGAACTCTACGCGGCTCTGCGCACCAAATTGCTGCGCGACGAGGTGCAGGTCCGAGCCGCGCTTAACATGCGCGCCGACGGTTCACCGCAAGCAGTCCTGTCAGCTGTCCAAAATTATCTGACCAGACTGCAATTGTCCACACAAACTTTCGTGGTCAAGCAATCGGTTATGCGTCCACTACTCAAAAAACTTAAGCCAACGGCTACCATGAAGCGTCTGGGTTACCGCAGCTTAGACAGCATGATCAAGCACGAACCGGCGGCGCTACTGCTGGCGGCCGCCTCGCTGACCGAATCGTCTGACTGGCAAGCCCGGCGGCTGGAGGCCTACAAGAAGCTGCGTCCGCGCGACTTTGAGACTCGCAAGGTGACGTTCTTGCTGCCATATGCTAAGCGCTGGCCAGAACTTGCTGCCCAGTTTACCACCAAAGCGCGTCACAGCCTTCTGGTGGTGCCGGAACTCGGCTCAGTCGTTTTGCTACCGCCGGAGCAGGAGGTACGCGGGCTGGCTATCACCACGCTGCTACTCAGCGTGGATAGCTTGAATGATCTGCGCTCCCTAAGTTCGTACTTAAAATTACAACAGGTTCGACCTGATTTTGGTGGCATGTTTGTGAGGGCGCTGACGCAAGAACCGCTCAGTGCCGCCGAATTCGCGGGCGAAACGCTACCCTGGAAGGCAGTGCAATGGTTTTATGGCAAGGGCCACTCCCATTACTATCCGGATGTATTCGAGCCACATGTTCAGCCGGAAGACCTGAGCTGGCATAGTGCCGAAGATCTGTTGGCAGTATTGCATCCTTCGCTCGAATTCTGGCAGGGGAGCCAGCTTCTGGCGCTTCTTGATACTGCCGGACAGACGGTGTCGCTCAACATGTTCGATGTGGCTCTGGCAGCCGCCAACGGGCTCGATTACAGCCAACGTCTCGCAAACAATATGCGCTTAAGCCTTGGTCGCGAACTTATGGCACGCTACCTACATCACGACAACCTGCAGGCGACGTTGCTCGGCAAGCTCAACGAGCAACTGGCACCTGAATTTGCGCTTTCGGACTGACATACACCGGAGTGTTTATGGTGTTGCCGGTGCTTCAGCCGGGGCCGACGTAAAAGCATTGGATGTGTCGCGGTGCTGGTTGATGATAGCCTTAACGACCTCAATGTCTTCCGTTATAGAATAGATACCGTCGTCGCCGGGGCTGATGGAATGCTCATGCTCAAGCAGATAGGCTTTAATAAACCGGTCAAGCGCGGTCCACCACTCACTGCCGTAGCAAATCACCGGGGCAGGGGGCATTTTTTTGGTCTGAATCAGGGTAATAACTTCAAAAAATTCGTCAAGTGTGCCAAAGCCCCCAGGGAAAAACACGTAAGCGCTGGCGCCAAACACCAGCATTACTTTACGCACGAAAAAGTAGCGGAAGGCCATCGACTCGGTCGTGTAGGGATTTAACCCTTGTTCCTTCGGCAGCTTGATGTTGAGGCCCAGCGCTTCTCCACCGGTTTCAAATGCGCCGCGGTCAGCTCCTTCCATGATGCCTCCGCCACCACCGGTGACAATGGTGTATCCTTCCTTGCTCAGTGCCGCGGCAACCTTCTCAGCTTGCTCATAGTGAGTGGTAAACCGGGCTGAACCAAAGAATGTCACCGTGTCGTTATATTTGTTAATAAGCTCAAAGCCATCTGCAAACTCGCGGTCAATCCGGCTCACCCGCTCGGAAGTTTCTTTGCGCAACTCACGCAGGATGATTTCACGTTTTGGTAATTGAGAAAGATGATCACTGTGATCCATAGCTGCTAGTATAGCAAAAACCGTAAACACGAAGCGCAGGAAAAAGTATTTACAAAACGAAGCAATTGTGGTAGAATATAGTCCCGTAGGGAAGACCTCCTAAGTTAGAGTGTCTTGGTTGACCACCAGATGGCCAACTTGTAGCTTGCTGCTCCCTAGTACGTCACTATCCCGAGAGGTGTCACAATGCCCCCGACTCGACTCGAAATGTTCCTGACAAGGCACGCACAAACAATCGAAACAGCGTTCCTGAGTGGAATAATGGCCATCGCCATTGCCCTCGTCTGTGGGCTGTTCGCTGGTGCGATTCCTTCTAACGCGACCGCCTCGGCCGCCCCGCTCGCCACGACAGCGTCAGCCGCCAACAAGACGGCTACCGACCCGTTTACGACCTACCACGGCTGTGCTATCGTCAAGGCGGGGAACCTCCTGGACCGCTTCAACATGTCAGACATGCTCAAGCCTACTGGGACTGGCCATAGCTGCACGGTGAGGTACAACGACGGCGGCGAGTTCGTCCTTCAGGTTCTGCACTTTTCGACCGAGGCAGAGGCTGCTGCGGACTACGGGAACCGCTACGACCAATTCGGCGACGCGGAGAAGCTCCCTGGCTTGAACGACGAGTGGCGGAACAACGCGTTCGGCGCCTACACTCGTCCGGATTACGGCACCGTCTTTGCGCAGTACACCATCGGCGTGATGAGAGAAATCAGCGGTGAATTTACCGTTGTTACCATCATGCTGAGGTCGGGCGACCCCACCGAAGTTACCCGGCAGTACGCGGAGAATAAGTACTACGAACTCGAGAACGTCAGCTAAGTACCTTGGCCGAGCTGACAAGATAGTGACAACCGTACTGCGGAAAATCCCCACAAGGGATCGGCGGCGGCGGAAGCTCCACAAGAGCGCGGTTCCCCCGCATCCCCCGCCCCCCGCAGTACGTAAGTCATGTTTATTACTACGCGGTGAGTTATCCAACGAGAGCAAGCGGCTTGCGTTTTAGCAGGGGCTCAGCAATAATCAAGCTTAAGATGAAATTGCAGCAGCGCCAGGCAGGTTTTTCAATCATCCAAACGCTATTGGTTATGATCGTGCTGGTTATTCTTGGCTTCACCGGCTATTTTGTGTATCAGTCACAGCAAAATACAAATAAGACACTGAGTAACACGAATAAAGTAGTACAAGGCAACTCCACACCTACGACTAGCCCGGTCACTGACTTCGCCGGGTGTAAGCAAGCCGCCGGCAGTAAACTACTGGAAACGTACCCCGAACAGTGCTTGACAAAAGCTGGTAAGACGTTTACTGATACCAAAGAAATAGTCTCACCGCCCGCCATTACTAAAGCGGCTGCCGAGTCGCCAACCCCGGCGGTAGGCACGTGCGAAACTAGCAGCACCTCAGTCGTAACTATAAAGCTGACCGAAGGTGTACCGGACCCCCGCTGTTCGCAAGTGTTGGCCAGCCAAACACTATCGGTGGTAAACCCTACTGCCCAGGCGGTTGCGGTCACCTTGGGCGGCCAATCGGTCACCATCCCGGCCGGCAAGACGGGTGTGATCTCGGTGCCCTTCGGCGATTACCTGCAAACGGGCGACCATGTCATGCAAACTGGTCTGTACGGGGACAGCGGCCCCGAGATATACCTGCCGGCCAACTAGAGCCTCACTCTGTTATGAATAATCGTATCCATCAGGATACAATAGGTACGTGAATAAGTTTGAACTGGTGAGTGATTATGCACCAATGGGTGACCAGCCGGCGGCGATTGCGCAGCTGACTGCGGGCTTGCAAAACGGCTTGAAGGAACAAACGCTGCTCGGCGTAACTGGTTCCGGGAAAACCTTCAGCATGGCCAACCTGGTGCAGAATCTGCAGCGCCCGACGCTGGTTTTGAGTCACAACAAAACCCTGGCAGCGCAGCTCTATGCCGAGTTCAAAAACTTCTTCCCCAATAACGCTGTCCACTATTTTGTAAGCTACTTCGATTATTACCAGCCGGAGGCATACATTGCGCGCAGTGATACCTATATCGAGAAGGACAGCGCTATCAACGAGGAAATCGATCGGTTGCGCCACGCTGCCACCGATGCATTGCTGACGCGTAAAGACGTCCTGATCGTGGCTAGCGTGAGCTGTATCTACGGCATCGGCTCGGTTGAGGATTACGATGGCTTGGGTATTGAAGTGCGCAAAGGCGAGCGCCGCGTGCGCGATAAGTTCCTGCGCCAGCTGACGGACATCCAATACCAACGCAATGATATCGACTTTCACCGCAGCACCTTTCGGGTACGCGGCGACGTGGTTGACGTGTTTCCGGCAGGCGAAGAGCTGGCTTATCGCATCGACTTTTTTGGCGACGAAGTGGATCGAATTACTAAAATCGATCCGCTGACCGGGGAAATACTGGCGAGCCTTAATGAGTATAAAATCTTCCCTGGCAGCCACTACGTGACGCCGCAGGCCAAACTGAAGGTCGCACTTGGTCATATCGAGCGGGAGCTGGAAGAGCGTCTGAGCCAGTTTAAGGGGGAGGGCAAGCTGCTGGAAGCCCAGCGTCTGGAGGAGCGTACCCGTTTTGATATCGAGATGCTGGAGCAGACGGGTTTCGTGAAAGGTATTGAAAACTACAGTAGATACTTAACGAACCGCGAACCGGGCGAACAGCCGGCGACGCTGCTCGATTATTTCCCGGACGATTTCCTGATGCTGGTCGACGAGAGTCACATGACCATCCCGCAGGTGCGCGGCATGTATAACGGCGATCGTGCCCGCAAAGAAGTACTAGTGGAGTATGGTTTCCGTCTGCCCAGCGCGCTCGACAACCGGCCGCTGACGTTTCCGGAGTTCGAACGGCACATCAACCAGACGGTATATGTGAGTGCGACGCCCGCCGAGTATGAGCTAAGCCGCAGTCCGGCACCGGCCCAGCAGGTTATCCGCCCGACCGGCCTGCTTGACCCGAAAATCGAGGTCCGACCCATCGAAGGCCAAATTGATGATCTGATTGCCGAGATACGGAGCACGGTCGAGAAGCGCCAGCGCGTGCTGGTTACGACGCTGACTAAGCGTATGAGCGAAGACTTGACTGAATACTTGAAAGATTTGAACATCAAAGTGGCGTATCTGCACAGTGATGTGGATACGCTGGACCGCATCGACATCCTGCGTGACCTGCGGCTGGGTGTCTATGATGTGCTGGTGGGTATCAACCTGCTGCGGGAGGGGCTGGATCTGCCGGAGGTATCACTTGTAGCTATCCTGGACGCAGATAAAGAAGGCTTCCTGCGCAGTGAGCAGGCGTTAATCCAGACCGTCGGCCGCGCCGCCCGGCATGTTGAGGGGCGAGTCATCATGTATGCCGATCGTATTACTAACAGTATGCGCCGGACTATCGACGAGACCGAACGCCGTCACGGCATCCAAGAGGCCTATAACAAAGAGCACGGTATAACACCGACGGGGATTAATCGGGCGGTCGAAGCAAGTATGCAAGCAGAAGCGGTTGGCGAGGAAGCCAAACGCGCCAAACTTGACCTGCGCAAAATTCCCAAAGAAGAGTATGGCAGTTTGCTCAAAGACCTGACTGCCCAAATGGAACTGGCTGCAGCCAATCTGCAATTTGAGCAGGCTGCCGAGCTCCGAGACCTCATTCAGCAAGTCAAAGCGAGTTCCTAGTGGCGTGCACCTCAGCGATCGCTTCAGAAGTTTCACTCAGCAGAATACGAATTCCCTCGGGAGCGTACTGTGGGCGAGCATATGTTGTCTACAGACGAATAGCACTGTTTCACCTTGCTTGCATTGGGTCGTTGTGTAAAGCACCATTGTGCTTTTCTCCATCACAGCAGTAGAATAGAATGCATAACCTTTTTGCAGGGGGAAGCTAGTGACGCAAGGTAATACAATAGCAACACAAACAGCGGCAAATTTTACGGGCACTTTACTCCGTCGTAAACATGAGCTTGGCGAGAAGTTTGTGCAGTTAGTGTTTCGCGATCACGATCATGACATAGTCTGTGTTTGTACCAACCTTCGTACCGTGGCGCTGCCGATTGGTCAGGTCTATCGCGTAAAGGGCATGTTCACGCACCGTGGCAAACAGACTATCGTATTTGACCCGAAGATTGCTGATCCAAGTCAGCGTGGTCGGACTATCCGGCGCACCATGCTCGCACTTGTCGTGCTGGGCTGTATGACCGGTGTGGGCGGTGTAGCTTACACACAGTATGGTTCTGCCAAAGCACACTCTATTATTTCAAGTGGGCAGTCGGTGCCGAGTGCCGTGCAGGTGTCCACCTACTAGTCATAATGCTCTGCCTCGCTTGCAGGTAAGCCCTTCAAATGGCCCGGCATTTTTTGTATACTTAGTGAAATGGCGAAACTTACCCGGGACGATGTCTTGCATCTAGCCCAGTTGGCTCGAGTATCCTTGAGCGACGACGAAGTAGATGAATTCAGCGACGAGCTGAGTGCTATTTTGCAGTACGTCGAAAGTCTAAGCACCGTGGACGTTGGTGGCCTTAAACCCACCAACCAGGTCACCGGACTCACGAATGTCATGCGTGACGATGTGATAAAAGATTATGGCTACGCGTCGCAAGATCTTCTTAAGAATGTACCCGCGGTGCAGAGTAACCAGCTCAAGGTCAAAAGGATGATAGGTTAGTGGTAAATTGGGAGCCGATTGCGGATATTGTCGCCAAAGTTCAGAAAGGTGAATGGAAAGCGGTTGATCTCGTCGAGAAGTCACTGCAACTCATTGCTGAAAAAGAAGAGTTCAAAGCCATCATCGCCACCACGGCCGGCCGCGCCCGTGAACGGGCCCGGGCAATTGATGCGGGCGACAACAAAGGACGTTTGGCCGGCGTACCGTTTATCGCCAAGGATAATTTTTTGGTATTTGGCGCTGAAACGACAGCTGCCAGTAACATCCTGAAGGGTTTCGATGCGCCGTATCAGTCCACAGTTATTAACCGGCTGGAGGCTGAAGGGGCTATTTGTGTTGCCAAGGCAAATCTGGACGCCTTTGCGCACGGCGCCAGCACAGAAAACTCTGATTTTTTCACGACCCTGAATCCTCATGACAAAACACGTGTACCCGGCGGCAGTTCTGGAGGGTCGGCGACAGTGGTAGCGCTTGAATTAGCGCCCTTTGCGCTCGGCACTGACACCGGTGGTTCTACACGGCAGCCTGCCAGCTTTACCGGCGTAGTCGGCTATAAGCCTACCTACGGGCTGATGAGCCGGTCCGGCATCGTCGCTATGGCGAGCAGCCTGGATACAGTCGGCACGTTTGCGCGTACCGTAGAGGACGCTGAGCTAGTAGTCGACGTTATGGCGGGTGTAGATGAACTGGATAGCACTGCTATCGAGCGTGACACACAAGGCTATATCGTCCCAGCTGCTGATCTCAAAGGTAAGAAAATCGGCGTTATAAAAGAATATATGGGGGAAGGCCTTGCTCCCGGGGTACGGGAACAGATTGAAAAAGCAATTGCCGCCCTCAAAAACGCCGGAGCGCAAGTGAGTGAAGTGAGCCTACCGTCGCTGCCCCTGGCATTGGCCGTTTATTACATACTATGTCCTGCAGAAGTCAGCAGCAACTTGAGCCGCTACGACGGACAGCGTTACGGTTACAGCTATGCTGACGCACATAATCTTGAAGAGAGCTATAGCGGCAGCCGTGAACGTGGGTTCGGCAAAGAAGCCAAGCGTCGTATTATGATCGGTACTTATGTGCTCAGCAGCGGCTACTACGACGCCTACTACAAGAAGGCGCAGACGGTACGCACCAAACTTATCAACGAAGCAAACGAAGCGTTTAGGCAGGTCGATTTTCTGATTGGTCCGGTTGCTCCGACGGTAGCCTTCAAGATCGGTGAGAATGCCGACAACCCGCTGGCCATGTACCTGGCAGATGTCATGACAGTGGCGATCAATCTGATCGGTGTGCCGGGGATTAGCATCCCGTGCGGGACAAGTGAAGGTCTGCCAGTGGGTTTGCAGATTATCGCTCCGCAGTGCGCCGACCGCGAGCTGCTGGCAATGGCCGCTGCAACCGAAGGAATCCTGACATGATGGGCGAAACGACCCTTACCGCCGTAGCAGTCGTGGTCGTAATACTGTTAGTGTTCGGCAGTAGTTTCCTGCTCAAGCGGCGGCCGCGCCATTTGAACCAAGCGTATTATCAGGAACACTGGCAGACCTTGCAGGGGCTGCTCAAAGACAAGTCAACTTGGCCGCTGGCGGTTATCGACGCTGACAAACTCTTGGACGATGCTCTGAAGTGCTCGCGCTACAAGGGCAAAACTATGGGCGAGCGGTTGGTGAGCGCCCAGCGTGACCTTACGAACAATGACGGTGTTTGGTTCGGGCACAAGCTCCGTAATCGCTTGGTGCACGAAAGTAATGTCAAACTGACCGAAAAAGTGGTCAAGGAAGCGCTGATCGGCATACGTTCAGCCCTAAAGGACCTGGGAGCACTCTGATGGTAAGTGAAGACGTACGCCAGCAGTACCAGGTGACTATCGGCATCGAGTGCCATGTGCAGTTCAAGACCAAGACCAAACTGTTCAGTGGGGCCGATAACGATGCCCGCGAGGCAGCACCGAACACGCTGGTTAACCATATTGATTTTGGTCTGCCGGGTGCCTTGCCGGTGCTCAACAAAGAGGCAGTACGTCTGGCTTGCCGGGCGGCCTTTGCGCTGGGCTCCGAGCCGCAGAAATTCAGCAAATTCGATCGTAAGCATTACTTCTATCCCGACCTGCCCATGGGTTACCAGATTACGCAGTTCGATGAGCCGATCGTGCTCGGCGGCTCCGTCGAAATTGATGTGGGCGGCCAAAAGAAAACCATTGGTATTACCCGTGCGCACATGGAGGCAGATGCCGGCAAATCAACGCACCCTGCGGGTGCCGACTACAGTCTGGTGGACCTAAATCGGGCCGGTACGCCGCTACTGGAAATCGTCAGCGAGCCGGATATGCACTCTGCCGCTGAAGCCAAAGCTTACGCCCGCGAACTATACTTGCGCATGAAATACGCCGATGTTTCAGAAGCCAATCTGTATTACGGCAACATGCGCTTTGACGTGAACGTTTCGGTCAGCAAAACCGAGCAGCTTGGCACACGCACCGAAACCAAGAACCTAAATAGCTTTCGCAGCATAGAAAAAGCTGTCGAGTATGAAGTGAAACGCCAAGTTGAAGTACTTGAAAAGGGTGATAAAGTGGTGCAGGAAACCCGCGGCTGGGATGATGCCAAGCAAAAGACGTTCAGTCAGCGTACCAAAGAAGATGCGCACGACTACCGCTACATGCCGGACCCAGACTTGCCACCGGTAGTACTCGAGCAAAGTTATATCGATGGAACAAAGGCCCAAATGCCTAAGCTGCCGCAGGATTACCGAGCCGAGCTTAACAGTATCGGCGTAGATGCCAAAACAGTCGAAGACATTATCGCCGTGCCGGAAACGGCCCGGACAGTATCCCGTGTCCTAGCAGATGCCGGTGCTAGTCATGCGCGCCGGGTAGCGTTCTGGCTGCTGCAGCCGGTGTCGGATGAAGAGGTTACGCCAGTGGGTATCCCGGCTGCCGCTGAAGCATCGGTGCTCGAAGTAGGCGGGACGTTTACTGTTGATAGCGACGAAAAGCTAATCAAACTGTCGGAGATGGTCGAAGCTAAAAAGCTGAGTTCAACAGCGGCCAAAGAAGTGCTAGCCGAGCTTGCTAAGACCGGTGAGGATCCTGAAAAAATCGCCGTGGCCAAGAATTTGCTGCAGGTGAGCGACGAAGGTGAAGTTGCTAAGATAGTGGCCCAGGTGCTGGCCGAGAATGAAAAGGCCGCGGCAGACGTTAAAAACGGTGAAATGAAAGCTATCGGTTTCCTGGTCGGTCAGGTCATGAAGCTCTCCAAGGGCAAGGCCAACCCGGGGCTGGCCACCGACCTCATCAAAAAACAACTGGGGCTGTAGTGTCAAGATGAAGGTAGTCCGTAGATGAAACAAGTGACCAAAGCAGTAATTGCAGCGGCCGGCTTTGGTACGCGGTTTCTGCCACAAACCAAAGCGATGCCCAAGGAGATGCTGCCGATTGTCGACAAGCCCATCATCCAATTCATAGTCGAGGAGTTGGTCGAGGCCGGCATCCAGGACATCATTATCGTTACCGGCTACAGTAAGCGAAGTATCGAGGACCACTTTGACACGCCGAACGAAGACCTGCTCAATAATCTTCGCTCCGGCGGCTCTAAAAAGGCGCACTACATCCAGGAAGTTGAAAAAATCGCCAATCTGGCAAATTTTGCATACGTCCGTCAAAAAGGTATGTACGGTACTGCTACGCCGGTGCTGAATGCCGCGCACCTCATCGGCGATGAACCGTTTATTTACTGGTATGCCGACGATTTGTTCGTGGCCCAACCGAACAGCTTTAAGCAGATGATCGACCTTTATAGTGAGCTGAACGGCTGCATCCTGCCCTGTATTCGCATCGATGATGACAAGGAGTTCGATCGCTACGGTATCGTGGGTGGTGAGCAGATCCGTGACGACATTATCAAGGTAAGCAGTGTCAAAGAGAAACCGGGTCGGGCGGGTGCACCCAGTAATTTTGCAGCTGTCGGTGGCTACCTGCTAACTCCTGAGGTGCTTGGCTATCTTGAAGCCGGACTGGCCAGTGTGCAGCCGAACGAGGAGTTTCAGATAACCGATCATGTGTTGCAGCCCATGCTGTCTGATGGCAGAGCGCTGTTCGGCTGCGAAATCCAAAACAGCCGGCGTTACGATACCGGCGACAAACTGGAATACCTAAAAACGGTGTTCGATTTTGCGCTCAAGCACGAGGACGTCGGGCCGGAGTTACGGGATTACCTGCGAACACAGTTGGCTGAGAATGAGCCGGAGTAAATAGCACTTATATTGCCGCCGGTAACGTTTGTGCTATATTTAGGATATGAATATGGCGTTTAACATCTTGGTCATTGTGCTGAGCTGTCTGCTGGGGATATTTTTGATTTTGTCCATCATCACCGCGGTGCTGGTGATGAAGCTGATGCGGTCGTTACGCGAAATCGTCGCCAAAGGCGAACATCTGGTTGACAGCGCCGAGGCTATTGGTGAGGTTTTACGGCGTAATGCCGCTGCGGCCGGGGTAGTGAAGTTGCTGTTGAGTTTTATGGGCAACGCGCGTAAACGCGGAAAGGATTAGAGAATATGGCGAAGACAGAGGACGACAAAAGCGGCGTAGTAAAGGCATTTGCCATCGGGGCAGCAATAAGCGCGCTGGCGGGCTATGTGGCAGGCATTCTGACAGCGCCAAAGAGCGGCAAGGAAACCCGGGAGGACATCCGGAATCGTGCTCAGGCGAGCTACGCGGCAGCCGAAAAAGAACTCAAAAAACTCCACACCGAACTGACTGACGTTTTGCATGAAGTCGGCGATCGCGTCGAGTCTTTCAAAAACCGCAAAGACGTTGACGCCGCACTCAAGAAAGGCCAACACGCAAAGCAAAAAGCGCGGGAAGTCTTGAGTACCCTGCACGAAGGTGAAGCGGAAGACGAGGATTTGCGTAAGGCCATTAAAGACGCTACCGACGCCATCGACCATCTACGCGATTTCCTCAAAAAATAGTGGTACCGTTGTAAATCTTAGGGCGTCTCAAGTACGGTTTCTTAAGCTATACTAAGAAGTGAAAAACATGAGGGGAATAACTTGGTATGGCAGCGCTCCGGGCCGGTGATTATGTGCACCTGCACAACCACACGCAGTACAGTCTACTCGACGGATTGACTAAAATCCCCGACCTGATCCAGTTTGCCAAAAGCACGGGTATGGAAGCGGTAGCGATGACCGACCACGGTACCTTGAGTGGTGCGATTGAATTCTACAAAGAAGCCACAAGCAACGGCATCAAGCCGATCATCGGTATGGAAACGTACGTCGCGGTCCGTAAGCATACTGACAAAGACCCGTCCAAAGACAAGCCTCGCTATCACCTGATTTTGCTGGCTATGAACAATCGGGGTTGGAAGAACCTGATGCAGCTAAGTACTACCGCTAACTTGCACGGCGTCTACTACTTCCCGCGTATCGACCATGATCTGTTGGAACGACACAATGAAGGCATAATTGCACTGAGCGCCTGCATGGGTGGTGAGGTTGGTGATGCGCTCAAAAATGATGACTATGCCCGGGCCAAAGAAGTTGCGACCTGGTACAAAGGCATTTTTGGTGACCGCTATTATCTGGAGATCCAGGATCACGGTCACCCGGACTGCCCGCTGCATTCTAACGAGCAGCAGCATGTCAACGACCAGGTACTGCGCCTGGGCAAGGAACTGGATATTCCGGTAGTTGTAACGTGCGATGCCCACTATTTAAAGCATGAAGACCAGGACGCTCACGAAATCCTCCTGTGCGTCGGTACGGGTGCGTTCTTGAGCGATGAAAAGCGTATGAGTCTCAAGGATTACCCGTTGCACGTGGAAGATCCGAATGAGGTCATCAAACGTTGGGGCACTGAACACCCCGAAGTTATTACCAATACCAAGGCCATTGCTGACCGCGTCAATCTGGAAATCGAGTTGGGCAAAATCTTGATTCCCAAGTTCCCAGTGCCCAAAGGCGAGACCGAAAAGACCTATCTCGATAAACTGGTATTTCGCGGTCTTGCCGAGCGCTACGGCAAAATCGATCGTGACAGGGCTGATAAGATGAGCGCTCAAGAAGTCAAAAAAGTGCTCGAACCGAAGGTGCTGGAGCGGGCCGAGTACGAGCTGGGCGTTATCGACGGCATGGGCTTCAACGGCTACATGCTGATAGTGCAAGATTTTATTAACTGGGGTAAAGACCAGGGAATTATCTTTGGGCCGGGCCGGGGAAGCGCCGCCGGCTCCATCATCGCCTATTCGTTGTACATTACCGATCTTGATCCGCTTACATACGGCCTCCTGTTCGAGCGGTTCCTGAACCCCGACCGCATCAGCATGCCAGATATCGACGTGGACATCCAGGACTCGCGCCGCGACGAAGTGATTCAGTACTGTGCCGAAAAATACGGCCAGGATCAGGTCAGCAACATCGTGACGTTTGGGCGGATGGCAGCCCGGGCGGCGGTCCGTGATGTCGCCCGCGTCATGCAGGTGCCATACGGCGACGCCGACCGTTTGGCGAAGATGATCCCACAGCCGGTACAGGGCCGGCACATTCCACTCAAAAAAAGCATTGTGGACGACCTGGATCTCAAGAACGAATACGAAACCAACGAAGTCAGCAAGCAGGTAATCGACATGGCTATCGCGCTGGAAGGTACGGTGCGCAGCCACGGCGTGCACGCCTGCGGTGTGGTGATTGCACCGTCGGCACTTGTGAATTACATGCCGCTCGAAATGGCTCAGAAAGGCGTCGTGACCGTGCAGTTCCCGATGGGTCAGGTCGAGGAGCTGGGCCTGCTCAAAATGGATTTCTTAGGGCTCAGCAACTTGACCATCATCAAGAATACACTGCGTATCATCAAGCGTGTCTACAGCAATGATATCAATCTTGAAACAATTCCGCTGGATGACCCCGAAACGTTCGCACTGCTTGGCCGCGGTGACACCACGGGCGTGTTCCAATTTGAATCGGCTGGCATGAAGCGCTATCTGCGCGAGCTTAAGCCTACTGAATTCAGCGACGTGATCGCCATGGGTGCGCTGTACCGACCCGGACCGTTAAGTGCTGGTCTGACCGACAGCTTTATTAAGCGTAAAAACGGGTTGGAAGTAATCAGCTACGCCCACCCACTCATGAAAAACGCCCTCGAGGACACTTTTGGCGTGCTGGTCTACCAGGAGCAGGTGATGCGTATCAGCCGTGATGTCTGCGGGTTCACCGGGGGAGAAGCTGACACATTGCGTAAGGCAATCGGCAAGAAAAAACTTGATGTGATGCAGAAAATGCAGATCCAGTTTGTGGATGGCGCGGTCAAGAACGGGGTGCCACGGCCAGTTATCGAGAAGTTCTGGAAAGACCTGCTCGGCTTCGCTGACTATTGTTTCAACAAAAGCCACTCCGCCTGCTACGGTATGACCAGTTACTGGACGGCATACTTAAAGGCGCACTATCCGTCAGCTTTTATGGCAGCGCTGATGACCAGTGACTTCGATGATATCGATCGCCTTGCCATAGAGATCGCCGAATGCAAGCATATGGGCATCGCTGTGCTACCACCTGACGTCAACGAATCGTTCCATGAGTTCGCCGTGGTACCCGCTGTTGACAAGCCCGATGACCGCAGAGCGGCTATCCGCTTTGGCATGGACGCCATTAAGAATGTTGGAGCCGGTGCGGTGGACGAAATCATCCGGGCCCGCCAGGATCTGGGTAAATTTGAAACCATTGAGGACTTTATCTCTAGCGTCAACACTCGCACGGTAAACCGCAAAGCGTTGGAAAGCCTTGCGAAAGCGGGTGCTTTTGATTGCTTCGGCGATCGCTCCACGCTCTTGCATAATCTTGATACCATCTTGGCCTATGGGCAGCGGCTGGCCAAGGAACGGGCCAGCGGGCAGACCGACCTCTTCGGAAATCTCATAGAAGGCACGACCACCAAGCCAACGCTCAAACTGGAAATTCCGGCCACGAAATATAATCCGCACGAAATGCTGATTTGGGAGCGTGAGCTGCTCGGGCTGTACTTAAGCCATCATCCGTTGGAGGCCTACAGTGCGCTCTTAAGCGAACAGACTGTGGCGCTGAACACGCTGAAGCCTGAGTTCGACGGCAAACCGGTTACGGTCGGCGGCGTCGTGACGGACATGCGTGAAATCACCACCAAAAACGGGCAGAAGATGGCGTTCGTAAAAATAGAAGACGAGTTTGGCGAAGCCGAGCTCATCCTGTTCCCGAGTGTATATCAGCAGACACTGGGCCTGTGGCAGCGCGATCATGTCGTCATTGCCCGCGGCAAATTGAATGCCAAAGACCGCAATGGCAATGTAAGCGACGAGGTCAAAGTGATGGTGGATGACGGCCGTGAGGTTACGCATGAGCAAGCAACTGCTTATCAGCCGACCGGCCGTAAACCGCGCGAAATCAAGGCCGCCAAGCGCAAGGGTAGCGCCCTGCAGGCCGCGGTCGCCGCTGCTAAAACGGAACGTGCGACCGCAACCCTAGTTGGAGATGCCCCGCGTCCGGTGCGTGTTTACATCCGTCTGCTCAAAAGCGACGACAATGCGATGTTGCAGTCACTCAAAGCTGCCATCGACGAACAGCAAGGGGAGAGTGAGGTGGTGCTGGTGCTCGGTCCCGATGCCGCCAAGCAGGCCATTAAGCTGCCGGCGCGTATGTCCAGTGCCCCTGATGCGTTGGCTCGCCTGCAGACGCTTGTCGGTTCCACCAACGTCGTCGTCCAGTAATCTTTTCCTGTAGCAACCGTATAAGTCAGTCGATCTTCCGTCTGCTAGTCTCGCAGCGACATGAAGTAGCAGAAGTCATATATAAGGAGGCGTTCGTTATGAATGGTGACCTAAACCAATCAAAACCGTTCCGTATTGCTGTCGCCCAGATACCTATCACCCGTGATGCCCGTAAGAATGCTACTCGAGTGCGTTCGTCAATGGCCGAAGCCGCCAAAGGTGGCGCTCGCCTTGTCCAGTTCCCTGAAGGGATGCTGTCTGGCTATGCTAAGGAGACCGTCCAGGATTGGAGCGAAATTGACTGGCAAGTTGTCCATGAGGAGTTGAGAGCAATTATGGCTTTTGCGGCCAAGCTCAAAATATGGGTAGCGCTTGGTTCTTCGCATGCACTGACATTACCCCATTGGCCACACAATAGCCTGTATATCATTTCCGATAAGGGGGAACTGATTAATCGCTACGATAAACGGATCATCTCGTACACTGAACTAACCAAGTTTTATACGCCAGGTAGTGAGCCAGTGGTATTCGAGGTAGACGGCTATCGATTCGGCTGTATCATTTGCGTGGAGATTAATTTCCCGAAGCTCTTTATTGAATACGGGGAGCTTGGTGTCGATTGCTTACTATTCTCGGCCTACCCTGTCGACGCCATTTTTGACATCAAGGCTCGTGCACATGCAGCAATTCATAATTATTGGATAAGTTTAGCAACGCCTACTGAAACTGCATCTTTTATTAACTCAGAAGTCATAGGGCCCGACGGAGAGGTGATTAACCAGATTGAGGGTAAACAAGGCGTGATATTTGCGGAATTAAATCGTAATGATCCTAAATTTGACGTTCCACTCAATAAGGCAAAACCGTGGCGAGCCAGTGTTGCAACGGATCCGAAATACCAGATGAGACAGCTTAACGACCCTAGAAGCGTTGACCGAACATGCCTCTAGCTAGAATGGGCTCCCGAGTCTTGATTAACAGGGGCGGTTTATTGACGCTGGCTATAGAATTGTTCCGGCCGCATGTGCCAGCACCGTAGCGAGTACTACAAGCGATACTAACAGCGCGTCGAAAAACGGATGGCCGATAAAGAATTGTTCACCCCGTATCAATACCTTGTGCCAGGCTAGGGCATGTCGTATAAAGAACAGCATTAGTGCGGCTCCGGCAATGGCGGCTACTGCCATGGCTGCCACATTGGTGGAATCCAGCAGTTGTAGCCGGGTGACCGAAACGGTTTTTGCCCCGAGTGGCACTGGTGCGGAAGTGTAGTTGTTAGTTGAGCGGCTGATCATGCCCACGGGCTCGCCGTACAGGGCAACGATAATGGTCTCCGGCCCGGTGCCTTGGTAATCCGGTGCATTGGCAGTGGCAAAGCCAATGTCTTGATAATCGGCGTCAAGAATATTGGCGCGATGTTCGGGACTGTTTAGCCAGGCGGTCATTACCTGGTCGCTAGTGCTAAAGCCGTACGCTAGATTCTCCCCAGCTGCTTCGTACTGGTAGCCGGCCGCATTCATAAAAATCCAGGGCTGCTGCCCGTCTGGCGTCACATGGTTCCAGTAGTTACGTTTTGCCATGTCGTTAGCCTTGGCCTGTGCGGCCGCGGTCAGCTGAGCGTTTAGCTGTAACGCCGGTTCGTGCGCTGACACGCGCTGACCATTCGTCTCAGCTAGCAGCACCTGCGGACTGATATCGGTTCCATAACCCAGCACATTGTGATGCTGGCGGTTCAGCGTGATATTTGCGACAAACCCGGCGAGCAGGACCGCAACTATCGGCAAATACGGCCAGTAAGTTTTGACATAATGCTTGCTGTCGTGGTTGTGGTGTTGCCCCAGCCGCTTGCGCTGATTAGACGATAGCCGATGGGTTTTTGGTTTAGTGAGCGTCATCTCTCTGTCTGCTACTTATTTTTAGTATATCAAGCATAGGTGCTTAGCAAAAGCGGAATTGATATAGGGCCATTGCCGCCGCTTGCACGACGTTGAATGACTCTTTCTGGCCGAACATGGGGATTTCTAGAATGGCGTCGCAGAGCTTCAGCAGCTTCGGCTCAATACCTTCCACCTCGCGGCCCAGTAGCAGAGCGACTTTTTCCGGTGGTCGATACTCTGGTAACGGTACGCTGCCTGCCGCCTGTTCCAGGGCGATTATCATATAACCTTTGGCTCGCAGGTCTCTGATACAAGCAGTTACATCGTCAGCATGCGTCCACGGCACCAGCGTTTCAGCATCCAGCGCAGTTTTGTGTATCTGAGCGGTCAGCTTCTGAACGATATGCGGCAATCGTTTGTCGCCGCGCATGGCAGGATAGGGTGTGTAGCCCGTGAAGTACATCTGCGAAATTCCCAGCCCTTCGCAGGTGCGCAGCAGCGATCCTACGTTGTGCGTGCTGCGGATATCATGGACTATCACAGCAATATCAGTCATATGCCAAGTGTAGCAAGCCGGGCTAGCAGAATATACTGCTAGTGCCTATAATAAGTAGCGATATGAGCCAAGATGCCCGCCGGGACCAAGAGCGCTCGACTGCACATCGCGCCGAGGTGCTGCGCGTTTCCTACTTTGATACTTCCGCGCCTGGGGACAAGCAGTTATATAAAGACGTTCTGACAATTGAGGAATTGCAGCGGTACCGTCTCATCCCATTGCAAGCGGACCGCAGCAATATCTTATTTGGTGTTACTACCACGACCTCGCAACAAACCATGAACCAGCTGCGCGAGCGCTTTACCGACCAGCGCGTGGCCTTTACACTCATTTCCGATGCTGGTTACCGCGAGTACATGCTGCTGTACAATCCGCCGCCGAAAGTTGAGTACCAGGATATTGATGTTAGTACCGCCGGCAACGCCGACCTGGTCGCACAGGTATCGCAGACGCTCACTCGGGTGCGCGCCGATGATATGCTGGCCTACTTGGTCAGTCAGGCTCACCGGTTGAACGCCAGCGATATCCACATCGAAACGCAAGCCAAGGATGTGCGTATTCGTTTCCGTATTGATGGGGTGCTGCATCCTATCGCCCGGCTCCTGCATGATAAGTACCGGGTGCTTGTGGGTGCCATCGCTAGTGCCGGCAATGTCAGCACTAGTGCGGATGAGGCCCAGCAGGGTCACATCAGCCAAAAAGTCACCATGGCCGATGGCACGCAGGTGGACGTGAATGTGCGTCTTGAGACCGTGCCGACTATCAACGGCATGGATGTCGTTATGCGCTTGTTTAACATGGATGCGGCGCGGTACAGCTTGGATCGTCTGGGCTTAAGCCAGGAGGAGCGCGCGGTCCTGGACGATATTATCAAGAAGCCCAGCGGCCTGGTGATGATCGTTGGCCCAACAGGCTCGGGCAAGACCACCACACTGTATTCCATCCTGAACTCGCTCAATAGCGAAGAGCGCAAGCTTATCACCATCGAGGACCCGGTAGAGTACCAGTTCCCCGGTGTTACGCAAATCTCTGTGCATTCCAGCGAGCACGGCGAAGACGCCAGGTTTGGAGATAAGCTGCGGGCGACACTCCGGCTTGATCCTGATATCGTCATGGTCGGCGAGGTCCGTGATAATGACACCGCCAAGACTGCGCTGCAAGCCAGCCTGACCGGGCACCTGGTGCTCACGACTTACCATGCTGGGTCTGCCGCTGAGGCGCTGGTGCGGCTGATGGACATCATCGGCCAGAACCCCTTGTTCGTGTCGGCTATTCGCCTGGTTATGGCCCAGCGCCTAATCCGCCGATTGGATGACGCGACGAAACAGCTTTACCAACCTTCTGCGGAAGAGTTATCAAAAATACAACAAGTAATCGCAACGCTACCTGCCGACATTGCCAAACCTGACCTCAGCCAGCTGCAGTTGTTCAAACCGGGCTCATCCGCCGAAAACCCATATGGTTTTCAAGGCCAGCTGGCAATTCGCGAACAGTTCCGGATGACCGGCCCCATACGCCAGATTCTCGAACATCCTGCCAGCATTCTATCAGCACAGGAGATCGAGGCGGCTGCCACCCAAAGCGGCATGCGCACCATGCTGCAGGACGGTATCCTCAAAGTCTGTGCCGGCCAGACCACGCTTGAAGAAGTCTACCGCGTTGTCGGGTAGTAGCGTATACTGAGGACGAAAGGGAATCTAACTATGGGTGAAGATCTTGCAACTGGGCCACAGGCGTCCGAAAAGGATATAATAGGCAGTATAGAGGGGCCGAATGATGTATTTAAGGCGGCTGCGGCAATGGGAGAACTGCGTGGTGTCAGAGAATTCGGGAGCCCCTGGCCCTCGGTTAGAGGGGTAATAGGGCGCGTTGTCAATGATAAAGTTATCGCCGTTCGGTCAACCAATCCCTTTGGGTATAATCCAATCTATGGTGAACCTCCAGTTGATTGGGCCAAACATCGAGTAGACAATGTAGGAGAGTACCGCGTACAAGATAGTCCAACTGGTCCGCGGATTTTAGCAGTAAATCTATCTGGAGGTATTAACATAGCTCCTCATACGGAAGAGGTTGTACGGGCCCTTGAGGACGCCGGCTACCGCTTAAGTGAGGATCCTCGGTTTAGTAGCGGTGGTATACGACCTGATGAGGTTGTACTTGGGTCGGCGCATACTACCCCTGATGACGGGTCATATGTTGATATTACCCCAGAGCCTATAGTGCTATCGGATGAGTGGTCCAGGGCAGCGGAGTACTGGGAATCTCAGCGCCAGCAAGCCGCATAGTGCATAGAGTAGGTACCTGCTTGCTTTCAGGGGTAGAATAGCGTATACTCGGAGTTTGACTATGGAATACATTAAGCAACTCAACCAATCGTTCAAAAAAGGCGCCGTGGTGGATGTGCGCTCGGGTGACACCGTCAAGGTCCACCAGAAAATCCGCGAAGGCAACAAGGAGCGTGTCCAGATCTTTCAGGGTCTGGTTATTCGCACTGACCGCAAGGACAGCCACACTAGTCGGATTACTGTTCGCCGTATAGCGTCCGGGGTAGGCGTGGAAAAGAGCTTTTTGGTGCATTCTCCTTTAGTGCTCAAAATCGAGGTGACAAAGCGGAGCAAGGTCCGTCGCAGTTACCTGAGCTACATGCGTAAGCTGACCGGCAAGAGCGCCCGTTTGCAGGGTTTGGACTTTGATCGCCAGGCCGTCAACAACATTCGTGACGAAGCTGCCGAAAAGGCTGAAGCGGAGGCTAAGGCTGCTGTTGCTGCCCAAGCAGAAGCTAAGGCTACTGAAGAGGCGGCTAAGCAGGCTGAGCTCGACAAAAAAGCCGCCGAAGTTGCGGCTCGCCACGAACAAGCTTAAACCCCTTCTTTAGTGACAACACTAAAGCTCCGGAGTTGCCGGAGCTTTTTGTTTGCTACAATGGCTGTATGATTACGGTCGGGATAGACGAAGTGGGCAGAGGCTGCTGGGCTGGTCCGCTGGTTGCCGGAGCAGTAATTCTGCCGGCAGATTTCCAGCTGAAAGATTGCTCCGTCCACGTGCGCGATAGTAAAAAATTGACGAAGAAGCAGCGGGAGCTGACGGCTAAATGGGTTCATGAGAATGCACTGGCAGTTGGGTTAGGTTGGGTGGAGCCGAGAGAGATTGATGCCATGGGGCTGACTGAGAGCGTTCGCCAGGCTATGAGTCGTGCATTAGAGAAGATTCGGATGGTTTACGACGAGATTATTGTTGATGGCAACATCAACTATTTCGCGGACGATCCAAGAGCACGGGCGGTAGTGAGGGCTGACGACAGCGTCTCCTCCGTGAGTGCGGCGAGCATTATAGCTAAAGTTGCCCGCGACGCACATATGGCAGACTTGGACAAAAAGTATGCCGGTTACGGGTTTGCCCGGCACGTCGGCTACGGCACGGCGGAACATATCGCGGCATTACAGAGCCTAGGCGTGAGCGATATGCATCGCCGCAGTTATAAGCCGGTCCACAAACTGCTAACGTGACCAATTACACGCCCGAAATCGACATTACTATCCGGTATGGGCAAGAATCACTGAGATTTATGAAGTAAAATACCGCGAAACTTGGTTACGTAGATTCGCCTCCAAGTTGGGGTTGCATTGGATATGTATGCATGCGTAATTTCACGAAAACAGGTGGCCGTCGATCATGCGGACTACTGTGTCGGTGTAGAAAACGTTGCAGCAGGGGCAGTCTGTATCACCCATCCTGATCGGGGTAGTGTGACACCAGATAAATCAGATCACTTAAAGAACTGCTGCACGCTTGCCAGGTCCCGCTCCAGCCAAGTAACACGCGTCTCGATCTCTTCAAAGCCAAGCTGAATATTACGCTTCAGTAACGGCTGATCCTGTTTGCTTTCAAACAGATCACGGAACTTCTGCTGGTAGTCGCGGGTATTCACACAGCTGGCGGCATACCGAGGCAGATAATCGTACGATTTGTCATTCTTGAAAGTGTCTTCCAGCCATTGCCAGTTCACGACCAGCCAGTCCCATGCCGTGGCCCGGGTGTAACGGTTGCGTAACAGGTAAACCAGCCATCGGTCGACGTCCTGAGGTTTGGTGAGCTTAGGGTCGGTGAGCCGGGCCAACAGTTGCGCACCCTTTTGCGGGTCGCGCGTACTAGTCAAGGCGTCGCAGGCGTCGCTCTTGAGTTCACCGTTTTGGGTCGTGTCGTGGAGCTTAAGTAAATAATCAAATGCTTCGTCGCTGCCTTGCTTGACCGGCACCAGGAAAACAAGTCCGCGCAGCTCCGCCGGCACGGCACCCGGATTTTTACGGTAAGTGGCAAACAGTTCGTTGGCTTTTGCGAGCGTGGCTGTATTTTCAGCGTACGTACTCAAACCCAAGACGAGGGCGCGCAGTTTGGTGTCGGCGGCGGCCTCGTCATCAGCGGCTTGCCAGGTAAGTCGCGCAGCCTGAGCTGCCACGAGCTTGTCGACAAATGGCTTGATGCGCTCATCGAGTGTGCTGTCCTGATCTATGAATCGCCGGGCTTCGCCAATGACCGTTGCCATAATGTCCCAGACCGGTTCACTGTATTCTTTGGTGTAGGCATCAAGCATCTCCAGTACCTTGCCATACGCTTCATAACCGGCGCGTGACTGCATGCTGGCGCCATTAAGCAGCATCAGGCGGTCAGGCTCAGCCAATTCTTGCTGGCGTACTAGTTCAATAACGTCTGTTTTTTGTTGGTCAGTCACATAACGCACCAGATATTGGCCGCGTGAGCCGGTGTTCAGAATGACGGTCTGACTGCTTGCCGCCCGAAAACCGATATGTTTCTTATCAAAAGTCACTGGCGCCTTGTCGGAACTCGAGAATAGCGGGACGGGCCACACCCGTTCCTTATCCGTTTTGCTGGGATCGTCCAGGAATTGCTCCTGTGTCAGCTCAAGCTTACGGCCGTCTTGCGTGATGCTGACCAGCGGGAATCCGCTACGCAGAATCCACGGATTCATAAACGCCGCAATATCTTTGCCGCTGGCTTCGCTCAGTGCCTTCCAGAGGTCGTCACCCTCGGTGTTGCCGTAAGCATGTGTTTCAAAATAAGCTTTAAGCCCAGTTCGAAAGGCATCTTCGCCGACATAGTTTTTGAGCATGTACAGCAACCGCCCGCCTTTGGCATATACGATAGAAGGATCGAACAATGAGCTGATTTCATCAGGTTGGTGTACTTCGGTCTGTACGGCCTGCACGCCGGCCAGGGCGTCACGTCGCAGCGAGCTTAAGCCCTCGTAGGCCACGAAGCTGTCCCATACATGCCACTGCGGGAACATACTATCCACGGCCTGGTATTCCATCATATTGGCGAACGATTCATTGAGCCACAGGTTGTTCCACCAACGCATGGTCACAAGGTTGCCGAACCACTGGTGGCTGGTTTCGTGCGCGATGACGAGCGCGATCTGTTCCAGCGTGCTCTGGGCGGTTTCGCCGGGATAGGCCACGAGCAAGCGCTCCCGATAGGTTATAAGGCCCCAGTTTTCCATGGCGCCGGAGCTGAAGTCGGGTACGGCTACATGGTCGAGTTTGGGGAGGGGGTACGGCACGCCGAAATAGTCTTCAAAGAACTCCACGCTGCGCTTGGCGGCGTCAAGTGCAAAGTCCAGCGAATCCTTGGGTTGGGCAACCGTGGCCCAGATGTTCACAAGGGTACCGTGGGCGGTTTTGACCGATTTGCTGATAAGCTCACCGAACACAAAAGCTAGCAGGTAGCTACTCATTTTAGGAGTCGGCTCAAAAGTGGTGATCAGTCGATCTCCGTCGATCAGTTGCTTCATAACAGGGGTATTGCCCAGTACGGTCACGCCACCGCGCGTGCGTAAGGTGGTGTTGAAGACCGCTTTGGCTTCCGGTTCATCGATGCACGGGAACGTCTCGCGGGCATAGTGGCTCTCAAACTGGGTCATAACAAGCTGCTTGTCAGTATCAGCGTCTTTAAAGAAACAAGGGTAAATGCCGGTCATACCAGTGGTGAGCGGTGCTTTAAACTCTAGTGTCAGTGTATACTCACCGGGATAGACCATGCCATCGGTGTGTAGCCGCACTTCCTGCAGCGTGTTCTGTCGGTTGATACGCTTGATTGGTAGCTCCTGGTCGCCTTTTTTGTCGTGCCTGATAATCTGCGCGCTGGTGATTGTAAGTTCATGTTGGTGAAGTGTAATGCGCTGGGCAGGCCGACCAACCTTTTTGCCTTTGATGATCACGCGACCACTAAAGCGCATGGCGTCCTCATCAATATCAAACGTTACGTCGTAAGTGTTGGGCTGGAACTGGGTATAAAGCCTCGTGACTGATCTCATGTGACTAGCCTATCATCTATTTGACAAATCTAGAAACAGTGATACAACCATGCATTCTGCATGAAGAGCCCCTCTCAGTATCGCGTAGCACTACACACAACAGGATAAATAGACACCCGTTTGCTTCATAATGGCTATAGTGTGGTTTTATGGACCTGGGCATAGGCGCAGCCATCGCGATATGATCGCATAATAAGGTCGATACAACAGCTGCAGAGGCTACTGTGGCGGCTATCGGCGCTATCGTGGGCGCAGCCACGCTGACGCATCATATTGTTTATGCTGAGGTTGGCATTGGTCGACTTTGCGAAGAATACGCGCGACAGCTAGAAAACATTGACCGACCGGCGACTGTTGTAGTGCCGGAAGACAAGACGGAGCATACGTTTGCTTTTTATAAACCCAGAGGTGTATAATTAGGATTGATTCGAGTCGGCCAGCAGGTCGGCTTTTTTCGTATCAACCATCAGCTTTGATTTATACAATTCGGAAGACATAAGGAAAGGAAGTAACAAGATGGATCTAGATTTCAAACAGCTGGCAGTAGCTATAAAAGCTATCGCCGAAGAGAAAAACCTGCCCGAAGCGACTGTTAAAGAGGTTGTGGAGCAGGCGCTGGCCGCCGCGTACCGCCGTGATTACGGTGAGCGTGAGCAGGAAGTACGCGTGGAAATGAACCTCAACACCGGCCAAGTCGATGCGTACGTCAGCAAAGAGGTCGTCGAGAAAGTCGGCGACGAGAACTACGAGATCAATGTCGAAGACGCCCAGAAGCTCAAAAAGGAGGCCGCAGTAGGCGATTTCGTGGAAATTCACGAGGAAGTGCACAGTTTCGGCCGCGTAGCTGCCCAGACTGCCAAACAGGTAATTTTGCAGCGCTTGCGCGAGGCCGAGCGCGAAATTGTTCTGGCCGAGTTCGAGGACAAAATCGGTACCGTCATTAATGCCACCGTCAGCCGCGTGGAAGGCATGATCGTACGCCTGGAGCTAGGCAAGGCACAGGGTATCATGCCGAAGAGTGAACAGATCCAAGGGGAGCGTTACTATCCGGGCCAACGTCTTAAAGTGTTCTTAAAAGATGTAGAGCGCGGCCCACGCGGCCCACAGCTGGTGGTTAGCCGCGGAAACCGCGAGTTTCTGGAATATCTCTTCCGCGCCGAAGTGCCGGAAATGGAGAGCGGTGCCGTAATTATTAAGGGTATTGCGCGAGAGGCTGGCGTGCGTTCTAAGGTAGCTGTCGCCAGCACGGTGCCGGGTGTGGATCCAGTCGGTACGTTTGTAGGTGGTCACGGTACACGAGTGAACGCCGTGGTGAACGAAATCGGCGAGCAGGAAAAAATCGATATCATCGTCTGGAAAGAAAATATCAGTGACTTCATTGCTGAAGCATTAAGCCCGACGAAGGTGGCGCGTGTGCAAGTTGACGAGTCTGCCAAACGTGCCAAGGTGCTGGTGCCCGAGGATCAATTGAGTATCGCCATCGGCCGTGGCGGCCAGAACGTACGGCTGGCTAGCAAGCTGGTAGAATACGAGCTCGATATCGAAGCCGAAAAAGCACCGGAAGTGCAAGCTCAGGCCGAACCAGCCGAAACTACTCCCAAGCCGGCGCCCAAGCTCAAGAAAAAAGAGCAGCTGGAAAGCAGTCTGCTGGAGGCTATCGAAGAACACGGCGAATAAATGAGTCATTCGCGCGCAATCATGCCTCTAACACCAATGTCAGAGGGGATCAGGTGGGTGGGCGCACAGATTACACACTATTACGGACCTAAGATATTAGGAAGAGGGCCTGAACTCCTAGCCGCTCGGCTAGCGCTGTCAGAAGAGATACCGGTTGCCGGCTTGGTCGGTGTAGCTGTTTGGCATGACACCAGCGCACAACACAACCTAGCAGCAAAAATCGCAGGATTTCCAAACAACCCTAAAGCTGGCTTGTATTGTGATGTTGTGACAAACGAAATCGGTACGTGCGGTAACGTTAGAAAGATAGGCGATGGATACCAGGTGACGCTGAGACGAGAAGCGGGACAGACTCGCGGGAGTCTCATCGAAGTACCGTTTACGGAACTGGATGCGGTGCTAGCCCCAATAGATCAAGTCAGTCTGTAACCAGCATGAAGATTGGGAAACTTCGCGATTAGCACTCATTGACTGTGAGTGCTAATGGCGGTATCATAGACTTGTAGCGAAATATAATAAGCTCGCTCGAATTATAGAATTAGGGGGGAAGGCTTATGGATGCAAGCCCGTCCGGTTACGATGAATTCAAAAACTTTTTGACTGATAACGCCCGCCAAAGCTTGGCGCATGCCGGGACGATTGCGCGTGGGCTAGGTAATGCATATGTCGGTACCGAGCATCTGTTGCTAGGTTTGCTCGCACAGGACAGTAGCATGGGCGCCAAGCTGCTGGAAGGCGCTGGTGTTACGCTGGATAAGGCGCGCATCGCGCTCAATCTGACGCCGAAAACACTTGTTATTAATATGGGGGCCAAGGGTTATTCGGAAACTGCTAAACTGACACTCAAAATGGCCTACGATGTCGCGCAGGATTATAACCAGGACTTCTGCGGTACCGAGCATATTTTATATAGCATTTTGAGCCAGAAGAACGCGCGGGCGACTATTTTGCTGCGCGACATGGGTGTGGACATCGATCGGCTGACGGCCGAACTCGAAAACTTCCTAAGCCGTCAACAATACGAAGAGGGTGAAGCCAGCGTGAACGCGGGTCCGCGGCGCAGCGGCCGCAAAGCCGGTAAGAAAGGTACGCTTGACCAGTTCGGCACCGACCTGACTGTGGCGGCACGTGCTGGCAAACTCGACCCTGTTGTCGGGCGCGAAAACCAAATCAAGCGCATGATTACCATTTTGAACCGTCGCACCAAGAACAACCCGGTCCTGATCGGCGAGCCAGGCGTCGGCAAAACTGCTATCGTAGAGGGCCTTGCGCAGCGTATTGTAGCTGAAGACGTGCCGGACAGTCTGCTGGACAAGCGTATCGTCATGCTCGATCTGGCCGGAATGATTGCCGGAACCAAATACCGCGGTGAATTTGAAGAACGACTCAAGAAAGTGATGGCCGAGTTGGAAGACGACAAGAAGACCATCGCCTTTATAGACGAGTTGCATCTGATCGTTGGCGCCGGTGCGGCTGAGGGTGCTATGGATGCCGGCAATATCTTAAAACCTGCATTGGCCCGCGGCAAAATCCAGGTCATCGGTGCTACGACGACCGCTGAATACACCAAGCACATCGAAAAGGATGCCGCCCTGGAGCGCCGTTTCCAGCCTATTCAAGTACCCGAAACCAACCCTGCTGAAACACTGGCTATCCTGAAGGGACTGCGTAAGCACTATGAGGAATTCCACGGTGTTACTATCAGCGATGAAGTGTTGGAAGACACCGTCAACCTAGCTAAGCGCTACATTAACGACCGTTTTATGCCTGACAAGGCTATCGACCTGCTGGATGAAACGAGCGCGCATCTCCGTGTACTCAAAGGTAAGACTAGCCCTGAAGTGCGCAAACTCCAAAAGGAACTCAAGCTGGTGAACGCTCGCATCGATGAAGCTGTCGACAACGAAGACTACGAGCGGGCTGCCCGTGCCAAGACCCGTGCCTCGCAGATCAACAAACAGCTGGACGAACTGTTGAAAGGCGAAAAGACTGCCCGGCGTCTGAATGTTACCAGTGATGACGTCGCGGAAGTGGTCGCCCGCATCACCGGCGTGCCGGTGAAGAAGGTTATCCGAAGCGAAGCGAAGTATCTCTTAAATTTGGAAAAGAATATCGGCCGCCACGTGATTGGTCAGGAAGAAGCCGTGGAGGCGGTCAGCAAGGCTGTCCGCCGCAACCGCAGCGGTATCGGTGCACCCAACCGTCCAATCGGCTCGTTCATATTTCTGGGTCCGACAGGTGTCGGTAAGACCGAGCTAGGACGCGTGCTGGCCCGAGAGTTCTTCGGGTCGGATTCGGCCCTCGTTAAAATCGACATGTCCGAGTTCGGGGAACATCACAATGTATCGCGTCTGGTAGGTGCTCCGGCAGGTTACGTCGGCTATGATGACGGCGGACAGCTGACCGACAAGATCCGCCGCCAGCCGTATAGCCTAGTACTGTTTGACGAGATCGAAAAAGCGCACCCTGATGTCTTCAACATGCTGCTACAGATTCTAGAAGACGGCTACCTGACTGATGCCAAGGGACGTAGGATCGACTTTACGAACACAATCATCATCATGACGTCCAACATCGGTGCCGAGCGCCTACAAAAGGAGGCCAGCTTCGGTTTCCGCGCTGAGCGGCCATCGGACTTTGATGACCTTGATGCTATGCACGATGCCAACAGGGACAATGTGCTCGACCGTCTCAAAAAAGAAATGCGGCCGGAACTGCTGAATCGCATCGACAAGATTGTAGTGTTCCGCGGCTTGACCCGCAAGGATATCTACCGCATCATTGACTTGCAAATCGACGAGCTTAAGTCCCGGCTGACTGCTCAGGGCATCAGCGTACAGCTGACGAAGGGTGCTAAAGACTATCTATTGGAGCATGGCTACGATGCTAAGAATGGTGTGCGTCCGCTACGTCGCCTTATTCAGGATACTATTGAGGATCAGATGGCGGTTGAGCTGCTTGACCAGAAATACCAGAAGGGCGATATTGTGCACGTCAGTACTAAAGACAACGCGCTGACGTACACCACTACCACCGAATAGGCGCTTGCCAGACGTTCACTTGGTGCTCCCGCTTTGGAACGAAGCGGGATATAATCAAAGCAGGCTATGAAAACCAAACGATCACGGCTTCTGGCGCTGTGCATGCTTATCGTGCTGACCGGAGTGGTATGGGGGCGCTGGCAACTGCTCACGGACTGGTGGAAACTGCGCGGCTATACGCCGCCCACGGTGATTGCGCAGCTGGCAAACGATGATACCATGAATGCCTACACCCGGCACCTATTCTACCTAAACAAACCGCAGTTGCCGACCACGGTCAGCTCTTTCCGTAAAGTTTGTCCCGAGAACCGCGATACTATTGTGCTGGGCTGCTACCATTCCGACCAGGATGGTATTTACATCTACGCCGTGCAGGACCCCAGCTTGGCTGGCATCCAGCAGGTAACGGCCGCCCATGAAGTGCTGCATGCAGTGTACGCTCGTCTGAGTAGCCCCGCCCGTCAGCAGCTTAACACCGAGCTGCAAGATTACTACGAGCATGGGCTGACCGATGCCAACGTAAAAGCTGAGGTCGCGTTGTATCAAAAAACCGAGCCGGATTCTGTTTATGACGAAATGAGCTGTACTTTCGGGAGCGAGATCGCGGACTTACCGGCGGCGCTCAACGCCTATTACGCGCAGTTTTTTACGGACCGCCAGAAAATCGTCGGCTACGAGCAACAGTATCAGGGACAGTTCGCGAGCCGTCAGCAACAGATTGCGGCTGATGATATTCAGCTGGCGAACATGAAGGGGCAGATTACTGATCAGGAAGCGAATCTGACCGCGCAGAACGCAAGTCTGGATGACCGGAAAGCGCAGCTGCAACAACTCCTAAGCAGTGGTCAGGTGGTAGCGTACAACGCGGCCGTCGCTGCCTATAATAAGCAGGTTGATAATTACAATGCGGCGCTTGGCACACTTAAGCAGCAGATTGCCAGTTATAATCAACTGGTTGATGCCCGCAATGCTGTAGCTGGCCAGTTAACCACGCTGGACGGCGCCATTGATACTCGGCTGCCGACTGCTACGAGCCAGTAACGGCGCGTGGCGTAGCCCAGCGTGCTAGACTAAAGTTACTAAATACTTTAGAGGAGACCTGATGGCAAAATCGCTCGTGAAATTTGTGTGCAGCAACTGCGGAGCCCAATACAGCTCCTGGCAGGGACGGTGTGCGCAGTGCGGCGAGTGGAATACCATTGCCGAAGAAGTACAGATTGTGGCAGTTGCTGGCACGGGGCTGAACAAGAAGGCGGGAACCGGGTTGGCTCTAAAAACCGGCGATGTTGTGGCGGCGGCTGCCGCTGAGGACAAACGCATGCAAACTGGCATAGCCGATGTTGATGCAGTCCTGGGTGGTGGTATCGTTGCCGGCAGCGTGAACTTGATTGCCGGTCAGCCCGGCATTGGCAAGAGCACGCTGTTGCTGCAGTTGGCGGCCCGGGTAGCTCAAAATTACGATGTATTGTACATCAGCGGTGAAGAATCGGAACATCAGGTAGGTATGCGTGCCCAGCGTTTGGGTGTCAAAGAGCCCCGCCTCAAGCTGGCAACAACAAATGTGGCAGAGGATATCGCCGCTACCATTTCCGGCGGGGCGTACAATTTTGTAGTAGTCGACAGTATTCAGACGATGACGGTGCAGGCTGTGGCCGCCGCCCCTGGCAGCGTCAGCCAGATTACCAATAGCACGGCAGTGCTGGTCAGTGCCGCTAAAGCGAGCAACACGGCAATGTTCGTGGTCGGCCATGTGACCAAAGAGGGTTCGATAGCCGGCCCGAAGGTACTGGAGCACATCGTGGATGTGGTTTTGCAGCTGGAAGGGGAAGCGTATGGCGGCTTCAAGGTGCTACGCGCTACCAAAAATCGGTTTGGGCCGACCAGTGAGGCGGCCATCATGGAGATGGACGGCGAGGGTCTAAGGCCTGTACTTAATCCCAGCCAGGCTCTGCTAGCCGAGCGCCAGGTCACTGACGGCTCGGTAGTACTGGCAACACTGGAAGGTACGCGGCCGCTCCTGGTTGAAGTACAGGCACTTGTCAACAAGACGTCGTACGGCTATCCTAAGCGGGCGGCCAGCGGCATCGACCTCAACCGCATCAACCTGCTGGTGGCGATGCTGGAACGTCGCACCAAGCTCTCACTCGCCGAGCAGGATATTTATATCAACATCGTTGGCGGTATTCGCCTGAGTGACCCAGCGGCTGATCTGGCTATATGTATGGCCATCGGGTCAGCAGCCAAAGGGCTGCAGCTTAAAGCCAATGCTGTGGTTTTCGGTGAGGTGGGACTAAGCGGTGAAGTGCGCCATGTGCCGTTTATAGACAAGCGAGTTGCAGAAGCCAAAAAACTCGGATTCGAGGTCGCTATCGGTCCGCAAAGTCGCAATGCCCGTACTGGTCGCCAAGCAGCGTCGTCTTTTCTGCATGTAGTGCCAGACGTACGTACCGCGCTCAATGATTTTCTTGAAAAGTAAACAGGTTGCTGCGCTTAGCGGAAGCGGCCAGCAAAGATGTTTTTGCCCTTACCGTTTCCTGCGCCGCCGCTGTTGGTGGGTGTGCGTAGAAACGAGGTGGTCCCACTACTGACGTTGATAGTAGCGGTATCGCCGGCGTTATCGTTCTGGTACAGGACACTATCGGTTACCTGGGCGGTAATTTGCACGCTGCCGCCCCCAGTTCCAGCTGTCGGTGTGTAGGTCAGTGAGTAGTCACCACTGCTATCGACCTCCTCCGACGTCACGGTCTGACCGTTCACCGTAAGTGCCAGAGTGCCGGGGTAGCTGGGGTAGGCCGGATCAGTCAGCGGGTGAGTACCCTGCTCGACGTGTACCATAACCTGACAGCCAGTACTCGGACAGGTGGGAGTAATATTACTCCCGACTGCCGTACCGTTGATAGCCGTAATGGTCGCTGTCGGTGTGCTGTCGGCACAGGAGTGAACGTTGTCAGTCTGCTGCGGTGCGGAAGAGTCGCTGGGCGAGTTGCCCGACAGGCTAATATTCGGACTTCCTCCGTTGTAAATGTCCACATTAAGCGCGCTGGACGAACTTCCGCCAGTAGTCTCTTTGGCACCGGTAGGTGTACATGAGGTTGCGGCCATGCCAGATACTTTGTCGATGGTTTGAGTAGTGCCGCTTGTCTTGCCGACGTACCAAGAGGGGAAGAGGTCGGTTGGTTGCGGTTGTGACTCTGAGTTGAACGGCACAGATGAGTGGAAAGCCGGCAGTACTTTTATATCCGCAGGCTGTGCCCAGTTACCCGGCTTGACGTTGCCCAGACTGTCTATGGCGCCCTCCATGAAGCTTTTCATGATCGGGTCCGTCACGTTTTCCGGTGAACCGCCGTAAGGGCTGCGGTCATAATTGCCAATCCATACGCCAGCGGTGTATTTCGCGTTCCAGGTCATCATCAGGCCGTCCAGATCTTGGTTTGTACCGGTCTTAATGGCGTTTTGCCAGCCCTTGTAGCGGTGGAATTTCATACCAGTACAGTTAGTCTGGTCGCAGTGGCCGCTTAAGTATGAAGCACCCGGGTCGGCGGCCATGTTGGTCACAATATAGGCCGCGTCTTGCCGTACAACTTGCGTCGGCTTCGGCTGTTCAAACTGCTTGATGACTTTCCCGGAAGAATCTGTGACCTTCAGAATCGTGGTCGAGGGAATTTGCTGTCCCATGCGCGCAAGTGTGGAAATACCATTCACATGGTCAGCCAGCGTAGTGTATGCCTCGTTGCCGATGCCCGCGGCCGCGCCGCACTGCGTTTCATCGGCTTTGCCAGCTTCGGAGATGACGGTACCCGGTACATAACACTTGTAATCATCAGATCCCCCCATGAATGTATTGATGCTCTTCATGGTGGTGTTGATAGAAGCTAGTCGCCACGCCCCGCTCGCTGCGGACGTACTGGTGTCTTTAGGGTCAGTCGATGTGAATGCTTTAACTGCTGGTATGTTGAGTGAACTACCGAGTGCGTAGCGGAGTGTGACATTGCCGTAGTTCTTACGGGTATCGTCGAACAGGCAGTTACCGGGGTTGCTGCTTTCCGGTGAGTTGTGATTAGTACAAGGGTAGCCTGGCAATGCTTGTTCCTTGTCTACCAGCATACTACCCGCTCCAACGTTGTTGTTATTATTGATGAGCGTGGCGTAGGAGTACGGCTTAACGCTTGAACCAGGTGAAATTGGCGCGTCGCTGGCAAAGTTAAGCTGTTGTGTATTGAAGTCCATGCCGCCGATTAGCGCTACAATCTGCCCGGTGGCGTTGTCTTCTGCAACGAACGAGGCGTCGTCGGCCTTATCACTGTGCAGTTTCTTGGCGTTATTATTCAGAGAGGTTGAGGCCAGGTTCTGTAGATTGACATCCATTGTGGTGTCGACTTTCCACCCGCCGCTCTTAATGACGGCCGCTGGGAAGACTTTTTCCAGTTCTTCTTTCGCGGACAACACGAAGTATGCGTAGTTTGAGCTGAGCCCAGCATAGTGGTCGCTCGGCATCTGCTGCACCTGCAGATCGGCCACACTGTGGTATTTGGCAGCATCTGCTTGCTGCTGGGTGATGTAGCCTTGCTTGGCCATCTGATCAAGCACGTACTGTTGTCGGGTAATCAGCCCGTTCGAGTCGAATAAGTTATCGGCAGCAGACACCGCTGGGTTCCAGTTAGGGCTACTGAACGGAGAGTATGCACCAGGTGCCTGAGGAATAGCCGCCAGCATAGCCGATTGTGCCAGGGTCAGCTGACTGGCATCTTCCTTGAAGTAGTCTCTCGCTGCCGCCTGAACCCCGTAGTCGATGCCACTGTACGGCGCGATATTTAAGTAAGCGTTGAGGATATCTTGTTTGCTGTATTCACGCTCCAACTCGGTACCTAAAATCAGTTCCTTGACCTTAAGACTGATACTGTGCTGGCCATTCCAACCCTCATCCAGCTTGACCAGCTGTTCGGTGATGGTGGAAGCGCCCTGTTCGCTATTGCCCCGTACATTGTTGATGGCTGCCCGAGCGATACCGCGCACACTGAAGGCGCCTTCATTGAAGAAATTCTTGTCCTCGATGGCCACCGTCGCATCGCGCATATACGGTGAGACACTATTGTAGCTTACCGGGATACGCTTAAAAGCGCCGTAATCCTGGAATAGCAATGTTTGCCCGGTCCGGTCGTAATACGCGATACTACCGCCGCTGTTGCCGCCGTTGATATCCGCGATCTTCGGCAGATCTTTGCGGAAGTAGGCGAACAGTCCTACGATCAGCAAAAACATACAGACAAAACCAATACCCAGCACCTTGAGCGCCATGATTGCGCCCTCGCGGCTGAACCAGTACTGATACATCCGCTTTGGGTGCATACGGTACAAAAGCCGCTTCCAGCGCTCCTTCGGAAGTGTGCTTAAATACGCTGCTTTGCGCTGTGCTCTGGCTTCTTTGCCGGCCCGCATACGGTCCCCCAAAGAGCGGTTCAACTTAATTGTCTTACCACTTGACGTTGTGTAGGTGTTACGGGGCGTTTTTCGCTGACGCGGTCTGGTATCGCTCATAGATGTCGACTAAAGCTTATTCCACTTATATATTTCTGCCTCAAAGTATAACACGTTATGGTTGCGGCGCGGCGCCAGAAAATATGCTTAAAATCTCCATTTTTTAAAGCGCTGGCCACAGGTTCAATTTTACTGGGTGCCTGAGAAATTTTGCTGAAGATACGATGATTTTACGGCTAACGGGCCAGGAAGGTTGCGGACTATAAACTTCCATGTCACTATATATACTATGTTTGTGTATACCTACTGCTATGCCTGTACCGCGGACTATCCGCAGCAAATTGCCCCGCACTTATAATATTTAGCTGCAAGAAACGGTATACTATTCTATGATGAAACTTTCCGAAGAGCTCGCCTGGCGCGGGTTCGTCAACCAAACCACGTTTGAAGACATAAAAAAGCTGGATGATCAACGGTGGACGTTCTATCACGGTTTTGATGCCTCGGCTGATTCGCTCACTATCGGCAACCTGGCCGGCGTGATGGTGGACAAGGTATTTATGCGCCACGGCTGCAAGGCATTGATCCTGGCTGGTGGCGCCACAAGCCTCATTGGCGACCCAGGTGGAAAAGATAGCGAGCGGCCATTGCAGGACGAAGATACCATCTCCCGCAATGCTACTGGTGTAGCGAGGCAGTTGGAAAAAGTATTGTCAGGTTACGATTTTACGCTGGTAAATAACCTGGACTGGACAAGGGACTTGACGGTTATTGCATTCCTGCGCGACATTGGCAAACATTTCAGTATGACACCGCTTGTGCAGCGCGATTTCATTGCCCGGCGCATGGGCGAAGGCGGAGCGGGCATTAGCTACACCGAATTTAGCTACACCTTGTTGCAAGGCATGGATTTCCTTCACCTATTTGATAATTATGGCGTGACGCTTGAGGTGGGAAGTTCAGACCAGTGGACAAATTGCATCTCCGGCATTGAATTGATCCGGCGAGCCCGGAATGCAGAAGCGCATGTGTTTACCCACCCGCTCGTCATTAATAAAGCGACCGGTAAGAAATTTGGCAAAAGCGAGGCCGGTGCCGTCTGGCTCGATACCAAAAAAACCACCCACACGCAATTCTATCAGTTCTGGATTAACGCCGACGACGAAGGCGTCGAAGAATACATTAAGGTCTACACCGAATTAGATAAGCCGACAGTTGATACTGTGATGGCTGAGCACCGTGCCGATCCGGGTAGGCGTATTGCACAGCTGAGACTTGCCGAAGAAGTGACGCGGCTGGTCCACGGCCAGGATGCGGTCAATATCGCCAAGCGTGTGACTGACGTACTGACGGGCAAACTCTCGGTAGGTGAAGCGGGTGATGTGCTCGGAGCGCTGCGTCAGGAAATTCCGGCAATAAAGACTACGGATAGCAGCTTAATTGCCGAAGCTCTAGTAGAAAGCGGCCTGGCTGCCTCCAATACCGAAGCCCGCCGATTTCTGAAAGAGAACGCCGTGAGTGTTAACGGACAGAAGGTACAGCGTGAGCAATTCCAGCCTGAAGATTTCCAAAACGGTCGCCTACTGTTGCGCCGTGGTAAGGCGTTCAAAGACTCAGCGCTAGTCGAGTTGGGGTAGCAACGGCGTGCGCAGAACCGTCGGAACGCTGCTGGGCAAGACTGTCGCCGGAACCGTGCGCATGCGAGGCAAAAGCGGCGGCCAAGCGTTACCCGGGTTAGTGATTGAAACGCTGATGCCAGGCTACTTGGCCGCGATGCTGCGACAACTACCTGACGGTGTGGTGATCATTACCGGCACTAACGGTAAAACTACAACAACCAAGATGGTGGTGGAGCTGCTAAGGGCTAACGGCCGGCGTGTGCTCACGAACCCGACCGGCAGTAATCTAGCGCGTGGCATTATTAGCAGCGTCTTGCAGCAAGCGGGACATAGCGGCCGCTTGCCGTTCGACATCGCCGTCTTTGAGCTGGACGAGGCGTATGCCAAGCAGTTTACCAATGTTGTAAAGCCGCGCTACGTATTAGGGCTCAACGCAAGCCGCGATCAGCTCGACCGCTTCGGCGAGGTTGACACCATTGCAAAGCTGGTTAGTCAAACTATGCTGTCGGCCACGGACGGTATCATCGTCAATGCTGATGACAAGCGTTTGAGTGCTGCCGTCCGTACGGCTAAGGTACCGGTAGTGTATTTCGGGATCGCGTCGGAACTGCTCAAATATTTCCCGCGTGACGACGAACTGGTAGCAGTTGATGGGCTGGCACCCGCGCAAACGACAGTCAGAGTGTCGCCCATGATTGAACTCTTGGCTTTCAAAGGGAATGAAGCGACGTACCGGGTGGGCACAGAACGAATTGCGACCACGCTCCAAGTGACCGGTCAGCACAACTTCCAGAATGCAGCGGCGGCACTGGCTTTAGCCGGTGTTTTACTGCCGGATGCCGCCCCGGCCGAGTTAGTTCGTCAGTTGTCAGTTGTAAGGCCTGCTTTCGGCCGGGGCCAAACCTTCCGGCTCCAAAATGGTAGCATGTTGCAGCTTAACCTGGTCAAAAACCCCGCCAGCTTCCGGCAGGGCCTAGTATCTTATATCACGCCGTCTACCCCTGTAATGATCGCCATCAATGACCGAATAGCTGATGGCCGCGACACGTCGTGGCTGTGGGATGTGGATTTCTCAACCCTGGCCGCTAAAGATGCTGAAGGACTATCCTTAAGCGTTTGGACGACGGGGGTTCGGGCAGTGGATATGGCACTCCGCCTGGATTACGATGATATAAAAACCAATCACATTGAGCCTGACCTGGATAAAGCGCTCCAGGCATTTGGCAAACTTCCGGGCGACAAGGTGATCTTTGCAACCTATACAGCCATGCTTCATTTGCATGCGATGCTTGAGCGTAAAGCGGGAAAGTCGCTATGACCAAGCTTCATATCGTCCATATCTATCCTAACGAGATGAATACCTACGGGGACCGCGGCAATCTGCTGGTGCTCGAAAAACGTGCACAACGGCACGGGCTCACGCCAGTCATTCATTATTACAATGCCGGCGACGCATTTCCGAAAGAAGCCGACCTTATTCTAGGTGGTGGCGGGCAGGATAGCGCCCAAGCTGACATCCAAGCTGACATCCTCCATATTGGTGACAAGCTTCATACGCTGGTCGAAGTAGGCGCACCTATGCTTATGGTCTGCGGCACCTATCAGCTCTTTGGTAACCGGTTTGTGACCCATAGCGGCGAAGAAATTAAAGGTATTAGCATATTTGATGTTGAAACGAGGGGCAACCCCAAGCGTCTCATTGGTAACGTAGCGGTAGAAACGAGTGATTTCGGCACCCTCTACGGCTTTGAGAACCATAGCGGTAAAACATTTCTAGGTTCCAGACAACAGCCGCTCGGTGCGGTTGTCCGCGGTAACGGCAATAACGGTCAGGATAAGACTGAGGGCGCCCGGACGAATAGTGCCATCGGCACCTATCTTCACGGACCGCTGCTACCTAATAACCCTAGGCTTGCGGATTGGCTCATAACCACTGCTCTCCAACAAAAAGGTGTCGAGTTTACGCTCAGCCCTCTTGATGATGCTCTGACCTATCAGTCTCGCCAGAATGCTCAAGGGCGCAGCTATTAACTAAATTGTTGAGTGCTCAAGTAGCTACAAGATACGATGCAACATTTCTCGGCGGTTGGCAATTATTTTAAGCGCGGCTTCTCCGGTAACCGCGTGTGCTGCCAGCGTGTTTAGCAATTCAATACCGTCTTGTATAACTCTTTCTTTGGCCTCCTGACTGCCTGCGCTGGCGACCAGCAAACCATCATTAGCCAGGATATATCTCTCCTTTTCTCTGGTTATCACTTCAAGCACGGATTGGCCTGGAAAAGTCGGCGTAAAATGTTGGGCCGGTACGATGCCAACCTGCAGCCTGCTCGCTTGGCTGGCTTTTATGCCAGCACCTACGACCGACCTCAAATGTGCCAGCTGTCCTAGTAATACTGTCGGTGGGCTTACGTAATGCTGGGATGTGAGAACCTTCTCAGGGATGCATGCGACAACCTCTATGCCGGCTGCAGCAAAGGCTGCGATCCTGCCCACGCGCGCTGCCATTCGTGCCGAAGCCATCTCAGGAGGCGCTTCAGAGAAGGCAATCACACCCTCTGCGTAAGCGGGAGTTTGTAATATCGAGGGATAAGTATCCTCGACAGCCCATGTAACCTTCTCGGCGCTTTCAAATAAAGCATACATCTGAGCGAGCCCTGCTGGTTCGCCATAAGGAATAGGGGAGTTGTCAAACCTGCTCACTGTTTACTTTATACACTTTGCTTGTAGGTTGCGCAAACTTGCACAAGCCAGCGCTATCCTGCATTACCCAGACAGCCTATACTACTATGGGCATGAGATTGGATGATCTAGTTACAGATGTAAAGGGGGTGGGTGATGAACTGGCTAGAAAGCTGGCAGTGCTTGGTGTCAAGACAATCGGGCAGCTCATTGATTACTTACCGCGACGGTACGAAGACTACAGCGAGGTGGTGGCAATCCGTGACACTCATCCGGGACCGGTAACGATTAAGGCTACCGTAAAACAGGCTGCTGGGCGTTACGTGCGCCGTGGTATGCACCTGACTGAAGCGGTCGTTAGCGACACCACTGGCAGTATGCGGCTTATTTGGTTTAACCAACCGTATCGGGCGGGAGGTCTGAAAACCGGTGCAGAGTACTATTTTTCGGGTCTGTATGAACTGAGTCACCAGAACTTTCAGATGACTTCCCCTAGTGCCGAGCTGGTGAGTGATTTCCCAATTAATACTGCCCGCATCGTGCCGATTTACCGCGAAACCAAGGGTCTAACGAGCAAACAGATTCGTAAAATAGTAGGCAACTGCCGCCAGATTATACAAACCCTGCCTGAGACCCTGCCGGAATGGCTCGTGCACGAGTGTAAATTGATGAGCCGGCCCGACGCCGTGCTGGCTATGCATTTTCCGGTGGACAGGGCACAGTTGGCGGAGGCTAGGCGGCGTCTTGGGTTCGAAGAAGTGTTTGAGTTGAGCCTGGCTAGTTTGCTCAACAAGCAGGAGTTGGCTGCAGACGAATCGCTAGCGATTCCATTTGACGAAAAATTGGCGCGGGAGTTCGTGAGCCATCTGCCATTCAAGCTTACCGATGCGCAGCGCAAGGCAGTTTGGCAGGTTTACCAAGATATGCAAACTGAACACCCTATGAACCGGTTAGTCGAAGGCGATGTCGGTTCCGGCAAGACGGTCGTCGCCACCATGGCAGCCGTGATGGCGCTGCAAAGAGGTTATCAGGTCGCGTTTATGGCGCCTACCGAGCTGCTGGCCCGCCAACACGCTGAAACTATTTATACGTTGCTTGAGCCGCTGGGCCTGAGCGATGAGTTGACATTACTCGTGGGTGCACTGACAGCGGCTCAAAAAAAGAAAGCCCACGCGGCGATGGCGAGTGGCACAGCTCGCTTTATGGTCGGCACAAACGCGCTTATCCAGGAAGCTGTGGACATGCCGAAGCTAGGTCTAGTGATTATAGATGAGCAGCACCGGTTTGGCGTAGAGCAACGCAAAGAGTTGATGGCTAAGGCTGGGCACATGCCGCATCTGCTGAGCCTAACGGCTACCCCTATACCGCGGTCGTTAGCCCTGACGCTATACGGAGAGTTGGATATATCTATTCTGGACGCCAAGCCGGCCGGCCGGCAGCCGGTACACACCGAAATTGTGTCACCGAATTCGGTCGAGCCGGTATACGATGACATTTGCAAAGAATTAGACTCCGGGCGACAGATGTTTGTTGTCTGTCCGCTCATTTCTGAGTCGGACACAGTCGGTGCTAACTCTGCTGAGAAAATCTATGAGCAATTCAGGAAAAAAGAGTTTAAGAACTACCAGCTTGGTCTGTTGCATGGCAAAATGAAGGCCGAGGACAAAAATACTGTCATGCAGCAATTTGTGGCTCATAAACTCGATGTACTGATTTCCACAACAGTTATAGAAGTAGGCGTGGATGTGCCTAATGCCAGCGTCATGATGATCGAGAGCGCTGAGCGTTTCGGTCTGGCCCAATTGCATCAACTGCGGGGTCGGGTCGGACGCGGCGGTCACGGTGCGTACTGCTATCTAATGATGAGCGACAGCCAGGCGCCGAGCAAGCGCTTGCGTGCGCTGGAGAGCAGCAATGACGGCTTCCAGTTGGCCGAGCTGGATCTGGAATTGCGCGGCCCAGGCGCCATTTATGGCCAGATGCAGCACGGTGCACTTGATCTGCGAGTTGCTAAGCTCACCGATGTTGCGCTGATTGCCAGCGCTCGCCAAGCGGCAGCGGAATTCTTAAAACGCGGCGACAATTTGCTAAAATATAATGAGTTGGCGGCCCATGTCCAGAAACTCCGCGCTGTCACCAATCTGAATTAACTTATGTATTCCGGCACTACACTAAAAGGCTCCCGGCATTTTGATGCCTGGTTTGGGGCGCATCAGAAAATCGACCGCGTGGCGAGGCAGCATCTGGCCGAACTTATACCGGAAGACACTGATAAGTTTCCAACCTCGCGGAAAATAACTCGATTTGAGGGCATTGACGGCCCGGACGGTATTAAGCGTAAAAACCCCGGCGGCGAGGAACCGTGGCATTTTTATGACCCGAGCGGGACGGATAACGAACGCATTCTGACCGATGTCCACACACACTACGACGGTCTTGTGGCAGCCCTCCGTAACGGAGATGACACGCGCAGTGCTTTTGAAGCAGCATGGCTAGCCCATGCTATTGTTGACGGGCTGACACCGGCGCACCACTATCCTTATGAAGCTGAGTTAGCGAAACTGCGCGGCACAGGCCGTGAGACCCGTACTTCGGTAAAGGAACAATTTCTCCTGCCAGGTGCTACGCTGCCCAAGCGCTTACGCAACAACTGGCAGATGTGGGGTGACAAAGGGCTGTTAGCCACACACTTTACGTTTGAATGGGGGGTAACCATCGCGGCGATGCCGCTTCGCCTGCGCAAGGGCATAGTATCCGAGGTCAACATTGCATATGGTGGCAAGCATGGTGTAGAGGCGCTCTTTAAACAGCAGGCGGAGCAAATTGCAAAGCTCAATATGTACGAGGAGTTTTACCGGTCCGGCTGGACGCCTAAGCTTGTCAAACAAGTACGCCGTGAACTCCTGCCTGCTATTGTCAACTGTGTGACTGTTGTCTGGCTACTGGCAGTTCGCGAGGCGTTCGCATGCGAGTGATCGCCGGGACATTAAGCGGTCGCAATTTTGCTAGCCCCCACACACACCGAACTCACCCCATGAGCGACAAAGTGCGCGGAGCGCTGTTCAATACTCTGGGTGACTTAGGTGGCCTGAGCGCACTGGACGCTTACGCTGGCAGCGGCGCTTGCAGTATCGAAGCCGTGAGTCGCGGGGCGGCGCAGGTACTGGCTATTGACATTGATCCGGAAGCGATTAAAACCATCGCCGAAAATGTGCGGGCGTTGGGTTTAGGTGAGCAAATTACCGTACGGCGTGCAAATATCAGCGGCTGGTCGCGTAATAACCAGGCGCGGCAGTTTGACATTGTGCTAGCGGACCCTCCTTATGACGATGTACGACCGGATGTACTGGGGCGCTTGGCCGCACATGTCAAGCCCGGCGGATTGCTTGTGCTGAGCTGGCCCGGCAGCGAACCGGTGCGTGAGTTTGCCGGGCTGGAAATCGCCGCTCATAAATTGTACGGTGACGCCCAACTAGTATTTTACCGTCGGTAGATTACGAAACCTTTCTGGACAGCATATTCCGTTTGGCTTATGCTATAGACAGCTAAAAAGGCTTATGACAAAAACAGGCAAACCCTATACTGTCCATTTTGTGTGCAGAGGCAACTCTTTTCGCAGCCGGTTGGCGGCGGCGTATTTTGCAGCGCTAGTAGACGGCCAATTCCGCATAACGTCAAGCGGAATTGCGGCCGCACAAGGTAAGGTCAAGACCGCGGAGGCATATACAAAAGCGATCGCCCACAAATATGATCTGCACCACGGCATTTCTAACCACACCGTACAAACGACCGGTAAGATGCTGGCAGATGCGGACGTAGTGATACTCCTAAACAAAGATGTGTACGAAGATGCTTTAAAAGAATTTGATATTGATATTCGTAAAACACTCGTCTGGCATGTGGCCGACGTTAGCGAAACTGCCAAGCGGCAAGTCCTAGCGGTACACAGTGAACAGGCTCTGCTTGACCTAGCGGCACCGGCTTTTGCGGAGATCAGGCGTCGCTGCGACGAACTTAAGGCCTATCTGACTCGCACCGCCTGGGTCGATGTTATGGACGCCAGGAACGAACCGACGGGGTTGCGCCTGCCGATGGCCTGGATAACCGACCGTGGACTGTGGCACCGCGGCATACACGTAGTGGCGCAGACTGTCGACGGAAAATATGTGGTCGGCAAACGCAATAATAACATTGTGTTTGCTCCCGGCATGCTAGAAATCAGCCTGGGCGGCGGGGTGGACAGCGGTGAACATCCGCTGCAAGCCGCCGCGCGCGAAACACACGAAGAGCTTGGCGTGCATGTGCCCGGGAAAGCCTTCCGGCCATTATTCATGTACCGGCAAGTGGGTTACCACCCACACTACCGTAAGCAGACTCGCTGTCATTTGTATGTGTACCATGTCAAATTGCCTGTTCATAGTAATGAGCTTACGCCGCAGCCTGGCGAAGTAGCGGAACTACGGGCTGTCAGTCATCGCCAACTCAAGCATCTGCTGCACGCCCATCGTATGCAACATTTCGGCCGACTGAAATGGGGCTACCAACTCTATGCCAAAGCCGTCGCCTACAGCCAGCTCCCTGTATAGCTTTTTCCCTGTAAAAGCGCTACAATACGCACAGCTTTTATACCTGAGTAAGGGAAGAGCAGCCCGACAAAATGTATTCCATTTTGCCGGCGCGGTGAGGAACCCGCTTGTGAGTGTCTCATCGGCGAAGCGTATGCGGATGTGGTGGAATTGGTAGACACGTTAGTTTTAGGAGCTAATGCCTTAGGGCGTGCTGGTTCAAGTCCAGTCATCCGCACCAAATTGACATAAACTATAAAGTAGTTATGATAATAAATCTATGTCTGTAGTGAATAACAAGCATCATCTGCATATCCTGCCGGAGCTTGTCGGTTAGTTCGCTATTGTCTTGAAAACACTTGAACACCGGACATGCTCCGGCGTTTTTGATACATTTAGACTTTTTAACTTTTTAGGAGAATTAACATGCAATTAGAACCCGTTGTTTTGGAGCGTTACGAGGCAGCTGATTTTGTACTGCTGCCAAAAGGCGAAAACCGTGGGCCCGTTTTAGACTTGCTGGCAGAGGACGGAATAGATGTACCGAAATTTGCCGGGAGGTCGCTTCACCGCTCGTAAAAATGGCAAGTGGTTTGTACTGGCGAGGGACAAAACCATTCCCTATGAATTGCAGGGCCCAGATCGCATAGGGTTTGTCGGCTCAGATACCTGGAATGAACTGCCCCCTAGTGCTCAGGACGGCCTGATCTACAGTACGGCTGCGACCACTAGCGCCCGCATGTCCCTGCAGGTGCCTGCGGACAAAGTCGCCCAAACTGAGGCTAAGCTAGAGTGTGGTGATACCCTTGATATAGTCACTAGTTACCCAAAAACGGCTAAACGCCTCGTGAAGGCTCTGGGCAGCCCGGTGCGGCTTCTGGCTGTCTGGGGCGGGGGTGTAGAGGCAGCACCAATACTCTACCCGGAACTGGACGGTATTATCGAAATACTGGACACCGGCAAAACTGCCCGGGCTGAAGGCCTGATAACAGTGCGGGATAATTTACAACCTGTAGAGATCGGGGCTGTTTGGCGCGAACGACCTGCTGTCATGGCAAGTGAAGCTTTTGACGCATCCGGTTTGCTGACAGCCGTTCAGGTTATCGAACAACGTGTAACCGAAACTGCTGAAGGCCGACAGGGCAGTTACACCCAAGTCTTGGCCACAGACTCGAACAAACTCGTGAAAAAACTAGGTGAGGAATCAGCTGAGGCTATTGCTGCCTTGCTGGGCGGCGATACAGCGGAGATGGAGGCTGAAACAGCGGATGTGCTATATGCACTTGCCATAGCCAACGCGAAGTGCGGTGGTTCGTTACTCGGGGCGCTCGCTGTACTGGCCTCTAGAAATACTAGATAACTTCTTATAGAATGGAACAAGTAATGGCACTTTCTACTCAACCCTACAAAGGCGCGCGGGATTTCTACCCCGAGGATATGCGCCTACAAAAAATAATGTTCGCCCACATGCGCGAGGTAGCTGAACGGTTTGGTTACGAAGAGTATAATGCACCCATTTTGGAGCCGACCGGGCTTTACCTGGCCAAAGGCAATCAGGAAATCATTGACAGTGAGACGTACACTTTCAAAGACCGCGGCGACCGCATGGTAACCATCCGGACCGAAATGACACCGAGCGTCAGTCGTATGGTAGCTGCCCGCCGCCAGGAACTGGCGTATCCGTTGCGCTGGTATAGCATTCCGAACCTGTGGCGCTATGAACGCCCACAGCGCGGTCGGCTACGTGAGTTCTGGCAGCCTAACTTCGATTTGTTCGGCGTGGAAGGCGTGGAAGGCGACCACGAGATTATTCTCATGGCCGATCAGATTATGAAAAGCTTTGGGGCTAAAACCGACGAGTATAGTATCCAGGTCAGTAGCCGCAAACTCATTGATGAGCTCTTTGGCAGCTACCTGGGCCTTGATAACACTCAGCGCGAAACGTTGATTCGCCTGGTTGATCGGCTCAAGAAGATGGAGCACGGCGAATTCATAGCCCAGGCCGACGCCCTGCTGACGCCCACCCAGCGCGAGAGCGGCGTGCTAGATAATCTCCAGCAGCTTTTGAAAGTACGTCGGCTCGAAGACCTGCCGCTCGGATTCATGGCGAACCCGAGCGTCCTACGTCTTGGACAACTTATGGACATGCTGCGCGCAAGCCGGGTCACCAACTGTGTGTTCGACATAACGCTGATGCGCGGCTTCGACTACTACACCGACATGGTGTTTGAAGTGTTCGACACTGCGCCGGAAAATAACCGCGCCATGTATGGAGGCGGGCGCTATGATGGTCTGGTTGGCTTGTTCGGTGTGGAGCCGGTGCCGACCGTAGGGTTCGCGATGGGAGACGCTCCTTTGCAGAATTTCCTGGAAAGCCACAAACTTCTGCCCAATCTGCACACTGAAACCGATGTCTACGCCGTCCTCATCGGCGATAATATCTACGAGAAAGCGCAGCGCCCCCTTATGGATCTCCGCCGGATGGGAGTGAACGTAGCGGTTGATACTACCGGCCGCAAGCTGGAAAAGCAGATCAAGACCGCCGTCAAGAAGGGCATACCATATGTCATTTTCATCGGCGAGGCAGAACTCGTCGGCGAACAGTTCAAGCTGCGCGACCTTTCAACCGGCGTCGAAGAGACACACGGCCTGCAGCGCATCGTCAGCATCGTACGTGACCGCCGCTACGCCAGCAAACTGCCTTCACCAGCCGGCTCGGAAGACGACGAGGACCTGCTGGAGCTATAGCCACGCGTAGTAGCGTGTTCGTCTCTGGCATATCTGTTCCGTATCTGTTATAGTAGTCAAAATGCAGACTACCAAGAATCAAATCTCTCCTACCAAGGTCGAAATGACCATAACGGCTGACCAGGTCTTTTTGGATAAAGTTAAAGACCGAGTGCTCGGCGATTTAGCCCGGAATATGAGCGTCGCCGGTTTCCGCAAAGGGCACGCGCCCAAAGCAATTGTTGAAAAGAACGCCAATCCCGATAGCCTACAGCAACAGTTTCTGGAGTACGCTGTCAACGAGCTGTATGTTGAGGCGATGACAACCGAGAAACTGCGTGTAGCTGCGCAGCCGGAAGTAAACGTAACTAAGTTCGTACCGTTTACCACACTGGAGTTCAAAGCCGCCGTTGAGGTGGTAGGTAAGATAACCCTGCCAGACTACAAAGTAATCAGGATGGCAAAAAAAGTCGAGCCGACGACAGATAAAGACATAACGGCTGTTCTTGACGACCTGCGCCGTCGCGACAGCGTAAAAGTTGAGGTGCAGCGAGCGGCCAAGGATGGTGACGATGCTATCATCGACTTTAAGGGCGTGGACGCCAAAACCAAGGAGCCGATTAGTGGCGGAGCCGGTACCGACTATCCGCTCAGTCTCGGCAGCAACAGCTTTATCCCTGGTTTTGAGACGGCCGTCGTGGGCATGAAGCCGGGTGAGGAAAAGACTTTTGACGTTACGTTCCCCGACGACTACGGTGTGAAAGACCTGCAGAAGAAAAAGGCGAGCTTTACCGTGACACTCAAAAATGTTCGTGAAGTGGAGCTGGCTAAGCTGGACGATGTCTTTGCCGCCAAAGTTGGCCCGTTCAAAACTGTTGCTGAGTTGAAGGCTGATATTAAAAAGCAGCTGGCGGCCGAAAAAGACACCCAAGCCCAGCGCACGCTGGAAAACAACCTGCTAGCCGCAATTGCCGAGAAAGCTAAAGCCGACATTCCGGAAAGCCTTATCGAAGATGAAATTGACCGTATGGAAGAAGAGGAGCGCCGGAACCTGGTCTATCGCGGTCAAACCTGGCAGGAGCATCTTGAAGCCGAAGGCAAGACAGTCAAAGAACACCGTGAAGGCTTGCGCGAAAGCGCCCAAGCCCGTGTCAAGACTGGCCTGGTACTTGGCGAAGTCGCCGAAGTTGAAGGTGTTACGGTTACTGATGTCGAGCTGAGCGAGCATATCAAACAGCTTAAATCCCGGTACAATGACAAGCAGACGCAAACCGAGCTCGATAAGCCCGAAAACCGCCGCGACCTTCGAAGCCGGCTTCTGACCGAAAAGACCATCGCTAAACTAACGAAATACGCAGCGCCGTAAGATAAGAAAACAGTGTGAGAGCCATATTTCCCGATACCAGGGAAGGCGTAATACTAGAAGGCGACTGGGAGGTGGCGACGACCATACGGGCATTAGGCGAAGATCGTGATACCAATACAACGAATATTTTAGCTGCCCAAGCAACGCTTGCAAAGCACCTATTAAGTATTATTCGCGGCAGGGTTGGTGTCCCTGGGGAGCTCCGTGTCGCTTACGGCCCAAGCGCTGGGGCTGTAGTACTTAGGGCGGTTGCCGAACTCGCGAGAAGCTCAGCAGATAGTAGCCTAAATTAGCACTCCGAGTTGACGAGTGCTAATTTGCGGCGTACACTGGAATTATGGCCGAAGACCGACAGGACAAGAGAAGGATGCGCGTACTGCGCCCGCTGTCCGCTGTGGTCAATTTCTTAATGATTTTTATACCCGGAGGTAAGTAGCATGAGCGTATTAGTTCCAACCGTTGTTGAAAGTGAAGGCCGCTACGAGCGTGCCTATGATATCTACAGCCGTCTTTTAAAAGACCGCATCGTTTTCCTCGGCACCGACGTTAACGAAGCGAGCGCTAACATAGTTGTTGCCCAGTTACTGTTCCTACAGGCCGAGGACGCCAAGAAAGACATCTTCCTGTACATTAACAGCCCTGGCGGTAGCGTGTACGACGCGTTGGCTATTTACGATACCATGCAGTATGTGACCAATGACGTGCAGACAGTTGGCATCGGTGTACAGGCCAGCGCCGCAGCGTTTTTGCTGAGTAGCGGTGCCAAAGGCAAGCGCTTTTTGCTGCCGAATAGCACTGTGATGATCCATCAGCCGTCAAGCGGTACCCGCGGTAAGGTGACTGACCAGGAAATCGACTTGCGTGAGTCTTTGCGTATCAAGAAACTGCTCGAGGAAATCATGGCCAAAAACACTGGTCAGAAGATGGAGCGCATCCACGAGGACATGGAGCGTGACCGTTGGATGACCGCCCAGGAAGCCTATAAATACGGCATCGTTGATAAGATCATCAGCGACATCAAGGTCTCGCAAAAAGCCGCCTAAGGATTATATATGCAAATACAACTGCGACGATTCGCCGAGACGCCCGCAGATCAAGGAGTTGATTACGCTCATAAGCTGCATAGCCTCGTTCGTACTAATAGAGGTGTGCTTCGAAGTCGAATGTATGGCGGTACTGTTATCCGCTATGGTCGGAGCCAGCAAGCAGCGGTAACTTCACTTAGGAGAGAGGTCGACCGAGATACCCAGGCCAACTCGACTCGTGGTTTTACACAGTTTATGGCATTCGATGTTGAGCCCAAAGGCCTAGCAGTAGATTCGCTCGTAGGGCTACTAACTCTTAGTAGGGGCCATGCCCTCGTACGCACACGAGGGGCCATTGCGCCCATACTCGCACGAGGGCCTTTACGTGAGACCATTGATCTGGGATCAAATAGTACGAATGTAAGCGGCTGGTTGGATCGTTTAGGAACATCGCCTGGCCAGGCATCTAGAGACATCGCTCAACTTTATACGGCGGGTGTTGCAAGTGCTATGGTTGGCGAAAGGCTTTGGACAATAGAGCCCGCTGTCGACGAAGCAGAGTTCGCCCTTTATGGTATTGGATTGGCTGGCTTTAGAGGTGACGAAGACCCGCGGCGCCATTTTGTCGGAGAAGGACGTCGACACGTACAACCGGCCAGTTACTACTTAGAATATGATCCTCAAGCAGTACAAACTGACATGTTCTAATCCAACAGCAGTTCCCCGACCGGTAGGTCGTGGGATGTAGTTGCCTCCCGGCTTCCTCGTCGTCCGGGCGTTCCCGGAGTGGCGTATATACTGAAAGCTATGACCGTCTACAGACGAATGA
>Ga0265338_10000193_pt1 | contig 115132 bp, 122 predicted proteins | sample 42126metaG_FD_193579 | JGI IMG/M metagenome (GOLD analysis project Ga0265338, IMG submission 193579) | Rhizosphere microbial communities from Carex aquatilis grown in University of Washington, Seatle, WA, United States - 4-21-26 metaG | ecosystem: Host-associated > Plants > Roots >...
AGTTGAGTCATCGAACTACTAGAACGTCGCCCGTTGCCTTCGAGCATCAGATCGTGGCCCTGATCCGAGCGTTGGGGCTGCATAGGCCGGATCGGACGCCTTGTGGCGCGCCGATTTCGGTGGGAGAAGCTCAAGCGCTTTTCGAGCTCGCGGACCACCCCGGCATATTTCAAAATGAGCTCGCCGCGCGATTGCATTTAGAAAAAAGCACGGTCAGCCGTTTGGCTAAGATTCTTGAACGGCGCGGGTGGCTCGATCGCTCGAGGGACAAGGACGATTCTCGGCTCGTGAGACTACGGCTAACGGCGGCTGGATCAAAAGCGGTGCAACGTCTCTCCGCGTCGCGCCGGGCGCGTTTCGCTAAGGTCTTTGAGGCGATCCCCCTGGATGACCGCGACGCTCTCCTGGATTCGCTCGCTCTTCTATCCGAGGTACTCAGTGAAGCATAAGTCCTACACGGCCACGATGGTCTTCGCGCTTGCGATTATTCCCTTTGCGGCTTTGGCAGACACGTCGCATCAAGATATTGTCATGGAACATGGTGCGCAGGTCATGCCCTTCGATCAACGGCAAGCCATGCACATGTTCTTGCCGAGCGCAACCGGGGGCGTCGTTGAAATCGTCGTTCACGACATGGACGCAGCACAAATTGCTCTCGTTCGATCTCACTTGCTGCAAGAGGCTGCAATGTTTTCACGCGGCGACTACTCGGACCCGGCCTACATTCACGGAAAAGCAATGCCCGGGTTAGCTCGTCTGCAATCCGCGGCTTCTCGGGTGTCGGTCCGGTACTTCGAAACTCCGACTGGGGCGGCGGTAGTGCTCGCGAGCGGAGACACGGACCTAATCGAAGCGATTCATCAGTGGCTCACGGCGCAGCAGCACGATCACTCCGCCGATTCGATGAACCACTGACGATATAAGCTGGGCGGAGCATGACAGCGACGGCAGCAGCGCTGTGGAAGCTCGTAGAGTAGAGGGCGGTAAACGCTAGCGCTAGCGGTACTTCGCAATCAACTTTTGGGCGTACCACGCCGGCCACGGATCCGACGGATTCACCGAAATGTACTGCTCGTCGAGTTCCACTAAATCGCGGGTGAGATGGCTGCGCACCGGCACGTGCCCGAGCAGCCGCGAAAGCTCGGAATGGTGCAGCAGCCAGTCGGAATAGAACGTTGCCCAGTCGTCGTCGCTGCCGTCGGTGTCGGCAAACACCACGTGGTGCACCTCGCCGACCTGATGCAGCAGTTCCGCGATCTTCATGGCGGCATCTTCGCTCACGTTGAAAACTCCTTACACTTGGAAGGCGACCGCAGGATTATAGCCTAATAAGCGTCCGATTGCTACCGTCCAACGGAGGCTCAATGCGTAACGGCTTCAATTTTTTGTCGCTCTCATTGATCGCAGTCCTTGCGGTCGCGGCCGCAACGTCGCGCGCCGACGCCGCGCTGCAGTGTTATCCGCTGATCCCGGCCGAGATGGTGACGACGGTGAATTCGGCCGACTGCTTCTCGGGCCAAGTCTTTCAGTTTAAGACCACCGCCAGGGTCTCGAGCGACGGCTTCGAGTTCCCATCCGGCACGCTCGGATACGGAGTGGTGCTCAACGCTATTCCCGCCAGCAATCGCGCGCGTAACGGGATCATCATCCTGGAGCCCCGCTTCTTGCTCGTCAACGGCCAGGAAGTACAGATCGCCGGCGATCCGGCCGACGCTTCGATCCTCACGCACGATCCATCTGTGTTCCAAATGGGCCTGCGCGCCATACCGTATGGCGCCGGCATCGTTGCGACCGAAGCGGTCAACGGCACCAACGTCACGGTCGGTCCGGGCTACGCGTTCCACATCGTGCCGATCGGCAATCTACAGGAGCGCGGCCCCTGCGTGCAGCCCGCGGGAAAATAAGGTTTAGTAAACGCGCGGAATCAGCCGCCACGTTCGCGCGCGATACGCATCATAGTCCGCGCCGAATTGCGATTGCAGCAGGCGTTCTTCAGAAACGATCCGCGCGACGATGATCGGAACGAAGAGCAATCCGATGAGCACGCCGATCCACGAGCGAAAGGCAAGCCCCCATCCGAGCACGGTAACCAGCAATCCCAAGTAGCTCGGATGGCGGATCACGCTGTAGAGTCCGTCGGTCTTCAACTGATGTCCGGGCTGAATCGCCACCAGCCCGCTAAAGCGGTTGCCGAGAATAAAGACCGGCAGAATACGCAGCGTGCCGCCGAGCGCAATCAGGACCACACCCACCCAGCGCGTCGTCTCCCCGTCGATCGTCCAGAACCCAATGCGGTCGCACAACGCGGGGACATACGCGTCGACGAGCGCGACGACGAGGAGCAACCAGATCACCCAGCGATTGCTGCGGTCCTCGCGCACGCCCGGGCTCACGCTTCCGCCGGCAAAACACGCAACCACACAAAGCACGACGAAGACGCCGGTCAGCGCGATCATCGCGGCGTCGGAGAAGAAGGCGACGACGCCGCCGAAACCGGCAATCGCCACCGCCAAGTAGATGCCTGCAGAAATAAACACCAGAAGGATGCGCGCGATCGCCTTCACGCGAGGTTTATTCCACCGCCTTCGTGTAAGGCCCCGGTGTGAGCGCCTACACCGACGAGACGCGTTGGCGAGCCTACCTGCCGGTGGCGCAGGTGACGCTGGGTCTTGCCGGTCTGCTCGGCGCAATCTTCCACGCCTTCCCACTCCATCCGAGCACTAAAGCGCAGAACTGGCCGGTGCTCGATGCCGTCGACATCGGTTGGCTCGGATTAATTGCGGTCGCTGCAATTCTGCCGGGAATCAGCAAGCTTACGCTGGGCGACGTTTCGCTCGAGCTGCGCCAAGAGGCGCGCGAGAGCGCCGAGGAGCTCGAGAGCACCATCGAAGACTACGCCAATCTGGTGCAAAACTGGTCGACCTCGGCGATGCTCTACATTGATTTGCTTAGCAAAGCCGCCGACGACGACGAGCGCGCGACGTTGCTCGCGCACTACCTGCGCGACCGCATGGGTGAGGCCAAGAACTATCTCAGTGAAGATCCCGACGACGACGTTCGCATCGCGCTGTGGATGTACGATCCCGAAAGTAAACTGTTGGAGTTTTTCTATAGCAACGAAGAGCCGCCGACCAAGCAGAGCTACGCCCTTGGGGAAGGCATGATCGGCGAAGCGTTTTTGGAGCGGCGCCGCTTCAACGAAGCCGACGTTCGCAACGTCCCGTCGTATCTAAATACGCGCGGCGGCAAGGAGCCGCACTATCGCGCCGTCCTCTGCACGCCGGTGATGGTCGGCGAGGACGAGATCGGCATGATCACTGCCGACAAGCAGAGCGCCGTGCTCTTTAGCACCGCGGCCGACGACATCGCGCGCGGCCTAGCCTCGCAGTGCGCCCTAGCCATCGACCAGTTCCGCAAAACCTGACCAAGTTGCAGAGGGAACAAGGGGCCGCTTGTGCTAAAAATGCCCTCATGCAATATATCCGTTACGCAGCCATCGCGCTGCTCGTTCTTACGCCCTCGATTGCCTCGGCCGCAACGGGGTCGTGGCAAAAGGCGACGGCTAATAGCGTCGTCGCGGGCGTCGACAGCAAGTCCACGTTCAAGGTTCAGGCGCAGGTGGCGCTGCCCAACCAGTGCTACGCGGCCAGCATCGTCTCGTCCCCGATCAGCATGCACATGCACCGCTACTTTACAGTTATGGAAATGGCTCCGTCGTCGACCTGCGCCCAGAAGTCCACGTACACGTGCACGGTCGTAAGCCCGTCGTTCCCGTTGCCGATCCCCGAGAAGTTCGAGGCCGATTCCAAGGGCAAGAAGTGGGAAGTTCACTTAGGGATGGAGGCTCCCACACCGGCCGAACCGATGTGCAAAAAAGCCTAAAGACCGCCGCATAAAGGCAATCCGGTAGAGACGATACCGCGCGTGGTGCGATCGGTCAGCGCCGCGCGCATCTCGTCTGGCAAACGCGACCCGCTAACGTCTCTTGACGTGAACGTTTCTTTCGACGGTTGTTCGCCGGTGCAAGTAGTTGAGACTCATTGTATCGGCGGCACGCCAGTCGTTTTGCAAACGGATATAGACGATAGCCGAAAACGCGAGTGCCAATCCAACGAACAGTCCCGCCCACACGACGTTGGGCATTCGGATAAAGAAATGAACGGAGTACATTATCGGTGCTAAGAACAGCACCGTAACCAGCAGCGCCTTCCAGTAGCGGGGCTTTGGTGGCGACGGCTGGTTGAACAACCCTAAGCGGTCGTCGCGACCTTTTCGAGGCGCTTGAGCGCGCGGCTCGCCCGCACGCCGGGGCTCTGAGCGGTCACGGCCGGCGAGCGCGTCGCCTGCTTCACCGAATCAAGCGCTTTCTTGACGTCCTCGATGGATTTTTTATATTCCACGGTACCTCGATTTCGCTTCACGTCGCTCGCCGCCCCTTTTACCTATTCTTGTCCCCAAGAATGGCGGCATCCGCGGTGCATACCCGCCAGGCGCATGGTTCCGGCCGACGAAGACTTCGGAAACGGATTGCACCACCCTGGAGGTACTCATTGTGAACAAGTTCGGGCTGCTTGCCGCGGCTCTTATCGTCCTCGGCGCGCAGACGGCCGCAAGCGCGCAAACCGCTCCGCCCGCGAACGGACACACGCCCAGCGGCGTGTCGCGCGAGCTGGTCTACCAGTTCGGCTACAATACCCCCGTCGCGAGCTCCGGCAACGGAACCGGGACCACGACCATTGACATCAAGGGTCCTAAGGCCGACGGCGGTTATATGGTCACGGGGACCGACTCGTGGTGGAATACGGTGCGTCCACGCGCCAGCAACACCTGTGAAGTTTATTCGAGCGGAACCGTCAAGTGCTCGCAGATGCCGTATGCGCTCTCGCCGATGCAGTTGACGATCTTCCCGCTCTTAGCACGCGGGCTCTTTAAGCAGCTCAGCGCCCACGCAAGCAACAGTTGGACCGAGAACTACACGGTCTACGCCGCCATTATTCCCGGCGCTAACGGTTTTGCCGGCACTCCCAATACGTGGAACTGCTCCTACGAGTTCCATGGAAAGGGACCGATCGCGAACGCCGCACCGACGGTCCTCATTACCACGACGGGGACGCTCACGCAGCAAGGCGGACGCTACTTAAAGGCAACGTCGAAGCAGCGCATTGCGTACGATCCGATGGCGAAGATTCCGGTGGTTGTCCGAGACATCCGCACCCACTTTCCGCAGCACACCGTTTATAACAACGATCTCATCGAGCTGAAGCTCATTAAAGACTCGGGCCCGGTCCACTAAACTAGCCGAAGACCCCCGCGTTGGAGACTTCACGATAAGCTCGCCGACAAGCTCATCGCGAGGAGATAAAGCGTGTCTAGCAATTTATGGCGTAGCATCAGCCTTGTGCTTGCGGTTGCCGCCGCAAGCTGTGGCTCAGCCGCGAACCCCGCCCTTAACGCTCAGTCGCCGGCGCAACCCGCCGCTGAAGGTCGGCGCCTTGCTATGGCGCCGCAGCACCCCACTCGGATAACCCACGTCATCGTTATTATTCAAGAAAATCGCACCGTCGACGATCTTTTCAACGGCTATCCGGGTGCCGATACCGTGCAATCGGGAGAGAATCCGCAAGGCGAAACGATTCCTTTAACCCCCGTCTCCTTAGCCGCCCCATTCGACCTGTCGCACCGCCACACGGCGTGGGTCGCGGACTATAACCGCGGCAAGATGAACGGCTTCAGTGGAGAGCACGTGCACTGCCTACGAAGGTCGCAATCGAAATGCCCGACTCGCCAGGTGGCGGCATATTCCTATGTGCCCGAAGACGAAGTCGAGCCATATTGGGAGATGGCTCGCTCGTACGTTCTCAGCGACCGGATGTTCGCGACGAATCAAGGCCCCAGCTTTCCCGCACATCAATATCTCGTCAGCGGAACCTCGACCATCGCCGACGGCTCGACCATCAAAGCCTCCGAGAACGTCTCCGACCCCCAAAAAAAGGGGAGGCAAGGCGGGTGCGATTCGGTTCGCGGCGCGCGAGTCGCAACAATTAACGCATTGGGGGGAGCCGGCCCGTTAGTCTATCCGTGCTTCAAGCGCCACTCGATCATGGAGGAGATGAACGATGCCGGTATCACGTGGCGTTACTATCAGGCGCATTCGGGAGCGGGCCAATGGCATGCCGTTGATGCCATCCAGCCGATTTGGGCCGGTCCCAGCTACAAGAACGTTATTTGGCCGTCGCGCCGCGTACTCCAGGACGTCGCGGCCGGTCAGCTCGCCGACGTCACGTTTGTAACGCCCACAGCCGAGGCGTCGGACCACGCCGGCGTGACCAATGGCAGCGGCCCCGACTGGGTCGCCAGCGTCGTCAACGCCGTTGGCGAGAGTCAGTTTTGGAAGTCGACCGCCATCTTCGTCGTTTGGGACGATTGGGGCGGCTGGTACGACCACGTCGCTCCGACGCTTTACAATTCGTACGAAAACGGTTTTCGCGTCCCGCTACTGGTTATCTCACCATACGCCAAACACGGATATGTCTCGCACACGGCCTACGAGTTCGGCAGTATTCTGAAGTTTATCGAAACGACTTTCGCCCTGCCGTCGCTCGGCACTACCGACGAACGCGCCAAAAATATCACCAATCCGTTCGACTTTGGCTCCCATCCGCGCAAGTTCGTCCCAATCCCCAGGCGACGTTCGAAGCAGTACTTCCTCAGCCGTACGGATGACCGCAGTCCCGACGACGACTACTAAGGGCGAGCCGGAATGGCTACCTTAGCAGCCGTTTCGTGTGCCGAACGCCAGTGCTCCCGAGTCAAAATCTTCGCCGCCGTACACGTCTTCGAAAACGCCCTTGTTGATATTGCCATGGCTGGCGGAGGCAACGAACACCAAGCCGGCGTTCTGTCCGTAGCCCTGCGCCTGGATCGTGGCGATCAGCGTGCGGTTAATGACTTGGAACGTGCCGAAAGTATATTTGGTATTGCCAATCACCAACGTTGCGAAGCCGCTGTGCTTAAAGCCTTCGCTGCCGCCGTCTTTGAGCGTCAGGCAATAGGTGCCGTCGCTATGTTGCGAATGGGTTACGGTCACGGGCCAGCTGCCGCTGTAACCTTGCGATGTGGCGGCATTAGCCGGGGCAAGCACTGACAACGCAAAGGCAAGACCAACTAAAGTCTGTTGAAAAAAGCGCATACCCGGTGCTCCTTGTCTGGATCGAAGGGACGGTACGCCCAGGCTAGGCAAGGGTGATGAAAAAAGTCTGAGGCGCTACCAGTCTGTATCGGGCGCTTTGTACGAGTGCTTCTCGTGCAAGAAGTAGCTCTTCGAGAGTGATGATGGAATCTTTTGGAAAGTGATCGGTGACTGCGAGTAGTTGAAGCAGCCGATCAGGCTCGTGGCGCGGCTGTCCGTCGTACCCAGTTGCCCCAGGTTCCAGTTGTCTTCAATGTACCGTAAGATGCTGCCGAACTCGTACTGCGCCGTTGCGATGTGCCCTGGCTTTGCGTACGGCGAGATAACGATCGCCGGAACGCGGAATCCCAGGCCGCCGTAGTCCTTGATCGGCGGCTTGGCGTTGTCGTAGAAGCCGCCCCAGTCGTCCCAGACGACGACGATTGCCGTCGAACCCCAATACTGGCTCTCGCCGATCGCATTGACCACGCTGGCCACCCACTCCGGCCCGTTATCTTGTGAAGTATACGGATGGTCGGAGTTGTTGACTTCGGGAATCACCCACGAGACGTTCTGCAGCGCACCGTTATCGATGTCGTCGAAAATGTTAGTCTCGGGAGCGGAAATGTGGCCATCGGTCCACTCTGGCCCGTAGCGCACGGCTGCCACGGCATCGAAGGCGCTCAATAATTTACCGTAACTCGTGTTGCTAGGGGGCACGTAGTAACGCCACGATACGCCGGCTGTATCGAGCAAATCGCGTATCGTCGGATAGCTCAGCTGGAACTTATTCGAACACGGGAACGGTCCGAGTTTTTGGAGGTAGACGTTCGCTTGCGTCACCAGATGGGTGTGTGTCCCGCTCGGCGCGTCGCAGCCCCAATAGCAGTTGCTGCCCGAGCACGTCGGAAGATCGATCATGGCCTGCCCGGTCTGCACGACCGAGTCGCCGCGAATCAAGTTCTGGTGGGCGGTGAAGCTGTCGCTGCCCTGCGTTGTGAACATATGCTCGGCCAGGGTATACTGCTGCGCCATGATCCAATAGGGTTGAATGTCGGCCGGATCGGTGTACTGATACGGATAGCCGCACTCCGGGGCTCCGCTGCCGAACGGCGCCTTGTCGAAGCCATCCATTTTGCCCTTATCGTACGAGGCGAGGTACCCGGTATAGCGGTGATCGAGATCTTTGGGGACCAGCAACGGCTCCTTCGCCAGCGGGATCTTGCCTTTGGCGATCGGCGGGCTGCACTTATTCTCTTTGGCGACCTTTCCCGAGACCGTACCGTCGCCGCCGGGAAACGTCGCGAAGAAGTTGTTGAAGGAGCGGTTCTCTTGGACGATGAGCACAACGTGCGTGATCGGGCTTTTGCCGCTGGGCCTGTGGTGCGTGCTCTGCAGTGTCGGCGGGAAGCCCGAAATCGACGACGACGTGCCGCCCCCGCATGCGGCGAGCGCGAGACTTATGCCCACTAGGAAAAAGACGCCGGCCCTAACCCGCATGAATACTCCTTTGCGTGCTGTGGCGTTGCTATTCGCCGCGGCTCACCGATTGCCCCAGCGGTTCCAAGGGTGCGCCTTGCAGCGTTACTTTCGGAGGCCCGCCAGCCGGAAACGGCCAGAAATCGAAGCGGCTGGAACAGCGGACGTTCGCGCCGACGATGGTGACGGGCGAGCCGCCCGGTACCGGCACGACGAAGGGCTGCATCACGTCGGCGTAATCGTGCGAACAATCGTCGGTCAGATGAATGCGGCCCACGATCCGTGCCTTAAAGTTGGCAACCGTCGCGCGAAAAATAACCGTAGTACTCTTGTTATCGGAGTTCTGATCGGTGAAGCCGAGATACTTGCCGTCCCAAAGCGCGGCACCGGCGAAATGAATCGTCGCACCCGGCATCGAGACTTTGCGTAACGCCCCGCCGCCCTTGGCGAGCTCGGCAACGGAAAATACCCCGTTCTTTGCCTGCCCTTCGACGAACAGGTTTCCCTTATCGTCGTAGGTAGGCGGCCACAGATAGTAGAGCGTAGACGACGAGTAGCTTGTCGGATGGCCGGCGCCGCCCTTCCAGACTTGTACGTTGCCCGCGCCGGCCTTTCCGGTAAAGTTCGACACTGCGAGATCGCCATTCATGTGGTTAACGGCACAACCGATTGGATATCCGGTCGTTTGCAGGCGTTTTGTCGGTGTTTTGGCGGCGTGCGCGTACTCGGCCACCACGAATCCGCCGGATTCGGCGATCCAGATGTGGTTCGTCGCGCCGATGCACTGGCCATACGGCGCGCGCAAGCCGGTCAGCTTGCCTGCCAGAGCCTTCGATGCGTAGTTGTAGATGAAAACGTCGTTCGTATTCCAGTCCGACACATAGAGAAGGGTCGTCGACGCGTCGGCGCCGGGGGCAATCTGCGATGGGCCGTCGTCGGGCCGCTGCGGCGGCGCGACGTACTGCGGCAAACTACGCGCAGCGAGCCATGCGAGCGAAGCCGGCGGCGCCGCCGGCTGCACTCCGCCGACGCCGCATCCCGCAAGCAGTAGAACTGCCGCGCAACGAATTTTCATGCCAGATTCGGCCTTCGCGCAGTCAAAAGAATTTTACTTGCGTGAAACCAAGAAACACGTCGAGCCTCGACGCCGTACCAAGGCAAACGACCATTTACGGAGGCATTTGTGAAGAGAGTCCTTTTGCTGGTGCTCGCGGCCGGGTTAGTCGGAGCCGCCTCTCCGCCGTCGAGCGCCGCCAGAGCGGCCGCCTTTTATGACGAGATTGCAAAGCAGCGCACCGATCTCGGCTTTACCGGCGGCACCTTCAGCGGCCCCGGTGCCGACGTTCTCGCCAAAGCCGTCGAAAACACGCAGTACGTGATGATCGGCGAAGACCACGGCATCGCCGAAATCCCCGCGTTCTCAACCGCGCTCTGCCGCGAAAACATGACGGGCGACCAAAAATCGAACCTCGACCGCACGCAGCTTCACCGCTACCATTTTGTGGGCGCCGATCGCGCGGCGTTCGCCGATACCGGCAAGCACCCGAAGGTGCTGGTAAAAATGGGCGGCTACCATCTCTTCGAAGGGATCAGCATGCTGGGGGACCGCGAACTCGGCAACTTCCTCGCGGAGTATGCGGCGCTCCAAGGACAAAGGACGCTCAACATCCTCGTGCTCGGCGCCAAGGGCGAGCAGCTCGCCTTTGCCGGCATGGGACACCCGTACGCGCCCGTCCCGCTCGACCTGCTGCACGATAAACGCGCCGACTTCGCGTTCTTAGCGCCGTTCTTCAAGAACCTTGGAAGCGCGCCGGTGCTCTACGACCTACGCGAGCTGCGGCGCCCCTTTGCTCGCTCGGGGCTGCAGAGCGTCAATCTCTCCCACGTTATCGACGGCTACGATCTGCTTGTGGTCGTCCCAAGGCCGCACGCGTCACACCAGGTTTCGTAACGGATTCAGCCAGCGAGACGAGTTACGTTGTTGATTCAGTGGACGCGCAAAGCGCTTAGTGCGTAATCACCATGATCGCAGCGCAGACCAAGAAGATCGTGAGCGCCACGTCAAAGATGTTGAGTTTCGATTGCTTCGTTGAGTTAAGGATCACGTAGTAGTAACGGCGGAAACGGGCAAGAAAGTTCCCGTCGGCTTACCCGCTCTGGGCAGCAGGGGAAGCCCGTTTGAGCGCCCGCCTTTGGTGGGAACAAGCGCGTAAAAGGAGAGCAAGCATGCGAGCAGCCTTTATCGTCGGACTCTCGACCGCGCTGCTGCTGGCGCCGTGTACTGCTTCCGCAAAAGTTGCATCGGCATTCGGCATCGTCGTTCAGCGCTGCATTATCCTGGAAAACAAAGATCACACGAAGACCACCGGCGTTAACGTCGTCTACTACAACACCCACGAAACGCCGGCTACGGAAGTCGACTTTCTCATTCAATATCACGGCAAGAGTTACACGCTGACCGATCGCGGATCGTTCACGCACAACGCGCAGATCAATCACAACCTCACCGAAGCACTCGCCGGTGTGGTTTGGCAAGGAGAAGCGCCCGAGCTCTGCATCCCGGGACGCGTCCTCTTTGCAACGGGAAAAGTGCTGCAGTAACTGAAGACTAGCGCGTGATCACGCGCCTCGGATCTAGCGGTCGTGCGCTCGGCTGTATGCTGGCCGCACTCATGGCCGGATGCAGCGGGGCACACTCGCCGCTCGGCGTGCCGACCGGCGTCGTGCCGCAAGCCAATGCGCCGGTGGGTCATTCGATTCGCGGGCGCTCTTGGATGTCGCCGCAGGCCAAACGCAAGAGCCTTTTCTACGTTTCCGACCTAGCAAACAACGTCGTGTACGTCTACACGTACCCACAGGGCAAACTTCAAGGCACACTGACCGGCTTTAACGCTCCCGGCGGAGAGTGCGTGAATAAGTCGGGCGACGTCTTCATCACCAACGGACGCGGGGATTCGGTCGACGAGTACGCGCACGCGGCAAAAATACCGAAAGCTTCGCTGCCGGCACCGGGCCAAACGTGGTCGTGTTCGGTCGACCCCAAAACCGGAAACCTCGCGGTGCTCTTCCTGTCGCCCAGCCAGGGCGAAGGTGTTGCCATCTATCCGCACGGCCAAGGGTCGCCGACACTCTACTACGCGTCGCCTAGCGCGGCGCTCGCCTACTGCGGCTTCGATAACGACGGCAACCTATTTCTCGATGGCGGCACCGATTACGAACGAGTCTCGTTTTGGGAGATCCCCAAGGGAAGCAACGGCTTCAACGAAGTGTCGATCGCCGGCGAGTTCTACAGCGCCGGCCAGATCCAATGGGACGGGAAGTATCTAACGATCGAGGACCTATCGTTCGATACTATCTCGCGCGTCCAGTTTTCCGGTGCGGGCGGCACGGTTGTGGGCGTTACCATGCTCGGTAAGATGGCGTCGAACTCGGCGTACCAGTCGTGGATTCAGGGAAGCACGTTGCTCGTTCCATACACCACCGGGCAGCATCGCACGCCGACGGTCGGCTTGTGGCGATACCCCGCCGGCGGCAGCCGCCCGGAGAAGAAGGTTCAGCAGCCGGGCAGCCTGCCCAACGCCGTCGTTGTAAGTCCCGCCGGATAAACCGCCGCACCCCCAGGGGGAAGCAGAGCAACCTGCGTATCTTTCTTGACTGCTAGGCCAAAGGAGCGCGGCATCATGACGACGCGAGCGATACGCTTTTCCATACTCGCCTTAGTTTTAGGAGGCGCGCTAACTGCTTGCGGGGGCAGTACCGGGCCGCTCCCGGCCGGCAACGGCCCGATGGGGCGGTGGCGGCGTCCGTCGAACACGCCGATCCAACACATCGTTATACTGATTCAAGAAAATCGCACTTTTAACAATCTTTTTGCCACCTTCCCCGGCGTTACGGGTTCGACGACCGGCTACGAAAAAATTGGCAATAAGTCCAAGAAGATCTCACTGAAACAAGTCCCGCTCGAAAGTAAGAACGGTCTCAACCATCTGTACCGGTCCTATATTATTGCCTATGACCACGGGAAGATGGACGCGTTCAACAAGATTCCGGGCCGCCAAGGATTAGAAAAGAAACAGCCCTATCAATACGTGAATCAAAGCGACGTTCAACCCTATTGGGATATCGCAACGGAATACGGGATTGCCAATGCGATGTTCTCGACTCAAGGCAGCGGCAGCTTCACCGCGCATCAGGATCTGATCCGCGGTGGCACCGAGATCGGCGGCAACGTGAGCCTCGTCGACGACCCAACCGCCGGTAAGGCGTGGGGTTGCGATTCACCCAAAGGTACCGAGACCAACCTCATCACCACGAGCCTCGTGGTCGAACCGGATCGGGGACCGTTTCCTTGCACGAACAAGTTCCCTTACAGCTCCTACAACTATACGACGTTGCGAGATCCACTCGACTTGGCGGGCATCACCTGGAAGTATTACATTCCTAAGTGGAAGCAGAGTACGCCCAGCGCTCTCTGGAGTGCGTTCGACGTCATCGCTCCCGTCCGCAACGGTCCGGAATGGACCGACGGACACATCGCCTCACCCGAGACCAGCATCTACGACGACCTCACCAGCGGTACGCTTCCGCAGATGTCGTGGGTTATTCCCGACGCATTCAACTCCGACCACCCCGGCTATACGTCGGATACAGGACCTTCGTGGGTCAGCAGCGTCGTCGACGCCATAGGTGCAAGTTCGTACTGGAACTCGACGGCGGTCATCGTCGTTTGGGACGATTGGGGAGGCTTTTACGATCCCGTAGCGCCGCCGACCCAAGACAATCAAGGCGGTCCCGGCTTCCGCGTGCCGATGCTCGTTATTTCACCCTATGTACCCGCCGGGGAGATCTCACAGACGGTCTATGGTTTTGGCAGCATCATCAAGTTCGTCGAGGACACGTTCAAACTGAAGTGCCTGGGCACGACCGATTGTTCGTCGACCAGCATCGCCGACATGTTCAACTTCAAGCAGAAGGCGCGCGCCTTTAAACTCATCAAGGCAAAGTACTCGCGTGCCTATTTCACGCACCAAAAGCCCTCCGAACTGCCCGTCGACACTCAGTAGCGCCTTATTGCCGGCTGAGATCCTTCGTCATTAAAATCGCTTCCCAAACTTCGCCGCTCCGGCGCATCGAGTGATCCGGCACCCGCGCTATTTCCGTAAAGCCGGCGCTCTTATACAGCGCGATCGCCCGGTCGTTGTGCGTAAAGACGTGCAGGCTAATGCTCGGCAATCCCCGCTCGCGCGCCCAGTCAACGAGGCCATTGAGTAACTGCGTTCCAATGCCGCGGCCTCTGAAATCTTTATCGACAAACATCCCCAAGAGCTGGCCGTGCTCGGCATTGGGATACACGTCGCGAAACCCCACGACGCGATCGCCTACGGTTGCAACCAGCACGGCGCTGGACGATTCGTTTATCCGTATCCGCCATCGCGATGCATAGCGTTCGCGGTCGAATCCCGGTTCGGTGCCGATCCAGATTCGCTCGGCGGCGACGGATTCGGTGAGCTGCAAGGCTCCCTCAATATCGCCGGATGCCATGCGACGCACTCTTGCTTCCTGCATTCTTAACCAAGCGACCCCTTTTAAGAATTGTGTTTGCAAGCGTCGGTTGCGGGTAAACGACTGGCATGAATAAGCCGTTAATTTACACTACCCTACTTGCAGCCACCATGCTGATGGGCGTCGTTGCCGCACAGGCCGCTCCCGTCGGTCCGAACACCGTCTCTCAAATGCAGCCGGCTCCGTCAATGTCGCCCAGCCCCGAGCCGAGCCCAAGCAGCAAGCCGTTCTAAGCTAACTACAGCCCTTTGCCGACCTTTGCAAAAGGTCGGCTATTGGGCGTAAGGATCGCAGCGATATCGCGGAACATCGCGTTGGCGACTCCCGGGTTGGGGTCGTTCCGTTGCGCGTCTACCCACGCAACGACCGTGAGCCCGCTCTTCGGGAAATAATAGTTAGCGGTGTTGTAACCGGGCAGGCCACCGGTGTAGCCGAACCAGCCGGCGCTGCAGCCCACGCCCAAGCCGAAGGCCAGATCGCCGTGGCCGGTCGGTACGCACCGCACTAGCGCGCGATAGGTTGCCGGACCGCTGACCTTTCCAGTCGTGTAGAGCTTGATCCAGCGCTTCATGTCGTCCATATCGGAGACCATCTCGCCGGCCGAACCCATCAGCGACACCGGAATGGTGTTGCTGACGTCTTCCCAGTTGCGCTTTTTGTCCAGGCCGTAGCCGCGCGCCCACGGATTGGGCATCGCGATCGTTGCCGGATACGACGTCTGCTTCAATCCGAACGGCCCGATCAGTCGTCTCTGGATCTCGTTCCCGACGCTGTCGTGCGTAACGTTCTCGACGATTAAGCCGAGTAGCAAATAGTTGGTATTGCTGTAATGGTAGCCTTTGTTCGGCGCAAAATAGGGTTTTTGTTGGACCGCCCATGCGACGATCGTGCGCGGGTCGAACGTCATATTCGGCTTGACGTTGAGCTCGTTCATCTGCGGCGTGTCGTAGGCTTCGAACAAACCGCTGCGCATGTTGCACATCTCGCGGATCGTGACGTTCTTGGCATTGGGAACGGTCACGCCCAGCGAGAACTTGCTCAGCGGATCGTCTAAGCTGAGTTTTTTCTCGTCCACCAGCTGCAGGATCACGCCGACGACAAACGTTTTGGTGTTGCTGCCGATGCGGAAATGGTCCGCCGCCGACATTCCGCGGCGCTTGGCCACGTCGGCATACCCGAAGCCGTGCACGTAACTGTTGCCGGCGTCGTCAAAGACGCCGACCAGCACGCCGGGCACCGGCGTAAGGCCGCCATACGCCTTGCGATCTTTTTCCACTGCGGCAACGATCGCTGCGCGTACGGCCGGGTCGTTGATCTGCGGCGCCTTCACCGGCGCGCCTCCGGCAACGAGCGGCGCAATCGTGGTCGCGCCGGCAAAGAAAAGAGCGATGATTGCGTTTTTCATGACCGGCGCCCCTTCGCGTTCGAACAGAAGGCCTCTTGCGAGTCTGCGGGAAGGCGCGAGAGATGCATGACGCGGCCTTGGTCTTCGATCTCGACGGAACGCTGGTCGACACGGTCTACGAGCACGTCATGGCCTGGCATCAAGCCTTACGCGAGTGCGATATTGACCTTTCGATCTGGCGCATCCACCGGCGCATCGGAATGAGCGGCGGATTGCTGGTTCGTGCGCTGGCACGCGAACTGGGCTACGAACTCGAGCAGGAAACCATCGACCGGCTGCAGCGGGAGCACGGCCGCATCTATCGCGAGCAGAACAAGGAGATCGCGCCGCTGCCGGGCGCGCGGGATTTATTGCAGATGCTGACGCGCGAAGGTGTCGCGTGGGCCATCGCCACCAGCTCGCACCGCGAAACGGCCGAGGCCGCGTTGCGCGCGCTCGACCTGCCGAGAGACACCGTCGTCATCACCCATGACGAGGTGGCGCGCGCCAAACCCAACCCCGATCTCTTCCTGACCGCGGCGCGTGCCCTCGACGTCGCACTTGAGAACACGTTCGTCGTCGGGGATTCGATCTGGGATATGCTGGCCGCGCGGCGCGCAAGGGCGCTCGGCATCGGGCTGCTTAGCGGCGGTTACGGCCTCAGCGAGCTCGTCGATGCCGGCGCCTATCGCGTGTATGAAGACCCGGCCGATCTCGCCGCCAATTTGCACGAGCTCGGCCTTCGTCTTCCGAATTAGGCTACTGCGCGCCGATGCGCTGTTCGGCGTTGTTCATCAGATAGATCTTGTCCGCGTGGCGCGCGCCTAGCGCCTTTTGATCGTAGATGATCGCCACATACTGACCGGCCTTGATCTTGCCCATCTGATACGTGGTCTTGCCGTCGGCGGAGAAGACCTGATCGAACTTGGGAACGATGAGGAAGCTCAACGTTTCCTTCGTCTTCGGATTCTCTACCTTGATGTTGTTGGACGATACGTGAACCGTTATGCCGTAGAACGTCGAGTTGGTCATCGGCAGAGCGGTTTGCGGGAGCGCCCAAACCAGGGCGGTCGCACCCGCGAACGCGGTGGCTCGAAGCATGGTCTTTATCATGCCCGTCAGTATACCCCGAAGCGGGCGGTCTATGCCTCGCACGCGCCGAAGGGCGTTGCATGCAAGCGACCCTCTTTGCCGACGGTGGCTCGCGCGGCAATCCCGGACCGGCGGCCAGCGCGGCAATTCTTCTCGACAGCGAGGGCGAGCCGATCGAAGAAATAGGCGCCTATCTCGGTGAGGCGACCAATAACGTCGCCGAATGGACCGCGCTCTTGCTTGGGCTAGAGGCCGCAGAACGCCGCGGCATCCGCCGCTTGGCGGTGCGTCTCGATTCGGAGCTGGTTGTCAAACAGCTTCGCGGCGAGTACCGCGTCAAAAATGCCGGGCTGGTGCCGCTCTATCAAAAAGCGGTAAAACTGCTGCGCCACTTCGATGAAGTCGACGTACGCCACGTCCGCCGCGCACTGAACAAGCTGGCCGATCGATTGGTCAATGACGTCCTCGACCAGGAAGCGCCGCCGCCGGCAAAGTAGGACTTGCCGTGCGCCGCTTTCCGATCGAACTCTTCATTGTCGCGGTCGCCGTCGTCATGCTTATCTTGGGTTGGCGTATTTACGGAGCAGGCGAAATGGGCCGCTTCGGTCCCGCCGTCCACGCGCAAAAGGCGCCCAGCGAGCTCTACGCTCGGCTGTTGATCCGCTACCCAAAGCCGCCGGTCTTTGAGGAAGAGTATCGCATGTCGGATATCGAGGGCGTTTCGAAGTTCGACTATCGCATTCGCGGCTACAACGGACGGCAGATCTCCGTCAAGGCGCCGGCGGCGCGCGTTTACGACGTGAGCTTTTTTGTCGGCAGACTCGATCAAGACGGCATTTGGGATCTGGTAGATAAGTCGCCGCGTCCCGACGCCGACGCGTTTTACACCGTCTACGTCAAACAGCTCGCGGACTACAAGCAGGGACAACGCACCGTCACGTTCACCAACCCAAAATATTGGGCCGCTAAATCGGGACAAGAGTTCGAGATCAATCTCTCCAAAGGCGTTCCCAAAGATTTTGTGGCCCTGCAGGCGCAGCAAGCCGCCGGCGGTCACTACCAGCAGATCGTCGACGATTTTCGCAACTTTGGCCCCGAAGAGTTCCGTCGCAACGTCTCCGCCGCACAGGCGAAGATTCGCGGTAAGCGCGGTTGATCGCCGCGCGGCGCCGCCTGGTCGTGCGCGTTGCTTTGCTGCTCGCGATCCTCGTCATCGCCGTCTTCGAATTTTACGAGGTGGCGGAAAGCCCGGGCAATCAGCTCTTCGGCAAGACGCTGGTCAGCGGCCCCAAAGGCGAGCGCGTCGTCGCACTCACCTACGACGACGGCCCCAATCCGCCGTACACCGACCAAATTCTGGAAGTACTGCGTGAGGAAAACGTGCACGCGACGTTCTTCGTGGTCGGCCGCGCGGTACAAGCCTATCCGGCGGTAGTTCGCCGTGAAGTCGATGGTGGTAACGCCGTCGGCAATCACACCTGGAGCCACGGCCACCTGGTGCTCTACGGTACCGACGGATTGCGCCGCACGCTCGAGCGTACCGATCGGGCCATTTACGCGGCGGCCGGCGTTCACAGCAAGATCATGCGTCCGCCCTTCGGCGGGCGGGATTGGCTCGTGCTCGATGAAGTGCGGCGGCTCGGCTACACCCCGGTGATGTGGTCGGTGCCGCTAGCCAACGACTGGGAATATCCGCCGGCCAAGGTCATCGCCGACCGCGTTCTGCGCTACGCCTCCGACGGTGCCATCATTGACCTGCATGACGGCAATCGCGGCATCGTTTGCGCGCAGCAACTTGCATCGGGGCGGCTCTGCGATCGCAGCTCCGACGTCGAAGCAACGCGTCTAATCGTCGAAGCGCTTAAGAAGCAGGGCTATCGCTTCGTTACCATCCCCGAGCTCCTGCAGATGCAGCCGCGCCGGCGCGAGCACACCTCGGGCTAAGCGTAGGTCCTACCATCCAAGCGAATGAAGCCGTCGTTATGATGGTGTCGGGGATCGTGATGCGTCCAGTGGACGATCGGGGGGCGGCCGCGGTCGTGCACCATCTCGCCGCGGATCTCGACGCGATCGCCGCTCTGCACAGGACAGCGCGGCGCGATGCTCACGTTGTCCACGACCTCGATGCGGCCGGCACTGGACTGCACGTCGAAGGCCTCGTGCATCGCGTGCGAGCGCGATCCGTAGAAAAAGCGTGGCGGCGAGCACACGGTTGCCGAAAAATCGACCCATGCCGGAGTGCGCGCAGTATAGGCGGCAGCCAAATCCATCGCCTTTCTGATCACGCGCGACGCCGCGACGACAAGAGCTCACGCGCCGAGCGCGAAATTTACGGTACGCGATGAGAATCATTCGAACGGCACGCCTGCGCCTGGTACCGGTGACTCCGGCCAACGCCACCGCGCTGTGGGAAATGCTCCAGGGACCGGAGCTGCGCGATTACCAAGATCTTCCAGACGTCAACCGCGCCCAGTTCCTGCGCATCGTCGGCGCGCGTCCCACCCGCTTTGGCTCGGGCAGCGCCGGCCGGTTTGAATGGCTGGTCCATTACGCCAGCGGGAACGAGGCCCTCGGCTGGGTCTCGCTGCGCATCTCGGAGGGCAGCCGCTTCGCTGCCGAGATCGGTTACAGCGTCGTGCACGCGCATCGCGGACGCGGCATTGCTACCGAGGCCGTCGCCGCGCTGGTGGAAGAAGGCTTTCGCCGCGCGCGCCTGCGCGAGATTCGCGCCTTCTGCCTGCCCGAAAATCGCGCGTCGCGGGCCGTGCTTCGCAACCTCGGCTTCATGGACGAAGGCGTGCTGGAGCGCGGGGCGAGCGTCGGCGGCAAAACCGTCGACATCATCCTGCACTCGTTAGAACAGGTGCGCTGGGCCGAGTCGTTTACTCCGAATCGGGCGGCCACTCAATAGTAATCCCGGCGTCGTGGAACCCCGCGTAACGCTGCGTCAGCTCGCCGCGCAAATACGCCAACAGCGGCTCCCGCACCACCCCAACTACAATCCGCTCAGCAAGCTCTTCGATGGCCACCCACTCCCAAGCGACTACGTGATCCACTTTGTCATCCTGAGCCGCGCCCGAAGGGCGCGAGTCGAAGGACGGAGCGGTCGTGTCGCCCTGAGCCGTGTCGAAGGGTGACCCCGCGACAACCTCAACAAGAAAACACGCACTCAAATAATGCCGCTCCCCATCGTAACTCTCACCCAGATATGCGAGCGAACCAACGCTTACGCGCAGCCCCGTCTCCTCGTGAACCTCACGCGCGACCGTCTCGGTGAGCAGCTCCCCGGCCTGCTGCCGCCCACCCGGCAAGTTCCACAACGGCTCTGCGTGATTCGGGTAACGCGACGCCACCAGCAGAACCCGCCCGTCAACCACCGCCAACCCGGTAGCGAGATGCACCGTCACAGCGTCGCTTCGATCGTTGCCAGCGTCCGTTCCGCGGTCCGTTCCCACGTAAACGCCGCCGCGTGCACCAACCCGCGCTGCCGCAGCTCCGCCGCATACGCCGCATCGCCCGCCACGCGCACGATCGCCGCCGCCAACGCCGGCGCATCGCCCGGCGCAACATAAGAGGCTGCATTGCCGCCCGCCTCCGGAATCGCCGAGGCGTTCGACGCCACGACCGGCGCGCCGTAGCTCATCGCCTCGAGGACCGGCAACCCAAAGCCTTCGTAACGCGAGGGAAACGCCAGCATCGCGCACTCCCGATACAGCTGCGCCAACAATGCCTCGTCCACGTGCCCCAACTCCACCACCCCGCCAACCTCGGCCGCCGCTGCCGCAAACTCGGTGCCTGCCAACCGCGTCGTCACTGCCAATCGCAAATCCGGGCGCACTTGGCGCACCTCGCGCATCGCCGCAAGCAGCGTGTCGAAACCTTTGCGCCGCTCCGGCGCCCCGACATATAAAACGAAGGGCCGCATCGCGGCAACCTCCGGCGAAACCGGCCGCAGCGCGCGCGGCGGATCGACGCCCAGCTCAATCGGTACCAAACGCTCCGGCGGAATTCCCAGCACGCGCGCCAGCTCGGCTTGCGCAAAGTACGAATCGGTAATCAATGCTCGGCACTTCTGCGCCGCCGCGCGGAAGATCGCTTGCGTCTGCGGCGCATAATCGGGCACCACGAAGTTCGAAGCGTCGTGCAGCGTCGCCGTCGCGGGAAGCGCGAAGTGCGTCCAGCTGCAGCCGTTAAACGGAAACCACAGCGCATCGAGCCTCGCCCGCGCGTGCCGCGCTCGCGAGACCACGCGATACTCGCGCCCTTCGACCTCGCGCAAATAGCGTCGCCGCACCGTCCAGGTATGCCACTCCGGAACGATCAGCGTGACCTCGACGCGATCGCACGCAGCGTGCCACCACTCACGCAAGATCGAACGCAGATAACGCCCGATGCCGCGCCGGTCGCCGGGAAGGTTCCACGCGTCGACGCCGAGCCGAATCATCGCGCCACCGCGCGGAAAACCTCGACGTGCCGCTCCGCGCTCTTCTCCCAGGTAAATCCCGCCGCGCGCTCGATTCCCGCCGCGACGAGCCGCCGGCGCAAAGCCGCATCGTCCACGATGCGCCGTAACGCCGCGGCCCACGCATCGGCGTCATCCGGCGGCGAATACAGCGCGGCGTCGCCGCCCACTTCGGGTAGCGAGCTAGCGCGCGACGCCGCCACCGGGGTCCCGCAGGCCATGGCTTCGAGCATCGGCATGCCGAACGTCTCGTGATACGACGCCAGCGTTAGTGCGAGGGCACCGCGATAGCACGCCACGAGCGTTGCATCGTTGCCGGTAATGTCGCCGCCGAAGATGCCGGTCGCAACGACACCCGGCAGTGCCGGCGCCTCCGCCGAGGCGACGGCCAGCAGCGGTCCGTCGCCATCGGGCCACGCGCGCCGGTACGCCTCGTACAACAACGCAAAGTTCTTGCGCGGTTCGGCCCGCGGATCGCCGACAAACAAGAGATAGCGTTGCCCCACCAACGCCGGCACCAGCTCCACCGCCGGACCCGGCAGAAACTCGCGCTCTACGCCGTGCGGAATCACCGCGATGCGCTCCAACGCCACGCCCAGCGTTTCGTGCACTTCGTTGCGCCCAAACTCTGAGACCGCGATGACGCGCGCCGCGCCCCGTGCAGAGCGCAAAAACGGCTCCTGCGCGTGTTCGCGCCGTTTTGCGTCGGGATTGGGATATCGAAAGGGAACGGCATCGTGGATCGTCGCGACGCTGGGCGCCGATGAGGAGAAGAAGGTGCCGTTGGCCGGATGCCACACAACATCCGTATCGCGAGCCGGCTTGGCCGCAACGGCAAAGTTGTCGCTGCCCAGAGCGCGGGCATACGAGGAGCGTCGTACCTGTGGAAAAGGCCCGAAAGCCAGCAGCGTCAGGGCGAGGTCGTCGCGAACGGCCAGCCGGCGCAGCACCGCTCGCGCATAGCGTCCGATTCCGCGCGTATCCTCAGCGATTACACGCGCGTCCACGGCAAGACGCAGAGGCGGCATCGCGCCGACTTCGTGTGATTAACGGAAACTCCGCCGCCAACCGCGAAGACGCGAGCCGATGAGCTCCGGTCCTGCGATCGCCGCCCATCTAATACTGGGAGCGCGAGAGGAGCCTTTCCTAGAGGCGATGCTGGAATCGGTCTCCGGCGCCGCTACGCTACTCATCGTCAACGATAACGCCCCCGATCCTTCGCCGCACGCCCTCACGCTGGAATCGAGTTCCTTCGCTCGCAGTGGCTCGCTGGTCGTGGATCGCACGCCTTTTAGCGGTTTCGACACGGCGCGCAACGTATGTCTGCGCGTGCATGCGCAGAACGGTCCAGCGCCTTGGGTCGCCTTCGTGGACGCCGACGAAGTCCACGGCGAAAGCGTCCGGCGCATCGCTGCTCGCCTTGGTGAGCTGCCCGCACAGTACGATTTCGTGGACGGTTACACGTGGCATTTCTTTGCCTCGTTCGACTACTACACGTCGATCGAGCGGCGCATGATGTTCTATCGCTATCGCCCGGAGCTGCGCTGGGAGGGCTCGGTACACGAGCGACTGCTCGGCGCGCCTGGACGCCGCGTCGCGCTGCCCTACGTCTACGCCCATTACGGCCACACGCTCGAGCCGCGCCGGCACGCCGAAAAAGGGCGCCACTACTCGTCGCTCGGCGCACCCGGCAACGTGCTGCGTGAGGATCAGCTCGACGACTTCGACGTCCTCAAGTACTACCGTCCGGTCTACCCTCGTTTGCTCCGCTTTCGCGGGAGCCAACCGCCGGCGGCGCGCGCCACGGTGGCTCGCCTGCGGCCGGGCCTGCGTGAGGCCCACGCACTCACCGAGCGGGTCGTTCGCTCGCAGCCCGCGGGGGTCAAAGCCCGCAATTTGCTCCGTAAAATCAACTACGAGCTCCGCTGGCGCGGGCGGACGCTCGATCCTCTGGCTCGCCGGTTGGTACGATGACCGGCGGCGGCGAATTTCTTGCGGAGATGGAGCAAAATATGGTATGCTTGCTAGCCAGAGGAGGTAGCGCTGAGTGAGCCATTTAGGCACTCGGCGATTTGGAATGTCGAGACTTGGGCCATCCATTGTACGGAGGCCGAGGCTCGAGGAGTGGTTGGGGCGCTTTAGTAGCGTTCCGGTTCGGTTTTTGATCGCTCCGCCGGGCTTCGGCAAAACGATGGCGCTGTTGGGCTACTTGCGTCACACAGCGACCAACGGTTTCTATTGTGCGCTTCGCCCTAGCGCCGATGCGCGGGGCGTCCTCTCGGCTATCGGGGAAGCCCTGCAAGTCGAGGGCGAGATCGCGGCGCACGAGCAACTGATCCGCACCCTGGCGGTTCGCGCTCCGCTCGAACTCGCCATAGACTGCCACGACATCCCCGCCGCCGAGGGGATCGACGCAATCGTTCGACTTATTGACGATCTTCCCGAAGACGTATCTCTGCTCGTCGCCTGCCGTTCGCGCGCCGCCTTTAAGGTGGGGCGTTTTGTCTCTGAGGGAACGGCCTCACTGTGCGACGCCGAGCGCCTGGGTTTCGATGCCGCCGGCATTCGCCACGTGGCCGAGACGTTGGGGGTGGCGTTCACCCATGCCGACGTCCTGCGGATGCTCGAAGTCACCGACGGATGGCCGCAGGTCGTCAGCGGCGCACTCCGCAAGGCCGCCGAGGATAACTGCAGTCTTGGCCAGGCCTTCGAAAACTGGCGGATGCGCCACGGTCATCTCTTTAATGAGTTCATCGCCACGGCGCTGGCGCACGTCTCCGAAGGCGAAGCCGATCTCGTGCTCAAGCTCATGAGCGGCTCGTATTTAGACGATCGCCAACAACTGCAGACGCTCGAAGAGCAAGGCCTCTTCGTGATTCACACTCCCGACGGCTATCGTCCCTTGCGCGCGCTTTCGCGCAGTCGCGTCTACGATCGCTACGGCCGGCGCGTTCAGGCCGCCACGCCGATGCAGGTGCGCCTCTTCGGCTGGTTCCTCGCCGAGATCGACAAGCAACCCATCGAGTGGGTGCGCCGGCGCGACCGTCAGATCTTCAAGTACGTCGCGCTCCAGCCTCACGGCAGCGCCTCGCGTGCGGAGATCGGGCAGGTCTTCTGGCCCGAAGCCGACCGTCATTTGGTGGCGCAAAGCCTGCGCACCGTCTGCTCCAATATCCGCAAGGCGATCGGTCAAATCGTCGGATTCAAGCAGGTCGAAGCGTACTTCCGCGCCGGCGACGAGCTCTCGATCGACCTCGAGAACGTCATCGTCGACGTCAACCGCTTCGTGCTTCACGCTGACGACGCCGACGAGCAGTACGAGCGCAGCGAACTGCGCGCCGCCTACGCGCATTATCGAAGCGCGGCACGCGTATACCGCGGCGATCTGCTGATCGGCGACGCGCACGAGTCTTGGGTTGCGGCGCTCGACGCCACGCTCAAGCGGCGTCACGTGATGGTGCTCGAACGCATCGCGGAGATTGTCTCCACGCTCGATTACCAAGCGGGCAGCGAACCGAACCTGCGACTCGTTTCGGGATCGTAAGCCCTTTGCCGGCTGCGGGCCGCAAAGCCTGGGTCGGTGCGGCCGTCGTCCTCGCGGCGCTGACGGCGCTCGGCATTCAGACGGCCGTCATTACCAAAACAGGCTTCTTGATGGGCGACTTTCGCGCGTTTTACTGCGGCGCGAAGGTAGTTTCGCTGCACGCCGATCCCTATTTACGGCAACCGTTGCGCGATTGCGAAACGGCAATGGGGCCGCGGCTTTTCTTCGAAAAAAATCCGGGAGTTACGATTCCGGCGCCGCTGCCCGGCTACGCGCTGGCCGCGCTCGAGCCGCTCGGCGTGCTGCCGTTTCCGATCGCTGCGTCGCTCTGGGCGATATTGCTAATTCTCGGGTGCGCGGCAACGATCGTCGCCTGCGCGCGCTTTGCCCGCGTCGGCTGGGAAATCTCACTGGGCGGTTTCGCGCTCTCCCTGGCGATGCTCTCGCTGCCCTTCGGCGAGGTCGTGCCGGTTGCGCTGGGTGCGATCGCGCTCTCAGCCTATTACGCGTGGCGGAATCGTCCGCGCGCCGCGGCGATCTTTGCGGCGGTGGCGATGATCGAGCCGCACCTCGGGTTGCCGGTCTGCTGCGCGTTGGCGGTGTGGATGCGCACAACGCGAGCAAGCCTGGCCGTAGCCTTTGGCGCGCTGGGCGCGCTCTCGCTGGTCGTGCTCGGGCCGGCGGTCAACGTCGAATACTTCACCAGCGTTCTGCCGGCGCATGCCCTCTCGGAAGTTACGCGCGATACGCAGCTCAGCCTCACCGCCGTGCTCACGGCAATTCACGTTTCACCCGGCACTGCCGTGCGCGCCGGGACGTTGTGGTATGCGGCGATGCTGGTCATCGGCGTTCTCGCCGCGGGACTGCTCGCTAAACGTACGCGCAACGCCGCCTATCTGGTTTGCGTTCCCCCGGCCTTTGCCGTATTCGGCGGCACTTTTATTCACGTCACGCAGATCGCCGCGGCAATTCCCGCCGCGCTGCTCCTCGCGGTAAACGGCAGCGCGCGCCGGCGGCCGCTGGTGATAGCGGCGTTGGTTCTGCTCGCCGTGCCGTGGGTTTGGGCCATCTCGCCGGCGCTGATCGTCGCGCCGCTATTCCCCGTTGCCTATCTCGTCTGGCGGTCCAGCGGCGAGAATGTGCGCGTTGCGCTGCTCGCCGCAATTGGTGCGACGTTGATGATTCTCGGATTGAGCCAACTCGCGGCCGCCGCGCCGCACGCCGCCGCGCACGGGATCGGGCCGGCGATCGACCCGCGATTAGCCGAAGCGAGCTGGAGCGTCTTCACCCAGAAGAGTTCCAGCAACGCCTTAGTTGCGTGGCTGCTGCGTTTGCCGACTTGGATCGCGCTGGCGCTCTTGCTCTACGCGCTGACGCGCGAATCGGGATTACTGCGCCGCATTAATCTCACCCCGGCGCTGCTGCTCGCGATCACCTGCACGCTGCTCCCGATGGCGGCGCAGTTTTATGGCGATCGCGCGGCCGGCTGGCTGGGCGTGGATTTCCGCGCCTATTATTGCGCCGCGCTCGCTCAGCGCACCGGCGAGAATCCGTACTACGCGCAGCCACTGCACGCTTGCGAGAGCATCACGCCCGCGCCGTACTATCGGCCGCCGCGCAACGTCACCGTGCCCGCGCCCTATCCGCCTTACGCGCTAGCGTTCTTTTATCCGCTGACGTTCCTGCCGTTCGAAGCGGCAATCGCGGTGTGGTGGATGATTCTGGCCGGGGCGATTTTACTGGCGATTCTGGCCCTCGCCAGACTGGCGGCGCAACCGCTCGCCGTTGCCGTTGCCGCGCTCGGCCTGGCAATCGGCCTTACCGCGTTTGCTTCGGGAAACATCATGCCGTTGGGGTTTGCCGCGGTGCTCGGGGCGGCATACGCTATGCATCGCGGGCGCCCGTGGCTCGGCGCGGCGGCGATGGGGCTCGCTATGGTCGAGCCGCACATCGCGCTGCCGGCGGCGCTGGGACTCTTTGTGGCCTTTCCTGCAGCGCGCGTTGCGCTTAGCGTTGTCGCAGGCGCGGTGGTTGCGATCTCGCTTGCCGCCGGCGGCGTTGCGCAAAACGTCGCGTATTTCACGACCATCTTGCCGGCACACGCGCTGGCCGAGGTCTCGCGCGACAATCAGTACAGCCTTTCGACCGTCATCGCGGCGCTGGGCGTCCCCGACGCGGCCGCGGCGCTGGCCGGCTCGCTCTGCTATCTGGTGATGACGGTGCTCGGCGTCTTCGTCGGCGTGCGCCTGGCGCGCCGCTACGAAACACTTGCGCTGGCGGTGCTGGTTCCTCCGGCCTTTGCCTTACTCGGCGGGACCTTCGTTCACACCGAAGTGCTCGCCGCCGCCGTTCCCGCGGCGCTTATTCTGTTCGGTGTCGCGCCGTCGTATCGCGCCGCCTTCTTTGCCGCGCTGATCTTGCTCGCGGTTCCGTGGCTCTTCGCCACTTCAGCGGCGCTCTTTCTGGCGCCGATCTGTCCGGTGGCCTATCTCACCTACGTGCTGTGGCGGCGTGAACGGACCGTCGCTATGGCTGCGGCGTTGGCCGCCGTTGCCGCCATCTTGGGGCTTTTCATGGTGGCCGGCGCAACGCCGGGGCATTCAACAGCCGCGACCCATGCATACGCGCCGATCGATCCGCGTTTGGCTGAGGCGAGCTGGCGCGACTTCGTCTTGGGAAACTCGACAAATCGCCCGGCGATGTGGCTTTTACGCCTGCCGAGCTGGATCGCTCTGATCGTGTTGATTGCCGGGGCGGCCGGGCTGGAGTTTCAGGGGCGCGAAGAGGTCGCGACCGTAATTCCGAGGTGAACCAACTGCGAGAGCGTCGGACCTAGCGCTTTAAGCTGCTCGATATCAAACAGCGTCAATTTCGTGAGAAAGTGCCACCGCAACTCGGCGAGTAAGAGCGCGACATTCGCTGCCCAGTATGCGGCCGCGCCAAAGGCGCACCGAGGGCCGAGCCGAGTCGCGATCCGGGCAAGGCGCTCCATGATAAGTGCCTACCCGCTGCGCCGGTCTTTTAACCAATTCCTCCCTCGGCTGCCAGTGCTAGCCTGAGCTAGTCCGCGTCACCCTGAGCTTGTCGAAGGGTTAGTGTATGAGGCCTAGCGGCAAGGCAAGACCGGTTGCCGCGGCGATGTACGGCGCAAAGGCGATTGGTGCGTGCGCCCCGCGCGCGATTCGGTGAACGACGGCCGCAGCGGCGCACGCTCCGGCTAGCGTCAGCACGACGAGCGGCAATCCGAGCGCGGCGCCGCTGACGGCGACCAGCTTTGCATCACCCCAGCCCATACCACGTCCTCGAGAGAGATACGCTGCGAGCGCAAATGGTACAAACGCAATCGCGGCCGAAAACACGATCTCCCACTGATGTTGTGCGAGGGCAAAAAACAGCAAAGCGGCAAGCGGCGGCAGCGTAAATACATCGGGCACTAGACCGCACAGCGTATCGCTGCACCACGCCGCGACGAGCGTGAAGAGCACTAGCGCGGCGATGCCCAGCTGCAGCGGCATCGCGCCGCTGTAAACGAGCGCCGCTCCGACAAGGGCGCTGGCGACCGTCAGGACGACATAGGGTGGTTTGCCCGTCGGCGGCCCGTCGTCCGCCGGGGGAACGTCCGCACAAATGACACGGCTTAGCTGGCTCGCAATCACCGCAATACAGGCAAAAAATATCGCTGCCGCGGCGACGGATACCATGAGGTTCGTGCTACTTCGGGGTTCCGGCGAAATAGTTGGCCGCCACCGCGCCGAAGATAATGGTGACGATTGCCGGAATCATGAAAAAGACCATCGGAAAAACCATTTTTACCGGCAGCTTGGCTGCCATCTCTTCGATCAGCATGATGCGTTGATGACGCGCGTCTTCGGCCAGATCGGTAAGCATTTTGGCGATGTTGGCGCCCAAGCGCTCGGCCTGCGTCATTACGCGCAGCGCGTTGCGGAAAGCCTGATGGTTGGTGCGCTCCCCGACTGCGCGCAAAGCGTCTGCGCGCGCCCGTCCCAGCCGAATCTGCGAAAGGGCCTCTTTAATTTCCTCGCCGATCGGTCCCGGCACCGCTTCTGCGGCGTAGGCGAGCGCGGAGTTGAGTGCGAGTCCGGCCTGCACTGTCGACGCCACCATGTCCAAAAACTCGGGCAGCGCTTTCTGAATTGCACCTTTGCGGGTTTCGGCGGCACGGTTGAGCGTGAAAAATGGCATGTAACCGCCAAGGAAAGTCATGAAGGCAACCAACGGCACCAAGAACTTCCCATCGAGTCCGAAGAACCTCCAACTTAACAGGCCGGCAAACGCGCCAAAACACGCACCTGCGACAATGCGCAGCGCAAACTTCGTGGGCGTGGTCGTGTACCAGCCTGACTCTGCTAGCCGCATCCCGAGTGCCATGCGCCGCTCCTGAGTGAAGACGCGCTGCATTAGCGGCGACTGCAAATCGTCGCGCCTGTATGGATCGCGTGCCTTCAGCTCTTCAAGCTGTTCGGAGAGGACGTTCTTTGTCGGCAACAGCGAGAGCGCGAAGAGAAAAACCGAGACCCCAAAGAGCAGCGGAATCAGGAGGCCGACCCAGGGCGCTGAAATTAAGCCGGGCATTATACGTCCATCTTCATGATGACCTTGAGTGAAAAGTAGGCCATTACTTCGAGGCCGAGTACCAGCCCCATAACGATGTGGCCGATCCAGGTATAAAGGAGCGCGTGCGACATATTCGGCTGTGTGCTTGCGATAAAGGCTCCCAGAGCGACCGGTATCGCCATCAGCACCCAGGCGCTCATCCGTCCCTCGGCCGTAAGCGATGAGGTCTTGCGCTGGACTTGGCGGCGAGCCTTGATCGTGTCGGCCAGCTGATCCAGAATGCGCGCCAAGTCTCCCCCGGTCTCAGCCTGCACGCGAAAGACGCGGGAGATCATCATGGATTCGTGGCTCGGCATGCGCGCCGCCAGATCGTCGATCGCGTCGTAGATGCTCACGCCGATGTTCGTCTGTCCGATGACGCGGCGAAACTCGTAGCGTGCTGGATCAGGTAGCTCGTCAATGACGATGGCCAAAGATTGACGCAGGCCAAGGCCGACCCGCAGGCCGCCGCCGATTAGCCGCATTGCGGGCTCGAGCTGTGTGATGAAGGCGTCGAGGCGGCGCTGCATGCAGAATCGCACGAAGCCCGAAAAGCCGAGGACGGCGATGGCGACGATGGTCGCCAACAGCACTAGCGAAAACACCAGCGACGTGTGCATCACCAAGACAATCGAAATCCACGCGATGATCACAATCGCTGAGACGGTAAGGACGATCTCCTGCGAGCTCAAGCGAATGCCGGCGCGGTCGAGCTTTTCGGAGAATCCGCGTACGCGCGCGGTTGCACGCTCGTTAAGCTGGTTCCAGATGGAGAAAAAGGCGAAGAAGACCGTCGCAGTGACGCCGGCAAAGACGGCAATTGGTACGAGGGCGGTTACCATAACACCGGCATCGGCTTCAGTTGGTTAAGGTCGCGATGATCGTAGGGAACTCCATACTCGGCGAAGCGCTTGAGCGAGACCGGCTGCACGCCGGTATAGCAGAAATCGCCGACCACCTTGTTGTCGTCGTCTATGCCATGCTGGGCGAAGCGCACAACCTCTTGCATGGTCACGATATCGCCTTCCATGCCGACGACTTCGCTTACGCCCAAGACTTTGCGCGTGCCGTCGCGCATGCGGGACGTGTGCACTACGAGGTCAAGCGCGCTGGCAATCTGTTCGCGGATCGCCCGCACCGGAAGGTCGAAACCGGCCATCAATACCATCGTTTCGATGCGTGAAAGTGCGTCGCGTTGGCTGTTGGCGTGAATCGTGGTCAGCGAGCCGTCGTGGCCGGTGTTCATCGCCTGAAGCATATCGAGCGCTTCGGCACCGCGGCACTCGCCGATGATGATGCGGTCGGGGCGCATACGGAGGGCGTTGCGGAAAAGATCGCGGATACGAATTTCCCCTGTTCCCTCAACGTTTGGTGGCCGCGACTCCAGTCGCACGACGTGCGACTGGTTGAGCAGAAGCTCGGCGGCGTCCTCGATGGTGACGATACGCTCGCGATCGGGCAAGAACGACGAAAGTACGTTGAGGAAGGTCGTTTTACCGGAGCCCGTGCCGCCGCTGACCAGGCAGTTGAGGCGCGCTTGTACTGCCGCCTGGAGAAAATCCATCACCGGGCGCGGCACGGCGCCGATCGAAATCAGGTCGTCGGCCGTTAAACGGTGCTGGCCGAAGCGGCGAATCGTGAGCGACGTACCGTCAATTGCGACCGGTTCGATGATGGCGTTGACGCGCGAGCCGTCGGGCAGGCGTGCGTCAACCATCGGCGAGGCTTCGTCAATGCGCCGGCCCAGCGGCGTGATGATGCGTTCGATGATTAGGCGTAGTTGCCGGGCTTCGCTGAAGCGCTTTACAGATCGCTCGATCACACCGTGGCGCTCGACGTAAATAATGTTGGGTCCGTTGACCATGATTTCGGTCACATCCGGATCCTTCATTAAATCTTCGAGCGGTCCGAGGCCCAGCGCCTCATCAACGATCTCTCGGCGCAGCTCGGCGAGTTCTTCGGCTGAACCTTCGAAGTGTCCCTCGCCGGCAAGTGACGCGGTAATGCCTTCGACTTTTAGACGGAGTTCGGCGAGCTTCGCTGCGTCGGTGTGCGCCTGGCTTGCCGAAACCAGATCGAGTTGCCGGAGCAATGCCTGGTGCACCTGCTGTTTGATGGCATCGCGCCGCGGGTCAATGTGTGGCCCTTTGGAGTGTCCGTTAGTACGCGGCGCTACCGTGCGGCGCAGCGGGATCTGCGAATCCCCGACCGGCGACGTCGACGAGGGCTGCAACCCGTCAAGCGTAGCCTCGACCGGAACGGACTGCAACTGGCGTGCCAGCGTGGCAATGGCTTTGGCGTAGTGCCGCTGCGAACTCGGCGGGACCTCGGCAATGACTTTGCCTCCGACCGTGCGTTCCATATCGCGAACCGACATGGAGTTCTCGATGCGCGAGTTACTGACCAGAACGATGCGCGCTTGCGGAATGCCGAAACGCTGAAGCTCTCCGTACATCGCGCGCGCGCCGGCGACGCCCAGCAGAGTCGGCTCGATAACGAGCACAACGCGCGTGGCTCGTTGGATGAAGGGCCGCACCGCAGCGGCAAATGGTTGCGGTGCGTCGACCATGGTTAAGTCAAACCCGGTCATCACTGCCGCGACTTCTTCGACGGTATCGGCATCGAGCCCGAAGCCGGCATCGTAGCGGTCGGCGAGCTCGACTAAAGTGACGCCGTTGAGGCGGACGCGCGAGATCGGCGAAGTTCCCCGCGCCGCCGAGAGGGTACTGATCGCTTCGAAGATCAGGCCGACGCTACGGCGTCCGGTAAGATCGCCATCGACGACCGCGGGGTTACCATCCTGCGCGACTGCACGCGCCAGTTCGGCGCAGAGCGTGGTCGTTCCAACGCCCCCCTTCGCACCGACGAACAGCGCGACGCGCGGTTGGCTCATTGGTGCGCGGCTGCGGTTCCGGGATCTACGATTTGATCGCCGACGATCAGTTCGACGGGGGTAACCAGTCGTTGCATCGTCGGTTTAACCGGCGCAGCCGGCGCGGCGGGGGCCGGCGGTGCGGGCGCGGCCGGCGCAGCTTGCGCACTGTTGCCGGTGATCTGGAGCGTTTCGGCCACTTCGGTGCGCGTCGGTTCGCGTGGCGAGCGCAGCGCCAGCCGCAGCGTTGCGTTGGAATCGGCCCAAGCTAAAAGGTCGGCTTGGCGCGGAGTAACTTCAAGCGTCACCGTCGCGGCCTGCTCTTCTTGCGGCGACGGCGTCGCTGACGGATTCTCTAGGGCGTTACCAACTGCCAAAACACGAATCGCGCGGAAAATGGTTACCGCCTTGGGCGGCGGCCCGGTGTTTTTCGAGGGTGGGATGGCAATTACGTCGACGCGGTCACCCGGCTGTACCAAGCCGGCCACGTCTTTGACGCGATCCACTGGAATACTCACTGCGCGCATGCCCGGCTCGAGACGAACCGGCAGGGCCGCGGCGACATTTGTGCCGACCTTCGACGACGTAATCTGGCCGCCGTTTGGAATAGTGATGAGCGCCAGCGCGCCGATGGCCTGACTTGGGTCGGCGATGGCATCGGGATCTACGCCTTGCGCGGGGCGCATTTGCTTACTGACCATCTCGGCCGTGATGCGCGCGCGTGCCGGAATCTCTTGCGTTGCGACGAGCACCGCGCGTTGCGTATTGTTCGCCGGTTTGAGCGCCGAGAGATAGGTCAGCGTCAACCATCCGGTACCCACGGCAAGGATGATCGCGATTAAAAGCGTCGTGCGTCGAGTATTCACGCGTTAATCCTCAAGAATGGAAGTAGGCTCTGCGCCAGCGCCACGGCAGTGGCCCCGAAAACAAAGGCCAGCGCGTAAGGCAGGGTGGCGCGCTTGGAACTGATGCTCGGTGCGCCGCCGGCGGCCAACAGCACGGCGCGCGAAAGCGTCGGGCGCGACTCGGGGCGGACGGCCATATAGAGGAGGGCGAGAATCCCGCCGCCGATGGCCGAGTAAAGCAAGAACGATATGCACAGTGGATAGCTGAGCATGCCGGAGGCCGCGATGGCGAGCTTGATGTCGCCGCCACCGATGCCGCCACGTGCGTAAATCAGGGTGCCACCGGCGGTCAGAGCTGCCATGACGGCTACGCTGAGCAGCACGGCCGATGGGCCGTTAAAGGCATGAAGGATGAGGGCCGCGAGGGCCAGCGCGCCTGTAAGAAAGTTGGGAATGCGGCGCGAGCGGATGTCGTAAAAACTGGCCGCGATACAAACGGCGAGTGTCAATGTGATAGCGACGGTCATTAGCGTTATCGGGAAGAGAGGCGCGATCGCACTCCGATTCGCGCCCCCCAACCCTTGCTTTATGTCAGAGGGAGTTAGCGACGTTCGTGAACAGGGTGCTCAGTTTGCTACCGACCTGCGTGACGCCGACGAGGGCTACGAGCGCGATGAGGCTGACCAAAAGGCCGTACTCAACCATCGTGGCGCCCTCTTCATCGCAAATCATCGATTTGAGGGTATGTAACATTGCATCTCCTTGAGTTGGTTGGTGAGTGAGTAGGAGTATCTCTGACTAGATCGAGGTGGCTGCCTGGCCGAACAGCGAGCTTAGGCTGCCGCCCAGCGTCTGCACTGCGCCCAGAGCGACGAGCGCGATCAGCGCAACCAGAAGGCCGTATTCGACCATCGTGGCGCCCTCTTCATCGCGAATCATCGACTTGAGGATGGTTAACATTCCGTCCCTTTCATTTACCAGATGCCGCCCGGTATAGCCTCAAATGGAACGTTGGCCCCGGGATTTGCTTGATGTACTAAGAGCTCCGCACTTGCCGATGTTACGCCCGGCGTCGATGTCGCCAGTACGTTGATGAAGGAGTCGCGCACGTAGTCGGGCGCTATCGGCACGATAGCTTGGAACTTCCCATCCGGCCCTGCCGTCAGGTCGTGACGGCTGAGCAGTACGTTGGGTAAGTCGGCAGAGAGCGTCGCGAGAAGCGTTATTCGCACGGGTGCCGTCGGCGGCGCCTCGCCCGTTATAAGTAATGCTTCCGCCCCCTTGAGCTGGATAACGTTGAGGACGATCGTGCCGTGCAGTTCCGGCGCGCTAACCTGCTGCTGCTCTGCGTTCACCTCGGCCGCTACCCGTGCTTCCTGGGCAGAGACGAGTCCTTGCGCTTGCCGTGCTAGTTGGATGATGTGTGTGGCAAGCTTCTGTGAAACGTAGATGTCGTTGGATGTATAGCGCGGAGTAACGGCAGTTACTTCGACACGATCGTCCACTTCGTATAGGTTGTCGCCGGGGCGAACAACCAGTACGATTCCTGGCCCGCTCAACTGTACGGCGCGTGTAGCCGACAGCCACGAGTACTCTAAATGAGCGTCTCGTGCTACGGTAGCGAGCGGCACTCCCTGTTCCGACGAGGCCCCGACATAAGCTGTCGAAACCAACGTACAGAGCATGAGAAGCGCCACCTGACGATAAGGCCGCATGGAAACCTCCTAGCTCCTAGTGCGCTGTATCATGCCACCCAGGCCGCCGTGTTGCAAGGCAACTGCCGAGCGGGGGCTGCTTTTCTAACTCAACGTGGAGGTTATGTTTACGCGTTAACGTCCGCATCCGTGGCATAATCGGCCGGGAGATGAACTCTATGACTCGTCGGCTTCTTTGTATTCTGACGGCGGCTGCGTTTGCCGTGTACGGCGCGCCGGCCTCTGCCGATCAGATCAGTCTACTATCAGTACAATCCGGACACTCCGTTCTATTGAAGGCGGACGGTTTGACGCGCGTCGCCGTAGGTGACGGACGCATTGTGGGGGCCGTTCCCGTCGGAACCTCGCAAGTCGTCATCAATGGTAAGGAGCCCGGTCATACCACCGTCTTCATCTGGGCGAACGGGCACCGCACTACTTACGAGGTGACCGTCACGCAGCAGCAGCTCGATGATCTTTCGCAGATGCTGCGCAGCGCGATCACCGAGCCGGGGGTCGAGGTGGTCAGCTTCGATCACTCGATCGTCGTGCGCGGTACGGTCGGTGACGGAGCCCAGTTTCAGCAGATCAACGACATCGTGGACCGCTTCCAGCCTGTGCTCAAGGCGCAGGGCGCGGTGCTCGTCAACGCCGTTACCATCTCGCAGAATCTGAGCAACCTGCAGCACGCCATCGCCGGCGTCCCGGGCGCGAGCAACATTCGCGTGGACCCAGACGGTAAGGGCAACGTTATCGTCAGCGGCAATGCCACCGATGCGGTTACCGCCCAAGCCGTTCTGGATCGCGCCCGCGGCCTGGCCGGCCCGTATCTCGCCAGCAACGGACAGTTGATCGATCGCATCAACTCGATGTCCAACAGCCAAATCGACATCAAAGTCTACGTGCTCGAGGTCGACAAGACTGCGCAATCCAACCTCGGCTTGCAGCTGAACTCCGCGACCTTCAATCCGGCGATCAACCCGCAAACCTATACAATAGGTAATCCGTCGTTTCCAGTGGTCGAAGGCTTTTCGCAGCCCGGGGCCGGCACCGGTTTTACGATTATGCCGTTCTTCCGCACGGTGACGCTCGCGCCGACTCTGAACTTGCTAATGCAGGAAGGGCATGCAAAGGTGCTCTCCAGCCCCAACCTGGTAACGAGCCCCGGCGCGAAGGCGACCTTCCTGGTCGGCGGTGAGATACCGGTCGTTACTTCGACGGGTCTCGGCGCGGTTAACGTACAGTATCAGCCCTACGGCGTTCAAATGAACGTAACGCCGGAGATTCTCGGCAACGGGTCGGTCCATACGCTGGTCACACCCGAAGTCTCGCGCCTGGACTACGCCAACGCGGTCATCGTTTCAGGCTTTACCATCCCGGCGCTGCTCGTCAGCAAGCTTTCCACCGACGTCATTACCCGTCCGGGAGAAAGCATTCTGCTCGGCGGCCTGGTCAATCGCGTAGAACAAAAGACCATTTCTAAAATCCCGCTCTTGTCGTCGATTCCGATCCTCGGCAAGCTCTTTACCTCGACGGCCTACCAAAATAATCAGACGGACGTGGTTTTCGTCATGACGCCGGAGATCGTCACCCGGTGAAACGCCGCCGTGAAGCCGGTCAAGTTCTCCCGCTCATCGCCGCGATGCTCGGAATCTTGATGGGCTTCGGCGGCATTTCCGTGGACGTTGGTTATCTGAAGTATCAGCAGCAGGCGCAGCAGAACGCGACCGACGCGGCCGCGCTCGGGGGCGCCCAGCAGTTGGTCCGCTCAAACTGTGGCAACCCCGGCAACGCAACGGCCGGTGCTTACGCGGACGCTACGACCAATGGCTATACTACCGGCGGCAACGTCACGGTGACAGCCAATTCGCCTCCGACGAGCGGCCCGTATTCCGGTAATACCTGTGCGATCTCGGTTACCATACAATCGCAGCACGTCGCCACATTTTTCTCGCGTCTCTTCGGATATCCACAAGGCGCGACCGAAACGACCCAGGCGACCGGTGCGGTCTCCAGCAATGGCGGCGGCTGTATCTATATGCTGAGCAACACCACGTGGTCCAGCTTTAATAATGCCACCGTCTATGCGCCGGGCTGCCCGATAGCAATCAATTACACGGCCTCATTTAACCAAGGAACGATCACCTCACCGAGCATCGGCTACGCCGGCGGCAATCCGAACCTTAACAATACGGTGTTCCCCGAAGCAGCCCCAGCGCCGATGCTGCCAATTGCAGATCCTTGCCCGCAAATTCCGGGCTGCGCGTATCTGGCGGCCAACCCGCCGCCGGCGACCAACTGCCAAACGTACAACCAGAATGGGATCCCCGGCTCAATCAGTCAGGGCTGCTATCAGAACCTAAATCTGAACGCACGCACCACGTTCAACCCTGGAACGTATGTGATCAACGGCAACTTCAACGACAATGGGGCTGTTATCACCGGGACCGGCGTGACGATTTACGTGACCGCTAGTGGCAACGCGCCCAACTGGGATAATCAGAGCGTAAGCCTCTCGCCCCCGACCACCGGCAACTATGCCGGCGTCTTATACTACCAGGTCCCCAGCAACTCGTCGGGCATGAACTTCAACGGGCCCAACGTTAACCTCAGCGGTCTAATTTACGCACCGAACTCCAATAGCGTGAATTTCGACGGCGCCAACGGCAACTACGTCGTACTCGTCGTTGGCTCAGCTAACTTCAATCAAAATACGGCCTACGATTTTGCTTCGCCGCCGCCGGGTCAGGCACTGGTGAAGCACGCGGTGCTGGCACAATGAAATATTTCAATCAGCGCGGTCAGGTGTTGCCCCTCATCGCTGCCATGCTCGGGATGCTGATGGGATTCGGCGGGATCGCCGTGGACGTCGGCTACTTGAAATACGAGCAGCAGGCGCAGCAGAATGCTACCGACGCCGCAGCGCTGGGCGGGGCCCAGCAGCTCGTGCGCTCGAGTTGCAGCAATCCCGCCGCAGCAATCGGCGGCGCGAACGCGGACGCCGCCAGCAATGCCTTCCCCAACGGTGGCAACGTTGCCGTAACCCCGAACTCTCCGCCGACATCGGGAGCGTTTTCGGGCAATGGCTGTGCCATCTCGGTCAACATCACCACCTCGCACGTCACCACGTACTTTTCGCGGCTCTTGGGCTATCCCGGCGGCATGACGGTAACGACGCACGCCACCGCCGTAGTGGGATCAAATTCGGCTTCGTGTATCTATATTCTGAGCCCCACCGTTTCAACTAACTTCAACGGCGCCAACATTCAGGCACCAAACTGCGCAATCGCAATCAACAATACCGCGAACTTTAATGGCGCGACAATCAAGGCGCCTTTCATTGGCTATGGCGGAAACGCTCCCAACGAAAACGGTGCAAACTTTCCGCTGGCCAGCCCCGCCCCGATGCTTCCGGTGGCTGACCCTTGCCCTGAAATTCCCGGCTGCTCTTATCTTGCGGCTAATCCCCCGTCGACCGGCAGCTGCCAATCGTTCAACGGCAATGGTTGGAGCGGTCAACTGCTACCGGGCTGCTATAACAACTTAAATCTTAACGGCGCGAACGTTGCGCTGAACGGCCTTTACGTCCTCAACGGGAGCTCGAACTTCAACGGAGCAACGATCACCGGAAATAACGTTACATTGTATGTTACGTCCAGTGGCACGCCGCCTAATTTCAATGGCGTCTCCGGCGCTGCGCTGAACCCGCCCCCGACCGGCAACATGACCGGTGTCCTATACTATCAAGTGCCAAACAATTCTGGCAGCCCAAATTTTAACGGCGTCAACGTAAATGTAAGTGGCTTGCTCTACTGCCCGGGCGGTACGTCGATCAACTTTAACGGCGCGAAAGGTAAATATGTCGTGCTCGTTTTTGGAGCTGTGAACTATAACGGAAGCTCGGCGTGGGATTTTGCTACGCCCCCGCCAGGGCAGTCGATCACCAAGCAGGCGGTGCTCGCAGAATGAGGATCGGTATGTTTATGAAGCGTTTTCTGGCATCGCAAGCGGGGACGAGTTTGATCGAGTTCGCGCTGGTCGCGCCCGTCTTTCTTTTTATGTTGGTCGGCATCATCGAAGTCGGCCGCTACACGTACTACGGCATCGTTGCCTCACATGCGGCCCGCGCCGGCGTGCAGTACGGCTCGCAAAACCTGGTTACGGCGGCGTCGCCGGCCGGCGGTGCGATCGAAAACGCGGCCCTTAACGACGCCGGCAACCTTTCCGGTTGGAAAGCGACGCATTCCATTATCTGCACCAACGCGGGCACTCAGGTGACGTGTCCGGTCGCTGCCTCGGGGATCGTCGGACCGAACTTAGTCTACTACGTTCAGGTGAAGGTAACCGGCAGCGTCTCGTCGCTCCTTAAGTACCCCGGAATCCCACAGCAGAGTGCGTTTACCGCAACCGCCACCATGCGGGTGGCCAACGAATGAAAGCTCGTCTTCACGAGCGAGGGAGCAGCCTTCCCGAGACGGCGCTGGTTCTCGCGGCCTGCCTCGCTATGCTCTTTGGCATCATTGACTTCGGTCGCGCACTATACACGTACAGTTTCGTCGGGCAGGTTGCCCGCGAAGGAGCTCGCTGGGCCATCGTTCGCGGCTCGCAGTGCTCGGTACTCGATCACTGCAACGCGACGAAAGACGATATTCAGACCTACGTTCGGAGTCTGTCGGAGGGGGCCACCCTGCCGTCCAACATTCAAGTCACGAATGCAACCTGGAATCAATGCCCGGCAGGGAGCAGCGGTAATGCTCCCGGCTGCACTCTCACCGTGACGGTAAAATATCCGTTCAGCTTCATGCTCCCGTTCCTGCCGACGACGGGTGGGACGTTGATGACTCTGCAGATGGTCAGTTCGGCGCAGATGGTCGTATCGCAATGAGCATCGCCCTGGCGCGCACGGCAAACGATCTTGCGTTGCGCGCGCCCGGCGGCCTCAGCTCGTTTCCGCTGGCCGGCACCGGCACCGCGATGCAAACCCTCGCCGGCAGCGTCTCGGCATTCTTTGCCTTAGAGACTTTCGATCGCCGCCGGGGCGTCGCCACTTACGTGCTGCGCGTCGTCAATCGCACAAACGCAGTGCTGGTCTGCCGCACCTGGGTCGTTTCGCGCGCGGGCGACACACTGTTGGCCTATCCCGTGCTCTTCGAAGTCGAACCGCTCTCGACCGGAACGACTCGCGTCCCAGTCTGGCCTGCCGATTTTCCTTCGTTCGAACGCGCGATTGCCGAAGTCGCCGGTGACGGCGTACACTGCATCGTCGAAGCGCCGGCGCCGCCGCGCGTCCCTCCGCAGCGTCGCTATGCCGCAGGCGGCGCGGTGCTCGCAGGTTTTCTTGCGTTGGCGGTTGTTGCCGGCGGCTGGTTCGCTGCGGTGCCGCGCATCGGCGCTTTTGCCTTACCGCCCGAGGCCTTGGCGGGAACGACGGTGCAGGCGGAATACGGCGTCTCGGGCAACGGACACCTCAGGTATGCCGTCACCGCTCCCGATGGAAAGATGCTCCAGGCCGGTGACCTCGACGAGCGTTCGGGTTCGATTCCGATCGCAATCCCCGCCGTCGATACGCCCGGCGCCTACGCTGTTAGAATGCAGCTCGCAGGGCCGCTGGGCACAGCCTCGGAGACGCGCATCCTTACGGCCATTCCGCAGCGCGGAAGAAGCATCGCGCAGATTCAAGCGGTCTCGGTAAAGCCGGCGGCGGCAAAGCCGGGCGAGACCATTTCCGTTGCTTACGCGGCCGCCGGTGACGGCGGTTACGTGCGCCTGCTCGGAACCGACGGAACCGTCTGGGCGCAGCGGCCGTTCTCGCATAGGGGACAAGCGAAGTTCGTTGTGCCGTCAGTGCCCAACTTGCACGAAATGCGCGTCATCGTGCACGTGACTCAAGGGCGATCGAGCGCACAAACGATGGCCGGGCTTGCCGTGCTTAGCGATGACGCGCCGCTCGACGCGGCGATTGCCGGCGACGATAACCCCAGTTCGGCGGCAAGCACGATCGGCGACGCCAACGGCACCTTCCAAGTCGCGGCGCGGTCCGTCAAAGGCGGCACGCCGATTCGCGTCCGCATCCTCTCACCGCGCAATGGAATGCGCATTACGCTCACCGATCCGCAGTCGCGAGAGATCGCATCGGCTGACGTCGGTGCAGAATCCGACCTCGTTACGCTCCCTGCACCGCACGTAACGGTTCCCACGCGTTACACCGTCGTCGCGAATTTTACCGATGGGTTCGGGCAAGAGAGCATCGTTCAGCCCATAACGATCCAACCCTAAGTCCTACTAAATTGGGACCTGCGTCCCAATTTCGTTGAAGGACGTTGACGCGTTAACAGACGCCGTGCCATAATCCGGCAGCGCTCGCAAGGGCGCTCCATTATGCACGGCCGACTGTGCTTCCCGGCCGAGCGGGAGCCGTCTTAGAGGACGGCTTCGTTCCGCGCGACCCAATGGGTCGCGGCGTGGGGAGGCATTCCGTGGACGTTAACTTCTTAGCCGGTACGCTCTGGCGGGCTCGAGCGCGCTGTGCCGCGTCCGGTAAGCAGATCGTCGAGTACGCGGTACTCGTCGCCTTAGTGGGAGGCATTGGATCTGTCTTACTGGGTGCGGCCGGCGCGCATCTGGGCGGCCTCTACGCGGTGGTTGCCGATGCGATCTAAGTTACGCCGGCTATTTCCGCGCGTTGCCTTCGGCGCCGGACTATATTGGGTTGCCAACGCTGCATTGCTCGCAGCGGAAGTGCGATGGCACGTACTGTCGCGACTGATTGCCTTTGATTTGCGAGCAGCGGAAGTTATTCCAGCGCTTATTGCGGCGAAACTTCTGGGCGTTTCCATTGCGCTTACATTGTCTGGGACCTAATTCCCAGGGACCGTATGTCGCATAACTCACGATGGAACGAACCTTTGTTGAATCACGTTGACGCATTAGCAAACTGGTGCCATAATGCGTCCCGAACTGCTGCCACTTGTATTGGCAAGGGAGTTATTCGAATTTGAAACGCAACGCTGAGGCCGGACACGCGCTACCGCTCGTCGCACTCGCTCTCGCAACGCTCATGGGTTTCGGCGGTATGGCCGCCGACGTCGGGTATTGGCGCTATCAAGAGCGTCAGCAACAGTCGGCTACCGATGCCGCCGCAATCGGCGGAGCGCAGCAACTACTCCGTTCGACTTGCCCAAATCAGGGGGTTGCGACGTCGGCTGCGCAGCAAGATGCCGCGGACAATAACTTTACCAACGCGGGCAGCGTCAGCGTGGCGGTCTCTAATCCGCCTTCCGGCGGAACGTTCAGTAGCGACCAGTGTGCCGTCATGGTCAAGATTACCAGCAGCAACGTCCCGACGTTCTTGACGAAGCTTTTCGGCAAGCCGTTGATGTCGACGACGACGCAAGCCGTCGCACGGATATCGAATAATAACAACTCTTGCGTTTTTCTCCTCGACCCGAACGCACAGACCAATTTCAATGGTTCCAACATCGATGCCCCGGGATGCTCGATCTCGATGAACGGTACTGCCAACTTCAACGGCGCAAGCATTACCGCGGCGCACATTGGATATGCTGGCAGCACCCCCAACGAGAACGGAGCGAGCTTTCCGGCGGCGAGCCCCGTCCAAATACCTCCCGTTGTGGATCCGTGCGGGGAGATACCGGGCTGCGCGTCACTCGCAGCCAGCCCGCCCGCCGCTGGAAACTGCAGTTCGTTTAACGGAAACGCCTTCCACGGCGCCCTTCAGCCGGGATGTTACAGCCACCTCAATCTCAATGGGGCGAACGTCACGATGAGCGGCAACTACGTGCTAAGCGGTGATAGCAACTTTAACGGCGCTACGGTCACCGGCACCAACGTAACGATTTACGTTCCCGCCGGCGGTTCGGCGCCAAACTTTAACGGTGCGACGGTGACCCTTAGTCCGCCGGCCACCGGCCCCTACGCGGGCGTCTTATATTACCAGTTTCCGTCGAATACGAGCAGTCCGAACTTCAACGGTACGTACGTTAGCATGAGCGGTCTAATCTATTGTCCGGCGTGCGACCCAAACTTCAACGGCGCGCGTGGAGGCTATCTCGTGCTCGTTTTTGGGTCGGCTAACTTTAATGGCGGAAACGCGAAGGATTTTGCGACGCCGCCGGCCGGTCAGACCCTTATCCGCGACGTGGTGCTGGCGCAATGATTTTCGGGCGCATGCGCCGTTGCGAATCCGGATCGAGCCTGCTCGAGTTCGCAATCGTGCTGCCGGTGTTGCTGGTGCTCCTGATCGGCCTCATTGACCTCGGCCGGGCCGGATACTTCGGAATCTTGACATCCAACGCGGCGCGTGCGGGGGCGCAGTACGGCGCGCAAAGTATGTTCACGTCGGCCGACACTACGGGCATGAGTAACGCTGCCATCGCCGACGCCCCTAACGTCGGTCTGACCGCGGTCGGATCAACGCTCTGCACCGTTAACGGTGGGGCTCTGACGGCGTGCCCATCGAACATAACCGGCCTAACCGTCGTTTATTACGTGAAGGTTCATGTCACAGGCACGTTTGCATCGCTGGTTAGATATCCCGGACTCCCGTCGACGATTAATATCGCCGGCGATTCAGTTATGCGCGTGGTGGCCCAGTGAAGCGCCACGGCGAACGCGGCGCGAGCCTTCCTGAAGCCGCTATCGTAATGACGCTGCTGCTCACCTTTATGTTTGGGGTCGTTGATTTCGGGCGCGCATTTTATACTTACGATCTCGTGGGCCATCTCGCCCGGCAGGGTGCTCGCTGGGCGATCGTGCGGGGCTCACAGTGCAGCGGCCTCGACCACTGTCCCGCGCAGGCCGGCTCGACCGACATCCAGCCTTACGTTCGAAGCCTCTCCGAAGGGGCGACCGATCCGAACCAAATTACCGCGCAGCTAAGCTTTCCGTCGTGCACCGGTGCGTCTGGCGGTGCAAATGACGCGCCGGGCTGCGTCGCCCAAGTCACGGTAACTTACCCCTTTAGCTTTCTGCTGCCGTTCGTTCACAGTGGCCAAATCACGATGACGAGCAGCTCGCAGATGGTGATCTCGAACTGAGATCGCCGGGCCCCTAGTCACCACCTACTGCAAGGAGACACAATGCTACAGACCCTCAAGTCAATGATCCGCGACGAAGAAGGCGCCTCGATGGTTGAGTACGGCCTGCTCGTCAGCCTCATCGCCCTCGTCGCTATTGTTGGCGTTACGGCCGTTGGCACCAAGCTCAACACGCTGTTCACTAACGTCTCGAACTCGCTCTAAATACCAGGATGGTTGCGGGGCGCGCAGCGCCTGCGCTCGCGCCTCATAACTCTTCATGACACTCGCAATTTTCCTGACCCTCGCCGGCACGCTGGCCGCAAGTTTCTTCGACCTGCGCAGCCGCCGCATTCCTAACGCGCTCACCGCCACGCTGGTGGTGGCCGCGTTAGTCGTCGCGGCTTTCAACGGTCCGGTCGCCGTGTTGACCAGCCTTGCCGTGATGCTGGCACTTACCCTCGGTGGAACGCTAGTCTATGCTCGCGGCGGGATCGGCGGCGGCGATATCAAGCTCGCCATCGCGGCTGCGGGTATGCTCGGCTATCCACTCTGTCTTCCGTTTCTGCTCTACTCGGCACTCGCGGGCGGTCTGCTCGCAGTCGTCTATCTGATCTTCCGGCCCGAATCGCGGCCCTCGCTGTCGAGCGTCGCGCTCATGGCGTCGGGCGGGGGCATATCGAGCCTGGGTACTAAGCGCGTGACGATGCCGTACGCGCTGGCCTTTACTGTCGGCGCCATCACCATTGCCCTCGCGCAAAGCGTCGCTCCCTTTTTAAGGATTACTCTGTGAACACGCGCCGCACGACGCTCTTGATCGCCATCATACTTGCCGTTGGGACAGGTTGGCTGACGCTGACCTACCTCTCGGCGCTCAAACCGGCGAACAACGCGCAACGCGCAGTCCTCGTCGCGACTCAAGAGATACCCGCGCGCAGCCGCATCACGGCCGCGATGCTTTCGAAGCAGACGCGTCCTTCCACAGGCGTGGATCCCGATGCCATTGCCGACCCCGGTCAGGCCGTCGGCTCGCTGGCGCTCATTACCATTCCCGCCGGTGGCCAGATCACGTCCTCGAAGATCGGCACCAACGTCGCCTTCGCGCTCCCGGTGCGCTTACAGCCCGGCATGCGCGCGGTCACGATCCCGGTCGATCGCGTTAAAGACGTTGCCGGTTTAGTGCAGCCCGGCGATCGCGTTGACGTCATCGCCATCCCACCCTCGCGCAACACCGGACCGCCGCCCAAAGCGGTGACGATCTTCCGTGCCGTGCGCGTACTCGCCGTCGGCAACGCGCTCGAGAATCCGTCGGCGACGCCGTCGCCCCAAGAGGAGCAGGCCGCAACGGTGACGCTTGAAGTCTCGCCGGGTCAAGCCAATCTGCTGGCTTGGGCCGACTCTAACGCAACGCTGCGCCTGGCGCTGCGTTCGCCGCGCGAACCGTCGCGCTCGCAACTCGCACAAGAATTGACCTTGAGCGGAAACTCGGCTCCAGTTTCCGCTCCTGCACCCGTCGCGCCGGCGTCGCCACTACCTCCTCCGGCGACGCCGCGCGCGCCGCGAGCGTATGACTCGCCGGTTGAAGTGATCGTGGGCGACCGCATCATGAGCACCAGCGAAGTGGAGGCGCAGCGATGACCCAATCGCGCCTGATCGTTTTCGTCGGTGCCAAAGGCGGCGCCGGGACGACCACGCTCTGCACCGAGCTCGCCCGCGCTATCCCCAAGGACGGTAACGCCGTGCTCGTGGACGGCGACTTGACCGGCCGGCGCAGCGTTGCCCTGACTTTTGACGCGGTGCGCGCGCTGGACGCGGCGCGCGGCACTTCGCCGATCGCGCGCGCCCGCCTCAACGGCGTCACCTTGATCGAGCTTGCCGACCGTTACGATGCGGCGTTTGCTCTCGATCCGGCCGCAGTTGAATCGCTGGCCGAGAGCCTGACCGATTCCGGTACGGTAATCGTGGATGCCCCGCAGCCTTTTTCCGCCGCGCTGCGTCCCTTCGTTAAACGCGCTTCACGCATCGTCATCGTCGTGGAACCGACGCTGTTGGGCGTTGCCGGTGCGCGCGCCGTTTACGCCGACCTCGAACGCTTCGGCATTCCGGCCGCCCGCATCGTGTTGGTTTCCAACGCGCGCGGCGAGAGCGCCATGCCGGCGCGCGAGATCGACCGCGTCGTCGGCGCCAAAACCTTCGCCGAAATTCCGCAGTCGCACCAGCGCGGTTACGCTAAGAGCGTCGCGGCCTTGGCGCGTGCCCTCGCATCGGTGCCGGCGGAAGTGACGCTCGCTAATCTCCAGCCGTCGGCCGCTTCGCACAACGGCGACTCCCCGGTTCCGCTGCGCCGCGTCGCAACGCCGCGCACCAACGGACACAGTACGGTTCAGATCGATCCCAAGCGCGAAGCGCTCAAGCAAGAGGTGCATGCGGCGCTGCTGCGCCAGCTCGACCTCGTGTCGGCCAGCACCGCTCACACCGATGCGGCCAAGCTTGCCGAGCTGCGCGCTAAAGTCGAGAGTATCACCGGCACGTATGCGGTCGAGCATAAGTTTGAGGGCTCCGCCGAAGATCTCGCCGCGTTACGCAAGGAGATCGTCGACGAAGCGCTCGGCCTCGGACCGCTCGAGGATCTCATGAAGGATCCGGATCTGACCGAAATCATGGTCAACGGACCCGACACGATCTACGTCGAGCGCCATGGCGTCATCGAGCGCTCGGCCAAACGTTTTAGCGAAGGGCGCCAGCTGCGTCTGATCATCGAACGCATCATCACGCCGCTCGGCCGGCGTATTGATGAGGCCTCGCCGATGGTTGATGCGCGTCTGCCCGACGGCTCGCGCGTCAACGCCATCATCGAACCGGTCGCCATCGATGGCACCACGCTGACGATCCGCCGCTTCGGCCACCACCGGCTCACCGCCGAGGATTTAATCGCCAACGGCGCTGTGCCCAAACAGGTGATGGATTTTCTCCAAGCCGCCGTCCAGGCGCGACTCAACTGCGTCGTCAGCGGCGGTACCGGCTCCGGTAAAACGACCTTCCTCAACGTGCTTTCGTCGTTTCTGCCCGACCGCGAGCGCATCATCACTATCGAGGACGCCGCGGAATTGCTGCTCAATCAGTCGCACGTCGTGCGTTTGGAATCGCGGCCGCCCAACGTCGAGGGCACCGGCGAGATCGCCATCCGCGACCTCTTCCGTAACGCGTTGCGCATGCGTCCCGACCGCATCATCATTGGTGAGTGCCGCGGGGCCGAAGCGCTCGACATGCTCCAGGCTATGAACACCGGCCATGACGGTTCGCTCACCACCATCCATGCCAACGGTCAACGCGACGCACTCTCGCGCATCGAGACGATGGTGCTGATGGCCGGCTTCGATCTTCCGGTGCGTGCCATCCGCGAACAGATCGCCAGCGCCTTGGATATGGTCGTTCATACCGCGCGCATGCGCGACGGCTCGCGCAAGCTCATCGGCGTCAGCGAGGTTGTTGGAATGGAAGGCGATATCGTTACCATGCAAGAGATTGTGCGCTTCGCCCAGCGCGGCGTCGACGAAGACAATCGGGTCGTCGGCGAGTTCTGCTACACCGGCGTTCAGCCGGTCTGTCTCAAGCGCTTTGCCGAGTACGGCGTCTCCTACGATCATCGCGATCTCAGCCAGCTCGCCCCGGTGCCGGCCCTATGGTAGATAGTATTCTCGTTCCAACCGCCGTTTTTGCCGGCGTTACAGCGACGGTATTCTTTGCCTTTATTTCGATCTGGCACTGGCTCAACGAGCGTGCCAACGCGCGCGTGCGCAGCTTCTCCGAGCAGCTCGACCGTGCCGGCATCCGTCTGAGTTCGCAGGAGATCGTGCTCAGCGTCTGCGCCGGCATCGCCGTCGTCTGGATCGCGCTGGCGCTGCTGCTGCACCCGTCGCTATTAGTTGCCCTGCTGCTGCTCGTGGGGCTCGCCGCCCTAGCGTTCTTTGGATTCTCGGGCTTCGTCGCGTTCTGCATTCGCCGTCGCCTCGATGCGTTCGTACAGCAGCTCGAGCCAGCAGCGCGCCTCATCGCCGGCGGCTTACGCGTTGGCTTGGGAACGCGCCAAGCCCTGGCGATCGTGATCGAGGAGCTGCCCGACCCGGCGCGCCACGAGTTTAAGCGCGTCATCGGACAAACCAACCTCGGCGCCAGCATCTTCGATGCGATCGACGATCTTTCGGAACGCATGCCCAGCCCCGAGTCCAAGATGCTGGCGCGCGTCTTTCGCGTCCAGTCGGAGACGGGCGGCGATTTGGCGCGCATTCTCGATCAGCTCGGAGAGACGATCAAAGGCCGCCGCCAAGTGCAGCGCAAGACCTCGTCGCTGACGGCCGAAGGCCGGATGAGCGCCTGGGTGCTCATGGCCATTCCCGTCTTTCTCGGCGTCTTTATCGCCGCCACGCAACCAACCATGGCCAACGCGCTCACGGCAACCTTCGTCGGGCGCATGGTGCTGCTGATCGTTTTAGGCCTCGAAGTGGCCGCCTATTTCTCGCTCAAAGCCGTCATGCGAATCGACGTATAACATGAATTTAACGCCTGCACTCATTCTCTTCATCCCGCTGCTCGCGGCCGTCTGCGCCTTTCTGCTGGTGCTGTCGCTGATTCCAAGCAAAAGCGTGCTCGCCCAGCAGCTCGACGAGCTGCGCGCGCCCCAAGAGCGGGAAACCTTCGGATCGCCGCTGCTCGAGCGCGTCTTCAATAAAGAGCGGCGCAACGCGCTGGTTCGGCGCTTTGCCGAAGCCGGGTGGTATACGCTGACGCCGGCCAAGTTCGTAATGCGGGTCATCGCCGGGGCCGGTTTGGGCATCGCCGTTGGGCTCCTTATCTGGAACCTTTCCGGAATTGGCGCCGGCTGGCTAGCCCCGCTTCTTGCCTTCATGGGCTTCATCGGCGGCTACGCTCCCATCTTTATGCTCAATCGCGCCAGCGAGGCTCGCAAGAGTTCGATCCAAAAAAGTCTCCCCGAGTTCCTCGACATGATTGCGTCGACCGTGCAAGCCGGTTTGGCGCTTAACGCTGCGCTCGGTTACGCCGCAGAAGCGGTTCCCGGGCCGGTTGGCGACGAGGTCAAAGAAGCGCTTTCGCAGATTCGAATGGGTCAGTCACGCGCCGACGCACTGCGCGCGGTCGGCGACCGCACCAATCAGCCGGCGTTGCGCAACGCGCTCCGCGTTATGACCCAGGCCGAACGCCTGGGCGCCAACATCACGAAAATGCTCACCAACCTGGCTGAAGACGCCCGCCACCAGCGCTTGATGCTGGTAGAAGAAGCGGCCGGCAAGCTCCCGGTAAAAATGGTCTTCCCCATGGTGTTCTTCTTGATCCCCGCCATCATCACGATGATCTTCGGAGCCGTCGCCGCCAACTACATCGCCACAACCCCACACTAACTCGCGTGTCATCCTGAGCGAAGGCGCGAAGCGCCGAAGTCGAAGGAAGCGGGTGTGTGGAACACTGAGCGAGCGCAGCGAGTCGAAGTGGAACACGAAGAAAACCCCAACAAGACATTATGACCATTGCAATAGCCGCGATTTTCTTTGCCTCCGTCGCACTTGTGGCGGTGCAGCTAAGTCGCACCGCCTGCGCCGGGGAGGCTCCCACCCCAGACGGACCGCCGGCGGGAACACCGCCGTACGTGGTGCTGGTGCTTTCCTGCGCGGCGATCGGAGGGCTGCTCGTTTACAGCGGTGGAACGCCGGTACAACTCGGGATTGCGGCGCTCGTGCTCTTCGCGCTCGTCGCTGCGTGGTGCAGCGATATGCTCTGCGGCCTCGTTCTCGATGTCTTTACGCTGCCGCCGCTCGCCGCACTACTTCTTTTTGCAATCTCGGAAAGACAGTGGATGATCCTCGTCGGCGCTGCGGTTGCCTTCGTGCCCTTCGCCGCAGCGGCAATATTCTCGCGCGGCATGGGGATGGGCTGGGGTGACGCAAAGCTGGTGGCGATCAGCGGCGCGGTACTCGGTTTACCGCTCGGCGTGCTCGCACTTGCCGCCGCATGCGCCGTTGCCGCAGTCCTGCACAGGCTGCTCCGCGGCAAAGGCTCGCCGATTGCTTTCGCCCCCTACATCGCCGCCGCCACAGCCCTGGCGTTACCGCTCCGCTAGGGAGACGCCGGCACGGCGAGCATGCCGTTGACGCGGCCTGAAGAGTCGACGTAATACCCAACGAGGTGTTGGTGAACGTTGATTCCATTCACGACCGAACTTCCAGCGGCTTCGGGGTCATCAATTGATGCCCACTGCGGATGGTCCAACAAATCTACAACCATAAAACCGTGCGTATCACCCATGGCGTCAACGTAGCTGCCCACGATGTCTTCTTGCCAGTTGATGCCCAAAGCTTCGGTCGCCACGGCATTTGGAAACGAGAACTCCTTGTATGTCCCAGCTTTCAGGAAGTAGCCCAGGGTGGCCCCGCTTTGGGTTGTGAGGAAGCCGACAATGTCTCCCTTGCCATTGATTCCCGCTGCAACGGAGCTCGCCGCGCCGGGCGGAGCAAGCTCTACAACGTTCCGCGTCTGTTCGTTCAATAGCAAACCGTGATTCCTGCCTAAATTGCCGGTATAAAATCCAACGGCGAACGAACCATTGAGGCCAAGCAACTCCGTTACCAGAGCCTGCCTGTGCGCGTAACTGCTAAATTGTCTACCGGCCCTCAGGTATCCACGAGTCAAGCCGCTTTTAGCGTCTACCCAAAACCCGGCTGAATACCGGCGGCCACCTCCAACCGGCACGGTACCTGAAGAACCGGGGTATTTTTCCCGGACGTAGCGCTTTTTTCGCAAGAGCACATATCCATGCGAGGGACTGGCGTCGTAGCCGGTACCATAAAAACCAGAAATTTGGCCAAGCCCATTGATTCCGAGCAGCTCGTTGAAGTTTGGATCCTTGGGGTTGTTGAGGGTTTTGAAGGAAAAGGATCTTGAGGAAGCGGGGACCGATGACGCTTTGAAATGGTCACCCGGCGAAGACGCCGGAGGAGCAACTCCGCCACACGCGACCAAGAAGCTCATTGCGGTTGTCGCAGCCGCGGAGCGCATCACTCCGCCACCACCGCGACGGCGGCTGTTGACGCTCTCGCTGCACCTCCTCGGATCAGGAAGATCAACGGCGCCGAAACCACGAAGACGATCGCCGTAACGCGGAAGAGATAGTCGTAGGCAATCATCGCGGACTGCTGTGCCACCATGCCGGTAAGCACCTGCACCGGATATCCGTGCGTGGCCGTCACGCCCGACGCGAGTTCGTTCCACGCGATGGCCGTCTGGTGGGTGAGCATGGTCGTGAGTATCGCGATGCCCAAACTTCCGCCCAGCTGACGCAATAACGTAAACACGCCCGTCGCATTCGCCAACTCCGGAACGGGAACGTCGCTGAGCGAGATCGTCGTCAGCGGCACGAAAAGAAAACCGAGGGCGAAGCCTTGTACCAGCCGCGGCCAAAAGACGTCCCAATATCCCGCCTGTGTCGTCAATCCGCCGAGCAGCCATGTCGACCACGCAAAGAGCAGCGTGCCGAAGACGATCGACCAGCGTCCGTCAATGCGGTTGAGCAACCTCCCGATGATAAGCATCGAGACCGCCGTCGAGATCGCGCCCGGCATCAGCGCCATACCGGTATCGAAGGCCGTAAAGCCGAGCATCGTTTGGAAGAAGAGCGGCAGAATTAACGCCGTCCCAAACAAGCCGAACCCCATGATGATCCCGAGAAACGACCCGACCGAGAACGAGCGAAACTTAAAGACCGACAAGTCGACGATCGGATGCCGGTCGTGGAGCGCCTTAAGGACAAAGGTAACGAGGGCGACCGCCGCCACTACGCTGAGCAGTACGATCGTCTTCGAATCAAACCAGTCGTCACGCTCGCCTTGTTCGAGCACGTACTGCAACGACGCCAGCCCGGCCGTCAGCAGCCCTAGCCCGATCCAGTCAATGCCGCCCTTCGGCTTGCTGATGTAGCGGGGATTCGGAATAAAGGCTAGCGTCATCAGGAAGGCCACGATGCCGATCGGCACGTTGATGTAGAAGATCAGCGGCCAGTTGGCGTTATCGATGATCCAGCCGCCCAACGTCGGCCCGATCGCCGGCCCGACCATCGCACCCATCCCAAAAATCGCCATCGCCGCACCGCGCCGCTGCGGCGGGAAGGTTTCGAAGAGAATCGCCTGCGCTGTCGGCTGCAGCGCGCCGCCGCCGATCCCTTGAACGATGCGATAAAAGACGAGCATCCAAATCGAGCGTGCCGTCCCGCAAAGCAGCGAAGCGACGGTGAAGAGCGCCAGCGAGATCGCGTAGAATCTCTTGCGCCCCAACAGCGCCGTCAGCCACCCGTTGAGCGGCATGATCACGACGCTGGCAAGAATATAGCCGGTTGCAACCCAGGCCACTTCGTCAACCGTCGCGCCGAGATTACCGCCGATGGTCTGAATCGCCACGTTGACGATGGTTGTGTCGATGATCGCCATGATCATCCCGAGCATCACCGTGATGGTGATGAGCGCCACCGGCGTTCCCATTCTAAAGGCCTCTAACCCCCTAAAGGCCTCTAACCCCTTTTCGCACAAGGGACGTTGCGGTGCAATCGCCAGCCGGATCGCCACGCAAGAAGACGGCCGCCTTTCTCGTTGCGGTCGCGTTCGCGCTCTTTGCACTGGTTGACGTAATCGCGTTCCGCACGCCGCTCTATCGCAGCGTGCTCGATCCCTCTTCCACCACCGGCAGCTTCGAGGCGGCCATCGCTCAGTTCCGTGCCTTTCCCGCGCAGCCGAGCCGCGACGTGCTGGTGCTGGGCGATTCGCGCACCTACTCCGGGCTCGATCCCGCCGCCGCAGAAGCCGGCGCCGGCGGCAAGCTGCGGTTTCTCAACGCCGGCGTGCCGGGAACGACGCCACGCTGCTGGCCGTTTTTCGTGCGCGCCATCGACCCTGAGGCGCATCGGTATCGCGCCATCGTCATTCCTGTCGACACGTTCTCCGACGACGACAGCGCCATCGGAAGCCTCGATGGTGACGACCGTCCGATGGATCTGCGCTATGTCGTCTTTCAAACGCGCCTGACCGACCTGCCCAAACTCGCGGGCTCGTTTTCCGATCCGCGCGAGCGTATCGAGTACGGCATCGACCTCTTCTGGCGCGGCGTCGAGTTGCGCGACGATTTTCAAAGCCTAGCCGCCGATCCGGTGGCCCGCGCCGCCGCCATCGCGCAAGCGCGCCGCGACCCCGCCTACGAACCGTTGGCGGCGCATCCGCGGGCCGAAACGCTCGCCGGCCTGCGCGCGAACTTCAACGCCAACACGCTCGATTATCCGTCGAACCTGACGCAAGATCAGCGCGACGCTATCGCCACGCAGGTCTTGCGCGTCGCCAAGCCCAGCCCGTCGTACGCAAAATACCGGCTGCAATGGCTAGCGCCGATCGCCGCGCGTTACGCAGCAACCGGAACGCCCGTCTTCTTTGTAAGAATCCCCACCCGGCCGGTTCATCGCTCGAATACGGAAGCGCCCGCCGGCTCGCTGGTCGAGATCGCACAGACCTATCACGCGCAATTTTTACCCGCCGAACCGTTCCTCGCACTCGAGCGCCCCGATCTTTTTGCCGACGAAGACCATCTCAATCGCGACGGCAGCCTGCAGTTCAGCCGCCTGCTGGGCGAGCGAATTGCACGCGCGCTATCGCCGCGCCCGATGAGCGCCGCGTCCGCAACGGTCGTCGCACCAACCGCCAGAGCCGCCACGCCCGTCGCGCCGCCATCCGCGCAGCCACCCCCGCCTTCGCCTCCGCCCGCGTCGCGCGAACGTCGCGACCTTTCGTGGTATGCCGCAGCCATCGGCATCGGCATCCCGCTGCGCTTTCAGTCTTACGAGTTCTGGCTCTTTTTTGCCATCGTTGCCGCGCTATTTTACGGCTTGCCGCGGCGTTACGGGCGGTACGTGCTGCTCGTAGCCAGCTACTATTTCTACACCCGCTGGAACGCGTGGTACGTGCTCTTCCTTTGGATCCTCACCGTCAGCGACTTTCTCATCGGCGTTGCGCTGGAGCGAATGCGCGATGAAGGAAGAGGGTCGCGGCTCGCGCTCGCCCTCGGCATCGCCGCCAACCTCGCCTTTCTAGGAACCTTCAAGTATTTAAACTTCGCGAGCAGCACGGTTGCCGCGCTGGTCGGAATGCACCAGAACCCGTGGCTGGTCAATCTCTTCGTGCCGATCGGGATCAGCTTTCATACCTTCCAGAGTATCTCGTACTTGGTGGACGTTTATCGCGGCAAGACCAAAGCCGTGCGCACGCCGCTCGACTACGCCTTATTCCTGGCCTTCTTTCCGCAGTTGCTGGCCGGCCCGATCGTGCGTGCCGGTCTCTTTTTCGGCGAACTCTTTGCGTGGCGCGCACCCGGCCCCGAAGACATAAGCTATGGGCTCGCGCGCGCCGGCTTCGGACTCTTTAAGAAAATGGTCATCGCCGATCAGTTCGCCGCCGTCTCGAACGCGTATTTCGATTCCGTCGCGGCGCATCCGGGTGCACCCGCCGCGTGGTGCGCGATGTTTGCCTTCGCGATGCAGATCTATTTCGATTTCTCCGGCTACAGCGACATTGCCATCGGCTGCGCGCGCATGCTCGGCTTCGTCTTTCCCGAGAACTTCAACTTGCCGTACTTGGCGACCAGCGTTACCGACTTCTGGCATCGTTGGCACATGACGCTCTCGACGTGGCTGCGCGACTATCTCTACATTCCTTTGGGCGGCAGCCGCCACGGCTCACTGGCAACGCTGCGCAACTTGATGTTGACGATGCTCTTAGGCGGTCTCTGGCACGGCGCGCAGTGGACCTTCGTGGCTTGGGGCGGCTTCCACGGCGTCGCACTCTGTATCGAGCGGCTCACCGGAATCGGTCACGAACGAGACGCGCCGCGCGGGGTGATCGCGGTCGTGCGCATTATCGTGACGTTCGCGATCGTGCTCCTCGCCTGGGTGCTCTTTCGCGCGCAGACCTTTGCGGTGGCGCTCAATGTCTATCGCGCGCTGTTCGCCGGCGGCAGCGGGGCCGCGCTGCTAGCCGGCTGGCAGGCGGTGCTCGCCGTGGCGATCGTGGCCTTCGGCGCTCTGCGCCTGCTTTTAAATCGCCGAGGCTTTGCCCCCAGTTGGATTCAGCTTCGACCGCTGGGGCAAGCCGGCGTCCTGGCCGGCGTGCTGCTGGCGCTTCAGTTGCTTTCTTGGACGGGCGTCTCTCCAACGTTTATCTACTTTAAATTTTAAGGCCGGAGGGCTAAAATGTCCAAAGTGCGTGGCAACGACGACCTGAGCATTGTTCTGGGCGAGTTTGAGAACGCTAGCGTGATTACGCTGCGCGGCGAGTGGGACGTTGCCAATCGCGAGCAGCTGCGCGAGACGCTTCATGCGCTGGGCGCCGAACGCGACGTGCTGGTCGACCTGCGCGAGGCTAGTTTCTTTGATTCGACCGCACTGGGCGAGCTAATCGCGCTCTACAAGCGCCTCAATGGCAACGGGCGTCGCCTCGAGGCGCTCGTCGGCGCCAGCAACATGCGCCGACTGCTCGAGCTCACCAACCTCGACGCCTTGATCGGCGTCGTGCCCGAGCGCGCGCAGTATCTCAACGATCGGCTCCCCCGGCCGGCGTGGCCCGTGCAGGATTAGCCCGCAGCGGTTCGATCGTCTCGAAGATCGTGAGCGCGAATTGACCGAGCGCCGGAATGACGCGCGGTCGAAGTAAACGCGGATCGAACGAGGCCATGTAGCGTTCGTTCTCCTCGACTCAGGCGCGAATAAAGCCTGCGGGCGTGAGCCCTTTCATCGCGTCGGCAAAAAGATCCGTCGCTCTCGGCTGGGGTTCGGTCGATCCGAAAGGAAGGCGACCATCCGCGCAGCGGTCGAAGGAGCGCGAGCGATGAACCGGCTCTCGCAACACCTCCCGCTCAGCGGGCATCGGGCTTCCCTTCAGCGATACCTCGCTGAAATCGTTTTTTCTTTCGACTCGGTTGCGGGCCGCATCATTGAAGAGCGTATGCCCGTTGAGTCGGCCCGCGACCCACTCCGGCCGTCGCTCGTGCTCTGGGCCTGCGACGCCAACGGCGGCGACCCCCGCGAGGCGCTCCCGGTAGCAGCCGCGTTTGCCCTCTTCGACCGCTTCATGCTGCTGCACGACGAACTGGCCGACGACTCCGCCGAGTCGATCGGGCGCTGGGGACTGGGCCAAACGCTCAACGCCGGCGATGCGTTCTACGCGCTGGCTTTTCGGGCGCTGGCTCGCGATGTCGGCGATCCCGCCCGGCGGCTCGAAGCAGCCCGCCTCGTCGGTCAGGCGGTGCTGGAAGCGATCGAGTCTCGACCCGGCGAGGCGGCGCGTGACGCGGCCATGACCGCAGCAGCGCTGCGTGCGGGCGCACTCGTAGCCGGCGCCTCACCACTGGTAGCAGCTGCCTATTCGCGAGCCGGAAACCTGCTCGGGCTTGCGTGTGCCGTGGACGATCCGCAAGAAGCGCGGCGCCTCACGCAAGAAGCGGTCGCAGCGCTGCGGCGCCACACGCCGTCGGGCGATCTGGCCATCTTTGAAGAAGTTGCCGAGTACGTCGCGCGACATGGCGCCTAACCCGCCGCTCATCTCTTCGCGCAAAGCCGATCACCTTCGTATCAATATCGAAGATGATGTAGCGGCAAAGGGCGTTGCGGCGGGCTTTGACGATTACGCGTTCGCGCACCGCGCCTTGCCCGAGATCGACCTCGCCGACGTAGACTTGTCGTGCGAGTTTCTCGGCCGGCGGCTCGCGGCGCCACTGCTTGTCTCGTGCATGACCGGCGGCACGCCGCAAGCCCGCGAGATCAACGCGCGCCTGGCGCGCGTCGCGCAGCGGTATGGCTTGGCCATGGGGCTGGGCTCGGGGCGCGCGCTTATCGAGTCGCCCGAGCAGCTGCCGACCTTCGAAGTGCGCTCGCAAGCCCCCGACATTCTACTCTTTGCCAATCTCGGTGCCGTTCAACTCAATAAGGGTTACGGCGCCGCCGAATGCCGCCGTCTCGTCAAGCTCCTTCACGCCGACGCGCTGGTGCTGCATTGCAATCCCTTGCAAGAAGCGCTGCAGCCTGAGGGCGATACCTGTTTCGCCGGACTCTTGCGTGCCATCGAAAACCTCTGCGCCGAAGTGGACTTCCCCATCATCGTCAAGGAGGTTGGTTGGGGCATCGCAGCCGATCAGGTCCGCGCGCTCTTCGACGCCGGCGTCGCTGCCGTGGATCTCGCGGGTGCGGGTGGCACGTCGTGGAGCGAGGTCGAGCGCTATCGCATCGCCGAGCCGTGGCGGGCGCGCGTCGCCGCCGAGTTCGCCGGTTGGGGAATTCCGACCGCGCGTTGTTTAGTCGAAGCGCGGGCCGTCGCACCCGCCGAACCGTTGATCGCCAGTGGCGGCATTCTCAGCGGTCTCGACGTCGCGAAGGCGCTGGCGCTCGGCGCCGACCTGACCGGCATCGCCGGCCCCTTTCTGCGCGCAGCGGATCGCAGTGAAGAGGCCGCGGCCGAACTGGCTTGCGAACTGATCGAAACGCTCCGCATTGCCATGTTTTGCGCCGGCGCGCGCCGAGTAGTAGACTTGCGAGGAACGTTGGCACCATAAAGAGGAGGCAAACATGAGCTTCGGAGCGCGCGTTCTTGTTGCGGGATTTGCCGCCGCGCTCGTCTCGTGCGGCCGCAACGCTCCCTCCAATTCGAACCTCGTCCCGGCCATGGAACGGACCGTGCCCCCGAGCGTGAACGCATTTCAAAACCCGGATTTCGAAACCGGTAAGCTGTCGCCATGGTTCGGTTGCCTCGACGTCCCCGGCAAGATCTCGACGTACCATCCATATCAGGGTACGTACGACGCGTTCTCGGGCAACGCCGGCGTCAAGAAGCCAGAGGTTCGCTATTCAGGCGCTGTTTGTCAAGAAATTATCGTCCCGAAGAATCCCTACCTTTCGGTTCACATCTGGCCGGTCTCGAACGACTTCACCAAGGGGTTCGGCCAAACCATTGCCGCCTATAACGCCACTACGGGAAAACTGATCGGAGTGCTATGGGGTGAGGACAAAGAGTCGACGAGCTGGCTGCTGCTGCATAAGAGTCTCAAAACCCAACTCGGGACGTATGTCGGCGACAAAATAATTGTTACGTTTGGCGTAAGTGCACCGGGAAACAAGAACAAGTTTATCGGCCTTTGGATCGACAACGTCAGCATGACCAGCCAGTGAGGCGGGATGGTTAGGGCTCGGAACCGCCGCTGTCCGTAGCGATGAGGTAGGTCACGACGTCCCACGAGTTGTGGATGCCGATGAAATTGAGCAGCAAAACGCCGCCGCCCACCGCGAAAAGCGCGTGATGGGCGTCGAGAGGCATCGCAATCGCTCCCGCGGCGATCGCGCCGTAGGCGAGGAACGGCAAGACGGTATACCACGTCCAGTCTTCGGCGTCGGGAATATACTTGCTCAGCCGTCTTGCGCGCAGCGTGACGCGGACTGCGTAAACAACTCCGACAATTCCGGTGATGGCCAGGGTAATCGCCGGAAGCATCAGCTCCTGCCACGGCGCGAGTAGAATCGCCGAAACCAGCAGCGCCGCGCAAAAATGCACGACGGTCGGCGTGCTGAAGGTTCCGGTGCCCTCGGACGAGCGCCTGACGCGTTCCATGCCCGCGACCAGCGAGATCACTACGAACATGAGCCCGGTGAGCGCGGCTGCCGCCGAGCCGCTGACCGTATAGAAGCTCGACCACTCGGCTAGCGAGGATGTCATCAGGCTCTATTCAATGCGTCCGGGTAGACTCTCCCCGACGGCAGCGCTCGGGCCTGGCGGGGGAGACGAGGCCCGCTGCGCTAATTATGAGTCCCGAAGATGGACCTCAACCTCGAGGCAGCGGACGCCTATTGCCGCACGCTCACAAGCCGCCACTACGAAAACTTCAGCGTCGCGTCGCGCTTCGTCGACGGCGAGCGGCGCCGCGACCTGAGCCGCATCTACGCTTTCTGCCGCACCACCGACGACCTCGGCGACGAGAGTCCGCCGGGGATGGCACTCCCGCGCTTGGAGCGCTGGCGCAATGAAACGGAGGCGCTCTTCAATGGCATGCAGCCCGTCCATCCGGTGCTTTTTGCGCTGGCGGCAACAATCGATCGGCGATCGATACCGGCACAACCTTTTCTCGATCTGATCGCCGCCAACGTGCAGGATCAGCACGTTAAGCGCTATGCGACGTGGCAAGAGCTGCACGATTACTGTCGCCTCTCGGCGGCGCCTGTCGGGCGGATGGTGCTGCGCGTCTTCGGCGTCGTCGATTCCACCGCAGAGTTGCTTTCCGACGACGTCTGCATCGGGTTGCAGCTGGCCAATCACGCGCAGGACGTCAGCCGCGACGCGCGTATCGGCCGGCGCTACCTTGTCGACAGCGACGTGTCCACAAGGGGAATCTCGGGTGCCGCGCAAGCCATGGTGGAACGAGCCCGCGCGCTGCTGGCCTCGGGCGAGGCGCTCGAAGCGTACGTCCCGCGTCCTCTGCGCCTGCAGCTCGCACTCTACCGTATGGGAGGCTTGGCAATCTGCGACGCAATAGCGGCTATCGGATACAACACCGAAAATAAGCGACCCAGCGTTTCGGTACCAACGAAGCTCTCGTTGGTCGTGCGAGCCGCAATAGGGAGCTTCGCCCCGGTTCGGCCGGCGTAAGAATGCTCAACATCCAGCGCGCCCTGCGCGGTATGACGCAGCCTCCGTCGGAGCACCAACGTGCCGAACGCTTTAATCGCGAAATGGCCAAGCGTGAGGCCGGCAACTTTTATTGGGGCTTCATCTCGCTCGGCTACCACGAGCGCATGGCCATCTACGCGCTTTACAACTTCGCGCGCCAGGTCGACGACGAAGCCGACAGCGGCGGGATCGAGAATCTGCCCGCCCGTCTGAAGGTGCACCGCAAACGCATTTCGCGCTGCGTGCGCGGCGACTACGGCAACGACCCGATCATGCGCGTTCTCTCTGAGGCGGTCCAGCGCTATTCGATTCCCGAACGCGAGCTGCTAATGCTCGTGGACGGCTGCGAGATGGACTTCAGCCGCTCGCGCTACCAGACGTTCGCCGAGCTAGCCGATTACTGCAACTTGGTCGCGTCGGTGGTCGGAAGGATGTGCGTGCGGATCTTTGGCTTTACCGATCCGATGGCGCTGCACCGCGCCGACGATCTCGGCATGGCGCTGCAGCTCACCAACATTCTGCGCGACGTGCGCGAGGACGCGGTGGACATGCAGCGCGTCTACCTGCCGCAGGACGAGCTGCGCGAGTATGGCATCCCCGAGCGCGCGCTCTTCAACGGGGAGATCTATCCCGGCTGGGAGGACTTCATCGCCCACAGCGTGGCGCGGGCCAGAGCCTATTTCGCGACCGGCTATGAGGTGCTGCGTTATATTCCGCGCCGCCCGGCAGCCTGCGTGCAGACGATGGCCGGTATTTACGAGGAGCTGCTGAAGAAGATCGAGCGCAACCCCGGCCTCCCGCTTCGCGAGCGCGCCGCGCTTTCGAAGACGGAAAAACTCTACGTCGTCGTGCGTTCGTGGCTATCGAGCGCGTAGCGGTCGTTGGCGGCGGCCTCGCCGGCCTCGCCGCGGCACTCGATCTCAAGCAAGCCGGTAAACACGTCGAGCTCTTCGAGCGCAGTCGCCTCCTCGGCGGCCGCGCCACGTCGTTCGAAATCGACGGCGTCGAGGTGGATAACGGACAGCATGTCTTTCTAGCCTGTTGCACGGAGTTCGTACGCTTCGCGCAACGCGTCGGCATGGAGGACAAGCTGCGCATCCAGGAACGCTTCGATGCGCGAATACTCGCTCGCGACGGCCGCGAAGGAAGACTCTGCGCCGGCGCCCTGCCGGCGCCGCTACATTTAACCGGCTCGTTCCTAACCTACCCCCACCTAAGCCCCCGCGGCAAACTCCGCATAGCAAAAGCACTAGCGAGTGTCAGCCTGAGCGCGAGCGAAGCGAGCAGGACGAACGAAACAAACCAAACAGAAACCTTCGAAGATTGGCTGGTCCGTAACGGCCAAGGACCCGAGGAACGCCGGGGCTTCTGGGATCCATTCTTCATCCCCGCACTCAACGCGCCGTACGATCGCGTCGAAGCCGCCGAAGCAACCTTTGTTTTACGCACCGCATTCCTCAACGACGCGAAGGCCGCGCGCTTCGGTTTCTCGCTCGTTCCGCTCGCGCATCTCGCCCAAGCCGCCGCCGCCCAACTCGACGCCGTCCACCTCTCCACTGCGGTCACCGCCCTCGAACTAAACGACCAGTTCGCCTCAAGCGCGCCTCGTGTCACCCTGAGCCTGTCGAAGGGGGAGGAAAAACCAACCTTTGACGCCGTCGTGCTCGCCGTTCCGCCGCGTCAAGTCGCCAAACTGCTCGGCGGCCCCGAGCGCTATAACGTGCACGGCCTCGGCGCGTACGAGCCCTACCCCATCGTGGACGTGCATCTTTGGCACGACGCCGGAAGCATCGGCCTCGACTTTGCCGCCGCACTCGACTCTCCGCTGCAGTGGATCTTCGAAAAAGGGCCCGGCTACTTGTGCTGCAGCTTCAGCGCGGCGCAAGAATACTTGATGCTCCCCACTGCCGAGCTCGAAGCCCTCGCCTGGCGCGAAGCGCAAGCCTTTCTTCCGACGCTGAAAAATGCAGACCTCATCCGCAGCGCCGTCACGCGCAATCCCGAAGCCACCTGGCTTCCGCGGGTCGGAACGAAGCGCACCGCGCAAGCCACCTCGAGTCCCGCGGTCGCGATTGCCGGCTCCTGGACCGACACCGGGTGGGCCGACACCATGGAGTCTGCCGTGCGCAGCGGTACCGCGGCCGCGCGGCACCTGCTCGACGCTCAACTCGCAACGACCGTGCCGGTCGAAATAAACGCCGTCGCGCCGCCACAACCCGACGCGCAGCGGCGTAAAGCCCAAGCTCTGCATCGCGCCACCGGGTGGCTGCTACAGAATCAATCTACCGAGGGCTGGTGGTCGGGCGAACTCGAGACCAACGTTACGATGACGGCCGAGCACGTGCTGCTCTTCCGCTTTCTCGGCCTACCGCTCGAAGAGTTCCGCACCGGCGCGATCGCTCATATGCTGCACCATCAGCGCAACGACGGATCGTGGGCGCTTTATTACGACGGCCCCGCCGACTTGAGCACGACGATCGAAGCGTACGTCGCGCTCAAGGTGCTCGGCGTCGACCCCGAGCGCGCCGAGATGCGCAAAGCGCTGCAAGCAATTTTGCGCGAAGGCGGGCTTTTGAACGCGCGCGTCTTCACTAAGATTTGGCTCGCGCTCTTCGGCATCTACCCATGGTCGGGCGTGCCGTCGCTTCCGCCGGAGCTGGTCTTCTTTCCGCTTTGGATGCCGTTCAATCTATACGACTTCGCCTGCTGGGCGCGCGGCACGGTCGCGCCTCTGACGATCGTCGTTTCGAAGAAGCCGATTCGATCGCTCGGCATCGACGTGCGCGAAATTATCCTGCCCGGCACTGAAGACGAGATGAAAAAAGTGCGCGGCAAACGCCACTGGCTGATGCTCGTCGAACGGCTGCAGAAACTCTACGAGCGTTTATCCAAACAGCCCAAGCGCGAAGAGGCGCAACGCCGGGTCGCCGAGTGGATCGTCGAACGGCAAGAGGCAGACGGCAGCTGGGGCGGGATTCAGCCGCCCTGGGTCTACTCGCTGATCGCGCTTGACCTCATGGGCTACGACCTCAATCATCCGGTGATGCGCAAAGGCCTCGCCGGCATGCGCCGCTTCTCGCTCGACGACCACGACGGCTGGCGTTTTCTCGCCTGCATGTCGCCCGTATGGGATACGGCCTGGGCGGTGCGCGCGCTCGCGATTGCCGGCTTCGATCATTCGCATCCGGCGATGCGCCGCGCGGTGGAGTGGATGCTGCGCGAGCAGATTCCCGACGATGCGCCCGGCGACTGGCGGATGAAGTGCAGCGAGAAGCACGGTAACGGCTGGGCGTTCGAGTTCGACAACGACGCCTATCCCGACATCGACGACACGACCATCGTCGTGCTCTCGCTGCTCGAAGGCGGCGAGCCCAACGCGATCGCCTCGGCGGTCGAACGCGGACGTCGCTGGACGCTGGCGATGGATTGCCGCAACGGCGCCTGGGCCGCATTCGATCGCGACAACACCCGCGAGCTGCTCTACGACATGCCGTTCTCCGACTTCGGGGCGATGATCGATCCGCCGACGGAAGACGTCACCGCGCACGTGCTCGAGATGCTCGCCGCGCTCGGCTACGACACGTCGAATCGCTACGTAGCGCGCGGCCTCGACTACTTGCGTAAGACGCAGCGGCCCTCGGGGGCGTGGTGGGGGCGCTGGGGCGTGAACTTCGTCTACGGAACGTGGTGCGTGATCTCGGCGCTCGCCGCGCTACGCACCGGTCGCGACATGATCGAGAAGGGGGCCGCCTGGCTTATCTCGGTGCAAAATCCCGATGGCGGTTGGGGCGAGACCTGCCACTCCTACGTCGATGAGTCGTTCGCCGGGATTGGTCACAGCACGGCCTCGCAAACGGCGTGGGCGGTCAATGCTCTTCAACTTGCCGGTCTCCCGCAACACTCTGCCACCCAACGCGGTCTAAGCTACCTGTGCGAGCGCCAGCGACCGGACGGTACGTGGGACGAACCTGAATGTACGGGTACGGGCTTCCCGAGAGACTTTTACATCAACTACCACCTTTATCGCCATCTCTTCCCAACGATGGCCCTCGGCATGGACGCCAGACTCTGTCATACTGGCGCTGAGCTTGGCGGGGCGGCCCCAGCAGACTCCTCAAACGAGGGACACTCCCAACCAGCCATGAAGGAACCAGCCACACAATTATGAGCATGCCCCTCAGGCAAAAGATCGCCGTTGCCAAGTACATTGCCGGCAAACGGTTCAAAGGTGTAGAGAAGTACCCACTCGTGCTGGAGCTCGAGCCGCTGTTGCAATGCAACCTGGCGTGCGCCGGGTGCGGTAAGATTCAGCATCCCGACGACATTCTGCGCCGGCGCTTGAGCGTCGAAGAGTGTCTTGCGGCGGTGGAAGAGTGCGGTGCGCCGATGGTTTCGATTGCCGGCGGCGAGCCGCTGGTGCACGACCAGATGCCGCAGATCGTCGAGGAACTGGTCAAGCGCAAGAAGTTCGTCTTCTTGTGCACCAACGCGCTGCTCCTCAAGAAGAAGATCCATCTCTTCAAGCCGTCGGTTTACTTCGTGTGGATGATCCACCTCGACGGCATGCGCGAGCGCCACGATCAATCCGTCTGCCGCGACGGTGTCTTCGAAAAGGCGATCGACGCCATCAAGGAAGCAAAGTCGCGCGGCTTCCGCGTCTTCACCAACACCACGTTCTTCGATCAGGACGGCCCAGAAGCGGTGCGCGAGGTCCTCGACTACCTCAACGACGACCTCAAAGTCGACATGATGCAGATCTCGCCGGCCTACGCGTACGAGAAGGCGCCCGATCAGGAGCACTTCCTCGGCGTCAAGCGTACCCGCGAAATCTTCAGCCAAGTCTTCTCCGGTGGCAAGCGCAAGAAGTGGCGGCTGAATCACAGCCCGCTCTATCTCGACTTCCTCGAAGGCAAGGTCGATTTCGAATGCACGCCGTGGGGCATTCCGTGTTACACGGTCTTCGGTTGGCAGCGTCCCTGCTACTTGATGAGCAAAGAGAGCTACGCGCGCACCTATAAAGAGCTGCTCGAGGAAACCGATTGGTCGAAGTACGGCCGCGGAAAGCACGAGTCGTGTGAAAACTGCATGGCCCACTGCGGCTACGAACCGACCGCGGTGATCAAAACGACCGCTTCGTTTAAGGAGTCGCTGCGCGCCGCATTCTAGGTTCGCCGCCTCATAAAAAGAGGTAGGGGACAGGCTAAAAGCTATCCCCTACACGGTGTCAGAGCGCCGGATCGACGCTCGCACCAACTTTTCCGGCGTCCCGGGGTGTTACACCCCGCAAGCCAGATTCCCTAGGCTGATGTCCCGCCTAGTGCGCCGCGCTGACCGCCGCGCTAAACGGATATTGAATCCCGTCGAGTCTTTTCGTTGGTGACCCGCCGGCCGGGTAGCGGTACAAACGAACGGCGTTATTGCAGATATCGGGCGCCACGACGCGCGTACCCTGAGGATTGCCCTTGCCGCTGCCGAGTTTGGGGATGGTAAAGCCGAGGAGATCGCAGCTGCCGCTGAGTTTGGTTGTGCCGACGACGGTTCCGTGCGTTTTGGAAACGGAAATCTGATAGATCGCGGGCGCGTGACCGCCGCGATACGACCGGTCGCCGAGCGCGAGGTACTTGCCGTCCCAGGCCACCGCGCCTGGGAAGCCGACGCTCTGGTCGAGCTTGATGGGGCGCAGCCGCTGTCCGCCGTGCGGCAACTCCATTAGACGAAAGGCGTATGTGCCGTCGAGGCCGTCGACGAAGAGATTCCCCTTATCATCGTACGCGCAAAAAAAGACGTCGCTGAGATCGGCGCTGCGGAATCGCTTCGGCGAGCCTTTGGCGCCGGCATAGATAACCACGTATCCCGCTAGACCGGGGCGTCCTGCATCGGTAACGGCGAGATTGCCGCTCGTCGGATCGATGGAGCAGGCCTGCAAGCGCACTGCGCGAGCGTCCTCTATCGTCGACTCCGGGCGCTGCGCTCCGTGGGCGTACTTCAACACGTGGTTGGGCGCGTTGACGACCCAAACATAGCCCGTCTTGTCCGAACAGATACCCACCGGATCGTGAAGCTGCTGCAGCACGCCGACGGGCGTACCAAACGGAAACGTAAATACGTCGACGACGTTGGTCGCCTCGTCGGAGACGTAGAGCAAGTTCCGTCCTCCCGTGGCGGTGCTCATCCACGAGCCGTCGCCGACGGCTCCCGGGTTGACGCTCTGCAACGGACTGGCCGCCCCGGCGCAGCCCGCCAGCGCCAGCGCGAGTGCGGCGATAATCCAGGGTTGCGGGCCCTTGGTAGTCAACTTCCGCCTCCGAGATGAGCGTTTTATTTGTCTTAGCCTGGATCGTTGCAATCGGTCTAGTTTGCCTCGGACTATATTCCCTGCTCGCACCGCGGTTGCTCGCCGGGCATTACGGCGTTGCGGTCGAGCATCACACCGGCGAAGGCTACGTTCGTGCAACTGGAGTACGCGATATCGCGCTCGGCGTTATCCTCGGTGCCATCGCTTACACGCACGCAACGACGCTGTTGATCATTTTTGCGATCGTCGCCATCCTCGTCTCGGTAGTCGATCTCGTCCTCGTGCGCCACCACGGCGGCCATCGCGGCATGCATTACTCGCACGCGATTCACGCGAGCGGTATCGTCGCGTTCATCCTCATATTGACGATGGCGCTCTTCGCCATCGGTCTCTGACGGCTTCCGCAGTTCGGCACGGCTAGAAGATCGGCACTGCGCTGGCCGCGTCGCGGCGAGTCAGTCCCAACGCGCGCGGGTCGTCGAAGATTTCTATCGCGCGTTTATACGACACGAACCCCGACCGCTCGTAGAACCCCATGGCCTTGGGATGATCGAGCGTGCACGTATGAAGCCAGAAACGTTCGATCGGATGCGACCACGCGGCCTCGATGCCGTGGTTCATTAGAACTCGCCCCGCGCCGCTGCCGACCAGCGACGGCGCCACGCCGAACAAGCTTACTTCGCACTCGCCGTCGACGCGAAAATCTAACTCCAACAGTCCTTGGTCGCCGTCGCTCGTTACCAGCGCATACGTTTCGTATTTTGGGTCGTTCAGAAGCTGCACGACCTCCTCCGGCGGCATCTGCAGCCGCAGCGTCCAGAGATGTTCGTCGCCCACGCGATGGAACAACGCGAAATAGCGCTCCAGATTGACCGGAACAAAGCGCTCCACGCGCCACGATGGTTCGTTAGGCGCCGCCCGAAGCGCCGGCCGTGCGCGCATCTCTAGGAACGTCTGCACGGCGGCGAGTTTGCCCGGTGGCACGTCATGATAGCCGTTCGAAAGCCCCATGAGCGTTCATTCGGCGAGCCGGCCGGGACCCCGGTGGCGGCGCCCGTCGCCCCGAGGAAACAGCCGGGAAACAACCGTATGTTAGGTCGTTTGATGGAGAACGTTCAGGCGATTCTCGAGGCGATCCTAACGCTGCGCGAAGCGACGGAGACGGGCTTCGCGCGCGTCGACGCTCGCTTTGAAGGCATTAATGCTCGCCTCGGGGCGCTCGAAACGCGCCTCGGCCATTTCGAGGCAAACGTTTACCAGCGCTTCCATACCGTGGAGACTCGGATCGACGGGTTCGAAAAGGCGGTCCTCCGACGATTCGATCGTTTGGAGTCCCGCCTCAGCTCCGTAGAGACGCGCTAGCTTCCTGGATATTTGTAGCGCAATACCTTTGTTAAGTCGATTCCGCGGATGATGCCGTTGGCGTGATACGCCAGGCCCCACGAGTCGATCGATGACATGTCGGGGAAGATGCACGCTTCGAGCACCTGATCGACCGATTTTTTCTTGTACCAGCCGCCGCCCGCGCCGGTCGTTCCGCCAAACTGATCGGATCCGCCCAGGTACGAGCAGTAGCACGACGCCGGATTACCTTGGCACGAACCAGTCGGTGGCTTCAAGATGTACGCCAGCGCCGCCAGCGTCGGTTTGGTCGTCCACAATGTGCTCAGCAGAATGTGAATCCGCGAGCCGTCTTTTTTGCTCGTGTACTGACAGAACGCTTTGACGCCGGCCAAAGGCAGCGGGCTGGAACCGTTCGTTCCGTAGAGCGCATGGCGAATCTCGACCTCGCCCTTAGTTTGCCGGCAATAGGCCGCGGCACCTGAGTCCGCCGCGTTGGCCGTGTCGGCCAGTTCCGGAAGGTTCGCGTGAACGGATTGTGCTGCGGGGGCGCTGCCGCTGGGAGCGGAAAAGCCCGTCGCGCCGCCGTTGCATCCAGCAACGATCACCGAGAAGATAGCCGCAATGGCGGCGAATGATAATTTCATATACGTCACCTCTTACTAGTAAGTACCCGTCGCGCGACGAGGAGCCCTTCGCAAGTCGGCAGTAACACGCGAAAATGGCGCAGCGCGATCTCGTCTTCCTAACAGGAGCAACCGGCTTCGTCGGCTCGCACATACTGCGCGAACTCTTATCGCGAGGCTATTCCGTCCGCGCCCTACGCCGCAATGGTCATCCTGAGCGGAGCCGCCAAGCGGCGGAGTCGAAGGACGGACCGGGGTTAAGCACCCTGAGCGAGCTCAGCGAGACGAAGGGCGCGAGCGAACCAGCGAACGTCGAATGGATTCAGGGCGATCTCCGCGACGTCGGTGCTTTCGCAACCGCACTGCGGGGCTGTCGTTACCTCATTCATTGTGCCGCACTCTATTCGTTCGCCCCACGCGATCGTTCGGCGATGCGCGCCGTTAACGTCGACGCGACGGCAAGCCTGATGATGGCGGCTTATTTTGCCGGCGTCGAACGCGGCGTGCTGACGTCGAGCTCGGCAACGCTCGGACACGCGCACAGCGGCTACCATCGTTCGAAGTTTGAACAAGAGCACGCTGCCTTTTCCTCGCGCCTGCCAATCATCGCACTGCTTCCGACGGCGCCGATAGGCCCGGGCGATGCCAAACCCACTCCTACCGGCCGTCTCATCCTCGACTTTCTCCGCGGCAAAATCGTCGCCAAAGCGCCGGGCCACGGCGGTATGAACCTCGTCGCCGTTGAGGACGTTGCGCGCGTTCATGTCTCAGCGCTCGACCTGGGCAACATCGGCGAGCGTTACGTAATCGGCGGTGAAAACCTAAGCATGGACGAGATTTGGAATTTGCTCGCGGAGATTACGGGGAAACGGATGCCGTCTTGGCGCGCACCCTACGCGCTGGCATTTACTGCGGCGGCCTTAGACGAACTCCGCTGTCGCATCACCGGCGGCGTGCCGAACGTTCCGCTCGAAGGCGTGCAACTCTCACGCGAGCGAATGTACGCGGACTCGGCCCCGGCGCGGCTCGATCTCGCTTACGAACCGTCGCCGGTACGCGAAGCGCTCCAACGCGCGGTCGCATGGTACCGCGACGCTTTCCGCCATACCGACGGGAGAGAAAAAAAACAATGAGAGGCCGAGCAGTAAACAGTTGTTTTGTTGCTCTTTGCGTGGCTCTGACGATAGCCGGCTGTAGCGGATCGCAGTTGCCTATGGGTGCACGGTCAATATCGCAAGCCGCGACTGTGAAAGCATCTGTCCGGCCCGGATCTTGGATGCTGCCGGAGGCGAGGGGCCGAGACCTCCTATATGTCGCCTCAAATGACGACGCGGTCAATGTCTATACCTACCCGAGCGGCAAGCTAGTGGGCTCCCTTGGAACGTTTAACGGTGCGGGCGGCTTATGCGTCGACAAAACCGGCGACATATTTATCAGCAGTTTTTACGATCACGCCGTGTACGAGTACGCGCATGGCGGCACTAAACAGCTCGCGGTACTAGGCAGTCCGTATTCCGTCAATGCGTGTTCTGTCGACCCGAATACCCAAAATGTCGCGGCGGCGTCGTATTTTGGAGCGATTATCTTTCCTTCTCATCGAAAGCACGGCTACGGTTTTGGAAAATACTATAAGGACTCGGCGGTAAAATATGGGGCCTATTGCAGCTACGATGACCGCGGCGACCTTTTTATGGACGGGACAGGTCAGAGCAGCGGCTTTGCGATGAGCGAGCTGCCGAAAGACAGTAAATCATTCGAAAGCATAACGCTCGACGCGAGCATCAATGGACCCGGCGCGATGCAGTGGAAAGGCAAAACTCTTACCGTTGCCGATCGTGGCTACGGGCCGGGAGAGTCCGCAATCATCTACCGATTCACCATTGAGGACGGCGCGGGCAGGGAAGTCAGTCAGAGCGTTTTGCAGGGTTCCAGCGCTTACGCGCAGTTTTGGGTCCAAGGCGATAGCGTCATCGGCCCGGAGTCCGGTTCGGAAGCCGGGATCGGCGTATGGAATCTTGCTATGGGTGGTCCTCCCAACAGAACTATAGCCGGAGCGCCGCCGTACGGCGTAGTCGTGAGCTTGAAGTGAGGATGACGCAGCGAACCGTCCAGCTCCGCTGCCGTTAAAGCCGCTTTTCGACGGACTCCACGCCGGACTCGACGGCCTGTTCGCCGCGCCGCAGCATGTTGACGATCCAATGAATAGTCGCATAGACGCCGATGACCGCGAAAACAAAGACGATAACGAGAAACCACGCGGCGGTCTCCGCAATGCGCACGAAGATGTGCTCCACGCTAACCCTCCCTACGAAACGTTTTTGTCACGCCTCTGCCCGGCGTGCCGCGGCTGCTAGCCTTTAAGGAACGGCGTGCCCTCGTGCGCGACCAGCAAGTCGTGCATGTCGTTGGCGTGGTCTTCCTCTTGCGCGAGGATGCCCTCAAGCATCACGCGCGTCGTCGGATCATTGTCGCCGAAGTAGCGAATGAGGTCGCGATAATGTTCGACGGCGATTCGCTCGGCGATGAGGTTCTCTTTGATCATGTCGACTAAGTTATCGGCATGGCCGTACTCCGTTGCGGAGCGTGTGGCCAGGCCCTCGGGATCGAGGTTGGGCGTTCCGCCGAGCTGATTGATGCGCTCGGCGATCTGCTGCATGTGCTGGTACTCGTCGGCGGCGTGCTCCTCGAACTCGCCCTTCACGCTCTCGCTGTCGATGCCGACCGCCGCGATGAAGTGCATCTTATAACGCAGCACGCAGACGATCTCGGTCGCCAGCGCCGTCTGAAGCAGGTCGATGGCCTGTTGCACGTCGCCCCCGTAGTTTTGGGTGAGCGCACCTTTGCCCATATGTTCGCTCGCCCGGCGGCGCAGCTCGGTAACGTCCGTCAAAAATGGTTTGCTCGTCGCGGCCATTAGCATGACTCCTTTCAAAGAGTGTCTTTACGATTTTCCCGACCTTTAAACGCGTTAAGAGGCGGGTTGGCTGCACGGGCGGGGAATCCATCGCCCGGTGGTCATCGTTGCCGCAACTTCGGTGGAGCGTAAGCCGCTTCGCCGCGCGCTGCCCCAGGCGCGCATCGTCCTGGCTGGGGTCGCCCTGGCGAACCTGCACGAAGACCTCGGCGACACGGTACTGAGCTGCGGTTTGGCCGGCGGGTTACGGCCTGGGCTTCCCACCGGCACGCTCTTGCTGCCTCGCGAAGTGCGCCGCCCCGGCGGCGCCATGCTGCGCTGCGACGAGGCGCTGGTTGAAGCCTTGGCGCAAGGCGCGCGCGCGCTCGGCGTGGAGCCCGTCTTTGATCCGCTGCTGACCGCTGAGTCGATCGTCAACGGCGATAGGCGTGCGTATTGGGCGAAACAAGGCTACGCCGGCGTGGATATGGAGACCGGACGTTTGACTGCATCGCGCGTAGCGGCGGTGCGCGTGATCCTCGATACGCCGGAGCACGAGATTTCGGCCGATTGGGCGGTCCCGTGGCGCGCGCTGCTCAAGCCTTCGAACTGGCCGCAGGCACGCTGGCTTGCGCGCGAAGCACCCCGCGCCGCGGCATTGGCCGCCGCCGTCGTCGCGGCCTCACATCTTCCTGCGCAGGTTGCGTAGTGGGCTCCGCAGGGTAACGATTAGCAAACAGGATATAACGTCGTACATGGTCATCGAGCGCATCGACTCTCCGGCTGACGTTAAGAAGCTGCGACGCGAACAGATAGATGTCTTAGCCAGCGAGATTCGAGACCTGCTCGTCCGAACGTGCGCCGTCAACGGCGGCCACCTCGCGCCGAATCTCGGCGTCGTCGAGTTGACGCTCGCGCTGCACAAAGTGCTCGACCTCCCCACCGACAAGCTCGTCTGGGACGTCAGCCATCAAACGTACGTGCACAAGATTCTCACCGGCCGGCGCGACCGCTTCGGCACGATTCGCAAGGGCGGCGGGATCTCCGGATTCGCCATGCGCAGCGAATCGCCGTACGATCCGTTCGGCGCCGGCCACGCCAGTACGTCGGTCTCGTCGGCACTGGGAATGGCGCTGGCGCGCGACCTGATGGGTGGTAAGGAGAACGTCGTCGCCATCATCGGCGACGGCGCGCTGACCGGCGGCCTCGCCTACGAGGCGCTCAACAATGCGGGCGCGCTGCGGTCGCCCTTCGTGGTGATTCTCAACGACAACGAGATGTCGATCGCCCCCAACGTCGGCTCGATCGCCTCGTACCTGTCGGTGTTGCGCACCAAGCCGTTCGCCAACTTCGTCCGGCGCACCGGAAAGATGGTGCTCAAACGCATACCGCTGGGCCAGGCCGCCAAAAAGGCCATCGAGGGCGCCGAGATCGGCGCGATGCATTTCATCGGGCCCTCCGAGAAGACCGCAGTGATCTTCGAGGAGCTGGGCTTCCGCTACATCGGTCCGGTCGACGGCCATAACTACGACGTGCTGGTGGATGCGCTGCAAACGGCCAAGGATTTCGAACGCCCGGTGCTGCTGCACGTGCGCACCATTAAGGGAAAGGGCTACGAGCCGGCCGAGCGCGACTCGCGCACTTTCCACGGCATTGGCGCCAATGCGTTCGAGCCGTCCAACGGCAGCAAGAAGAGTAGCCCCGGCGGACGTCCCAAGTTCCAAGACGCCTTCGGCGACGCGATGATCGCCGTTGCCGAGAAAGACCCGCGCATCGTCGGCATAACCGCCGCGATGCCCGACGGCACCGGGCTTGCCAAGTTCGGCAAGCGTTTCCCCGACCGGTACTTCGATGTCGGCATCGCCGAAGCGCACGCGGTCTGTTTCGCGGCCGGCCTCGCGTCGAGCGGCTACCGGCCGATCTGCGCGATCTACTCGACGTTTTTGCAGCGCGCGTACGACCAAATCGTGCACGACGTCGTCGTGCAGGGACTGCCCGTACTCTTTTGCATGGACCGTGCCGGCTTCGTCGGCGACGACGGCCCGACGCACATGGGGCTCTACGACATCGCCTACTTGCGTACGCTTCCGGGAATGACGCTGATGGCGCCGCGCTGCGAAGCCGAGCTGCTGCCGATGATGGAGCACGCACTCTCGCTTAACGCTCCAGCGGCCATTCGCTACCCGCGCGGATCGACCAGCGGCAAGCACGAGATTCCGCTCGCACCAATCACCCACGGTAAAGCCGAAGTCTTACACTGGGGCAGTGGCGTCGCCTTAATCGCCTATGGCACCGCGACCGACATCGCATTAGACGCCCGTGTCATCCTGAGCCAGTCGAAGGATGACAAAGGCACCCTCCCGACCGTCATCAACGCCCGGTTCGCTAAACCGCTGGATGAGGCGCTCTTGATCGAGCTGGAGCGCGACCACACCCACGTCATCACCCTCGAGGAACACTCGCTGGCCGGTGGTTTTGGGACGGCGGTGGCCGAGTTCGTCTCCGACCGCGGGTTGAAGCTGCGCGTCGAACGCATCGGCGTGGCCAACGTGTTGGTACAGCACGACTCGCAGGATAAGCAGCGCGGTCTCTTCGGTTTGACCGGCGAGGCCATTGCGGCGCGCGTCAAGGCCATTCTGGCCGCCGAGCCCAGCTCAGTTCCGGTTCGCTAGCCGCGCCGGCGACCGCCGCCCGGGCGCCGTACGTTTTCGTAACGGCGGATTCGTATGATGGGTTCATGACACGAGATCTCTGGCTGCTTGCCGCCACGGCGGTATTCGCCCTCAGCGTAACCTTCTTCGCCGGCACCTACCATCCCGAGTCGTACACCGTTGCCCAGCCGCAAATAACCGTTGTGGGCGGCCCGGTCCGCTAGTAGGGCGCGCCCTGCGGGGCGGCCGGACTGACCGCCACGCCCGCATATCCCCCGTCCGGAACGGTTATCGACTGCTGCGGATGGGCGTCCGGGCCCGGATACTTATAGCGCTGCAGCAACCCGTAACCCGCGTTCTCGACCCAGGCGTGCTTCTCGCGCTTGTCGAGAGCGACGCCGAACGACCCCGGAGTGCCGGTCGCAAAAAGATTCGTCATCGTCGTCGAACCGGGTGCGAACTCGCCGCATGCCGCGGACTGATCGCAGACCAGCAGCGCGCCGCTCTTGGTCGTTTGAATCCCGCCCGGCGCCTGTAGCGTGATGCCGAGATCCACGGCCGAGCCGCTGCCGCCCATCCACTCGTTGATCCGTCCGCTTCCGGTCGGGCCGTTGAGCTTGAGGAACGTGACGTAAAGGTTCCCGTGATTATCGATCGCATCGTCAAAGGCGTAGTTCATGTTCGGGTCGCTCAACGTCGCGGTTGGAGTCGTGCTGTCGCCGGCGTAAACCTCGACCACGCCGTTGTCGCCGCTGCCGCAGCCTTGGGCGTACCCAAAGAAGTCGGTCACGTAGACCGTGCCGCTCTTATTGTCGACGGCGACGTCGGTGGCCGGACCAGCCGGATCTTGCAGTGTCTTGATCGGCGTCGTGCCGCCCGGCGCGAACTCCAGCACGCTGGAGAACGTGCTGCGGCAATCTCCGGCGACCGCGACCCATAAGTTGCCGCGCTTATCTACAAAAAGACCCTGAGGATTGGTCAGCCCGGTAATCTGACCGCAGGGCGCCCCTCCGTTGTGCTTCTGGTTATAGATGTAGACCGAGTTGTCGTAGGAGGTTACGTAGACGACGGACTTGCCGCAGCCCGACGCGTCTATCCGCGCCGGGCCGGCCGCCACGGCCGCCTGCCTCTGACCCATCGCCGGACCGCCGGCGGGCAGCGGGGAGGCCCCGCCGCACCCAGCTAACGTGGGTAGAAGTAAAAAGCCCGCGGCCAAAAGCGGGGGCAGAAAACTGAGCGAGCGGCTCGGCGACATGCGACACCTCCGCAGCTTGGCTGCGACGGGCGGCCCCTAGGCACCTACGGCGACTTAAGTCGGGTTAGTTACCGCAGGCAAGCAGGGTTCCTTGACGCTCCTGGCGACGGGTGCTAAACTGCAAGCCTATGCCCCGGGGCGCATGATAGCCGCCAAAAAAGAAGGGCGAGACACCTCCGGCTAACGGAGCCCGTGTTTCGTCTTTTTGGTGTGCCCGCAAGTCTATCGCACCCGCCGCAATCATTAATTGTAGATTATCCGCACAGAGAAAGAGAGTAATGGCGAAGACGACAGCTCCGAAGTCCGCGTCCAAAAGTCCCGCGGAGTCTGTCCCCAGCCCGACTCGAGTCAGTAAAGCAAGGTCCAAGCGTTCGGCATCCAAGGGTGTCGACGGCAACGGCGCGTCGACGGTCATGCCGGCGACTTTTCCGATGCCGACGGGCGCTTTCACCATCGAGCAGCGGCCCGAGCCGGGTCCCAAGCGCGAGCGATACACGTTCGCGAAGATCCCGCACGTCCTCGAGATTCCCAATCTCATCGAACTTCAGAAGGCTAGCTTCGACTGGTTCAAGACCGAGGGGCTGGCCGAGGCCTTCGCCTCGATCTCGCCCATTAAAGATTTCACCGGCAACCTAATCCTGGAGTTCGGCGAGCACTCGCTGGGCGAACCCAAGTATTCCATCGAGGAATGCCGCGAGCGCGACATGACCTATAGCGCCCCGCTGCGCGTTCGCGTTCGTTTGATTACCGCCGAGTCCGGCGAAATCAAAGGCATCCCCGACCAAGAGATCTTCATGGGCGACTTCCCGCTGATGACCGACAAGGGAACGTTCATGATCAACGGCGCCGAGCGGGTGATCGTCAGTCAGCTCGTGCGCTCGCCGGGCGTTTACTATAGTCAAGACGTCGACACCAATTCGCGCCCGACGTACAACGCGACGATTATTCCCAACCGCGGCGCGTGGATCGAGTTCGAGACCGATAACGGCACCAAGAACGACGAAACCGAAGGCACCATCGGCGTTCGCATTGACAAGAACCGCAAGATTTACGTCTCGACCTTCGTGCGCGCGCTCTCGCGTCCCGACCTCGGCCTCAACTGGGAGACCGACGAGGCGATCCTGAGCCTCTTTAACGACAGTCCGTTGGTCCGCAACTCGATCGAGAAGGACAAGGACATCAAGACGCGCGAGGACGCGCTCAAGGAAATCTACAAGAAGCTGCGTCCCGGCGAGCCCGAAAACGCGGAGAATGCCGAGAAGCTGCTCGAGTCGCTCTTCTTTGACGAGAAGCGCTACGATCTCGCCGGCGTCGGCCGCTACAAGCTCAACGGCAAGTTCCACTACCGCATCGAGAACCGGGATCCCGACGATCGCGTCGAGCGTCCGTATATCGTGATCGACGAATATGCCGATGCCGGCCTCGAGATGCCGCCGATGAACTCGAAGTGTCTGACGCGTGCCGACATGATCGCGGTGATTCGCCGTCTGATCAAGGTCGCGACGGGCATCGTTCCCAAAGACGACATCGACCATCTCGGCAATCGCCGCGTGCGTTCGGTCGGCGAACTGCTGCAGAACCAGTTCCGCGTCGGTCTGCTTCGTCTCGAGCGCGTCGTGCGCGAGCGTATGACGGTGCAAGACATCGAAACGGTCACGCCGCAAGCGCTGATCAACATCCGTCCGGTCGTCGCCGCAATCAAAGAGTTCTTCGGCTCGTCCCAGCTCTCGCAGTTCATGGACCAGACCAACTCGCTGGCCGAGCTGACGCATAAACGGCGCCTCTCCGCGTTGGGCCCGGGCGGCCTCTCGCGCGAGCGCGCCGGCTTCGAAGTGCGCGACGTCCACCACTCGCACTACGGCCGCATTTGTCCGATCGAGACGCCGGAAGGCCCGAACATCGGTCTGATCGGTTCGCTGGCGACCTACGCGCGCGTCAACAAGTTCGGCTTCCTCGAAACGCCGTACCGCGTCGTACGCGAAGGCATCGTTACGGACGAGATCGTCTATCTCACCGCCGACCGCGAAGACGAGTACATCGTCGCACAGGCCAACACGCCGGTCGATCCCGAGTCGGGCAAGATCATGTCGGAGTCGGTTATCTGCCGCTACGCAGAGGAGTACATCGAGGAGCCGGCGGCCCGCGTTCAGCTGATGGACGTGTCGCCCAAGCAAATCGTCTCGGTCGCGACGGCGCTCATTCCGTTCCTCGAGCACGACGACGCCAATCGCGCGCTCATGGGCGCCAACATGCAGCGCCAAGCCGTTCCGCTGCTGCGCCCCGATGCGCCGATCGTCGGCACGGGCATGGAGTATCGTGCCGCCAAGGACTCGGGCAGTCTCATCGTTGCCGAACAGGCCGGCACGGTGACCGCCGTCGACGCGCAGAGCGTCACGCTCCAGAACGACGAGGGCGTCGATCATACCTACGACCTGCTCAAGTTCGTTCGCAGTAACGCCGGCACGTGCATCAATCAGCGGCCGATCGTCGCAGTGGGCGATCGTGTCAGCGCCGGTCAAATCATCGTAGACGGACCGTCGTCGGATCAGGGCGAGCTGGCCCTAGGGCAGAACGTGCTGGTCGCGTTCATGCCGTGGGAAGGCTACAATTACGAAGACGCCATCCTCATCAGCGAGCGCATGGTCAAGGAAGACCGCTTCACCTCGATTCACATCGAGGAGTACGAGTGCGAAGCGCGCGATACTAAGCTGGGCCCCGAAGAGATCACGCGCGACATTCCCAACGTTGGTGAAGATGCGCTCAAGGATCTCGACGAGCGCGGCATCATTCGCATCGGCGCCGAGGTTCGTCCCGAGGACATCCTCGTCGGCAAGGTCACGCCCAAGGGCGAAACCGAGCTGACCGCCGAGGAGCGGTTGCTGCGCGCCATCTTCGGCGAGAAATCGCGCGAAGTTCGCGACACCAGCCTCAAAGTACCCCACGGCGAGAAGGGCAAGATCATCGACGTCAAGGTCTTCTCGCGCGAAAACGGCGACGAACTCTCGCCCGGCGTCAACCATCTGGTCCGCGTCTACGTCGCGCAGAAGCGTAAGATTCTGCAAGGCGACAAGATGGCCGGACGCCACGGCAACAAGGGCGTCATCGCTAAAGTGCTGCCCGAAGAGGACATGCCGTACATGGAAGATGGCTCGCCCGTCGACATCGTGCTCAACCCGCTCGGCGTACCGTCGCGCATGAATCTGGGACAGATCATGGAGACGCACCTGGGCTGGGCGGCGCGCATGCTCGGCATGAGCGTGGCGACGCCGGTCTTCGACGGCGCGCACGCCGAGGACATCGCCGAGTGGCTGCAAGACGCCGGTCTGCCGGCCGACGGCAAGACCTGGCTTCGCGACGGTCGCAGCGGCGAGCGTTTCTCGCGTCCGATCACCGTCGGGTTGATCTACATGCTCAAGCTCGCGCATCTTGTCGACGATAAGATCCATGCGCGTTCAACGGGCCCATACTCGATGATCACGCAACAGCCGCTGGGCGGCAAGGCTCAGTTCGGCGGACAGCGCTTCGGCGAAATGGAGGTCTGGGCGCTTGAAGCGTACGGCGCCGCCTACACGCTGCAAGAGCTGCTCACCGTCAAGTCCGACGACGTCGTCGGACGCGTAAAGACCTACGAAGCGATCGTCAAGGGCGAGAACGTAATGGAACCGGGCGTTCCGGAATCGTTCAAGGTGCTTATCAAAGAGCTCCAGTCGCTCGCGCTCGACGTCAAGGTGCTCACCGAGAATCGCGAAGAGGTCGAGATTCGGACGCCCGAAGACGAGATGGCCGAATCCGAGCGTCGCGAGTACGGATTGCTCATGGGCGACGAACAGGCAGCAGTTTCGCAGACCGTCGTAGCGACGCGCGAAGCAACGGCTGAAGCGGTGCCCGAGGCCGAGCAAGAAGTCGAGGAAGAGGAAGAAGAGGAGATCGACGACAGCAAGCCGCTCGATGCGACTGCTCCGATTCCAGTGCCTCCGCCGCCGGTACGCGGTGCCGAAATCGAACCCGAAGAAATCTTCGCGGAAGAGGAAGAAACTCCGGAAGAAGAGGTCGAGGGTCCGCAAGGCTACGAGCTGGAGGAAGAAGACGAAGAGCCGACTTACGAGGACGAGAAGCCTTCGTACGAAGGCGACGAAGAAGAGGCGCCCTACACAGAACCCAACACCGAAGAAGAGTTCTAACCAGGCCGCGCTTCACGAACCTCACGCTAATGTGAAAAGGAGAGGCCCCGCCAACCGCGGGGCCTCTTTCTATCCTTGCGGTTAGAAACGAGAGGTCAGAACGAAGCTCGACCGGAAGGCGCTCTCTTGCTAACGCGCTTTTTCTGAAAGGAGATGCTTGCAATGTTACGTTGCATCGCACTCATAACAACCCTTGCGTTAGGGCTTAGTGCTGCAGCCTCTGCCTGCACCGGTATCCGGCTGATTGCCAAAGACGGAACCGTAGTAGTTTCTCGCACCCTCGAGTTTGGACTCGACCTGCAGTCGAAGATCGTCGTGATTCCGCCTGGGACCAAACTCACTGGGTCGCTGCCGAATAACGCGAGCGGCATCTCATACGTGGCCAAGCACGGGTTTCTCGGCGCCAACGCGTTTGGATTGCCCATAATCATTGATGGCCTCAACGACCGGGGCCTATACGTCGGTGAGTTCTTTTTTCCCGGCTATGCCGGCTATACCGACGTGACGCCCGAGAATGCGTCGCGAGCGATGGGCGGCTACGAATATAGCGATTGGATTCTCGCGAACTTCTCGACGGTCGCCGAGCTAAAAGCGGCTTACGACCGGGTAGCGCTAGTCTCGACGGTGGTTCCGCAAATGGGTATCGCGCCGCCGGTGCATTTTCGCGTCGTTGACGCGACGGGCGCCTCGGTAGTCATCGAGCCGATCGACGGCAAGCTACGTTTATACGACGATCCCCTCGGCGTCATTACCAACTCGCCGACGTTCGATTGGCATCTTACCAATCTCAGTAACTACGTCGGCTTGCGCCCGATGATGGAGCATCCGGTAACGCTGGGTAATGGCTACACGGTGCAAAGCTTCGGCCAAGGCTCGGGTTTCTACGGACTTCCGGGCGACTTTACGCCTCCATCCCGCTTCGTGCGAGCCGTCGCCTATCAGCAGACCGCCGTACAGCCGGCCACGGGCGCCGATGCGGTGCAGCAGTCCTTTCACATCCTCAACAACTTCGACATCCCCGTCGGCGCGGTGCGCGACGTCGTGCAAGGCAAGTCGATCGACGAATACACCCTCTGGACGAGCGCCGCAGATCTGAAGAACCTGCAGTTTTACTTCCGCACTTTCAGCGATCAGTCGCTGCGTAGCGTTGACGTGGCGAAGACGCTGGCGGCCGGCGCCCAGGTTCGCGAACTTCCGATGGAATCTGGAGCGACCACGCCAATAACCCCCGCTTCGGGGCAGTAGGTCAAAAAAAGGGGGGCCCCGCGCCGCGGAGCCCCCTTTCTCGCTAGTGCTTCGTGCAGGTCGTCGTCACGCTGACGACTCGGCCGGTTTTCGTTTCGGTGAACGAAGACGAACCGGTGGTTTTGGTGTTGCTGACTTTGGTTACGACATTGTCGGTCTGGCTCTTGATGTCGGGACCGCTTTCAAAGCCGGTGTCGTGCCACGACATCTGATCGCCGGTCCAGCCTTTGGAGAACGAGAGACCGTAGGCACCTCCGTCACCGTAGGTGACGTCAACCCAACGCTTCGAATCGGGATCGTACGTAATCTTATCCCAGGTCGAGAGTTTGCGCGTGATCCACGAGTTCGTTGCGACCGTGGAGACTTCGTCGAGCCAATAGCCGCTCGGATCCATGGTGTAGGTCGACGTCGTCACGTACGCTGCCGGACGGCGCGCGCTCTTAGTGTGACACGTCCACGTGCCGACCATGAACTCCATGGACGAGAAGTTCGGCTTGTTCGGCGCGGGGATCGGGGTGCTCTCGACTTGCGCCGGAGCATACGCGGGAAAGGCGGCCGCAAATAAAATTGCAAGTGCGGCAACAAAGCCGGGTAAACGCATGAAAAAACCTCCTGATGTGAACAGCAGCACGGCCGTAAAGCCGTTGGAATGGAAGTTTTTGTCAGCATCCTCACGCACGCCTGCCTTCTGGCCCGGCGAACGAGGAGGGGTGCAGGTGCGGCAGGTGCAGGTGCGGCATCGGAGCGCGCCGCATTCATGCGCGTTCCGGCCCCTTGCATTAGGGTCCGGTATTAGCTGCTGTTGTGAAGGTTTTAATCATGGTCAAGAAATGCGCAGGACTGATCCTGATCCTCGCGGCGTTTGTCGCGTGCGCCGGAGGAAGCGGATCGGTAACCCCTGTTTCGGCTGTCGCCGTTCCCGACGTGGCCCTGCCGCTGGGCCAACTCCACATCGAACCTTACGCGATCGTCTTTACGCGCCGGGCGACGGGCACGCAGACGATCCGTGTCTCGCAGCCCGGTTGGCACGGCCACTACAAGATGACCACCACCTGCAACCTCGTCTCGGTAACGCTGCGAAAGTACGGGCCGGGAAGCGTCTCGTTTTGGGATGCCGCCCGTACCGGCCACGGCAAAGAGCGTTGCAGCATCACGTTCGTTGGGAGCCACGGTCCAAGGGGGACCAACTCCGTAGAGATAAGGGTTCTCCGAAGCAAATAGCCCCGGAGAACAACATGAGCACGCTTCCAAAAATCGGCATCGTCGGTACGGGACGCATGGGCGCCAACATCGCGCGGCGGCTCCATGACGTCGGGTACGAAATCGCGGCACTTTACGACACCAATCCTCAGTCGGCCGCGGAGACCGCGGCCGAGACCGGCGGCGAGGTGGCCAGGTCGCTCGCGCGCGTCTCGGAGCGATCCGACGTCGTGCTGACCGTCGTCAGCGACGACGCGGCCATGTACGCGATCTTCGCCGCCGACGGCGAGTCGCTGCTGGCCAACGCCGGCGGAAAGATCTTCGTGAACTGCGCGACGGTCTCGCCTAAAGTGCACGTCGACGTCGAGCGGCTTGCCGAAGCGCGCGGCGCGCACTCACTCGAAGCCTGCATGGCCAGCTCGATACCGCAAGCCCGTAACGGCACGCTCTACCTCATGGTCGGCGGCCGGCGCGAGATCTTCGACCGGGCCGAGCCGATGCTCGAGAAGATGAGCGCGTCGTTGAAGTACATCGGTCCGGCGGGGCGGGCGGCTCAAGTCAAAGCGCTGGTCAACATGGTGATGAACGCCAACACCGCCGGCCTGGCCGAAGGCCTGGGCCTCGGCGACGCCCTCGGCCTCGACTTAGACATGCTCCGCGAAGTCTTCTCGCAGACCGGCGCGAACTCGCGCGTCCTCGAGACCGACGGCGCCGACATGCAGAACCGCGAGCACGACGTCTATTTCTCCGCCGCGCACGCCGCCAAGGATTCGGGCATCGCGCTGGCGCTGGCGGCCGAAGCGGGGCTGCACCTACCGCTCGCGCAGGCGACCTTCGACCAGTTCGAGCGCATGAAGGCGCTGGGCTTGGGCGAACTGGACAAGTCCGGCGTTTCGGAACTTACCTTTCAATCGCGTCACGGCCGCGAGGCCGTGGCCAAACCTTAAACTCGGAAGGAGCACCCATGACCGCGGGAACTGAAACCAAAGTCGTCCCTCTGATCAGCTCCGGCACGGCCGGTCCGCTCGGAGCGATCCATCTGCCGCGTCTGTGGCTGAAGGTCTCGCTCGCGGCGGCCGGCGCACTGCCCGAGGGATACGACGAATGCGGCTCCGGCTTCGACGGAATGACGTTGAGTGCGCTGGGCCTCGATCGCGAGAAGACGCTCGACTATATTCGCAAGAATCGCCCCAGCTACATGGAGTTCGAAGAGTGGGTCGTTGCCAACGGCAAGACCGACAAAGAAACGATCGACCGTCATAACGCTGCGGTGCGCGGCTACAATCACGGCGACGACCTCGGACGCGAGATGCGCAGCGCGTCGAAGATTCGCAGCGACGCGGTCAAAGATGCGGTGATGCTCAACACCATCGAAGATCTCGACGAAGTTCATCGCCAACACATAAAGAAATAGCTCTCACGCGATTTTAATCGCGCGCTTTTAATCGCCTTATAACCCGGCGTCTACGCTTTAACGTGTAGGCGCCGGCTTGTATTCTCCGACAATTCTGTTATGGCCGCAATTATGCGGTTGATTGCCTTTGAGGAGAGTACAATGCGCAAGGTGCTTCTCACACTCGCGATCCTGCTTCTGGTTACGTCGCAGGTTGCGCGAGCCGATGTTTCGTCGAGTCCGGCTCCGGCCGACGAATACTTCGGTCCCTATAAGCAGAGTGTCATCGAGATCCGCAATCGGCTCAACGACTATGACGCGCTTGATCCACGCGCCATGCTCGATCCGTCGGTTGGGGGCTATCTCGACCATCTGCAAGTTGCCGTTCGCGACTGGCAGCAAAAGTATCCGCGCGATCCGTGGCTTCCCCGTATTTGGGCGCATTTGATCCGCGAATACTGGCGCGCCGGCCAGTCGTCGAGCCGTCCCGGTATGGCGGCGCTGTCCATGATGCGCACCACCTACCCCGACTCGCCGGAGACGAGCCGGACGATCTCGTTAGTCTACGGCTCCAATCCGTCACTCGACAACATCGCGCAAGACCGTCCGCAAGTACAAGCCTACGCGCCGCCGCCGGTTGACGAACAGCCCGCGTACGTATACCAGCAGCCCGCGTATCAGCAACCCGAGTACCAGCAATCTGTGTATCAGCAACCCCAATATCAACCCGCGTATCAGGCACCGGCATACTCGCAACAAGCCTACCAACCGCCGGCCCCAGCCTACCAAGAGCCTGCGCCGACTTACGATGACGGCTCGCACGACACCGCCAGCCTCCAAGGATCGATTCCCGCTCAGGTGGCGGCCGGCGACCAGTCATCGGGCGACGACTCACCCGACGACGCACCCACCCCTCCCCCGATGCGCTAAACGCAACGCGCTACAGGCAGAGCGCCCGATTCTTTCGGGCGCTCTTTGCTTTGAGGTGCTATTATACGACGGCGATGACTGCAAAAAGTACGTTTCTCGACCCCGCCGTTCAAGGTTACATCGTCGAGGCGACGGTGCGCGAACATCCCGTCTTGCGCGAGCTCCGCGAAGAGACGGCCGCGCGTAACCCGCACGCGCGCATGGCGATCGGACCCGAGCAAGGCCGCTTCATGGCGCTCATGGCCAATCTCATCGGCGCGCGGCGCTACTTAGAGATCGGCGTTTTCACCGGATACAGCTCGCTGGCGATGGCGCTGGCGCTGCCCGAAGATGGCTACATTCTGGCCTGCGATACCAGTAACGAGTGGACCAGCGTGGCGCGGGGATATTGGCAGGCCGCGGGCGTCGCCGGCAAGATCGACTTGCGGGTAGCTCCCGCGCTGGAAACCCTGGCGCAACTGCCCGCCGACGTCGAGCCCTTCGACATGGCCTTCATTGACGCGGACAAAAACAACGTCGACAACTATTACGAACGCGCGCTAGCGTTGCTGCGCCCCGGAGGCGTTATTCTGGTGGACAACGTCATTTGGGATGGCGCCGTTCTCGATCCGAACCCGCAAGATGAAGACACACGCGCGCTACGCGCCATAAGCTTCAAAGCCGGCAGTGACCCCCGCGTAGACGCCGCCTTAGTCCCTATCTGCGACGGCCTCCTAATAGCCGTAAAACGCTAACGTTGTCATCCTGAGCGAAGGCGCGAAGCACCGCAGTCGAAGGACCGGCGCGAGTGTCAACACTGAGCGAGCGCAGCGAGTCGAAGTGTGACTACCGTGGCGGACGCAAATATTTAAAGCGTGACCAGGCGTCGTGCCAATAGGTCGGCTGTGCGCTGCTGGAATCCTGAGCGACATAGCCGCCGACGTCGAAGCACATGCGGCGGTGCGGATAGTCAATCGCCATGGCGTGGACGGAGGTGAGATTAGTCTCGAGCATTCCGTTGTAGCCGTCGGGGCGTTGCGGCTCGGTGCAGATCGGCATCGGGGTGACCGGCGAGCCGGGCGTGTAGCGGACCGATGCGATGGCACCGCAAGCAAAGCCCGCGCGTGCCGCCTCGGGTTGGGTCTGATAGTCGGCGTCGGCGACGAGCGGCCGGTGCAGTTGAGTTCGCGCCCCTTCCCACATCACGCCGCCGCCGGCCATTCCGGAATCGAGGACGATGTGATTCATTCGCGTCTCGTTGATTTCGACGGTCGCCAGCGCGATGCGAGCGGTTACGTCGATCGGAATGCAATGCATCCGATCCAACTTCGACGACGCCGGGAAGAGCGTCACGACCTGCCGGTCGCGATCGAGGAGCAGCGGGAAGTGCGCCAGGAAGTCGTAACCGCAGAGCGCGTTGTTACCGGTGAGGTTCGACGAGATCAACGCCCGAACGTCGTGCAGGCTATAGCCGGCAACGCCGAGTCTTCCGATGGTCGTCTGATGGTCCATGTACGAGCGTCCGTCGGGCGCGACTTCAAAGGTGGCGGCGCGCGCTTGAAGCCCGGCCGCGTGGGCGAGGGCCGGTGATACCAACACGGCCGAGCTTCCTGTGTCGAGAATGCACTCTGCGCGCTGGCCGTCGATCGTCACGGGGATTGTCGTGCGCGCCGCATAGGTTCCGCTTGCAAGCGTCACCGACGATGCCGCGTCGGCACGTCGCGCATCGTGCGCGCTCAATGCGACGACTGCTCCGGCAGTGAGGCTTAGTAGGAGAAGGCGCAGCGCGGCTGTTCTGATCACGGCTCGAGCGTAGGCTACCATACGGGGGCGGGATTCGTCTGCGCCTCTAATCAAAGTGTAAGCAAGTGACCAAGCCAGCGAATATGCGCGTGACATGCGTCGGCGGCGGACCGGCCGGGCTGTACTTCGGAATTCTCGCCAAACGCCGCTTTCCCGACTGGTCGATCCGCGTGCTCGAGCGCAATCGCCCCCTCGACACCTTCGGGTGGGGCGTGGTCTTTTCCGACGCGACGCTGGAGAATCTGCGCGCCGCCGACGAGCCGACGCACCGTGCCATCACGCAAGCCTTCGCGCACTGGGACGACATCGTCATTCATTTTAAGGGTCACACCATTCGATCGGGCGGCCACGGTTTCAGCGGCATTTCGCGAAAACACTTGCTAGCGATCCTGCAAGAGCGGGCAGCCGAGCTCGACGTCGAGCTTTGCTTTCAAACGGACGTTGAAGACGTCGAAGCCGAGCGCCGAAAATGTGACCTGCTCGTCGGCGCAGACGGCATCAACAGCCGCGTGCGCGCCACGTACGGTCAGGCCTTTAAGCCGGATCTCGACCAGCGGCGATGTCGCTTCGTTTGGCTCGGAACGGACCTGCCGCTCGACGCATTTACGTTTATCTTCGAGCGTACCGAGCATGGCTGGTTCACCGTGCACGCCTATCGCTTCGACGAGGAGCTGAGTACCTTTATCGTCGAGTGCCGCGAGGAAACGTGGCTCGCCCATGGCCTCGACTCGGCCGGCACCCCCGAAACGATCGCCTTTTGCGAAAAGCTCTTTGCGCCGTATCTTCGCGGGCGGCGCCTTATGGCCAACTCGGCCCACTTGCGCGGGCGCGACTGGCTCAACTTTACCCGCGTCAGCAACGAACGCTGGGTTCACGGCAACGTCGTACTGATGGGTGACGCCGCCCACACCGCGCACTTCTCGGTCGGCTCCGGTACAAAACTGGCCCTAGAAGACGCAATAGGCCTAGCCGACGCACTCTCCGATTTCTGTCATCCTGCGCGAAGCGCCGTAGGCGCGCAGTCGAAGGCGGCCGCGCTTACACAATACGAAGCAGCCCGACGAATCGAAGTACTCAAGTTGCAGAACGCGGCGCGCAACTCGACGGAGTGGTTCGAAAACGTGGCGCGCTATGCGACCTTGCCGCCGGAACAGTTCGCCTACAGCTTGCTGACGCGCAGCCAGCGGATCGGCCACGAGAACCTGCGACTGCGCGACACGACGTACGTTGGTAGCCTGGAGGAATGGTTTGCCGGAAAACCGATTCCACCGATGTTTGCGCCGATTAAACTACGCTCGCTCGAACTCATCAATCGCATCGTCGTCTCGCCGATGGATATGTATAGCGCCGAAGACGGCATGCCCAACGACTTCCACCTGGTCCACCTCGGCACGCGCGCGCTCGGCGGCGCTGGGCTGGTCTTCACCGAGATGACCTGCGTCACGCGCGAGGGACGAATCTCGCCCGGCTGCACCGGGATGTACCTGCCCGAGCACGTTCCGGCCTGGAAACGCATCGTGGATTTCGTGCACGCGAACTCGCGCGCCAAAATCTGCCTGCAGCTCGGACACTCCGGGCCGAAAGGTTCGACCAAACTCATGTGGGAGGGAATGGACGAACCGCTGGCCGCGGGGAACTGGCCGGTCGTCGCGCCGTCGGCCATCCCATATGCTGCAGCGAGCCAAACCCCGCAGGAACTCACCCACGAGCAGATGATCGAGATCCGCGACGCTTTCGCGCGCGCCGCCGCGATGGGACGGCAAGCCGGCTTCGATATGCTCGAGCTTCACTGCGCCCACGGTTACCTGCTCTCGTCCTTCATCACTCCGCTGCGCAATCGGCGCATTGACGAGTACGGCGGTTCGTTGGAAAATCGTCTGCGCTACCCGTTGGAGGTCTTTCGCGCGATGCGCGAGGTTTGGCCGGAAAACCGTCCCATCTCGGTGCGCATCTCGGCCACCGACTGGGTCGACGGCGGAATCTCCGGCGACGATTCGGTCGAGATCGCGCGCGCCTTCAAAGCCGCGGGCGCAGATTTGATCGATGTCTCGACCGGTCAAACGTCCCCCGATGCCAAACCTGTCTACGGACGTATGTTTCAAACGCCGTACGCAGACAAGATTCGCAATGAGGTCGGCATCGCGACGATGGCTGTCGGCAACATCACCGACGTCGACCAGGCCAGCGCGATCGTCGCCGGCGGCCGCGCCGATCTCGTCGCGCTCGGACGCCCGCACCTAGCCGATCCATTCTGGACGCTTCACGCCGCCGCGCAGCTCGGATACCACGAGGCGTCGTGGCCGGTGCAATATCTCCCAGGTAAGGATCAACTCGAACGTCTCGTGGCGCGCGCAAAGGAAGCATCGGCATGAGCCTGAGCGGCCGGCATGCCGTCGTAACCGGCGGCGCCCGCGGAATCGGCTTGGCCGTTGCAAAGCTGCTGGCCGCACAAGGCGCGCACCTGAGCATCCTCAGTCGCAATCCGTCGCCTTCTCGCAGCACCCTGAGCGACACGGAGAAGGGAAGAGGCGATTTTTTTCGCGTGGCCGCCGACGTCACCGACGCCGAGGCAATCCGCCGGGCGTTCACGGCCTGTCGCGAACGCCACGGGCCCATCACCATCCTTATCAATAACGCCGGAATCGCCGAATCGGCGCCGCTCAAGCGCACCACGCGTTGGCTCTGGGACCGTACGATCGCAACGAACCTCACCGGCACGTTCCTGTGCACGCAAGCGGCGGTCGAAGATATGCTGGCCGCAAAGTGGGGTCGCATCGTCAACATCGCCAGCATCGCCGGCCTCGTCGGTGCGCCGTACATTTCGGCCTATTGCGCCAGCAAGCACGGCGTGGTCGGGTTAACGAGAGCGGTTGCGGCCGAACTTTCCGAAAGCGGCGTCACCGCCAACGCCCTCTGCCCCGGCTACACCGAGACCGACATGATGGGCCGCACCATCGAAAACATCGTGCGCCGCACCGGCCGCAGCGAAACGGAAACGCGCGCGCTGCTCGCTCGCGACAATCCCGGCTGCCGCATCGCTACCGCCGAAGAGGTCGCCCAAGCCGTTCTCAAGCTAATCACCGGCACCGAAACCGGCCTCGCCGTCGTAGTACCCGAGAACGGCCTGTCGGCGTCGATCTTTTAGTTCACGCTCCGTACCACCGCAGGTTCGGCCAGATCCGGCGCAGCGGCAGAACGGGATCGCTGCAGAGATAGATCGGCGCGGGCCCTTCGACGATCCACTTATACGGTTCGGCCGAGGTGCGCACCAAGACGACGTTCCGATAATACTTGCGCAGAAGATCGACCCGCGTCGCGCCAATCGCGACCAGCGTCGAGCCCTCGTAGTCCCGATAACCCCACAGATAATAGTTGTTCTGACTTGAAATTGCCGGCGGCAGGCCGTAGCGCGGCCCGAAAAAGTCGAGCGCTCCGGCATCGCCATAGGTATCGGCATAGATCGCCGTGCCGCGCCGCACCGATGGCGGCAGTGAGAAATACACGCCGGCGACGTCACGCGCCAGCCGATCCCAGCCAAACTCTTCGGCGAAAACCGGCTGCACGAGATGGGGAGGCGCGCCGGCGCGTCCCGTGAGCCCTAGGCGCTGCGTATAAGCGACGAGTGTATCGACCGGCAGCACCGGAAGGGACAGCGGCATCGCAACAACCGCGACCGCTACCAGCAGCCCGAACACCGCCGCGCGAAACGGCACGCGCAAACGCTCGAGCGCGATCGCTCCAATCGCGAGCAGCGAAGCGTAATACCCAACGATGTAATATCCCTTCGCTGCAAACGCTACGGCGAGCAGAAAAACCGCCGCATACCCAACGGAAACAAACCGCAGATCCCGTAACGCGCGCAGACGAAACGGCGCGACGAGCCCCGTCACCCACACCATCGCCGCCATTGGATTGGTATACAGCAGTTGCTCGATTGCAAAGGCTTTAAGATTCTGCCACAGATTGCGATACTCCAGCGCGATGCCCACCGCGAAGGCCGGCCGATGCGCCGCATCCCCGCGGAGCACCTCGACGAACGGCCAGCCGTGCGACGCCTGCCAGACCAGGTTGGGTGCCAGCAGCACCGCCGCTACCGCCGCTGCATAGAGGACGAACGGCGAGCGCAAAACACGCCGCTGCGGCGTAAACAGCAATCCAACAACCACTCCAAGCACCGGCAGCAGCATCGAATACTTGGCATAACATCCGGCCGCCATGACCACGCCCAGCACCAGCCACCAGAGTGCTGCGTCCTCCTCCGGTCCGCGAACGATGCGTATCGCAACGAAAATTGCCAGCGTCCAGAAGAGCGGCTCGAGCGAACTCGTGGTGAGCGTATTGCCGAGCAGCAGATAGGCCGGCGCGAGCAGCGTCGCGACCCCGGCCAATGCCTGCGCGAATCGCCCTCCGCCAAGCTCTGCCGCCAGCCGCGCCGCAACGTACACCGTAAGCGCTGCCGCGAGAATCGGCAACGCGCGCAAGGCAAAAAGCGGATAACCGAACGGCCCGGCCAGCCACGCCGCAAAGGCAACAAAGGGCGGCTGATCCACATATCCCCAGGCCAAGCGTTTGGCGCAGGCAATAAAGTACAGCTCGTCGCGGAAGTACCCGTAGCGCATCGCCGTTGCCGCATGCAGTAGCAACGCCACCAGCGCGAGCGCCGGTGCGATCACGCGCTGCGTCGCGCGAGGATCAGAAGACTCAGCGAAAACCCGCAGACGCCCGCCCAAATCCACGAGCCTAGCGCCACGTTCCAATCCCACCAAATCCCGTCGGTGGCGAGCATCGCGGCGAGATACACGCCGATGTACACCATCGGCACGCCGACTGCAAAGCGCCGAAACGCCGGCGCCGTGCCGGGTGAGGGATGCGGATCAAAACGCCTTGCATACCAATCGGCCAGCAAACCGGTTACCAACGCTTGCACGATCGTAACGGCCAGCAGCGGCCCCTGGTTGGTGAAGGCGGCCGCCGCCGGAAGGTTGCCGACCAGCAGAAAAATTGTTAGCGCGCCGAAGCACGGCTTCACGCGCGCGACGAACCAGAGCAAAAAGCCGGTGATGAGCGTGCTCTGGAAGATAACGATCAGGGCGCCGTTGGCTACCTTATAGTAGCCGATCCCGAGTGCGGTGAGATAATCCGGTGTAAACGGGACGATCGACGGCGGCGCGTTGGTTCTCCCCGCCGCCGGATCGAAGGCGTAGGCAGTCCCGAAATGTGCCAGGATGAGCCACGTCGCCAAACCGAGGACCAGCGGCAGTTGACGGGTCAGCGTCGTCGCGGTGCGGTCGGCCAGCACCGAGCGAATCGGTCCGCTGGACAAAAAGAAAATTCCTAGGCCCAGGATCTGATGCGTCGGGCTCAGGAGTGCATCGACGCCTTCCTCGATGCCCAAGACGTGGTGCCAAATCAGATCGCCTAAGCCGCCGACGACGAAGATCGGGATGCCCAGCAGCGCCAGCCGGTAGGCGCGCGGCACCGAGTTCAGCCAGTCGTAGCCGATCCGGTGATTGCGTGCCGCAAATACGGCAACTACGGCGATCGTCACCAGCATGCCCGAGTAGAAAACCGCGTGATACGGGGTGAAAAAGGTTTCTACCGGAACGTGTCCGTGCGCCCACGCGTCCAAAAAGAATCCGCCGGCGATCCAGACGCCGCAGATGCCGGTCGCGTAATCCAGTGCCGGATTCCTCGGCACGGCGTGCGGTAACACGCGCTCCTGCACCATGAGCGGCCCTTACGCGCCCGCGTGCGCGGCGCCTTCCGGAAGGTGGCGCCCCGGCGAATTCCGTACGACTGCAACGTGCTTCCTCGCGTGGGCGCGTTTTGCGTTGCAGTGCTGCTTGCGGGCTGCGTGTCGCGGCCGACCGACGTTCCGCCCAACGTCTCCCTCGGCCTTGCCAAACTACCGGCTCCGCGCCTCGAACCCAACAACGCACCGCCGAGCATTTTGGCGATGCGCTTCTCGTCGCTCAACATCCGCCGGGGCCAGCGCTGGTCGGGCTCGTTCGTTGCCGGCACCGACGTAGCCAGCATCGAAGTTCGCACCAATCTCTTCTCGATCAACGTCCCGCATCGCAGTCCCGGACGCTTTTCTTTCAGCGTCAACGTCCTCGACGTGCCGCCGATCTTCGTCCGTGGCTACCGGCTGCGGGTCATCGCGCGCAATAGCGCCGGCGACGAGTACGAAGAAGACTTGCCGTTTCGCATCCGATGAAGGGCGCGCGCGTCGAGGTCGCCGATCGTGTGATGACCGTCACGCTGGAGCGGCCCGAGCGGAAGAATCCGCTTACCTTCGAGCTGTACGCCGAGCTGCGCGATCTCTTTCGTTCGCTCGACGATGAACCGAACGTCAAGGCGGTCGTGCTGACCGGCACGGAAAATAATTTCTGTTCGGGCGGTGACGTCCACGAAATCATTGGACCGCTAACGCAAAGCAGTCCGGACGAGCTGCTCACCTTCACTCAGATGACCGGCGATCTCGTCAAAGCGATGCGCGCCTGCCCGCAGCCGATCGTTGCGGCGATTGACGGCGTCTGCGCCGGCGCCGGCGCAATTCTCGCCATGGCTAGCGATCTGCGCTTGGGGACCGAACGCTCGCGCGTCGCCTTTTTATTCGTACGCGTCGGCCTCTCGGGCGCCGACATGGGTGCCTGCGCGATGTTGCCGCGCATCGTCGGTCTGGGTCGTGCCGCCGAGTTACTCTTTACCGGCCGCGCCCTAGCCGGAGGGCAAGCTTATGACTGGGGCTTTTACAACGAGCTTTGCCAACCCGACCTGCTCCAAACGCGGGCGCGCGAACTTGCCGCCGAGCTCGCGCACGGCCCAACGCTCGCTCACGCCGTAACCAAGCGAATGCTGCACGAGGAGTGGGCGATGCCGCTGGACGAGGCGATCGACGCCGAAGCCCGCGTACAGGCGCAGTGCATGGAAACCCGAGACTTTAAACGTGCCTACGACGCCTTTGCCGCCAAGCAACGCCCGCGTTTTGAAGGCGACTGACGTGCTCGACCTGCCGTTCTTTGACGAAGAGCATCGCGCATTTGCCGCCGCATTGGAACCCTGGCTCGACGTAGCCCAGGTTTTCGATGACGAAAGCGATGCCGACCAAAGCTGTCGCGCGTGGGTTCGCGCGCTCGGAGAAGCCGGATGGCTGCGCGCCTGCGTGCCCGGCGTCTATGGCGGCGTTCGGGCCGAACTCGACGCGCGGACGCTTTGCTTAGCGCGCGAACGCCTGGCGCAGCGTTCCGCGCTGGCCGATTTTGCTTTTGCAATGCAGGGTTTGGGCAGTGGGCCGATCTCGCTCTTCGGCTCCGCCGAACTGCAGCGCCGCTATCTGCCGCGGGTGGCTTCGGGCGAATGCATCGCCGCTTTCGCGCTCTCGGAACGCGAGGCCGGTTCCGACGTCGCGGCGATTGCGACGCGCGCGCGTCGCGACGGCGACTCCTACCTCATCGACGGCGAGAAGTATTGGATCTCCAACGCAGGCCTCGCCGATTGCTATATCGTCTTCGCGCGCACGGCCGATAGCGGCGCGAAGGGATTGACCGCATTTGCCGTTGACGCAACCTCGCCGGGACTCTCGATCGTGGAACGAATCGAAACCATTTCGCCGCATCCGCTCGGGGCGCTACATTTCGATAAGCTGCGCATTCCCGTCGGAAATCGCATCGGTGAGGAAGGTCAGGGCTTCCGCATTGCTATGGCCACGCTCGATCTCTTCCGCAGCACCGTGGGGGCGGCGGCACTTGGTTTCGCGCGGCGGGCGCTCACCGAAACCATCGGCCACGTCAAGACCCGGCAGCTCTTCGGCGCGCCGCTGGCTGTGCTTCAGCTAACGCAAGCCGCGATCGCCGAGATGGCTACCGACGTTGACGCCAGCGCGCTGTTGGTTTACCGCGCCGCTTGGAAGAAGGACGGCGGCGCCGCACGCGTTACCCGCGAGGCGGCGATGGCAAAGTGGTTTGCTACCGAGGCGGCGAGCCGCGTCTGCGATCGCGCCGTGCAACTCTTCGGCGGCCGCGGCGTGACGCGCGGTGAGATCGTCGAGCGCCTCTATCGTGACGTCCGCGCACTGCGGATCTACGAAGGCGCCAGCGAAATCCAGCAACTGGTTATCGCCAAGCAGACATTCGAGGCATGATCGCGCACGCTACCGCTCACGTCGACCGTTTTGCGGAAGAACGGCTTCCGCCGCCCGAGGCAATGCCGGAGATCATCGACGAGCTCGAGCTGAACTACCCCGAGCGGGTAAACTTTGCCGGCCGGCTTCTCGACGCGCACATCGAGCGCGGTGGCGGGCAGGATCGCTGCGTGCTCTCGCCCTCGACGCTCTGGACCTACGCTCAGCTGCGCGCGACGGCCAATCGCATCGCCCGCGTGCTTACCGAAGATCTGTTGCTCGAGCCGGGCAATCGGGTTCTGCTCCGCGGTACAAATACACCGATGCTGGCGGCGTGCTGGTTCGCGGTACTCAAGGCGGGGGGCATCGCCGTCACCACCATGCCGCTCTATCGCGCCGGCGAGCTGCGTTTTATGATGGAGAAGGCGCAGGTCAAGCACGCCCTGTGCGACGCGCGTCTGCGCGACGAGTTCGATCGCGCCTGCGCTTCATTCGGCGGCGCGCGCGCTCTCTTTTTCAACGCTGCAGACGAGAATCACGGCGACTCGCTGGAGCGGGCGATGGAGGCCAAGTCCGACGACTTTGCCGACGTTCAAACCGGTTGCGACGATGTTGCGCTGATCGCGTTCACTTCGGGAACGACCGGGACGCCGAAAGCCGCCATGCATTATCACCGCGACCTGTTGGCGATTTGCGACACATATTGCGCGCGCGTGCTGCGTCCGCAAAGCGACGAACTGTTCTGCGGAAGTCCGCCGCTCGGCTTTACGTTTGGTTTGGGTGGCCAGCTGCTCTTTCCGCTGCACGTCGGAGCCGCGACGCTGCTGCTCGAGCGCGCTGGTCCGGCGGAGCTGCTCGAAGCGATCGGCAAGTTCGGCATTACCACGATCTTTACCGCGCCGATCGCGTATCGCACCATGGCCGCCGCGTGCGAGCGCTATGACATCTCGACCCTGCGCGCGTGCGTCTCGGCCGGCGAAACGCTGCCAAAAACGGTCTGGCAGGAGTGGCATGAAAAGACCGGTCTCAAAATCCTAGACGGTATCGGCAGCACCGAGATGCTGCACATCTTTATCGGTTCGCCGCGCGACGAAGCGCGGCCCGGATCGACGGGGCGCGTCGTCCCGGGCTACGTCGCGGAAATTCACGACGACGACGGCCGCAAGCTCCCCGACGGGACGATGGGACGGCTGGCGGTCAAAGGACCAACCGGCTGTAAATATCTGCAAGACGAACGACAGAGCATCTACGTGCAGCGCGGCTGGAACTATCCGGGCGACGCCTATAGTAGAGATGCCGATGGTTACTTCTGGTATATCGCGCGCACCGACGACATGATCGTCTCGGCCGGCTACAATATTTCCGGTCCGGAAGTCGAACAGGCGTTGATCGCGCACGCCGACGTCAAAGAGGTAGCCGTCGTGGGTAAACGCGATCCCGCGAAAGAGACGAATCTGGTCAAAGCTTTCGTCGTGTTGGCCGAAGGGTGCGCTGCGAGCGATGCTAAGGCGGACGAACTGCGCGAGTTCTGCAAGACGCAGATCGCGCCGTTCAAGGCACCGCGCGAGATCGAGTTCGTCGCAGAGCTGCCGCGAACCGAGACGGGCAAACTCCAACGCTATAAGTTGAGGCAGAACCGCCCGGCCGGGTAAGGTGCACGTTCGCGTCGAAAGGCGCGGCATGAAGAGCACGATTTTTAGTCGCGCCGCGCTTAGCGTCGCGTTCACTGCGATCTCGTTGGCCGGCTGCAGCGGAACGCAACCTCCGGCCGGCAGCCCAAGCGCGAGTGTGGCCACGACAACGCGAAGCGGTATCGTCCCGACGTTGCGCGCGCAGCGACAACATACGTGGATGAGCCCGGCGCTCAAAGGCCGCCGCGACCTCCTGTACGTCAGCGATCCCGCCGACGGCCTGGTGGTCGCCTACGATTATAAGTCCGGTAAGCAGCTCGGCTCGGCGGGTGGCTTTCGAATGCCTTACGGCGGATGCAGCGACAAGAAGGGCAACGTATATTTCGTCGATTTTACGACCGCGAAGATTACGGAGTTTGCCGACGGCTCGTTGACGCCGGTAAAGACGTTGACCGAGAGCGTCGGCAGCCCGATTGGCTGCAGCGTTAATCCAACCAACGGCGATCTCGCCGTCACCAACTTCCAGAGCCCTGCTAGTTCGGGCGGCGTGGCGATCTATAAGAACGCCTCGGGTTCGCCGACCATCATCACCGCGGCGCAGAAGGACTGGCCGGCCGGTTACGATCCCAAGGGTAATCTGTTTATCGTCGGTTTGCAGGGGTCGTGTTTGACGGGCTGCTTGGAAGAACTGCCCGCCGGCGGCGACGCGTTTGAAAAGCTTACGCTAAGTGGGTTTAATCTCCACTTCCCCGCGGCGGCGCAGTGGGACGGCAAATACCTGGGCGTCGGCGATCAGGCATGCAACGGGGCGGACTATACGTGCATCTTCCAAGTCAGCGTTTCTGGGAGCACGGCGACCGCGGTCAATACCGTCCAGCTCGCTGACCCTTGCGGCGGCGCTTACGTGGACGTCGTTGCCTGGGCAAATCTCAGTAAGAAGCCAAACGACCTTCCGAAAAAAGCCACGACGCAGATCGCCGGCAGCAATATTGCTTGCACGAATACCGTGGTGGACAAGTGGGCCTATCCCGCCGGCGGCGCTCCGTCGGGACAACTGGGCGTTGTCGGTCCCGCGTACGGTGCCGTCATCGTGACGGGCAAATGGAAGGGCAGCCGCTGAATTCCGGCAATCGTCTAGCGCGTTACGCGGCGGCGCTCTGCGCCGTCGCAGTATTGCCTGCCGGATGCGGTTCGCCGAGCTCGTTCGCCGGCGCGCCGCAGTCGTCAAGGTCTGCCGCGCGAGCGAGCGTTAACGGCTCGTGGATGTCGTCTGAAGCCCGCTCGAGTGCCTTGTTTTACATCTCGACGGGCGCGGACGGCGCGATTTACGTCTATAGCTATCCGAAGGGACAGCTCGTTGGCGGCTTGCTCAATGCGGGCAGGTCGTACGGACTCTGTTCCGACGCGGACGGCGACGTCTTTGTCTCAAACGATAATGCGACGTACGAATATCCCCACGGCAGTGCAAACGCGTCGGCAGTGCTCACGAGTCCCTTTGGCGGGACCATAGCTTGTTCGGTCGATCCTGGAAGCGGAGACTTGGCCGTCGTGGCGCCTGCCAGCGGGGTTGCCATCTACCGCCCCGCGGCCGGGCACGGCTGGCACATAGCAAAACTCTTTCGCTTCGACACGCCGCGTCTCTTGTGGTGCGCCTATGATGCTTTCGGCGATCTCTTTGTCGACGGATATGCAAGCGGACACTACTTCCTGGGGGTACTCGAGAAAGGTAAGTTAAATTTCAAGAGGACAATACTCGACAAGAACGTTTTTGCTGCAAACATCCAATGGGATGGAAAGTTTATGGCCATCGGAGACGGTGGCGGGAACATTCGACGCTTCAAGTTTAGGGGTACGACGGGTAGACAGGTCGGTGTCACAAGACTAAAGTCTTTCGGCCAGATCTTCCAGTTTTGGATCCAGGGCGGCGTCGTAAGCGCCGTGGCCAATCAAAGTGGGCATTCCGTCGTCGCGTCGTGGCCGTACCCGGCCGGGGGCGCACCTCAGAACGAATTTACGCAAACTAAAATCTACGGCGTGACCGTCAGCGTGGCCCCATCGACTCGCTAGGCTGCGCTCGTCGCATACCACGATTCGCGGCGGCGCTTTGTGCCGCGGCGCTATTGCTTACCGGATGCGGTTTACCGAGCGTCTCGTTCGACGGCGCGCCTCAGGCATCGAAGGCGGCGGTGCGCGAGGTGGCCCGGCACTCGTGGACCTCGCCTGAAGCCCGCTCTAACGACTTGCTCTATGCATCGACCGGCGATGACGGCGCTATTTACGTCTACACCTACCCAAAGGGTAAGCTGGTCAGCGGTTTGTTCAACAGCGGCAGCTCTTACGGGCTCTGTTCGGATTCTAGCGGCAACGCTTTCGTGACCAACGACTATGCGATCTACGAATATCCGCATGGCGCGGCCGGCCCATCGGCCAGTCTCACCAACCCCTTTGGTGCGACCTTTAGTTGTTCGATCGATCCAACAACGGGAAACCTTGCGGCCGTGACGGCCCATGACGCTGTGGTTTTCCAGCCCGGAGCCCACGGATGGAAGCAGGCAAAGCTGTTCGCTCTTACCTACCCTGCGACTGGGTGGTGTGGATACGACGCCTCGGGAAATCTCTTCATGAGTGCAGAGGATAGCGGCGGATGGTTCATTTCCGAGCTTCTAAAGGGGAAATCCGCCTTCAAAAAGACGCTGATCGATAGGCGGTTCGAGCCTGGCAACATCCAGTCGGATGGAAAGTACGTCGCGATCGGCGACAACGTGCTCATTCGCCGCTTTAAGTTCATCGGGACAACCGGCAGGCAAGTCAGCGTTAGAAAACTGAACGGCATCGAAAGAGTCTTCCAGTTTTGGATTCAGGGTGGCACCGTCACCGCCGCGGCAAACCAAAGCGGAAGTTATGCCGTAGGGTTGTGGCCGTATCCAGCCGGTGGAAACCCCCAGCAGTTCATCGAGCAACACGGAACCTACGGCGTAACCGTCAGTTTGGCTCATTCGCTTCGATAAGCCAGGCAGCCCGAGCTGTACCGCGAAATATGCAAGCATAAGACGCGGAGGATCCCGATATGACGATACTACGGTCCTTCCAACGAGACTTAACGATTCTTATTGCCGCCACGGTGCTGACGGCATGCAACAGCGCCTCGACGACTCCAGCCGTCCCCGCTGCGGCTGAAGCGCATCGCCCGGTGCGCCCTTCCTGGATCGACTCTGCCGCCAAGCACGGCGCATTACTCTATATTTCTGATTTAGATGCGAGCACCGTTCTCGTTTACACCTATCCGGGTTTGAAGCCGGCCGGAACGCTCTCGGGTTTCTCCTCGCCTGCCGGTCTGTGCGTGGATCCGAGATCGGGCAACGTGTGGGTCACCGATACGCTGAAATCGGATGTGGTCGAGTTCGCGCACGGCGGCACGACGCCCATCAAGACGCTAACCGATGGGGAGGGCTACGTCGGCGCCTGTGCCGTCAATCCGCTTAACGGCGACGTTGCCATCGTGAATAATACTGTCGGCGGTGACGACCCCGGTAACGTCGTGATTTTCCCCGCGGGAAGCGGCACGCCCGTGACGTATTCCGACCGTCACGTGTTGGTGATGGATTTTGCCGCGTACGATCCGCAAGGCAATCTCTTCGTCGACGCGCAGTGGTACGGACATCACGGGCGTCTTCGTCTCGACGAGCTGCCCAGCGGCGCGAAGAAACTCATCAACGTGCCGTGGGAAGGTCCGAAGATCTATCGCGGCTCGAATGTACAGTACGTCGACGGCAGCCTCGCGGTCGGTGATGGTACTACCGGCACCGTCTATCGGACGTCGGGCGGCAGCGTGACGGGCAAGACGATCATAAACGGCGCCTGTTACGTCGAGCAGTTCTTTATCGAGCGCAAGAGTCTCATCGTGCCGACGTTTTGCAGCGACTCGAGCGGAGAGATCTTGATTTACGACTACCCGGCGGGCGGCAACGCGGTAAAGTCTCTAACGGGCTTCGAGTTTCCGTTCGGCGTGGCGGTCAGCCGCTAGTACCCGGCGTCCCCGCTTTCGGCAAGACTGCGGTCGCCTCGATTTCGACCTTCGCGCCTTCCTCGAGCAGACCGGCGACTTGCACCAACGCCATTGCCGGGTAATGGTCGCCGACGATTTCGCGGTAGGAGCGGCCGAGTTCGCGCACGGCCGAGCGATACGCGTTTTTGTCGGTGACGTACCACGTCAGCCGAACGAGATGCGAGGCGTCGCCGCCGGCGGCACGCAGAACCGCCATCACGTTGCTGAGCGCCTGGCGTGCTTGCGCGAGGAAATCGTCGCCGACTAACTCATTGCGTTCGTTCCAGCCGATTTGGCCCGAGATCGCTAAGAAGCGGCCCTCGGCGACGATACCGTTTGCGTACCCGCTCGGACGGGGCCAGCCTTCGGGGTTGATCGTTTGACTCACGCGAATTTCCTCGTAGGTAAGATCAGCGTCGCGGCGGCGCTCACCGCCAGGTTGATGCAAAGTGCGTAAAGAGCGATGAAACCGGTTATCGAGGCGCCGAAGAGATGGAGCGTATAGTTCGACGTAAATCCGCTGGCGTATGCCATCGCGCAGCTCGCGGCAAAGCCGCAAGCCCACCCCAGGAGCAGCGCCTTGGGATGGAACCAGCGCGTCCACAGCCCCAGCACGAAGGCGGGAAAGATCTGCAGCATCAGCGCTCCGCCGAGCAGTTGGAAGTCGATGGCATACGGCACCGGAACCGCCACCACAAAAATGAGCGCGACGGCGCAGATCGCCAGCGTCAGGAGCTTGGCGATCACGGTCTCCATCGGCGATCGCTGCGGTGAGAACTCGCGAAAGACGTTGCTGGCAAAAAGGTTGGCCGCGCCGATGCACATGATGGCTGCCGGCACGAGCGCCCCAATCACGACCGCCGCGTCGGCCACGCCGGCGAACCACTCGGGGAAATAGTGGGCGAAGAGCAGCGGCATGACGCTGCTCGAGTCTTTGGGCGCGAGACCGGCGGCGATCGCGCAGTAGCCGAGCAGCGCCAGCAGCCCGAGAAGTAACGAGTAGATCGGCAGCAGCGCTGCGTTGCGCCGCACCACCTCGCGGCTGCGCGCCGCCAGCACGCTGGTAATCGAGTGCGGGTAGATGAAGAGGGAGAGCGACGACCCAAACGCCATGCTGGCATACGTAAAGTATTGCGGCGTAGTCAGAAAGATCGACCCGGGCTTGGGGCGAGCGGCCAACGCCTGTTGCGAGACGGCAAAGATATGCGCCCAGCCGCCGAGCTGAGCCGGGATCACGATGATCGCGGCGATGACGGTGATGTAGATCAGCGTGTCCTTGACGAAGGCGATGGACGCGGGCGCACGCAGTCCGCTGGTATACGTGTAGGCCGCCAGCAGCACAAAAGCGATCGTCAGCGCCGGCAGGCCATGCCCAACCCCCAGCGCGCTGAACTGGCCGAAGACGGCGCGCATTCCAACGAGCTGGAGGGCGATATACGGCAACGCCGCCACCACGCCGGTCAGCGCGACGACAACCTCGAGCGAGCGGTCGCCAAAGCGGTCGCGCACGAAATCGGCCGTCGTCACATAGTCACGCTCGCGTGCTACGGTCCAAAATCGCGACAATACGATCAGGGCGATGGGGTAGGCGACCGTCGCGTACGGTACCGCGAAGAATCCTAGCGCGCCCACGCCATAGACGAGCGCCGGCACGGCGATGAAGGTGTAGGCGGTATAGAGATCGCCGCCTAGCAGAAACCACGAGACGAGCGTGCCGAAGTTTCGTCCGCCCAGCGCCCACTCGTCGAGCGTGTTGAGCTTTGCCGGGCGCCATCGCCCGGCGAGAAAACCAAGGACCGTGACGGCCGCAACCAACGCCGCCAAGATCGCCGCACCGCTAGACATCGCGTTCTTTGGTTAAGACGACGACCAGTCCGAGAAGCGCGGCGGTGACGAGCACCCACGCCAGCTGATACCAGTAAAAGAAGGGGATTCCAAAGAGTGCCGGCTGCGCGCGGTTGTAGAGCCAGGGCAACAGCGTCCCCGCAAAAGGCAGTATGAGCAGCAAATACCAGCCGCGCCCCATGCTGCCGTCGTTCACGCAGGTATGGGCGCCCGCCTGTTGCAGGCGAGCGCTTGACAAAGGGGCGCCGCGGCATTGGGGCTAAGGAACGGCGAAAGCTCGCGACATCTCTCTCGAAAGCGAAAGGGGCATTCAAATGTCCGTGACTCAACCCCCGAAAGATACGCCGTTCGGTCTCGAACCAAACGTAGCCGCAGGACTTGCGTATCTCTTCTGCTTGCTGGGCGGCATCGTCATGCTCGTCGGCGGCGGAACGAATAAATTCGTGAAGTGGGCGGCAGCGCAGTCGATCACCATTTGGGCGCTGTACTTCATTCTCTCGTTCGTCCTTACGTTCGTCCACCTGTATCTGCTGTGGCCGATCCTGTGGGTTCTCGCGCTCGTCATCTGGGTGTGGACGACGGTTACGGGCTTCCAAGGAAAAGAAGTACGCGTACCCGGCGTAGCTTCGCTGACGGAGAGTATCTTTAAGTCGGTACTCGCTTAGCGTTCGCGTCCGCGCCCGGAGGCCGCAGCCGGAGCAGCGGACGCTCGAAGAGATAGGTTACGATCGTCGCTGCCGCGATGGCCGCCATAAAGGCCATCGCGGTATAGCGTGCCTGCCACTGAGGATCGTCGTGCGGATCGCCGCGATACGACGGGACGTGATGCGCTAAAAGCTCGCGCGCAATCATCTGGTGATACAGGTAGAGATTGTACGAAATCGTCGCCAGAAAGCGCAGCGGCGGGTTATCGAGCAAAATCTGCCACCAGCGCGGGCTCGCCAGCGAGCCCAATGCGATCAGTGCGAACGCGCCGCCCAGCAGCGGCCGGTTGTTGATCTGCCAGACCGCGGCCCAGTAGTCGTAAAAACGGTACGCGAAGAGATTCTCCAATAGCGCGGCCAGCGCGACGATGCCGCCGATGGCGACGACCGGCGCGGCGAAACGTAAGCGCGAAAATCGCACGACCTCACCGAAGCGCGTGTAAAGGTATGCCGCGATCATTCCAAAGGCAAAGATGTCGAGATAGCCCGGCAAGTTTTCTTCATAGAGGCTAAAGATCGTCGCGTAACAGCACTTCGCCATCGCAGCGCGCCAGATTGCGGCGATTGCAATCATCGCCAGCGCCGTGACCCACGGCCGGCGCCGGAAGCACCACCAAATCAGCGGGAAGATGCAGTAGAACTCGACTTCGACCGAGAGCGTCCACAGCACGCCGTCGATGGTGCCGTAACGCGATGGGAACCAGGTATTGATGAAGAGCAGATGGGTGACGAGATCGGGAATCGTCGACGCATACGGCTGTTGCTGCGCGTAGCCGATAGCGTACGCGACGACGATCGAGAGAACGTACGAGGGCACGATCTTGATGAAACGCCGCCATGCGAACTCGCGCCACGACGGCGCCGGCCGGCCGGTAAGCGTGGCGCGCAGAAACGGATACGTGATAACGAATCCGCTGAGAAAGAAGAAGAGGTGAACGCCGATAAACCCCGTCGCCGGAATAAAATCGAGCGCCGGCCCCGGCGACCACCACGAGATTTCCCAAACGTGGTACCAGAGCACGAGCAGCACCGCAATGCCGCGCAATCCGTCGAGCACGCCCAAACGCGGACTCTCGTGTAGCGCTCCGCTCGCCGCCATGGCCCGCGATTTACGGGCTCAACCCCGCGTGTCATCCTGAGACTTTTTGCACCAACCCCTTGACACAAACCTAAAGATTGTAATAGGCTGTTGGTACAATGACAGTAGCACACGAAGAGACCGTACGAATCGCGATGGCCGGCGCGGTGCTGGCCGTTGGCTTGGCTTCCTTCTTATCGCCGAACTGCATGTTCGGGGTGCCGGGCATGATGGCGTGCTCGAAGTCATCGCTGTCGCCGAGTCAGCAAGAACGTCTGCGCCAGGCGCTGGCAGCGCGGCGAAACGCCGAGGGAATCTTCGGCCGCGGCTACGGACGACTCTTCACGGTACTCTGTGTTGCAGCCGCGGGGCTGGAGTTTGTGCCTGGGGTTCCATATGTGTTGCCGTACGCGATCATTTGCATCGGTCTCGCGCTGATCACGTATTTGGGCTACATCCAGTTTCGGCGCGCGGCCGAGCGGCGCGTTGCGCCCCTCGAACGACGTTCCGTGCTGGCGGCGCTCCCGCTGGTTTCGATCGTATCGATGCTGGGCGCACTTGCGGCCGCGCTCATGTTCATGGCTTATCCGCCTCTGCGCGTCGGCGCGCTTGCTGTGGCGGCGGCGACCCTCTTGCTCGGCACAACCGCGTGGCGAATCGCCACGGCTCCGTCGCTGCTGCTCGGCGAAGACCCACAGGTCGAGTACGCGATCGATCAACGCTTACGCGTCGGCCGTGCGACCGGCATCGCGGTGTTGGCCTGCGCGCCGGGCGGAGTCTTCGCCGCCTTCGCCGGAGCGACGCTACCCAGCAGCGACCTCTATGCGACGGTCGCGCAAGATCTCGCCCTTGCGGCTCTGCTCGTGGCGCTCGTCGCCGGCGTTCTACCGCTGATCAAACGCCTTTCGTTCGCGTGACGTCGCCGTACCTCACGGTAGATTCCAGTCTGGAGATTCCGCCGTACCAGCAAGTTGCCGAGCAGATTCGCGCCGGAATCGAGCGCGGCGAGCTGCAGCCGGATTCGCCTCTGCCGACGGTCCGGCAACTGGCCGGCGACTTGGGGATCGCGCCCAACACCGTCGCGCGCGCCTACAGCGAGCTTCAATCCGACGGTTGGCTGGTCAGTGATGGCCGACGCGGAACGCGGGTCGCGGGGAACCTGCCGGTCAACGGTCGCACCCGGATGCAGGCCCTGCGCGAGGCGGCCGAACGCTTCATCGAGTCGCTGCGCCACCGTGGTTTTACGGCCGAGGAGATCGCGCTGGAGCTTGCCCGCTTTGGTGCCGCCGGCGCCGACAGCCGAAGCGGCGGCTAAAAAGCCATTTGACGACCCTCGGGGGCCTTGGTATAGTTGGAGTTCGGTCCCACCTGCGGGTGAGGCCGTTGTTTGTGTGTGAGAGGAGCACCCAACCATTCCGACGATCAACCAGCTTGTGCGCCGGGGGCGCGAAAAGACCGAGCAAAAGGTCAAGACTCGGGCATTCCGCGTGATTTTGACCGGCCCCAAGCCTGGACATCCCGACCTGCCGACCCGGACCTTCGAAGTCGCCGGGAACCCGCAGCGTCGTGGGGTGTGTACGCAAGTCAAGACCGTAACGCCGAAGAAGCCGAACTCGGCTCTGCGTAAGGTTGCGCGCGTGCGTTTGACCAACGGTGAAGAAGTGACGGCCTACATTCCGGGCATCGGACACAATCTGCAAGAGCACTCGGTCGTCCTAGTGCGCGGCGGACGCGTCAAGGATCTCCCGGGCGTGCGCTATCACATTATTCGCGGTACCCTCGACACGGCCGGAACGGCCAACCGCAAACAAGGTCGCTCTAAGTACGGCGCCAAGCGCGAGAAGAAGAAGTAATGCCACGTAAGGGACCCGCTCCGAAGCGGCAGATTCTTCCCGACGGGAAGTTCAACTCCAAAGTGCTGGCGCGTTTCATCAATAAGGTGATGCTGCGCGGCAAGAAGTCGACTGCCGAACTCATTACCTATGGCGCCCTGGAGATCGTTGCCGAGAAGACCGGCCGCGATCCGATGGAAGTCTTCTCGCAAGCACTCTCCAATGCGATGCCGCTGGTCGAGGTGCGGCCGCGCCGCGTCGGCGGTGCGACCTACCAGGTGCCGATGGAGGTCCGTCCGGACCGTCGTCAGGCGATGGGAATGCGCTGGCTGATTGGCTTTGCGCGCGCACGCAGCGGGCGCTCGATGGAAGAGAAGCTCGCCAACGAACTGCTCGATGCATCCAACAACACGGGTGCGACGATTAAGAAGCGTGAAGACACGCACAAAATGGCTGAGGCTAATAAGGCCTTTGCCCATTATCGCTGGTAACACGACGCTAAACTAAACACCATGGCTGTAAGGGAATATCCGCTCGAACGCACGAGGAATATCGGTATTGCCGCGCACATTGATGCCGGCAAGACAACGTGTACCGAACGCATCCTCTTTTTCACCGGACGCGTCCACAAGATGGGCGAGGTGCACGATGGCGCTGCTACGATGGACTGGATGGTCCAGGAGCAGGAGCGCGGCATCACGATCACCTCGGCGGCGACCGCCACGACGTGGCGCGACACCCGCATCAACATCATCGACACGCCCGGCCACGTAGATTTCACCGTCGAAGTCGAACGCTCGCTGCGCGTGCTCGACGGCCTCGTCGCGCTCTTCGACTCGGTTGCCGCCGTGCAGCCGCAGTCGGAGACCGTCTGGCGCCAGGCCAACAAATATAAAGTTCCGCGCATCATCTTCGTCAACAAGATGGATCGCATCGGCGCCGACTTCTTCAACGTCGTCGAAAAGATTCGCGAACGCCTGGGCGCACGCGCCGTTCCGGTCCAAGTGCCGATCGGCGCCGAAGATCAATTCAAAGGCATCGTGGATCTCTTCACCATGAAGAAGGTCGTCTACACCGACGACCTGGGCTCGACGATGGCCGAAGAAGAGGTCGAGGGCGAGCTGCGAGATCAGGCGATGCAGTGGCGGCAGAATCTCGTCGAGGCAATCGCCGAACAAGACGACGAGTTGCTCGAGATGTTCTTCGATGGCAAAGATCTTCCGATCGACCGCATGAAGACCGCGCTGCGCAAGGCGACGATCGAGGGCACGGTGCTCCCGATGCTCTGCGGCTCGGCCTTCAAGAACAAAGGCGTGCAGCCGCTGCTCGACGCCATCGTCGAATACATGCCGTCACCGCTGGAAGCGAAGACGATCGTAGGCCGCAATCCCAAGACCGGCGATGAGATCGTGCGCAAGCCCGAGGACAGCGAGCCGTTCTGCGCGCTGGCCTTCAAAATCGCCACCGATCCCTACGGCAACCTGACTTATTTCCGCGTCTACTCGGGCGTTCTCAACAAAGGCAGCTACGTGCTCAACTCGCGGACTGGGCGCAAAGAGCGCATCGGCCGCATCTTGCGCATGCACGCGAACCATCGCGAGGACATCGATTCGATCGGCGCGGGCGACATCGCCGCCGCCGTCGGTCTAACCGACACGCGCACCGGCGACACGCTCTGCGACGAGCGCTCGCCGATCGCGTTGGAATCAATAACCTTCCCCGAGCCGGTCATCCACCAGGCCATCGAGCCCAAGAGTAAGGCCGATCAGGACAAGCTCGGTCTTGCCTTAACGCGTTTGGCGCAAGAAGATCCGACCTTCCGCATGCGCACCGACGAGGAGACGCAGCAGACGATCATCGCCGGCATGGGCGAGCTGCATCTTGAGATCATTCTCGACCGTTTGCGCCGCGAGTTCAAAGTCGAAGCCAACGTGGGCAAGCCGCAAGTCGCTTATAAAGAAGCGATCACGAAGACCGTTGAAAAAGAAGGGCGCTTCATCCGCCAGACGGGCGGTAAGGGTCAGTTCGGCGACGTCTGGATTCGCGTTGAACCGCAGCCCCCGGGCACCGGCTTCGTCTTCGAATGGAAGATCGTCGGCGGCGCCGTTCCCAAGGAATATCAGAAGGCGGTTCAAGAGGGCATCCGCGAGTCGGCGCAGAGCGGCGTGCTCGCCGGCTTCCCCGTTATGGACTTTAAGGCCGTGGCTTTCGACGGTTCGTACCATGAGGTCGACTCCTCGGAAATGGCCTTTAAGATTGCCGCGTCCATGGCATGGAAAGAGGCCAATCGAGCGGCCGGCCCAATTCTGCTCGAACCGATCATGAAAGTCGAAGTGACCACGCCCAAGGAGTACATGGGCGCGATCAATGGCGACCTCAGCCGGCGCCGCGGCGCAATCCACGCCACCGAAGAGGCTCCCGGCGGAGCGCAAGTGATCACCGCGCACGTGCCCCTTTCGGAGATGTTCGGCTACGCGACGGACATGCGCTCGGCCACGCAAGGCCGCGCCACCTACACGATGGAGTTCTCCCACTACGAGAAGGCGCCGCGCTCGGTCGAGGAAGAGATCGTCGCCAAAGCCGCCGGCAAAAAACTTGCCCCGGCCTAAATGCCGCGTTGACAGGCCCAAGTTAGGCCTGATAATATTCCGTGGTTATGCGCCCTCTCGCTGAGGGCGTTTACCGCGTAGTGATACGGAAGGCGCTAGATACGCCTGGATCCGTGGACTTAAAGGAGCCCAATGGCAAAGCAAAAGTTCGAGCGCAATAAGCCGCACGTTAATATCGGAACGACGGGACACGTCGATCACGGTAAGACTACGTTGACGGCTGCTATCATGCACTGCCTCTCAACCGAGGGGTTGGCGCAGAAAGTCGGCGTCGATCAGATTGATAACGCGCCCGAGGAAAAAGAGCGCGGCATCACGATCGCCATCTCGCACCAAGAGTACGAGACGCCCAAGCGCCACTATGCCCACGTCGATTGCCCGGGTCACGCCGACTACATCAAGAACATGATTACCGGCGCGGCCCAAATGGACGGTGCGATTCTCGTCGTGGCGGCGACCGACGGCCCAATGCCCCAGACGCGCGAGCACATTCTGCTCATGCGTCAGGTCGGCGTGCCCCGCATCATCGTCTTCCTTAATAAGGTCGACATGGTCGATGACGAGGAGCTGCTCGAGCTCGTCGAGATGGAGATCCGCGAACTGCTCAGCCAGTACGAGTTCCCCGGCGACGACACGCCGATCATTCGCGGTTCGGCGCTCAAGGCGCTCAACTCGAGCGGTAAGCGTGACGACGCCGATGCCGCGCCCATCTTTAAGCTGATGGATACGGTGGACGATTACATCCCCCAGCCGGAGCGTCAGGTCGACAAGCCTTTCCTGATGCCGGTCGAGGACGTCTTCACGATTACCGGCCGCGGCACGGTCGGAACGGGGCGCGTCGAGCGCGGTCAAGTCAAAGTCGGCGAGGAAGTTGAGATCGTCGGTCTCAAGGAAGAGACGAAGAAGACGGTCGTCACCGGCATCGAGATGTTCCGCAAGCTGCTCGACTCGGGCATCGCCGGCGACAACATCGGCGTACTGCTTCGTGGCGTAGATCGCAACGAGATCGAGCGCGGCCAGGTGCTGGCCAAACCCGGCTCGGTCAAGCCGCACAAAAAATTTAAAGCCGAAGTCTACGTCCTCTCGAAGGAAGAAGGCGGCCGTCACACGCCGTTCTTCGGTAACTACCGCCCGCAGTTTTACTTCCGCACGACCGACGTGACGGGAACCATTAAGCTGCCCGAAGGCGTCGAAATGGTCATGCCCGGCGACAACGTTCAGATGGATGTCGAGCTGATCACGCCGATCGCCTGTGAAGAGGGCCTGCGCTTCGCCATCCGCGAAGGCGGCCGCACCGTCGGTGCCGGCGTCGTCACCGCCGTCGCCGAGTAATATTTGTTATTGTCACCCTGAGCTCGTCGATGGGTGACGCGAAACCGAGCCCTAATGACCCGAACTCCACGTCGAACCTTGATAAACTGAAAGAAACGAAATAAATGGCGAAGCAGATGATTCGCATACGCCTCAAGGCGTATGACCACAAGGTGCTCGATCAGTCGGCCGAGCGCATCGTCGAGACGGCGAAGCGAACTGGCGCGTTCGTGAGCGGGCCGGTGCCTCTTCCGACCGAGATCAACCGGTTCTGCGTGCAGCGCTCGACCAATAACGATAAGAAGTCGCGCGAGCACTTTGAGATGCGCACGCACAAACGGCTCATCGATATTCTGCAGGCTTCGCCCAAGACGATGGATGCCTTAATGCATCTTGACCTGCCCGCCGGCGTGGATATCGAACTCAAGGCGTAAGCCGCGGCCGACAAACCAGTAATGTGAAAAGGCTTCGCTGAAAAAGCGGGGCCTTTTTGTTTTTTTAAAGATTGCTACTTAAGTTGCAGGCCCTGGCAATGTTATCTCAAAGAACGTTATTGCTTGCTTGTCGAGCTGGGGAGAATAGGCAGCCGCGACGCCGTTCCTCAGTGCAACCACGCGATGGCTTTCGCCTCCGATCATAAGGCGCTAGAAACAGCGCCTCATTATGCTTTGGCTGTGAGCGCTCCATCGTTTCCCGGCAAAGTTGCTACAAAACAAATCTTCTCGGAAAGGACCTATAGTTAATGGAGCCAATCGCGTTTGCTGGAAGAGCAGTCCTAAAGGCTGCACTTCCCATAGCGTGTCTAAGTTTTTCGCTTGCGGGATGCAGCGCTAACTCTGCGCTTCCGAACAATCAAGCGGCCACGGGTGCGAGCCTGTCGCAACGCGGCTCAAAGACATTTGGGTCGGTCAAGCCGCTCTATCCCGTAACCGGGGCCAACCCGTGGGGTTCGCTCATTAAGATCGGCACGAAGTTCTACGGTCTCGCTCGCGAGGGGGGAGCCAATCAGTACGGCGCCATCTTTAAGGTAACGACCGGCGGAGCCGAGGCGGTAATTTACAGTTTCAACTCGAGCGACGGCACCTATCCCACCGGCGGTCTCGCCCATATCGGGTCGTATCTTTACGGAGTTACCCCGTCGGGCGGATTGAACGGTGACGGAACGGTCTTCAAAAAAGGAATCAATGGCGGGGGCGGATTCACCGTCCTTCATAACTTCAACGGCACCGATGGCTCCTCGGCGGTCGGAGTTCAAAAGGTTGGGAGCGTCCTCTACGGGGTCACCTACCAAGGTGGCACCCATAACGACGGGACGATTTTCAAGTTGAACACATCCGGCGGCGGCTTTACCACGCTGTACAATTTCGGGGCTACGTCCACGGACGGCGCGTGGCCGTCTTCAATGCTCACGCAGATTGGATCGTCGTTGTACGGTGTGACCTATACCGGGGGAGCGCACACGTACGGGACCATCTATAAAATCACAACGGCGGGCGTGTACACCCAGCTCTATAGTTTTGCCGGCGGCAACGATGGCGTTTTCCCGTCGTCAAACTTGGTCGCCGGGAACAATGTGCTGTACGGAACGACCGTTCAAGGTGGGTCGTCAGCCGCCCTTGGAACGGTTTATAAGTACACGCTTGCGGGAGTCGAAAGCGTCCTACACGCTTTTTCGACCAGCACGTGCGACGGCGCCTATCCAATCGGCAATCTCGTAAAGACCAGTAACTTGCTCTATGGCACCGCGCAAAGCGGCACGACGGCTTGCGGTACGGCGCAAGGCGTGCTCTTTTCCGTTCCGATAGCGGGCGGCGCGGATACGGTGTTGCACCAGTTTCAAGGAACCCCGAGCGACGGCCAAACGCCGAATGGCGGCATTCTCAAGGTTGGCAACGCTCTCTATGGGACCACGATTATGGGAGGAGCAAACAACTATGGGACGGTCTTCAAGACAACGTTGAGCGGAACTCCGGAGAGTCTGCTCTACAGCTTCTAGCGCTCAATTCCTAAGTGCCTCAACGCGAAGGCGTGCGAACGCTCAATAGGGGCCGCACGCCTTCGCCCGAATGCTCTGCTTACTATGGAAGTTAAAGCATCCTACCTAGGCACGATGATCGGGCTGGCGACCATCGCCTTCGGTCTCATCGCCGCCGGCGCTTGGAACAAGTTCATCAGCGACATGATCGCGCTCTTCCTCAAACCCGGCAACGGCGTCGTGGCCGAGCTGATCTATGCCGTGCTCGTTACCATTCTCGCGATTGTGGTTATCCAATCGCTGGCAAAGCTCGCCGAGAAAGAAGCGGTACTCTCTGCCAAGCTGCCGTTCGGAAAGAAGCCGCAAGAATAAGGCCTAGCCCGACGCGGCGTCGCCTTTTTTTGGTGGCTTGCCCGCCCGAATCTTGAACGCTAGTTCCGGCCGCCGCTGGAACGGCGGATAGACGTGCGCGCGAACTTCGAAGCCTTTTTTCTCCAGGCCTAAGCGAAACGCGGCCTGCTGAATGCCGTGCAGAATGGCGGCGTTGAGCGTTTCGTCGGCGACGCCGAGATCCATGAGCGACTCGACGCCGTCTTTCTTCGAGAGCAGCGTCAGGCGAATCTCACCGGGGATGCGTTTGGATTCGTGCTCTTCGTCCTCAGGATCGTGGAAGACGACGACATGACGGTCTTCGTACACGATCTCGCTATCGCCGACGACCTTTTCCCACGGTTTGGATTCCTTGACCCACCGCGGGTCGGCGCCCAAAACGTCGACCGGCGTGAGCGCTTTGTTCTTACCATCGGCTGCCATGCGCGCCGCTTCACCGTTGGCAACAGGACGCCTGCCTGCCGAGCGAAAACCACGACGCATGGCAGCGTGGATCTCCGAAATGATTTCCGGGCCCGAGCAACGGACGTGGGAGAAGCCCGATCCCGAGCACACCTTTCGCGGCCGCCTCGACGGCACGCGTGCAAAGGCCGACGAGGTCGTCTATGAAGATTCGGACGTTTTCGCGTTCCGACACAACATCGATCGCAGTAAAGAGGAATGGTGGGAAGTTCACGTGGTCATCATTCCAAAGAAATGGATTCCGACGATTCTGGATCTCGGGCTCGGCGACGCCAAGATCTGGCATCGCCTCATCGGCGGCATCCAAAAAGTCGCGCTGCAGCTCGGTCTATACGAAAAAGGCTTCGTGATCCGCATGGGCGTGCTGCCACCGTACCAGCACACCGAGCACGTGCACATTCACATTCTTTCAGGCAAACACACCTCGCCCGTCGTGGACGGACCCATGCCGGATGTCGGCTGATGGCGCGCTAGAAGCGCCGCGCCCGTCGCTTTTCAGCATTGCCCTCGCGTTTGCCGCGATCTCTTCAACGGCGTTCGGCGGCGGTCAGAAGGCCAGCATCCGTCAGCAAGTACTTTCGCGCGGTTGGATGGACACCGAGCGCTTTATGGACGGCCTCGAGATCGCGCAAGTGCTTCCAGGGCCGAACATTCTCAATCTGGCCATCTATTGCGGTCAGCGCGTTCGCGGAATCCCCGGCGCGATCGCCGCGTTTCTCGGCGCTAGCGTGCCACCGTTCGCCATCGTCCTAATCGCCGGCGCGCTCTACTTTAAGTTTTCCTCCAACCCCTTCGTGCATGGCGCGTTGCGCGGCTGTGCGGCCGGAGCGCTCGGGCTCACGATCGGCAACGCCTTGGAGCTGAGCTGGGACGAACGCAGCGATTGGATTCGCATCGCATTACTGGCCGTCACCGCGCTGACCGTTACGTACCTGAAAATGCCGCTGCTCCTGGTGCTCATCGTTTTCGGCGGATTGGGAATCGCGCACGAGTATCGCCGCTGGCGAAAGGCCCCCAAATGAGCGGCTCGGCGCAGACGCTGCTCCACCTGTTGTGGGTCTTCAGCCAGCTTTCGGTGCTCGGTTTTGGCGGCGGCAAGGGCATCATTCCGCAGATGCACGCCGATGCGGTCAGCCGCTATCACTGGGTGACGTCGGAGCAGTTCACCCAGTTCTACACGCTCGGCAAGCTCGTGCCCGGCCCGACGACGATCTTTGCCGCACTCGTCGGCTACGCCGCAACGCCGCAGCGTCCGTACCTCGGAGCGGCAGTGGCAACGCTGGGCATGTTCGTACCGTCGAGCGCGATCATGGTTGGTTTCGACGTTTTGTGGACCCGCTTCCAAGACTCGCCGTGGCGCGCCATTCTGTCGCACGGCTTGGCGCCGGCGATTGTCGGCCTGGTGTGGTCGAGCGTCTGGACGATTGCCCGCGGCGCCCCCAGCAGCGTCGTCGCTTACGTCGTAACCGCGGTCGTCACGCTCCTAATGCTGCGCACTAAGGTGAGCGCGCCGCTGCTAATCCTACTAGCGGGCGGCGTAGGGGTCGTAGCGCTTCGCTGAGCGAAGCGACCGGCCTATGCCCATCGAGCTTCATGAAGTGCGCTCTCGTTTATTTCACGGAACCAAGCGGCGGATCTACCACCTGCTCGAGGAGATGGGCACGTCGGGCGATCAGATTTGGCCGTTTGCCTCGCAGCCGTTCATGCGTTCGCCGGGGCCGCTTTCGCCGGGCCGAACGGAGGAGTGGCACCTCGGCATCCACGGAATTTTGGACGAGATGGTTCCCGAGGAGCGCATCGTCTGGCGCTTTCAAAACGACGGCTTTGACGGAACGCACGGCTTTCACTTATCGAGCGAAGGCAAAGAGACGCTGCTCGAATATCGCGTCGACGCGATGCTCTCCGACACTGACGGGCGTCTGCTCTGGCGGCGTTTCGAAGACCAGTTCGAGCGTTCGACCGAAGCGCTCTTCGATAAGCTTGCCCGGGTCTTAAAGCGTTGAGCGGCGCGGCGGCTGCGTCGGGCCGCCGTGCGCCGGACGCGGTTGATTTCATTGACGTTTCGGGCCTCCTGAGCGATGAGGAGCGCCTGATTCGCGACACGGTGCGCGCCTACGTGCGCGATCGCGTCTTGCCGAACGTTGCCGAATGGTTCGAAGCCGGAGTGCTGCCGCGGGAACTGGGGCCTGAGCTCGGGCGCCTCGGTCTGTTGGGCATGCATCTCGACGGTTACGGCTGCCCCGGCGCCAGCGCGGTCGCTTATGGGCTGGCCTGCCTCGAGTTGGAGGCCGGCGACTCCGGATTGCGCAGCTTCGCCTCAGTGCAAGGCTCGCTGGCGATGTTCGCCATCCATCGCTGGGGCGACGAAACGCAGAAGCAGCAGTGGTTGCCGGCGATGGCGCGCGGCGAGCGCATCGGCTGCTTCGGGCTAACCGAACCCGACTTCGGAAGCAATCCCGGGGGCATGCGCACGTTCGCGCGGCGCGATGGCTCGGACTGGGTGCTCGACGGGACGAAGATGTGGATCACCAACGGCTCGATCGCCGATCTCGCCATCGTGTGGGCGCAGACCGACGACGGCATTCGCGGCTTCATCGTGCCGCGCGGCACTCGCGGTTTTCACGCTAACGACATCCACCGCAAGCTTTCACTGCGCGCGTCGGTCACCAGCGAGTTGGTGCTCTCGGATTGCCGCCTCCCCGGCGAAGCGCTTTTACCGCTCGGCGAAGGCCTGGGCGGCCCGCTGGCGTGTCTCAACGAAGCGCGCTACGGCATCGTCTGGGGCGCGATGGGCGCGGCGCGAGCCTGCTATGAAACGGCGCTTGAATACAGCAAGACGCGCGTGCAGTTCGATCGTCCCATCGGCGGCTATCAAATCACGCAGCAGAAGCTGGTGGACATGCTCCTCGAGCTCGACAAAGGTGCGTTACTCGCGCTGCACCTGGGCCGATTAAAAGACGAAGGCCGGCTGCATCCCGCGCAAGTCAGCTTCGCTAAACTCAACAACGTACGCGAAGCGCTGCGCATCGCGCGCGAAGCGCGCACGATCCTGGGCGCGAACGGCGTGACGCTCGAATATCCGGTAATCCGCCACATGAATAACTTAGAATCGGTCCTAACCTACGAAGGCACCAGCGAAATGCACGCCCTAATCGTAGGCAAAGAAATAACCGGTCTCGCCGCCTTCACCTAGCTAGCGACGAAGACAACCCTACAGCCGAGTGACCGTCGCCAACCACGCCGGCGCGCCGCGCTCGTCGTGGAATCTGGTAAGAACGCGTTCCGCTTCGATCGCTTCCACGCGCCAACTATCGCCGGCGTCAAACGCTGCCCGCAGGTCCGGCTCACTCACCGGATGCGGCCCAACATCGGGACCGACGTCGCTAAAACAGAGAATGAAGAGCCGCCCCCCGTGCTTTGTCACCGACGCGAGGCTCGCGACGTATTGCGACCGTTCCTCGCCGTCAAAAGTGTGGAAGAGCCCAGAGTCGAGAACCGTGTAGAACGATCGCCCCAACGCCTGCAACCGTAAACCATCGGCCGCAGCAAACTCCGCCTCGATCCCCCGTTGAGCGGCTTTCTCACGGGCCATCGCCAGCGCCGTCTCGGCCACGTCCACGCCGAGGACCGGCAAGCCAAGCGTCGCAACGTGGAGGGCGTTCTCGCCGGTTCCGCAGCCCGCATCGAGAACCGCCTTGGCAAACCGGCCCCCGGATGCCAATCGGGCAATCGCCGGCTGAGGCCGCCCAATATCCCAGGGGGCGGGGCCGTCGTGGTAAGATGCATCCCAAGGCCCTCCCGAAAGGCGCTCGTGACTCGTCGGCCGCCTGTCCATTTTT
>Ga0265338_10000195_pt1 | contig 114621 bp, 101 predicted proteins | sample 42126metaG_FD_193579 | JGI IMG/M metagenome (GOLD analysis project Ga0265338, IMG submission 193579) | Rhizosphere microbial communities from Carex aquatilis grown in University of Washington, Seatle, WA, United States - 4-21-26 metaG | ecosystem: Host-associated > Plants > Roots >...
CTCGCCAAACCAAAATCCGTACTCTGTAGAACCTGTGGAAAACTAGGGTGAAAATGCTTGTTTTATTCACTACAGGCTGCTACGCTTATGCTTAAAGGATAAAATAAACATTTAACCTATGGCAGAATCAGTCAAAATAGAAGTTCAATCACCTGAGGATCCAAACCTATCTCAATTTGATGGGAATTTTTCTGGTAAAACTTACGATGGGAGTGGCGCTAAACATATATGGGGCGTAGACCCTAACACCGGTAAGGAAACGCACTTAAAAAACGATGACGTACTGAAGGCATATGGTCATGACCCCCAAGACTCTAAAGATAATTTAGGTCTTAAAAACGCGCCAGAGCAGCCAATAGGCAACACCGAAATAGATACCCTAAGAGGTGAAATGCTTGAAATGATTCGCCAGATGGAAGCCAACAATGAGCGGCGCCATCAAGAGATGATGGCCTTATTGCAGGCCTTAGTCGAACAGCGCCAAGGAGTAACCGCTCCGAACGAAGATCTACCTCCAGGCGCCAGAGTTGGCGAGCCGGAAGACGAGGGTATGGCTCGCATGCGCGAACACTTTAGCATGTTAGACGGCGAAGAGAGTGAAAAAGACGATGACAAAAAAGAAGACGAGCCTCCTGTCGAAGAAGAAGCCCCAACAGCTGAGCAGAAACTCCAAGCTGCCGAGGCTGCACTAAATGCTGCCCGCGATGAATTAGTTATTCTAACCATCCGCCGCCGCGGCCGAGCTGGCGATGGTCTAACCGAAAATCGCCGCGAAGACAAAGAAAATTATGATAAAGCCATGGCGGCCTACAAAGAAGCCATAAAAGGCTATCTGCAGGCTTTAGGAGAAAAGCTAGATGTGGTTGACCCAAATAACCCAGAAGCTCCTAAAATAACAGAGGTAGAAATCCAGCGCGAACTGCTTAAGGCAAGATACGCAGAGCAGGGCAAGTTCAAAGAAGCCGAGTTTAATAAAAATAACGAGCTTTTGGATCAAGAGATAGAAGCTGGCGGCTTACGCAAACTTAAAGCCAGGATTCTTAGAAAGTGGGCCAACTATTCGACCAAGAAGAAACTATTGATAGGCTTAGGTGTTGGCGGTGCTGCTGCTCTTGCCTCTGGGACTCTAGGTGCCGGGCTGGCAGTCATTGCTGCTGGTAGCGCTGTTAAATTCTCACTTGGCTTATTAAACAGAAGCGCCAGCGCTCGTAATGTTAGCAAAAAGAGTTACGAGCATGAAGTGGCCCGTCTAGAGAGAAACTTAGACAAGTCTCTCCTGAAATTTAACAGAGAAAGTGTCATGGCTTCGCAGGCCAACCTCACTTTGGGTCGGGAAAGTCACATTGGTGACCAAACCGCAGGAGTAGAAGGAGAATTGAATAGAGACGTCCAAGTTGCCCAGTGGCGTAACAGGCTGGGTAACACATTAATGCTACTCGGTGCAGCTGGTGCGGTATATGGCCTAACAGAGGTCGCTGGTGGCTTGCCACATATAGGCCTATGGCCGTTTGGGCCTGATCACCATTACCAACCAGTCACTCTTAAAGGTATTGACCCCAACACTATTCACGCCCAGAACCCCACCCAGTTCCAACACGGCGTTTTACGCTTATTGAATGAACAGGGTGTGCAGGCCCACGACGTTACACCAGATAAGATCCAGCACATGAACCAATGGATGGCATCTCACCCAATAGCTTCAGGTATGAGAGCAGGCAACCATGGCTTAGAGCAGAATTTGACGCATTTTCCGACTACCGGGCATGAATTTGCTAATGTACACGCCTCGGCTGACCAGGGATTTAGGGTTGGGGCCGATGGTACTGGCCGACATGCTCTAGACCAATGGATAAGAGAAGCTGAAAAATCAGGTATCCGCTTTGAAAGGACTAAATAGTTATGCAACCCCAAGTAGATGACCAGTTTTTAGTAGCTATGGGCCTGGATGGTCTAAGTGAAGAAGAAAAGCAAGAAAGCTTGGCCGTTATCTTGAAAACTTTAGATATGAATGTCGCCCAGCGCGTTTCCGATCAGCTTACAGAAGAGCAACTTGCCCAGTTTGATGATCTTTTAGACAAAGAAGACGAAGAAGCAATTACTAAGTGGCTTTCTGAAAACGTACATAATTATCAACAAATTATTGAAGAAGAAGCCCAAAAAATGAAAGACGAGGCTACGGCAGACGTGCAAGCCGCCCGGGAAGGGAAATAATAATGATTGACGATAAATTTCTAGAAGAACTTGGCCTTGGTAGTGTCCCAGAAGAAGAAAAGGAACGCATGATTGCAGATACCCAGGAAACTCTGCAGGAAAGAATTGGCAAAAGGGCAGACGAAGCTCTAACTGATGAAACCAGACAACAATTAGAGGCTTTAATAGATGATCCATCTGGTGACCAAGAAGCAGTAAAAAATTGGCTGGCTACTAATTTGCCAAATTATAATCAGATAGTCGCGGAAGAATTAGAACGGATAAAAGAAGAAATTAGGCCTCAGGTAGCTGGTATATTGCAAACTCTGTCTTCTTCGCCCGCTTAAGGCAGCTAAAGCTATGCTAAAATTAGCCTTGAGATGTTTAAACTAGACGACAATTTACTCCAGGAGCTTGGGTTAGGCGCTTTGCCAGCGGAAGAGAAGAACAAAATGCTCCAGCACATCTATGAGACCTTGGAACTTCGGGTAGGTATGAAGTTAGCCGAACAGATGACAGATGCCCAACTTGATGAATTTGAAGGCTTTATAGACCGAAATGACGAAGAAGGTGCACTAAAATGGCTAGAGACCAACTTCCCAAATTATAAACAGGTCGTAGCCGACGAACTAGACGCTCTAAAGTTGGAAATTAAAGGCCAAGCAACAGCTATTTTGCAGGCCACATCGACCGATTCTTCTAGTCCGTTGCCAGAAGAGTCAGATTTAAGCCACGCAGCTTAAGTTTCCCTTAAGTAACCTCTTATAAAATCTTCGCCGGTCATGGTCCGTCCGCTTGGAGCCGTCAGTTCCAGAATTTCGATGTAACCATTACCACATTGAATTATTAATTTTTTTGAATCTAGAGAGTTAACAACCCTAACCTTGATAATAATTACCTCTTTGCCAGAAACTACGGCCCGGCTTTTTGGCCAGCCTAAATACGCCCTTACTTCACGTTCAATTTGTTCTGCTGGCCTCTTAAAATCAACAATTCCATCATCTTTTCTGATAAGTTTTGTGTAACTAGCTACCTTGTCGTCCTGAGGCAGGGGCTCGATTTCATTGCTTAAAATACCGGGCAAAGTCCTGATTAACAGGTTAGCTCCTTGCTTAGCTAGCTGTTTATAGAGTTCAGTTTTTGTCTCTTTGCCAGAAAGTTTAACTTTTTCCTGAGCATAGATTGACCCGGCATCCATTTTAGGGGTGAGCTTCATTAAACTAAGCCCGGTTTCTTTGTCGCCATTTAAAATTGCTGCTTCAATCGGTGCTGGACCTCTATATTTTGGCAAAAGAGAGGGGTGTAAGTTTATGATTCCACCTTCAAAAGTATCAATAATTTCCGCAGGTACAATCTTGCCGTAGGCGACCAAAACCGCAAACTTGCTGTTGTAGGATCGAATATTCTTGCCCATAGAGCCTATATCTTGTGGCTGGAGGACTGGTACGTTGTACTTCTTGGCTATAAGTTTTACCGCTGGCTCGGAAACTTCCTGTCCACGGCCTTGTTTGCTATCTGGTTTGGTAATAACTGCAGCAATGTTCCAACCATCCTCAAGGAGAGCCTTTAGACTGACGGCGCTAAACTCTTCAGTCCCGAAGAATACCAGCGGTTTGGACTTGTTCATATGGTAACTTCTCTAGCTTTCCCTCAGGAGTTAATTTATAAAATTTATCTTCTTTACCTGCAAGATGATCAACAAACATTACACCCTTGGTATGGTCTATCTCGTGTTGGAAAACCCTGGCTAAAAAGCCTTCCGCCCTAACCCTAAGTTCATGACCCTCTTCGTCAAGAGCTTTAAGTCGGACTTTAGTATGTCGCGGAACCTTGCCGTAAACATCGGTTATACTCAAACAGCCTTCGTAGTCTTCTTCTACCTCTCCTTCGAGTTTTACTATCTCGGGATTGATGAAAACAGCAAAACGTTTATCCTTTTTGTTGTCAAAATCATTACGAACAATAACAATTCGGTAGTCTTTGTCTATCTGAATGGCAGCCAGGGCTACTCCTAGTTCGTGCTCGCGGGTAGCTTCCCAGTCGAGAGTTGCCACTTTCATCTGTTCGATAACCGTTTTAACCTCGTCGCTGATCGCAGTAATCCTCTTCGACTTTCGGCGTAAGCGAGAATTGGGCAGGGTAATTATTTGGTCTTTAGCAGACATATTAGCCACAGTATAAACCACCTCTGTTAACTAGCCAAACGCTAAAGCAGGTTAGCGGGGTCGATATTAACCTGCCATCCCTGGGGTACTGCTTTGGCTAAAACTACCAAGTCACCCCTATTTTTAGACTTGAGTACCAACTGGTAGTAGAAATACTTACCTCTGCGGGCGTAAAAAGAGGGAGCTGGGCCGATTATCTCGACTGCCAAGCCTTTCAGGCTTAACTCTTTTTTTAGTTTCTCGGCGGCAGATTGCGCGCCCTTTTCAGTAGTTAATCTGCAGGTTAGTTGCAGCAAGTAGCTAAAAGGAGGGAAGCGAAAAGCCTGCCTCTCGCTTAAAGAGTGCTTATAAAAAGCCTGCCAATCACGCGCTAGGGCCGATTTAACTACGATATTATCCGGAGCGTAGCTTTGGACTATAACTTGCCCATCCGTATGCCCTCGGCCTACCCGGCCAATTATCTGGTAAAGGAGTTGAAAGGAGCGCTCCTCGCTCGTAAAGTCCGGCAGGGCAAGGGATGTTTCTGCTGCCACTATGCCAACTAGAGCTAGGCGGGGCAAGTCCAGGCCTTTTGCTAGCAGCTGGGTCCCAATTAAGATATCTACTCCTTCTCCAATAAGGTCATGGTAGGCCTCGTGCAAGTGCTCACCGGCTAGGTTGTCGCTGTCAAAACGCCTTATTTTGGCGTTAGGGAAGAGTTTAGCTACCTCGTCAGCTAGGGCTTTAGTACCTATGGAACGATAAATTATTTCTGGGTTGCTGCAGATTGGGCAGGCCACTGGCGGACTCTGCTTGAACCCGCATATGTGGCAACGTGCAAGGTGCTCATCACCGTGATAAATGAGAGCCACATCGCAGTTAGGGCATAAAAAGCTCCAGCTACAGGCACTACATAGGATTAAACGAGCAGAACCGCGTCTATTTAAGTATATTATGATCTGTTTTTTGGCAGATAATGTTGTACTAATAGCATCAAGCAGTTTATTCGATAAATAAGCGCTCCGGCTGAAATTAGAGCGGTCTTTGATATCAATAATGTCGCTTTTTACCTCTAGCGGCTTACCTGCCGCTGGTTTGGTCATTCTAAAAACGGCTGCCTTTTTACTAGCGAGGTAATAATCGCTAATCAACGGCGTCGCTGTGCCCAATACCACCTTAGCGCCCGTTATTTTTCCTAACTGGCTGGCGACCCTGGAAGCTTGGTAATATGGCGCCTGATCCTGTTTGTAGGCCGTTTCGTGGGCCTCGTCAACTACAACTAGGCCAATGCTCGAGAGCGGTGAAAACAGGGCAGAGCGAGGCCCTAGCACTACTACGGGCTCTTCTGACTCTAAGATAGCCGACCATATTCGTTTGCGCTCGGCGGCCGACAGTTGGGAATGAAGCACGAAAACTTTATTTTTTATATCTAGCTTAAGATTAGCCAGTACCTGAGAAGTTAAAGAGATCTCTGGCGTGAGTATTATTACCGATTTACCGCTGGCAAGAGTTTTTTTAGCCAGCTCAATGTATACGCGGGTCTTGCCGGTACCTGTTTCGCCGTGCAGTAAAACAGTAGTACTAGGGGAATCGTTGATAAACTTAATCGCCGATCTTTGCTCGGCCGTAAGGGGCAACTGCTCCACCATAGTGGACTGAGGTTCTAGCACGGTGGTAGTTTCTTTTTTAGACTTTCGAACCATCGGCTTAGTGGGCGCAAATTGGCGCAGAGTCTCAGCCAGAGTTGATACATAATAATCCTTAATCCACTCGGCTAGTTCTAAACAGTGGTAAGGTAGAGGCTTTTTAGAGACTATGGACTTGATGGGCTTAACCTTAAAGGCTGGCGCGACTTTCGATTCCGCTATTACAAAACCAGTGGCATTCCGTTGCCTAAGAGGCACAGTGACAATACTTAACATCTCAATCTTTAGCTCAGAAGAGTAAGTCAGGCTAGAATTGCCGTGATAGTGGCCGTCGGCGACTAACACCTCGTAGTAATACATAGTCTAATTCTATAACGCGTTGTAGCTTTTAAGATTCAAACTGTTGCAAACAAGTCAGCAGTTAGCTATACTTTACGTTGTCGCAATAACAATAAGGTGGAGACGTGTTAGATACATTTATTACATCTCGTGTGAGGAGAAAGATTATCGTGGTATATGCCAAGTACCCCGATTTCAAGACTCATGTAAGAGGTCTCGCCAAGCTCATAAAAGAAGACGCCGGTAATATTCAGCGTGAGCTAAAGCGACTCGAAAAAATTGGTTTTTTGATTAGCGAGAAGCAAAGCAATACCAAGATTTATTACACCAATAAGAACTTCCCGATTTTTAAAGAACTGCAAAGCATAGTTCTAAAGAGCCAACGGGCTGCGGCTAATAAAAAACGCGCCCAGTTATAAACGGTCTTAACGTAATCTGTCCGTTGCAAAATCTTATCTGTTAATTTAGAATATAACCAGAATGATACAAGTTACTAAAAAAGACTCCAAAGAATCACTAGAAAATCTTCTGCGGCGATTTAGCCGTAAGGTCGCCCAGTCGGGCGTTTTAGCCTCTGCTAAACAAGGGCAGTATTTCGAAAAGCCCATGAGTAAGCGCGACCGTCGAACGAAAGCTATCGTTAGACGCGAACGCAAAGCCGCCAAGGTTAAGAAACTAAAACTAGGAAGGTAGGGCACCAACAGCCTTGCAAGAGCAACTTGAGCGCGACTTAAAAGCCGCCTTACTATCTGGTAACCGCCAAAAATCTGAGACTCTAAAGATGATTAAAAGTGCGCTTCAATATGAAGCCGTTAGCCTCAATACTCGCGATAACTTACCAGAGGAAGTAACCCAGAAAGTTTTAGCCCGCGAGGCTAAAAAAAGAGCCGAAACAGCCGAACTTTATAAAAAAGCCGGAGAAAACGCTCGGGCAGAAACAGAGCTGGCCGAAAAAGCCATAATTGATGCCTATTTACCCGAACGATTGCCAGAAGAAGACGTTCTTAAGGTTGTTAAGGAAGAGCTTGCTAAATTAGATAACCCGGGGCCAGCTGATACTGGCAAAATTATCGGTGCTGTCCGGGCAAAACTTGGTTCAGGAGCTGATGGATCAGTTATTGCTAAATTGGTGCGGCAATCTTTGGAGTCAAAATGATTATCATTATGGGAGCCGTTGGCTCGGGCAAGAGTGAACAGACTTTGCGTCTAGCTAACAGACTTCACATACCCAGAATTTCTACCAGTAGTGTCTTAAAAGCCAACCTTACCCCCGAATTTGAAGCCAAGATGGCAGTCGGAGATTTAGTGGACGACCAAGAAGTAATTAAGCTTCTAGATGCAGAACTTATTAAAGTAGGTGCCGATAAAAACGAGTTTATACTGGATGGTTCACCCCGGTCGGTAGTCCAGGCCGAGTGGCTAGTGGGCAAAATAAAAGACAAATCTATTAAACTCGGCGCCATTATTAAGTTAAATGTGTCCAATGAGGTAGTTCTAGGGCGGATGCTCAAGCGCGGCCGCGATGACGATAAAAAAGATATTATTTTGCGTCGCCTAGACAACTATTACAAGATTACTAACCCGGTCGTAGACTACCTGCGTAGCCATGGCATAACTGTCCATGAAGTAAACGGAGAACTAACCCCGGATGCAGTTGAAGCCGAGATAGCAAAGCTGTTAGAATCCCGCACATGATTAGGCCTAAGACAGATAAAGAAATAGAGGTTATGCGCCAAGGTGGCCAATTATTGGGCCAGATCCTGGCAAGTCTTGCTAAGGAAGTAGAGCCCGGTGTTACACCCAAAGATATTTCTAAAATTGCTGCCAGCAAGATAGAGAAAGCTGACTTGCAGGCCGTATTACTTGGGTACGAGGGCTTTTCTGACGTAATGTGTATTTCCACTAACGACGCTATTGTTCACGGCTTGCCTAATAAGACACCGTTTAAAAAGGGCGACGTAGTTAAACTTGACCTAACGGTAGCCTATAAAGGCCTAGTAGTTGATTCGGCCCTGACAGTTATTGCTGGCGAAGAGCCAGCTGGTGACAAAAAGCGCCTGCTAGAGGGTACTAAAAGGTCGCTCGAGGCTGGCATAGCAGCCATTCGAGGGGACGGCACAAGGGTGGGCGATATTGCCTCGGCCGTACAGGAAGTGCTAGATGAATATAAACTGGGCATCATACGAGATCTAGTTGGGCATGGCATCGGCGAGCATATCCACGAAGAGCCAAATGTGCCTAATTACGGCGTAGCTGGCACCGGCCCGATCTTGCCAGCTGGGGCGACCATTTGTGTAGAGCCCATGGCAACCTTAGGTGGTTGGCAAATAAGCGTTGCCAAAGATAAATGGACCATAAATGTAGCAGATGGCAGCCTGGGCGCCCACTTTGAACACACAGTCCTAGTAACCGACAAAGGCGCCGAGATACTGACCCTGGTCTAATAGTTTGACTTTTAAGCATAAGTATGATAACGTATAGCTTAAGTTCTCAAAAACAAAAAAAAATGAAAACTACAGAACAACCACCTAGCCAAATATTAGAAACCTCCCTTGGATTGTCGGAGAAAGAATCACAAAGGTTGGCCTTTTTGACACGAATGCGCCAAACAGCCTGGAATGAACTTAAATATACGTTTACCTTTCCTAAGCCCGGAGAAGGCCTGACCCAAGATATTGCTCTGAAGGCAGGCGGTCTAGCCGGAGCCTTTATAGGAAAGTTTATGTATTCTGAAGCTGAAAAAGGCCATTTGCTCCGTGCTGCCGGGCAGTCGGAACAGAGCTTCAACCATATGCAGCACGGATATGAGCATATGGGAGCCGGTGTAGCAGTCCTAGGTGCTGCCAGCCTCTTACTAGCTAATCGCGTCAGAAGTTTTACCGCAAGAGACAGACGCGAAAGAGAAGATTGGTAGATTACGTACAGTAATCTTAAGTAAATGGGAAAGCTGGTAGCCGCGGTTCACCTCTAAAGTGAAACCGAACTTACTTCGGTAGCAGCGTTGAACGAAAACCGTAAGGTTGTCCTTCAAAAGCTATAGCGGTATACTGCCATCGTATAGCATAATAATAAAAACCAAATGGCAGAAAACGAACTAAGCTACTTTATCGGACTAGACATAGGGACCACCGCGGTACGCTGCGTAGTAGGTGAGCTGTCTAGTGATACGGCTGCCCCTAATATTATTGGGTTTGCTAGTGCAGAAAACACCGGTATGCGTAAAGGCAACATCGGGCACTTAGATGAAGTAGCCCAGGCCATTAGCGTGGCTCTAGGCGAAGCTGAAAGAATGAGTGGCCGGGATATTAAGAGCGCGACGATTAATATTAATGGCGCCCATGTAAGCGGCTTGAGCTCTAAAGGCGTTATTGCTATCAGCTCTCCCGACCGTAACATTACCCAAGACGACCGCATGCGTGCCGAAGAGGCAGCCACCATTGTCCAGTTACCCGCCAATAAAGAAATAATTCAGGTTTTTGCTAAGAATTACAGAGTTGACGACCAGGATAACATCAAGGATCCGGTTGGTATGCACGGCGTTAGACTAGAGGTAGATACGCACATTGTTATAGCGTCTACTCCTGCCCTTAAGACTTTAGAACAAGCACTTGAAAGGGCTGAGATTATCGCGGCCCATAAAACAGTTAGCTCGCTGGCTGCCGCCGAGGCTTGCCTTGACCGTAAGCAAAAAGAGTCTGGGGTCTGCGTGCTAGATATAGGCGCTGCGACCACCAACATGATTGTTATAGAAGACGGCGAAGTTGAGCATGTGGCGGTTATCCCGATGGGCGGCCAGCACATCACTAACGATCTTGCCATAGGTTTAAAAACGGAAATAGATATTGCTGAAACTGTGAAGTTAAAGTACGCCAGCTTAGATAAGGGAGCCAGTGGACAGGCTAGTCTAGTTATTGACGGCAAGACACACCGTTTTGATAAAGAAATGATGCGTATAATTAGCGAGGCCCGGGTAGAGGAAATATTAGAATTTGTAGACAAAGAGCTTAAGATTATTCATCGCTCACGCAAATTACCTGGCGGAATTGTACTAACGGGCGGTACGGCTAAGCTGCCGGGAATGGTCGAATTCACAAAAGAAGTGCTGCAATTGCCAGCCCGCGTAGGCAGCTGGAAGCACATAAAAAGCGTGCTAGATGGCATGGATGAGCAGATCTTTGCGCCAGCAATTGGCCTAATGTTGCTAGATATGTACCTTGGCCCAGCCCAAAACATTTCCTATTTGGACACGGGCAACAGTCTTATTAAAGGTGTTAATTCGTCATTGAACAGTATTTTTAATCGGCTCAAGAAAAGTTAAAGCTCACAAGCAAATTATTTATTCAAAAACGCAAACTGACTAAAAGCAGTGAGTATTAATTGCATTCAAACGGACTTGTTGATTATAATTAGAGCATCAAACTTTAAGTGGAGAGTGTAAAGGAAGCTATGCCTCAAGTAGAGCCAGAAATTGAAACTTTTGCAAGAATTAAGGTAGTGGGTGTTGGTGGCGCCGGTGGCGCAGCCATAAATCGTATGGTCGATGCCGGTATTAAAGGCGTAGATTTTGTAGCCGTAAACACCGATGCGCAGGCTCTTCACCACTCTAAAGCCGGACAAAAAATTCATATTGGCAAAGAACAAACCCGGGGTCTGGGCGCTGGCGCTGACCCTGAAGTTGGCGAGAAAGCCGCTCTGGAATCGTTAGAAGATATTAAGGGTTCCGTTAAGGGTGCTGACATGGTATTTGTGACCATTGGTGCCGGTGGCGGTACGGGTAGTGGAGCAGGCTATCTAGTAGCCAAGGCTGCCCACGAAGAAGGTGCATTAGTTATTGGTTTTTCCACAAAACCGTTTGCTTTCGAAGGCGAAAAACGCCGCCGCAATGCCGATATAGCCATTGATAAACTGCGAGCTCAAGTAGACACGCTTATTACTATTCCTAATGACCGGCTGCTACAAACAATAGATCGCCGAACTCCCTTGCTAGAAGCCTTTAAGGTAGCAGACGACGTTTTGCGCCAAGGTGTGCAGGGTATTTCCGATTTAATTACGGTTCATGGTTTGATTAACCTCGACTTTGCCGACGTGCGGGCTGTTATGAGTAATGCCGGCTCGGCACTAATGGGTATTGGCCGCGCAAGTGGTGAGAATAGGGCCGTAGAAGCCGCCCAGCAAGCCATTAGCTCGCCTCTACTAGAAGTTTCGATTGATGGCGCCCGTGGCATCCTGTTTAACGTTATTGGCGGCCACGACATGAGCATGCACGAGATCAATACCGTAGCCGAAACTATCACCACGGCTGCCGATCCGGAAGCTAACATCATATTCGGTGCTACCATCAACCCAGAACTAGAAGGCGAGATCATTGTAACCGTAGTAGCTACAGGCTTTGACGAGTCGTATTATGCCCGTCGCGACGCTAAAACAGCCGAACTTTTGAGAGACGTCAAAGAGCCCGCTGAGGCTAAAATAGATGACAAGACTATGGCTGGCATAGACATGGAAATCCCAGAGACTATGGAGGCGTCGGCCGAAGATTTTCATAATGACGACACGCCCAATATCTGGGCTTTGTCTGACGACGGAAACGGTACAGCTGCTGACGATAACGCGGACGACGAAGACGAGCTTGACAAGCCGTCATTTTTGCGCCGCGCTTTCAAGCGCAAGGGCAGTGATGAGCGTTTCGACGTGGAAGATTCTGAAGAATCAGAAAATTCCAAAGAAGATAAATAAGCAGTTCACAGATTAAAAACTTTGTCATTAATACAGCAATAAAATGCTTGCGCTTGCACCACACATGGGGTTAATATAATGCTCACAGACACTACATATAGTGATAGCACATTAAGAAAAGCTAACTTTAGAGGTATTAAATGAAGTGTCACCAGTGTCATTCCATCGAAAATAAGGTAATTGAATCGCGGGATGTTGCAGAAGGCGAAGCTATTCGCCGCCGCCGCCAATGCCTAAAATGTGGCTATCGTTGGACTACATACGAGCGCTTAGAGCGCCCGAGTCTAGTGGTAGTAAAACGCGATGGTACTCGCCAGCTTTTTAGCCGTGAGAAGCTTTTAGAAGGCTTGCACCACGCTACTGAAAAGACCAGTGTGAGCCACCTGCAGCTAGAAAACTTTGTAGCTCAGGTAGAACGCGAATTATATGACCGTGGTGAGCCAGAAGTAAGCTCGACCGACATCGGAGAGATTGTCATGGCGGGGTTGCCAAAGCTTAGTGAAGTAGCCTATGTACGGTTCGCAAGCGTATATAGGAAATTTCGGGACATTTCGAGTTTTGAGCGTGAGTTATCGCGTATTCGCGAAGGCAAAAACGAGCCCAAAAAGAGTACCAAGAAGTAGCTTAAAAATAAAAATCGGGTTTATAAAATAAGCTCGCTAAAAAAACAAGAACTGGCATGTTGCTCAAGGCACTTCTCGTGTTCTATTATGAGAATTGTCTAGAATAGCATGGGTGGTGCTTTAGGAGAGACTAGCACTACTTCGCCAGCTTTAAAGATAAAAACGCTCTAAAAAAAAGAAATTAAAACAAGTTAAGAGAGGGGTTTAACAAAATGGCTCAAGCAACTAAGGATAGTAGGATAAATAGACTTTTTACGAAGCCTAAAACAAAGGCCTACGAGTCACTAAAGTGGGTAAAGAGGGATTCGCTTATATCGAACCCAATGAGTGGTAAAGCGGTTTTTGAACAGAAAAATATAGAAATTCCGGAAGGCTGGAGCCTGAACGCGATCAACATTGTAGCTCAAAAGTACTTTACTGGTACGCCCGGCACCCCCGACCGTGAGGCATCACTTAAGCATCTTATTGACCGAGTAGCAGATACAATTACCCGCCAAGGTCTGCAAGAGGGCTATTTTGGATCCGAGGCAGAAGCCGAAGATTTCCGCGAAGAATTAAAGTACATTTTAGCTACCCAACGGGCGGCTTTTAACTCGCCAGTGTGGTTTAACATTGGCGCACCAGAGCGTAGCCAACAAGCTAGTGCCTGCTTTATCTTGGCCGTAGAAGATACCATGCCTTCAATTCTTAACTGGTACAAAGAAGAGGGTATGATTTTTAAAGGTGGTTCTGGTTCGGGCGTTAACGTTAGTACAATCAGAAGTTCTAAAGAATCTTTGGGCAAGAGCGCCGGTACGGCTAGTGGCCCTTTGAGCTTTATGCGCGGCGCTGACGCTTCGGCTGGGGCAATTAAGAGCGGTGGTAAAACCCGCCGAGCTGCCAAAATGGTCATTTTGAACGCCGATCACCCAGACGTAGAAGAATTTATTTGGTGTAAAGCTATAGAAGAGCGCAAAGCCCGCGTCTTGCAAGAAGCTGGCTGGGACATGGACCTTGACGGCAAAGATAGCTTTAGTGTCCAGTACCAAAACGCCAACAACTCTGTCCGCGTAACCGATGATTTCATGCACGCCGTAGAAAACGACGAGGACTGGAACATGCACGCTATTAAAGACGGCAGAACAGTCCAAACAATTAAAGCCCGTAACTTGTGGCGCCAAATAGCCGAAGCCGCTTGGGAATGCGCCGACCCAGGGCTGCAGTTCGATACAACTATTAACCATTGGCACACTACCCCTAACGAGGGGCGTATTAACGGCAGCAACCCCTGTAGTGAATACATGCACCTCGATAATTCGGCCTGTAACCTTGCTAGCATTAACCTACTTAGATACTTAAATGACGACTTTAGCTTTGACATCGAAGCCTTTAAACACACCGTTGAAGTTATGTTTACAGCCCAAGAAATATTGGTTGGCTACAGTGAATACCCAACCGAAAACATTACCAAGAACGCCAAAGCTTATAGAGAGCTAGGCCTTGGTTATGCCAACCTGGGCGCCCTTTTAATGGCCCAAGGCTTACCGTATGACTCCGAGGAAGGTCGTGCTCAAGCAGCTGCTATCACCGCTCTTATGACAGGCCATGCCTATGCTACCAGTGCTAAGATGGCCCGCCGGGTTGGCCCATTTGCTGGCTACCATAAAGACCGCGATGGCGTAGCCCGCGTTTTGCGCCAGCACCGCGACGAGGTCAAAAAGATCGATGCCGCTCTGGCTAGCGAAGAACTATTAAATGCTGCCGCCCAAGCTTGGGATGAAGCAGTAGAACTGGCCGAGCTTTACGGCGTACGTAACTCTCAAGCTTCGGTGCTGGCGCCAACTGGTACCATTGGCCTGATGATGGACTGCGATACTACCGGTATCGAGCCAGACCTTGGCCTTGTGAAAGTTAAAAAACTAGTAGGTGGCGGCACGATGAGCATTGTTAATCAGACCGTGCCACGAGCCCTTACGGCTTTGGGCTACTCTAAGAACGAAGTTAAAGACATTGTTGCTTATATCGATACCGAAAAGACTATAATTGGCGCTCCTAAGCTGAAAAAAGAGCATCTAAATGTCTTTGCTTGCAGCATGGGTGACAACTCTATCCACTATCTTGGCCACGTCAAAATGATGGCTGCTGTTCAACCGTTTATCTCTGGTGCGATTAGCAAAACCGTGAATATGCCAGAAGAAGCCAACGTAGAAGACATTGAACAGCTACATATGGACGCCTGGAAAATGGGTCTAAAGGCCGTGGCTATCTACCGCGACAACTGTAAAGTCGGCCAACCGCTCTCTATGGCCAAGAAAGACGGTGCTAAAGAAGCGCCCGCCGTCGTTGCTGCGACTCCGCTAGCTGCCGTTGAAGCTATCAACAGTGGCCTGACCGTCCCGCAGGGCGTAGTCCGCCGCAGTATGGCTAAAATCCGCAGTTCTAAGACCTTCAGCTTCACAATTTCAGATAGCAAAGGTCACTTTACTGTAGGCGAATTTGAAGACGGGACTCCGGGCGAGATATTCATTAGCACTGCCAAAATGGGCTCGACTCTGCGCGGCCTAATGGACGCCTTTGCTATTAGCATCAGCTATGGTTTGCAGTACGGTGTGCCTCTAAAGAGTTACGTACGGGTTTTCTCGCACATGAGCTTTGCCCCGAGTGGCATAACGGACGATCCAGACTTGCGCACGGCCTCATCTATTGTTGACTATATATTCCGTCGTTTGGCACTAACTTATCTGTCGTTTGATGACCGTCTAGAGCTGGGTCTCGCCTCAATCGATGATATGCCAGAGAATCAAACCAGCTTTTTAGTGGAAGTTAAAGAGGAAAAAATAGCTGACCAACCAGCACCAATCAAGGTTGTGACGGCCAGCACGGCTCCCGCCGTTTCTGTTAGCCAAAAAGCTGAACCGTCTAAGCAAGATGCCAAGTCAGACGACTCTGCACCAATGTGTTTTAACTGCGGTAACCAGACCCAAAGGGCAGGTAGCTGCTATGTCTGTACCAGCTGTGGTAGTACAACCGGTTGTTCGTAAATGAAAGCCCTTATTCTTTACCGCCCAAATACTGAACAGGCAGGTATAGCAGAGGAATATGCAGCAAGCTACAAACGCCTCCATCAGGATAGAACGATTGAACTGGTAAGTCTTGATACGCCTGAAGGGGCAGATAAAGCCCAAATTTACGGAGTTACGACCTATCCAGCGCTTTTAACGGTGGCAGAAGACGGCCGCGTTGTTCAAATGTGGCAAGGCGGCCAGCTGCCGCTTAGCAGCGAACTAGACTATTATCTGACACGCTAAGGTGCAAAGTTGCCCACTTGGAGGCTCATAGCTTATACTTCTAGTTAACAATTTGGGTAAAAGGCTAGGAGGACACGCTCCTCGCAGTGGCCATCAACCGCTGAGGCCGTAGGAAGAAAGGGAATGAACGCCCAAGTAGAACCTACCGAGTAGAACCGTCGTTACCGGTGATAAATAAGCGCCTCGCATTAGAGCTTTAAAGGAATCTGGATGGTACCGCCCTCACCCAAAATGAGAGCTCCAGAAAAAGCCCGACCGTGAGGTTTTTGTTTTCTAAAAAAGGAATAATCAAAGATGAAGTTTCGTGCCAACACCAGACGACCCACCCAGGAATACGAGAAAGATCTCGTAAATTATTGGCGTGAGAAGAAAATTTTTGAAAAATCCGTAGAACAGCGCCCGGCAGCCGATAGCTATGTCTTTTATGATGGCCCGCCTTTTATTACAGGGGTGCCGCATCATGGCACGCTGCTATCAAGCGTCGTTAAAGACGCCGTGCCGCGTTATTGGACTATGAAAGGCAAGCGGGTAGAGCGTGTTTGGGGCTGGGACTGCCACGGCTTGCCAGCCGAGGTTTATACAGAAAAGAAGCTTGGTATCAAGGATAAACGAGACATTGGGACCAAGGTTAGCCTAGAAGAATATATTAAAGCTTGCCGGGCCAATATGGTCCAAACCGGCAACGAGTGGGAAGAAACGATTGCCCGCATTGGTCGCTGGGTAGATTTTAAAGGTGCTTATAAAACCATGGACAAGCCCTATATGGAATCGGTCTGGTGGGCCTTTAAGAAGCTCTACGACGAGGGCAAGATCTATGAAGGGGAAAAGGTGCTACTTTACTGTACGCGCGACGCTACGCCCGTCTCTAAGGCCGAGGTGGCTATGGATAACAGCTACCAAGACGTAACTGACCCAAGTGTCTACGTAAAGCTCAAATTAAAGGGTCAAGACGCTTATTTATTAGTTTGGACAACCACTCCCTGGACGCTACCGGCTAACACTGCTGCCGCTGTTAATAAAGACCTAAACTATGCCGAGGTAACAGTTGATGGCCAAAACTTTATTCTGGCTCATGACCTACTAGATAAAGTTTTAACAGATGAAAAACACCAAGTTTTGGACTACAAGATTAACCGAACTCTTAAGGGGAGCGAGCTAGTCGGCCTAGAATATGAGCCTCTGTTTGAAGACCAAGGTAAAAATGCCCATAAAATATGGGCCGCACCATATGTAAACACCGACGAAGGCACGGGCATAGTTCATTTGGCGCCGGCTTACGGTGAAGAAGACTATGAACTCGCCCGCAAAAAAGACTTTCCGGTAGTTAGCGTTATTGATGACAATGGTTTTTATACTTCGGGCGAGTGGAAAGGGCAGCTAGTTTGGGATGTTAACAAACAGATAGCCAAAGACCTTCACGCGCGCGAAGTGGTTTGGAAAATAGACTACGTAGAGCATAGCTACCCCCACTGCCACCGCTGTGGTACCCGATTGATGTACCGTGCCCACCCTAGCTGGTTTATGGATACTGGTGACCAAAAACAGCCAATGCTCGAACAAAACGGCAATATTAACTGGTTTCCAGAACACTTTAAAGAGGGCCGTTTCGCTAAAAACCTGCAAGCCGCCCCAGATTGGAACCTGTCGCGGGACCGCTTTTGGGCAACGGCTATGCCGGTATGGAAAGGCAAAGACTCTCGCGGCAAAGAACATATTAAAGTTATCGGCAGCTATGCCGAACTAAAAAACCTATCAGGTGTAGAGCTCGAAGATTACCACCGCCCCTGGGTAGACAAGATTACATTTGAAATTGACGGCGTTAAGTATGAGCGCATAGATAAAGTCATGGACAGCTGGTTCGAGGCCGGTTCGATGCCTTTTGCCCAGTTCCATTACCCCTTTGAAAACGTAGAGAAGTTCGAGCAAAACTTCCCGGGCGATTTCATTGCCGAGTATGTTGGCCAGGTTAGAGCTTGGTTTTATTACCTACACGCCTTGTCGGTCGGGCTGTTTGACCAAAACTCCTTTAAGAATGTGATTGTGACCGGCACGATTGCCGGCAACGATGGCCGGAAAATGAGCAAAAGTTACGGTAACTATACCGATCCTAACGAGCTTATGGACCAATACGGTGCCGACGCGCTGCGCTTTTTATTCCTAAGCTCGCCTCTGTTAAACGGTGAAGATTTTGCTCTGATAGACAAAGACGTCTCGGATATTTCGCGCAAACTCAACATGATCTGGAACATGTACGACTTCTTTACACTTTATGCCTCGGTTGATGGCTGGGAATGGGACGGCGACCTAGTGGACCCCTACCAGGATCTTACTAATCCACTAGACCAATGGATTGTTTCGCGTCTGCACGAGCTCACTAGCGACGTAGATGAGCATATGCAGCGCTATGATTTGCCCAGTGCCCTAAAAGGAGTGCTGCCATTCATAGACGACGCCAGTAACTGGTATATCAGAAGGAGCCGTAAGCGTTTCTGGAAGAGCGATAACGATGCCGACAAACAGATGGCCTATAAGACCTTACACTATGTTTTAGTTCGCCTAAGTTTAATACTCGCTCCCTTTACACCTTTTGCGGCCGAAGAACTATATCGCAGCCTAACAGGGGGCGAATCGGTCCATTTATGCGACTACCCCGGATCTGGGCAGACCAATGGCCTGGTATTGCAAGAAATGTCTACAATTCGGGATGCCATTAGCCTTGGCCTTGCCGAGCGGTCCCAGGCTGGCATTCGGGTAAGGCAACCTCTGGCCAGTGTTTCTATAAAAGGCGTAAAAGAGCTAAAAAACGAATTTATAGAAATCATCAAAGAAGAGTTAAACGTCAAAGAAGTTCAAATTGATGGCAAAGAGGGGACACTTAAGGTAAAGCTCGATACCACTATCTCGCCGGAGCTTAAGACAGAGGGCACCTCAAGAGAGTTAATACGCCATATACAAAGCGCGCGTAAGAAAGCAGGGCTTAACGTTGATGACCGTATCCAGCTTGGGGTTGAGAGTGATAGCAAAGAAGTTCAGCGGGCTCTCTCTGACTTCTCGGCTATAGTACACGCTGAAACGCTTGCAACCGGCAAGCTTAGCGGCAGCGCCACATATGAAGAGACGGTAGATATTTCGGGCTCTAGTGTAAAGATTAGCTTAGCAAAAACAGACAACAGGGGTTAATTAGCCATATAAGGCTAGTTATATAAAGCTAGTTAGGTTTTATATTCGGGCAGGTTTTAGTGGCTACCTACCCCTTAGAACTCTTTACACTCTGGGCATAATCTGTTAAGCTCTAGTTTGACTTATGAAAAAGGCAGTTATAGCAACTGGTGGAAAACAGTATTTGGTTCGCGAAGGCGAGCATTTTGAGGTTGAGCTTCTTTCGGCTGATAAGGACCTAGTTTTTGACCCATTGCTAGTTATCGATGGCGATAATATTAGCGTTGGCACTCCGCTTGTTGAAGGCGTGAAAGTAACCGCTAAAATCTTGGAGCAGGAAGTCAAAGCTGACAAAGTTGTAGCCATCCGCTATAAGGCCAAAAAGCGCGTTCGTAAAGTTCGTGGGCATCGTCAAAAACACGCCAAAATTGAAATAGTAAAAATAGCTTAAAACTAGTTATCCACAAGCACTTTCAGGCGGTCGATAAAACGACCCCTGTTTTTTAACTGTAAAAAATAAATCGGACATACAACTGTGACCTGTCACGATTAAACTCCTTGACCGTCACAATTAACTAACAGATAATGAAAGAAGTCACGAATAAATAAAAACCGAAAACCAAAAACAAGTGGCCAAAAAAAATACCAAAATATGTAGTTCATGCAACAAGCTTTTTCTGAGCCGCCGCAGCGATGCGGTGACTTGTTCTGAACGCTGCCGCAAACGTTTGCAGCGCATGCGCACTAAGCTAGACGCAGAAGCACGAAGCATTGAATCGGTAGCCACACACGTACTAAGCAAAATCGAGCATGAATTTGTGCCTACCATAGCCGACGAAGCTGGGTTTGTGGGCGATGAACAAACAGCTACCCAGCCTGCTGCGCCAGCTCTTCCAGCCGCTCCGGCACAACCAGCGCCAGCTCCTCAGCTAATACCTATATCATCTACAGTTAACCCAACTCCGGCTAGCCAGCCCATCCCTGCAGCACCAGTTTCCACGCTTGTCACAAGTGTTCCGCCCGTATCAGTGCCGCCTACCACTCCCCTGGCAACCGGGCTACCAGGCCAGCCACCAACAGTAAGGGTAAATACTGAAGCCGAAAGTCTTGAAGTGCCAGTATTGGTGGCGCCACAGCCCACACAAGCTATCCCTTCGATATTTAGTCCAAACATTAACCACGCCACGTCGCCGCTGATAATGGGTGGTAACAGTGCTGCCAACGGTGGTAGCTTAAAAGGTTCCCAACAATCCCGCTTTACTTTACCGATACTAAAGCTAGGCGCCAGTCTAACAGCGCTGCTAATTTTTGCAGCAGCTGGCGTTTTGATAGTAAGAAGCGACCTGGGCAATAAAAAAGCGCCCAACATAGGCACTACGCCTGCAGTAACCTCGTCTGTATCTGATAGTATTCACTTTAACCGAGATACTGTTGTCGCTGGTGGCCACTCGTTGGCTGCTACAGGGCCGGTACTTTTTAAGAACCAAATCGACTCTACCCAAGCTTTTGCGGTCCAAGATGCTTCTGGCGCCACCATGATTAATGTAGATACTACTAACGGAATAGTCTTTATAAGGGGCTTGCAGGGCAGCGGCTCTGGCCTAACCGACCTTAATGCTACCAATTTAACCAGTGGAACAGTAGCCAACGGGCGTCTAAGTAGCCGAGTTACGCTGGCCGGCAACACCTTTAATGGTCCCAACCAACTGGTTATGCTCGATTCTGCTGGCAATTTGCCGCCGCTTGACGGAGCGGCCTTATTTAGCCTTAATGCTTCCAACGTATCAATTGGTACGCTAAACGACGCCCGCCTAAGTCCTAACGTGGCTCTTCTGAATGCTAACCAAACATTTACTGGCAATAATAGCTTTACCGGTAATAATGGCTTCAGTGGGAGCAACACATTCTCTGGCGATAACGGGTTTACCGGTATAAATACCTTTAGTAACTCGGGCAATAGTTTTACTGGGGACGGGGCAGGCCTAACCAACCTTAATGCGTCCAACTTAACTACTGGCACAGTGAACGATGCAAGACTGAGTAATAATGTTGCACTACTTAATGCCAACCAAAGCTTTAGCGGCACCAACACCTTTAATGGCTCTACTATCCAACATGGTAACTATTTGTTCCAGAGCACTACTAATTCTCTCAACGCTTTCCAGATCCAGAATGCCGCTGGCAACGATAACCTATTAGTAGCCGATACTATTAATACTCGTATCGGAATTGGCGTAGCTTCTCCTAACTACACTCTGGATGTTAATGGGGATGTTAATGTGTCTGCCGGCCACACATTCCGTATTGATGGGCAAGATGTTTGTTCAAGCGGATTATGTAACCCATCCTCTGGGTCTGGCTTTTACGTTCAAAATACCACTAACCTGCAAACAGCAGCCAACTTTAACATCCAGTCGGCCGCCAATACAGATGTTGGCGGCATTATTCGCGGTGCTGTTGGCCAGACAGCCGATCTTTTTGAGGGGCAGAACTCTGGCGGCGGTATAGTTTTTGCACTTGACCCCTTTGGAAACGTAAACATTGCCGGCCAGTACGAAATAAATGGCGCCCCAATTTGTACCTCTGGTGGTTGTACGGCTGCTAGCGGCTCAGGCAGCTACATCCAAAACGGCATAGCTTTGCAGGCGAACGCTAACTTTAACATTGAATCAACTAATGCCGCTTTTGTTGGCGGCATTATTCGCGGTGCTAGCGGTCAGACAGCCGACTTATTGCAACTTAAAGACGGTAATGGAAATGTAGTAACAAGTGTTGGTAGCCAAGGAGCCTTTTTAGCCAAAGATACCAATTCTGGCTCGCATACCTTCTTCCAGATCCAAAACCCTTCATCTGTGTCGTTATTCACCGCCGACACTGTGACCGGGCAGATACTCTTGCCAAATGCCAACGTAAGCTCTACGGCCCTATTGTTTGGTGGTGATGCTAATCTTTACCGCTCGGCCTCTAGTACGCTTAAAACAGACGGCAACCTTATTGTTGCTGGCAACACTACCTTAAATGGCACGGTACTGGCCAAAAATGCCAGCAACTCAACTACGGCCTTTCAGGTACAGCAATCGGCTTCAACTACACCAGTCTTTGATGTAGACACTACCAATGCTCGCGTAGGGATTGGCACGAGTACGCCTGACGAGGCGCTGACTATAGCAAATGGCAATATTGATCTGCAGAATGGGGTGCTTTATCAATCAATGTATGCAACAGATGACGGGCTAGTTCTTTACTATCCATTCAGCCAAGTCAATGGCACGATAACCTACGACAAAAGCCCCACCGGACAGGATGCAACCCTAAGCGGTGCAACAACTACCACCGGTAAATATGGGCAGGCCTTAAGTTTCAATGGTTCAAGCAGCTCTATTACCGCCACGAATAGTAAAACTAACTCTGCTCTGAAAACCAACACATTTAGTACTTCGGCTTGGGTATTTCCCACTGGTCCTTCGTCGTCATTTGGCAATGGCATAGCTTCATTTGTAACTACTTGTAGCCGTGCGGATGGCTGGGACCTTGTATGGTACCCCGATCATGTAGCTTTTGATGTAGGAACAACTGGTGGAGGAAATATTGGTGCAAGCTATAACGTTGATGCCAGCACCTATTACAATAAATGGACCCAAGTAACCGCAACCTACAGCGGCGGAGTCTCCTCGCTCTACCTTAACGGCGAACTAGTGGCTTCAAATACGGTGGCCGATACTTATGTAGTGCCCGGGACGTCGGTCGACCTCGAGGTTGGCTTCTTTGCATGTAACTCCTTTGGTGGAGATAACTTTAATGGCAAGATTGACGAATTCAAGCTTTATAACCGTGCAATATCCGTGGATGAGGTCAAAACACAGTACCTTGGCGGCTTGCAAAGCAACGGCTATATAACTTCTAACAACTTCAGATTACTTAATACTGCCGGCCAAGCTAATTTGCGAGTGGCAGCAAGTGGTGCAACCGTCTTCCAAAATTCTACTAACTCTACAGCGGCCTTCCAGATCCAGAACTCTGCTGGCCTGAGTCTGTTTACTGCGGATACTACAAACTTCCAGGTAAATACAACTAAACTACAAGCCAGCAGTACAATTGCCAGCACCTCTGGTACGGCTAATGCGCAGCTATCTTGGAACTACCAAGCAACCACTGGTCTAACTATGAGCGGCAACGAAATAACTGATGCAAGCCGCCTGATCAACACCCAGGGCGATGGGCGTACTCCACCAGACAGTAGCACTGGCATATGGGAAGCTACGACGAACCTTACTAGTGATGGAGGCTTTGAATCCGGAAGCACAATAGGCACCTGGTGGCGGCTTTCGCCGGGTGCCTGCACAGCTACGATTGCCAACAGCACAAATGCTGCTAAGTTTGGTAGCCAGAGCGTTGATATACACCCAACTTCATCAGTATCGGGTTGTGGTATTTTGGGTGGTGGCAACAGCCCCGGCGGCACTGGGGGTAGTGGCACGGATCATGTTATAGCTGCTACCGCTGGCAATACCTACACTGTCAGCGCTTGGGTAAATGCCCCAAGCGGACGCTCAATGCAGATAGCTCTTGGCTATGCCGATATAAGTCGAAATGCGACAAGTAATACAGTCAACAACTTTACGGCTACAGGCAGCTGGCAGCGTGTTACAGTAACAGCTACAGCCCCGGCGAATACCACATCAATGAGCGTTAATGTTTCTCAGACCTCAACTTTTACAGAGGACTGGTATGTGGACGGCGTACAGTTTGAACAAAAATCGATTGCTACCCCCTATGTAGATACCAACACGAGCACTGCCAGCCGTACACAAGCCACAGTCCAGGGCCCCTCCTCGCTACTAAACGCTACCCAAGGCTGGTTTGCTGCTCGGGTCAGAATGGGCTACGCTGCGAATATTGGCAACGGCGCTAACACCAGATACCTGTTCAGTTGGCAGAATACGGCTAATAACAACGACGGCTATGATCTGAACGTTAACCAAGGTGTATTTATGCTCCGTTCTGCCGTAGCTACAGTACCTACAAGCGTTTCTAGCTCGGCGCTTAACCACAATCCTGGCGATTTAGTAACAGTGGTAGCGTCGTGGACGTCCACTACTCTGTCAATAAGTATTAATGGCGGAGCCTTTACAACCGTCGCGCGCTCCAGTGTACCCGCGCCATCAAGTTCAACATTTTTCATAGGTAATTTATTAGGCTCTGCTGTTACGGCCGATGATGACTATTTGTGGTCTGCTACTGGTACTGGCACATTAACTAACAACGATGCCACCAACTTTAACAGTTATGGTAACACCGACCCGCTGCTTAGTAGTCTAACAACTTTCGGCTCTGGCGCGGCTGCCCCAACTATGGTCTGGAATGGCATTAACTCTAATATACAAGGTACTAGTGGTACTGCCCAAAGTAGCCTGACTTTAGATGATGTATCCTTAACACATACTGCTGCGGGCAGTGTGGCCCTGCAAGGTTTAACCAACTCTACTACTGCCCTCCAGGTTCAGAACGCCTCAGGAGTTAACCAGCTAGTGGTTGATACTACCAACCAACGCGTGGCTATTGGCCCAGGGGCTGTTCCTGCGAATGGCACCCTAACAGTTGGCACCAATACCACAACTGCCTCTGGCGGCATTTACTTCGGGACTGATACTAGCCTTTACCGCTCGACGGCAGGTGATCTGACGGTGTCAGCCGGCAATGCTCCGGTTGCCTTTGACATATCAAGCACAAACTCACGCTTAACAATTAACGGGGCCAACGCCAATGGTAATTATGGTGTATTGCAAGGGGATAACCTGATTACTTCAGCTACAGGCAATCTGTATTTAGGTACGCCCTCAGCCACCACAGCCCTGAAAATAGCCAGCACAACGGGTGCTATTTTGGCTAAAAATGCCACTGACTCGGCCACTGGCTTCCAGATCCAAAATACCGGCGGTACTGCCGTCCTTGGCGTTGATACCGTCAACCAAGCAGTGAGTGTTACCAACCTACAGTCAACAGGTATAATAACCCTTCAAAATGCCCAGGGCGCTTCTATCCAGCTGCGTACTGTATCTTCTAGCTCTACTGGCTTAATTCTAAGTGGCAATGAGATAAATGATACTAATAGAAGCACCTCTCTCCAGGGTGATGGCCGGCAACCCCCAGATAGTTCTACTGGCATATGGGAGGCTACGACCAACCTAATAACGAATGGCGGGTTCGAAACTAACACGACAGGGTGGGCAATTGGTACTGCCGGAACAATTACGCGAGACACAACCAAGTCTAAATTTGGTTCTGCTTCACTTAAAATGGTACATAGCGGTGTGGGCCAGGCGAATTCCCCCAGCTTTACAATTACAAATACTAGCACCTACACATTATCTTACTGGTACTACGTACCGAGTGGCCAGACTGGCGTAACCTCCTTCGAGACACCGTTTACTGGATTTTCTACAAGCCAAGACGTATTTACGCCAACATTTAACCAATGGACTCGTCGTACTATTACTCTAACGGCCAATGCTACAACCGGCCAAGTTGGCTTCCGGCTATTTCCCGACGCAGGCACTACAGGTGGCCAGTTCTTCTACATAGACGGTGTACAGGTTGAGCAAAAAGCTTATGCTACACCGTATGTAGAAACCAACGGCGGCGCAGCTAGCCGCAGTGCTGCTCGCGTTCAACTACCAAGTGCTGTTGGTTCCGGGCTAGCCTCATCGTCCAATATGTGGTTTGCCGCCAGAGTAAGGATGGGCGTGTCGTCTACGACGTACGCAAGCCTAGGTCTTACAACGAGCATTCTCTCTCTAAGCGATGGATCAACAAATAACTACATTCAATTATATGCTCAGAACGCTTCCTTCGGCTTCCAGGCACATGGGTCTGGTGGCTACGATACAGCTCAACCATCATCTAGCTGGAACGCTGGCGACATAGTTACGGTTGTGGGATATTTGACATCATCACAGATAGCGATATCAATTAACGGCAGCAGTTTTACGGTGGTAACTCGTACGCCCATAACCCCTACCGGCATTAACACTTACGATATAGGTAGTGACCGAGGCGTGTCTCAGATCGACAGTGACATTCTGTGGACTGCTGCTGGTACAGGCACACTGAGTGACGCCGATGCTGCTGCGATGAATCGCTATGGTAACTCCGATCCAACGCTTACGAGCCTTACTCCATTGAACTCCGGCGCCGCTAAGCCAAGCTTTGCCTGGGATGGCGAATCATCACAATACTCCGGTACTAACTCTGCGCTAACTGTTCAGTCTGGCATAAGTCTTGATGATGTAACTCTTTATCACTCGTCTTCTGGCACGATTGGTCTAGCTGGTAGTGGCAGCTCCAACCAGGGCATCACGCTGAACATGAAAGTTACCAGCAGTGTTAACGCCAATGACGTAGTTATTATAGACACAGCTAACGCCGGGCAGGTAACCACAGTGGGCGCTACCGCCTCAACTGGGGTATTTGGCGTTGCTACTACTACAAATTCGGCTGGAGCCACCCAAGGAATTGTAGTTAGTGGGATCTACCAAGTAAGGGCTGATACTAACGCGGTTAACATCGGGGACGTACTCGTAACCTCTGCTACGACGGGGCAGGTGGCTAGTTCTACTAGCCCGGCCTCTGGCACGGTTATTGGCCGGGCCTTATCTGCTAAGTCCGCTGGTAGTTCCGGCTTGGTCTGGGCTTATATAACACCGGGTGCGGGTGGCAGTGGTTCTGGCTCTGGCAGTGCCAGCTACGGCCTAATGGAGAGCGACTGGGTTAATACAGGGGCAACACTACCTACCGTTTGGGACACAGCCTCTATAGCAACCGTAGGCAATACCGTATATATGTTCGGAGGCAGTAATGGGAGTGCCACAAATAAAATTTACTCTGCGCCGGTATCTAATCCAACGAACTGGACTGACACAGGTAGTACACTACCTGGTACTCTAAGCAATTCATCACTGGCTATAGTGGGTAACACAATTTATCTCTTTGGGGGTACTAGCGGAGGAGGCGATACTAATGTAATTTACTCTGCGCCAGTCTCTAGCCCTACAACCTGGACGAATACAGGAGCTACTCTGCCTGCTACTCTATCTGACTCTTCTTTGGCGGTGATTAACAACAATATATACCTATTTGGGGGCCATAACGGAACCTTTACAAATGCTATCTACCGAGCTTCAACTGGTAATCCTACTTCATGGGTTAACACAGGTAGCACTATCCCGGGATCGGAGGGAGGATCCTCTCTGGCAGTAATAGGCAATTATGTATACCTCTTTGGCGGCAACATAAATTCAGGTCCTTTTGTAACAAATGCTATTTATAGGGCTCCAATATCTAGCCCGACTTCATGGACTACCATGAGCGGTACTATACCAACCGCAGTGACAAATTCATCCTTGGCAGTAATAGGCAATTATGTATACCTCTTTGGCGGCGATAATGGCAGCGGTGCAACTACGACCATCTATAGAGCTCTTATTAATAACCCTACCTCCTGGACTACTCTAAGTGCGGTGTTGCCAGCGGCCTCTAGATACCCTGCTAGTGCCATAATAGGGAACGCCATGTATTTGTTCGGTGGTAATGGTACAAACGCAATTTACTCCGCTCCAATATTCAACGGTGACCCCGACCTAAGCTCTAACCCAAGTTGGAAAGTGGCCGCCAACGTAGCCGGTGGCGGTGGGATTAGTACCGGTAATGCTGGGACCAGCACAGAGCTTGCATATACGGAATTTACGACCAACGTTAGCATTACCCATACCACTGAGGGTACGGCTGATAGTGTGATTAGCGCTGGGGCTCTTACCTTCGACGGAATCACGCCGTATGTAATTAACTTCTATAGCCCTCGTGTAGATACTCCGCCTGGTACAGATGTAATCCTTGTCTTATATCAAGACGGTTCGTCTATCGGCCAAATCGGATGGCATAATGGCTTCAATGCAACCGGTGGTAGTAACGACAGTGACTCCGCAATGCTCCTGACTCGCCGGTTAACTCCTTCTGCGGGCTCTCATACCTACTCAATAAGAGCCTATATTATAGCTAGTGGCACAGCAACTATTTATGGTGGTCCTGGGGGTTCTGGTAGTCAAGTCCCCGGCTACATCCGCATTACCCTAGCTAATCCGTTGCAGGGTGGTACTAACGGTGGTATTCAAAACGGTACTACTACCCAAGCCGGTAACTTTAACGTGCAGAGTAACAATGCTAATAATGCCGCTGGAATCCTAAAAGGTGCCTCTGGCCAATCGGCAGATGTGTTCGATGTACAAAATAGCTCTGGCACCAACTTGTTGCGGGTTGACCCGAACGGCAATGTCTCTGCTGCTGGCACCATAGGCTTTACTGGTGTAGGTAACACCAACCAAGGTATAACTACCAACTTTGTGGTTACCAGCTCTGTAAACGCTAACGATGTAGTAGCTATAGATACAAACAACGCTGGGCAGCTGACGACTACTAACACCCAAGGCTCTACTAAAGTATTTGGTGTAGCCACCCAAACTAAGATTGCCGGTCAAAGCCAGCCAATTGTAGTTAGTGGTGTTTACCAGGTTACCGCCGATACTAACGCGGTAAACGTTGGCGACTTTCTGATATCTAGTTCAACAGCCGGGCAGGTAGTGTCCAGCAACTCCCCAAGTGCCGGGTCTGTAATAGGCCGCGCGTTAAGCGCCAAAGCCGGTGGTTCGAGCGGCTTAGTCTGGATACAAGTAACCCCTGGCCTTGGTGGTGGAGGCGGTAGCACGGGTGGCCTACAAAGCTATGGAATGATGGAGAGTGATTGGGTGAATACAGGTAGTACTTTACCAGCCGCAAGGGGTGACTCACAAGTGACAACAGTAGGGAATACTCTCTACATGTTTGGTGGTGCGGATTCCGGGGGAACAGCTGTGAATACCATATATTCTGCACCGGTTTCAAACCCGAATAACTGGACTAATACAGGCTCGACGCTCCCAGCGGCACTGTCGGACTCGCAGCTGGCAATAATCGGCGGCACGATTTACCTATTCGGCGGAGTAAATGCGGCCGGAAATGCAACCAATGTTATATATTCCGCCTCAGTCAGCAGTCCTACTATCTGGACTAATACAGGCTCAACATTGCCGGGTGTTCTTGGGCTGTCCCAGCTGGCTGTCATAGGGTCAAATATTTATCTTTTCGGCGGTATAAATGCGGGCGGAGCAACTAATGTTATTTATTCGGCACCCGTAGCGACTCCAACAGTCTGGACAAATACGGGTTCTACTATACCAGGCTTAGTTCGCGGCCAGCAGTTAGCAGTTATTGGCAGCTACGTGTATTTGTTTGGAGGCCATCTATCTTCCTCATCCACAACCAATGCTATATACCGCGCTCCTGTTTCCAGCCCAACTAGTTGGACAACAATGAGTGGAACTCTGCCTGCTAATATTGGCTACTCCAGCCTTGTGATAGTCGGCAGTAACATATATCTACTGGGCGGATGGAACAGTAGTGGGGGGCAAACTTCTGCGATATTTAAGGCATCTATAAATAACCCTGCTTCATGGACGACAGTTACTGGTGCTGTTTTGCCGGGGACTCTTAGCGACTCCCAGGTGATGATAGTTGGGAATGCGGTATATCTGTTTGGCGGCCAATCAGGGGCTAATTTAAATATCATCTACTCCGCTCCCATATTTACTAACAGCCCAGATACAACAAGCAACCCAAGCTGGAAGGTAGCGGCCAACACAAGTTCTGGCGGCGGCTCAAGTACAGCCGGTGAACTTGCCTATGCTCAATTTACAAGCACAGTATCTACGGTTGCTACGACTGATGCCACGGCCACAACTGTAGTCACCGCTCCTACATTTAACTCAGATGGAAGCACTCCGGTACATATCGATGTATTTTATCCTTCTACTCAGGTGCAAAATGCTGGCGAACAACTCATAACTGTCCTATATGACGGAGCTACCATTGTAGGACGTATAGGCGCGTGGACATCAAATTCATCAACTTTGTCGGGTTCCCCCGACTACATGAGCTATGAATTTACCCCTTCCGCGGGGTCACATAGCTTCTCCGCTAGAATAAGAAGTGGCAGTGGCGGAACAGTCTATGCAAATGCCGGAACGGCTGGATCGGGCAACTTCACGCCTGGCTACATACGCGTAACCACTGCCAATGGAACGGGGGGTAGCGCTGGTTCGGTTGCTAACGGTACAGCTGTGCAAACAGGGAACTTCAATGTCCAATCAGCCGGTGCGGCACTGGTCACTGCCACCATCCAAGGGGCAGCAGGCCAATCGGCAGATCTGTTAGAGGTAAAGGACGGCTCTGGTAACATAGTCTTTAATATCTCTTCTAGTGGAAACGTAGCTTTGGGTTCTCCCAGCGCATCGCCGCCACTCTTAGTCTTAGGGACTAAAAACACTTCTGGTGACCCAACTTGTACTGCGGGTGCTGTCTATTATAACTCCAGCTCCTCGTCGTTTAGGGGTTGTAGCAATGGATCCTGGATTAACCTAGGCCCAAAAGAGCTTGCCTATAATGAGTTTACATCTACAGTGACAGCAACAAGCTCGACGCTTACGTCGGCTGTAACCGTTGTCTCCTCTGGCGCAATGACGTTCGACGGCACAACGAAAGTGAGGCTGGAGTTCTTCTGTCCGGCGTATTCGGTCTCCGATAGCTCAAATGGCATCTCGGTGGCTCTGTTCGACGGGAGTACCTCTAACAACGTCGGAGTTCTCTTTAACGGTAACGGCGGCACTGGCGGAGGTCCCGCGTATCCTGGAGGTGTGTTCATGAGGGAGTTCACCCCCTCAGCAGGAAGCCACACGTACTTCGTAGGCGTCAACGACTTCGGTGCTATAGTGGGCGCCCACGCTTCTGTCAAGGCGGGCACTGGCGCCAGCAGCAACTATGTGCCTGGCTATATCCGCATCAGTGTAGCAAATTAAAATTAACGTAATTTACAACCCACAGGCTTAAAAGCTAATTTACATAAGAGGGTTGATTTACTGTTTTATCTAATAATGGTAATCTGTTAACAGGACAAAAGATAAATAAAAATGGCTAATATAATTGCGGTGTTGAATCAAAAAGGCGGGGTGGGTAAGACCACTAGCGCTATAAACCTGGCCGCCTATTTAGCGCGCGACGGCCGCAAGGTTTTAGTTTGTGATGGGGACCCGCAAGGCAATAGTACTAGCGGGCTGGGCATTGATAAGCACAGCGTTAAAGCAACATTGTACGACGTACTGTTTTCTAAGGCAGAGGTAGACAAAGCCATCACTAAAACCAATATAAAAAATCTTTTTGTTTTGCCAAGCAACGAGCAGCTGGCTGCTAGTGAAGTCGAGCTGGTTCAACTACCTGGGCGCGAATATTATTTACGCCATGTGCTGGAAAATTTAGAGTACGACTATATTCTTATAGACTGCCCGCCCAGCCTGGGGCTTTTAACTGTTAATGCACTTTGTGCGGCCAGCGACGTGCTAATACCGGTGCAGGCAGAGTACTACGCGCTAGAAGGGCTAAGCCAACTACTTAGCGTTATTCAGCAAGTTCAGGCAGGCTTAAACCCTAACCTGAACATTTTAGGGGTCGTATTAACCCTTTACGATAACCGCAATTCCTTAAGTAGCCAGGTAAAGGACGAACTAGAAAAACACTTCGGCAATAAGCTATTCAAAACAATAATCCCCAGAAATGTGCGATTAGCCGAGGCACCCAGCTTTGGACGTACTATAATAGAACATGATAAGTGGAGTAAGGGCGCTAGAGCATATAAAAGCTTAGCCCGGGAGCTAGAGAGGCATATAAATGGCTAAACAAACAGGACTAGGCAGAGGCTTTGATACCCTTATGCCAAAAGACCTAGACCGCACAATTCTAGAAGAAGATAGTAATAGAATACAAAAGTTACTCATAGAAGACATAGTACCTAACCCCGACCAACCCAGGAACGACTTTAATGATGCAGCCCATAGCGAGCTAACGGCCTCGATCAAGAAGCATGGGGTGTTGCAGCCCATAATAGTAGTTAGAAACAATAGAGGTAAGGGCTACAGAATTGTAGCCGGTGAGCGTCGGTGGCGGGCCGCTAGGTCTGCCAGACTTACACATATACCCTCTATAGTTAGGTCACTTAAAGAATTAGAAGAAATAGAACTATCCCTAATAGAGAACATCCAGCGGGTCGACCTATCTCCGCTAGAGCAAGCTTTGAGTGTTTATAAATTACAACAGCAATTTAATTTAGCTCTTGATGCAATCGCCGAAAAACTTGGTAAAGCACCATCTACCATAAGCAATTTGACCAGATTACTACAGTTACCCGACGAAGCCCGGGAAGCGCTTAGGCTAAGCAAGATAAGCGAAGGACACGCCCGAGCCATACTAGCTCTGAAGGGGGATGAGACTAACCAGCGCGAATTACTCAGTTGTATTTTAAACAATGGGTGGACCGTGCGTCAGGCAGAACAGTTTGCAGTGGCTGCCAAAAGAGGTGTGGGAGCTAAAAAAGCTAAGGAAAATACAGCAAGTGAGAACGAATTAACCAAGGGCTTGAGCCAAAAACTCGGCCTTGATGTAAAGATCAAACATACTGCTCACGGCGGACAGCTAGTAATCTCTTATAAGACTGAACAAGACCTAAAGCGCCTAGCAGACAGCCTTTAAGGGTGTGAATATAATTTGTGTTCAAAAGCTTTAGAAATGTTCGGCGTGGCCTATAGGCCAGACACGCAGGCTCAATTTGCCAACAACTTGGCTGGAATCAATTGGCCCAAAATAACGTGAATCTTCTGAATTGCCGCGGTTGTCTCCACAAACAAATAATTGGTTGGTTCCAAGCGTGATATTTACATCGCCTCCGGTATAAGGGGCAGTAATTTTATAGCCAACGGTTTTGTCTGGGTTAAAGCCTTTTTGATTGGCCTTGTTATATATAGCAATAAAGCCGTTATTTACCACGACTTTATCGCCAGGCAAGCCAATAACCCTCTTAACTAACTGCTTTGAGCCGGTGTAGCCTGGCAAGTTGTCTTGGTTGAAAATAATAATATCGCCGCGTTTAGGTATGTAGGCGTGGTTGTTTATGCGGGCGATGGTGTGCGGTAGCTTATCTACTATTAAACGGTCACTGTTATGCAAAGTTGGCTCCATACTTTGACCATCTACGATATAGGGCTGCACAAGATAGGCTTTGATAAAAAGAGCTAGCAAAATAGCTCCGATAAACAAAGCTCCAGAGTAGATTACGTTAGAGTTTTTGTGAAACATCCTTATGATTATAGCTTTTTTGGGTTTTTATTCATAAACGATTTGGCATCGACCGGCTGGCCAATGTTATACTTGAAAATACGTAATGGATGAGCAGAAAAAGTTTAACGGGCGCTCAAAACGGCCGGTATCTATCGATGGTATTATGACGGGCGGCAGGCAGCTGGGCGTGGCGAATGCTGCGTCTTTCCAGCCTAAGAAGCATGCCAGCTCTAATATCTCTTTAGAGGGCGTAGCTCACCAACAAGATGGTTTTCACCCCTCGAGGGTGTCGCGTAAGCCGGTTGGGATATCTAGCTTGCCGGAAGAGGACGAGACAGCCCTTTTGGACGAGCCGATCATTCTTGAGCAGGACACTACTAAAAAGAAAAAGCGATATTTTGGCAGCAAACACCCCAAATCGCGCAAAGTACTGAAGCGGGCTAGCTTAGCCCTCTTGAGCCTCTTTTTAATTACCGGGGTTTACTTGTCTGCCAAAGCAATTAATACAGAACGCCACTTATTCCGCGGGGGTGGTAAAGCGCCAGCACTAGCCAGCAATGTGGACATTAACCAGCTTAAAGGCGAGGGCGACGGGCGTATTAATATATTGCTTCTGGGCATTGGTGGGCCGGGGCACGACGGGCCGGACTTAACAGATACAATCATGGTGGCCAGTATTGACCCTGTTAATAATAAAGTCGCACTGCTATCAATCCCGCGTGACCTTTGGGTAAAGATCCCCAACAATGGCTACCAAAAGATAAACGCGGCTTATCCAGACGGCAAAATGGAGTCTAAAGCCAAAACATTGGCTGGTAAAGAACAAGATGGCCTTAATCTGCTGGACCAGACGCTTGAGCCGGTAATAGGCATACCTATTCATTACCACGCTGTAGTGGACTTCCCGGCCTTTAAAGACATGGTAGATGCCCTCGGGGGAGTAAACGTGAATGTTACAGAGCAGCTTTATGACCCAAGTATTGCTTGGGAAAACAACAATAGCGCAATTATAGCCAAGCCGGGTTTGCAGGTAATGCACGGCCAGCAGGCCTTGCTATATGCCCGTAGCCGCGAGACTAGCAGTGACTTTGCCCGCGGGCAGCGCCAACGCCAGCTGCTTGTAGCTATTAAAGACAAGGCTCTGTCGCTTGGTACTTTTAGTAACCCCATTAAAGTCTCTAATCTGTTATCGAGCTTGGGTAACAACGTTTACACGGATTTTTCGGTTAACGATATGAGCCGTCTCTACCAAATTATGAAAAACGTGCCGTCGTCTAGTGTGAGTTCGATTGACCTTGTAACACCGCCGCATAACTATTTAACGACCGGTAATATAAATGGCTTGTCTGTTGTAGAACCGCGAGCAGGGTTATTTGCCTATGGTGACATTACAAACTTTATTCGTAATACTCTGCGCGATGGATTCTTAGCTAAAGAGAATGCTAGTGTGGCTGTTTACAACGCTACTGGCAATGTAGGTTTAGCGGCCTCTAAGGCAGACACCTTAAAATCTTTTGGCTATACAGTCACCAAAGTAGACAATACCACCACTGTTACAAACCCGGCTTATACCACCATCGTAGACCTCACGCATGGTAAAGATAAGTACACAAGACACTATCTAGAGGGAAGGTTTGGTGTTAGTTCAGTATCCAAAGTACCGACTGCTTCTGGCATTACGCCACCGGTTGGGACAGATTTTGTTATAATTCTAGGCGAAGATGCTGCAGCTTCCAACTAGGGCTAAGCCCACTCGTGGGTTTTCCAATTTAATACACATAGCACTCAATGGTCTAATGCCAGTGCTAGCTTATATTTTGGTTCGTATAGACTATGTGCCGCTGGCTATCCTTTTGTTGGTACTGAGTAAGTGGCGCATGTTTGCGGTGCGGCCCAGGTTCTGGATAGCTAATTTAATAGCTAATGGTGTGGACATTAGTGTAGGGATTAGCTTTATCTTGTTTATGGCTAGCACCACTGTTGCCTGGTGGCAACTACTATGGGTAGTTTTATATGCCAGCTGGTTGATCTGGCTAAAGCCCCGCTACGACGTCCTGAGTGTCTCGGCGCAGGCAATGTTGGGCCAGCTCTTGGGTCTGACTATTCTTTATCTAAAATTTGGAGATATAAGTTTGCTCTGGCTGGTGATTCTGACGTGGCTCATCGCCTACGTGTCGGCCAGGCATTTTTTAACCAGTTTTGAGGAACCTTTTGCGCCGCTTCTAGCCCATATATGGGGATATTTTGGCGCCAGCTTAGCATTCATTCTGGGACATTGGTTACTTTTCTATGGCTCGGTGGCACAAATAACAGTTATTATGACGACTATTGGCTATGCTCTGGCTGCTCTTTATTATCTAGACGCTAAAGACCGTCTAACAGGCCTGCTTACGCGTCAGCTTCTTGTTATTATGGCGGCAATCTTGATTTTAGTGCTTGTGCTATCTGATTGGAGCGGGGCAACAGTCTAGAACAATAAGACACCCTTTCAGGGTTTCTTATCGCACCGGGTAAATGGAATACATTTACTCGGGCTATCTTCCCGAAAACAAAAGCAGAAAGTGGTGGTTCTCAGCTAGGTTTCAGAAAATTCGGTAATATTACTAGTAAGAAACGGGGAATAATGGACGATAAAAACAACCAAAAACCGGCAACTTTTTCAACCAAGTCAGACGTGGGTGACAGGGTTAAAATTATGACCACTCCTGTTAAAAATACCTTTTCAAAATTGCCCAACCATAAATATGCCAAACATGTTGTTGTCGGCGCTTTGTGTTTAGTACTTGGTCTTGGCGGCGGTTTTGCCGGCGCAGCAATATATAACAGCGCCAATGGTCACACCAGCACCGCCTCAAAACGACAATACGTTTCTGACGAAAGCGCCTTAATTGATCAAATTGCTAAGAACGTGGGCCAGAGCGTAGTGAGCGTAAACGTAGAAAGCCAAAGCACAGTACCAGATTTCTTTGGTTTGCAGCAAGATACTAGCCAGCAAAGTGCCGGCACTGGTTTTATAATTAGCGCCAGCGGGATAATTGTTACTAATCGTCACGTGGTACCAGATGGTACTACGAGCGTTAGCGTAACGCTGGCAGATGGCACTACATTCGACAATGTCCAGGTTATTGGTCGTTCCAGTGCCTCGAGTACTCAGGATATAGCTTTTTTGAAAATTGGAGATTTAAAAGGCAAGACGCTGACGCCCGTAACACTGGGCGATTCTGCCAGCACTCAAGTAGGGGACCGGGTAGTAGCCATTGGCAATGCCCTGGGCCAATTCCAAAATACCGTTACTAGCGGCATAATATCGGGCTTTGGGCGTGACGTAACAGCTGGCGATGCGACTTCGAGCTCAGAGAGCCTAACGGACCTTTTCCAGACCGATGCTGCCATAAATGAAGGCAATAGCGGCGGCCCGCTGGTTAATATAAACGGGGAAGTTATAGGTATTAATACAGCTATAGCCAGCAATGCCCAAAACATCGGCTTTGCCCAACCAATTAATGACCTTAAGGGCCTAATATCTAGCGTGCTTAATAATGGCCAGCTCCAGCAGCCATACCTAGGCGTACACTATGTTTCGCTAACTGATGACATAGCTTATGAATTTAATTTAAGCGTTAAGCGCGGAGCCTATGTAGTTAGCAGCGATACCGAGCCGGCGATAGTTGCTGGCAGCCCAGCAGAAACAGCCGGAATCCACGAAAAAGATGTTATTACCAAAGTTAATAATATAAATGTTAACGAAAATACTAGCCTGGTTGCTGCTATTAGCCGCTTCAAGGTGGGCGACAAAGTAACACTAACGGTTGTGCGAGCCGGCAAGACTATTACGCTTCACGTTACTCTTGGCCAGGCTCCCACTCAGTAAAGATCTAGCAGGCAAATACTTGTATGAAGTCTTGGCTAGCTCGTAAATCGTAGCCATGCTCGGCTGCAATTTCGGCTAACTTCTGGTGCTGAGGCGGCAGGGCTTCTGTTAAAACAAATTGGCTAGGTTTATGTTGCCGGGCTAGTTGGCTAAATAACCGGCGGTAATGGTCCAAACCGTCCTGGCCGCCATAGATGGCTATCTTTGGCTCTTTCATTGCGGCTTCGTTGATCTTCCAAGTAGCTGGTACATAGGGCAGGTTGGCTAAAAGCACGTCGTAGCGGCGGGCCGGCCGATTCAGAAGGTCGCGTTTTAAGGCGTGCAGACGCAGTTCGTGCAAGTGGCTATTATGTTTAGCAACCGCCAGACAGTTGCTATCGATGTCATATAAATCAACTTCTGCCCCTGTAATTTCGAGCGCGGCTGTAATGCCTAGAGCCCCGCTGCCCGTGCCGATATCGGCAATAATCGGCTTAGTTGGCAACTTTAGGATTTTTAAGAGTTCTATCATGGTTTCTGATTCTGGACGGGGCTCTAAAACAAATTTATTAACCAAAAACCGGCGACCATAAAATTCCGTAAAGCCGCGTATGTAAGCCAGGGGAGTATGCTTAGCCCGCTGGCGCAATTGACGACTTAATTTGTTCAATTGTTCTTTTGTTAACGCAAGCTCAGTGTGGGCGAGTAAATTTGCGCGTTTATGCCCAGTAACGTCTTCTAGTAATATTAGCGCGTCTAAGCGGGCCGAACCGATTCCAGCGGCCGATAAATCGTTAGTTGCCTTAGCTAGCCAGTCCTTAACCTTCATTTTTGATCAGTTGGGTCTCGGCGGATTGCAGATTTTCTATAAGATCGTCAATTTCGCCGTTTAGGGCGGCAGGGATATTGCTACGCGAGTAATTAATACGGTGATCTGTTATGCGGTCTTGGGGGAAGTTGTAGGTGCGTATTTTTTCAGACCTGTCGCCACTACCAATTAGACTTTTGCGGGTGGTGCTCATCTCTTTTTGTTCTTCTTCGATCTTTAGCGCCAGAAGCCGGGCGCGCAGCACATTCATACCCTTAAGTCGGTTTTTGATCTGGCTTTTTTCATCCTGTTGACTGACCACTATACCGGTCGGAAGGTGGGTAATGCGGACAGCCGAGTCAGTCGTATTAACAGATTGACCACCATGGCCGCTAGCGCGGAAAACATCTATACGGACATCTTCGGGCTTAATCTCTACATCTGTTTCTTCGGCTTCGGGGAGTACGGCCACGGTTACGGTGCTGGTATGGATACGCCCCTGACTCTCGGTGACAGGTACCCGCTGAACGCGGTGTACACCAGCCTCGAACTTGAGGTTTTTATAAGCCTCTACACCGTGAACTTCAAAGCTAATCTCTTTAAAACCGCCAGACTCGCTAGGACTTTCGCTAATCAGTTCTGTTTTAAAACCGTGTGTTTCGCACCAACGGATATACATTCTATAAAGCTCTCCGGCAAACAAGCTGGCCTCGTCACCGCCGGCAGCTGCTCGAATTTCGATAATACAGTCGCGCTCGTCGTTGGGATCTTTGGGCGTTAGGGCTAGGTTTAGTTTTTGTTCTAGTTCCGCTTTTTGGGCGTGTAATTGGTCGATTTCTTCGCTAGCCAGACCGGCTAGTTCGCCGCCTGCCTCCATTAATTTCAGAGCTTCTTGCTCGTGTTCGTTAATGCGCGCCAGCTCGTCAAAAAAACCAAGCATTTCTTCTAGCTGGGCTGTCCGTCTAGCTACATTTGGATAATCCTTGGAACTAAAGACATTAGGGTCCTGCAAACGCTCTTGCAGCCCTTTATATTCGTCCCGTAAAGTTTGTTCTTGGTTCATAGTCTACCTCTAGTATAAATAAACTCCTCGCAAAAGGTACTAGCAAGGAGTTTATTTGGACTTAAGTTATTTGTCGGCGGCTTTGGCTGTCTGCTTGGCCTCCGAGGCTTTCGGAGAAAGTTTGGCGACCGAGGCGCCCAGTTTTTGGGTCTCATCGACGCGCATCTTCTTGGCTGCTTTTGGCTTAGTGGTGGCTTTTGCTTCGCGGGCAGCTTTGGCAGCGGCTTGGCGGGCTTTAAACTTATCTACGCGGCCTTCTACATCAACAATGCGCTCTTCGCCAGTAAAGAAGGGGTGGCTAGAACTGGAGATATGAATCTTAATAAGCGGGTATTCTACACCTTCCAGCGTAATAGTTTCTTCGGCTGGGGCGGTAGAGCGGACAACTATAGTAGAGTTGTCGTTCAAATCTTGAAAGACAACGGGGCGGTAATCGGCTGGGTGGAGATCTTTTTTCATAAAGCTCTGCCAGTATAGCGGTTTTCATCTGTTAGGTCAATCTATTAGCTGAAAATACGGCCAAGGTGTTGCATTTATTTATTAACAGGGGTAATATTACTTGGTAACAATTAAACAGTGTGGAGCAAGTGAATCCTCCTAGCCAGAGTCCGTGTAGGATCTAGCCGGGTAAGCACCGCACGAAGAGAAAGGATTAGTAAGCAAATGGCATCAGGAACCGATGTAGATCCCGTTAAAGACGCACAGTCTGAACAAACTACGGTAATAATAAAGTCTAGCCCGGCGGCAAAGAACGTTTCTAAGGGAGTGGACATTAAACAACTCTTAGAAGCTGGCGCGCACTTTGGCCACCAGGCCAGCCGCTGGCACCCTAAAATGGCGCCTTATATTCATAGTAAGCGCGAAGGCAGCCATATTATTGATTTAACAAAGACGGTCGAGGCCTTAGACAAGGCTCTGGCTTTTCTATCTGAAATCAGCGCCGCTGGCAAGCAGGTTCTCTTGGTTAGCACCAAGCGCCAAGCCCGCGATAAGGTCAAAGAAGTAGCACTAGCTACCAATATGCCTTATGTCACTGAGCGGTGGCTCGGTGGGATGATGACCAACCAAGCCACAATTGGTGGGCGCATCAAACATCTTAAAGACCTAGAAACACGCATGGTTACCGGTGCACTAGAAGCCCGCTTCAATAAGCTTGAAGTCCAGCGCTTCGCCGAAGAAATTGAAGAAATGAACCGCATTTACGGCGGAATCAAAGAATTGGCCGCCAAGCCTGGTGCCGTATTTGTTATTGACATACTTAACGACATTAACGCGGTGCGCGAAGCCAAAAAACTTGGGATACCGGTCGTAGCTTTGGTAGACACCAATGCCGACCCAACCCTAATAGACTACCCAATCCCATGCAATGACGATGCAGCCAAAACCATTAATCTGATTATGGATTATGTGCAGTCGGCAATTGAAGCCGGCAAAGCAAAGGCTAAAAAATCAGCCGACAAAACCGAAGAGAAAACTGATGCTAAGGTAGAAGCAAAGCCAGAAGTCAAAGCAGAGGAGGGCAAATAACAATGGCCGATATCAAAGTAGAGGAAATCAAGCGCTTACGCGAGCTAACAGGTGTTGGCATAACAGATGCCAAGCAGGCTTTAGTAGAAGCTAAAGGCGATTTTGATAAAGCCCTAGCCGCTATGCGCAAAAAAGGACTAACTAAGGCCGAAAAGCGCAGCGAGCGCGAGGCCCGAGCTGGAGTAATCGGTACCTATAATCACGATAACCGCATTGGCGTATTGGTGGAAGTCAATTGCGAGACTGATTTTGTAGCTCGCAACGAAAACTTTACCAACCTAGTCAAAGACTTAACTATGCATATCGCAGCCAGCACACCAGAATATGTAAGTACTGATGATATCCCGGCCGAGGTGCGCATCGCGGCAGAGGCGGAGTTTGCAGAAAAAGTAAAAGCCGAGGGTAAGCCAGACAACATCGCTGCACAAGTGGTAGAAGGTATGCTTAAAAAACATTTTGCAGAACGTTGTTTACTGGACCAGCCATTCATTAAAAACCCGGACATAACGGTTGACCAACATGTGAAAGAGGCAATTGCTAAATTGGGTGAGAATATTGTAGTGCGGCGTTTTTCACGCATGGCACTGGGCGAAGTACAGGTTTAGCAACTTTGGGTCGCCAAAGTTGCGCAAAACTCCCGGCATTAGCTCATAAATCTGCTTGAAGTTGAACTATTTGCATCGTGGCTGCGGGACTCGCGCTAGGCGCTTCAGACAGTCCTCGCCAGCGATTAGCTCATGACGTTCAACATTCAGCAGTTATGAGACGCCGGAAAAAGAAGAATTTGTTCTTATAGGTGTTGGATAATTAAAATTGATATGAAAATGCGGCACGCGCCGCAAAGCTTTAAATAAAGCTTGCAAGCGGCACATGCCGCGAACCGGCGAGGCCTCCAAAAAATCAATGGACCTCGCCGGTTTTATAGGAGGAGGTGAAAGAACAACCAGCCGAACCCCGCGCTCGAAAGAACGCTAGTAAGTAGCTGGGTTCTTTCATGTAGCAGGGTACGTGCGTCCGGTCGCCAGTGGCGTCGGTGCCCGTGGGTTCGCGGGAACAGGCTCGGTAGCGTATCTGCGAACCAGATCACGCTGACCATTAGCCCGATCACGGCAACGACGAGTTCGATGTCTCTCATGACGTGCCGTGCTTGATTCTCCTTGACTGCAGCTTCCGGTTGAGCAGCCAGGCGGCGCAACCGAGCACAAGGCCCGCAATCGGCGTCCAGGTGTCGTTCGGGCCGATGAACGTCATGAGGTTGAAGACCGCGAATCCGCTGATCTGCGGCATCGTCTCCTTGAAGCCCTGATGTTCGTTGAAGGCCGCCAGAGCGATGCAGACCACCAGCCCGACACCGGTGAAGACCGACCAGTCGTGCGCGAAGTGGCCGCCGAGTGCCCCGAAGTCGAGACCAGCCACGCCGACCAGCCACGCGTTCGTGGCGGCATGCCAGAGTGCTCGGTCGTTCTTGAGCTTGAAGGCCTGGGTGAAGAGCCACATTGCGTAGAGCTCGAGCACCCCGCCAAGAGTAAAGCAAAGAATAGCAAGCATTTAAAGCCGTTCCTTTCCTCCAGTTTTGGATGTGCGAGCCAGCAGAACCCGCACGTACCAAGAACTGGCGACGTTTGAGTGTATACCGCTAACTTAGGGTGTATATTATAAGATAAAAAGGTATATTTTTCAAGCCTGGTGCCGAGGCTGTATAATAACTGCATGAATCCAAACCAAACGCTAGATGAAGCAAAGTCTAAACTTGCATCAGCCACTGAACATTTTCGCAGTGAACTAGGCAAAATCCGTACCGGCCGAGCCCATCCGGGCATGCTCGACAACATAAGCGTAGAAGTTTATGGTTCGTCTATGCCACTGAAGGCCGCCGCCAGCATCACCGCGCCAGAAGCCCAACTATTGCAAATCACTCCCTTTGACCCAAACAATTTGCAAGCTATCTCTGATGCCATCCGAGCCGACCAATCGCTAGGGCTAAACCCTGCAGACGACGGACGGGTTGTGCGCATTCAAATACCACCGCTAACGGAGGAAACCCGCCAGCAAATGGTCAAAATAGTCGGCCAAAAGGTAGAAGAGTGTATGATTAGCGCTCGCCAGGCACGGCATGACGCGCTTCGCAAAGCCGAGCAGGCCGAGAAGGATAAGCTTATCAGTAAAGACGATCGCACACGGCTAGATAAGCAGGTTGATGAGGCCATGACCGCCCAGAAGTCAGAAGTCGAGGCGTTGGCTAAAGCAAAAGAACAAGAAATATTAAAAGTTTAGTTTTTGATTAGAAAGCAGAGATTTTATTTTGAAACCCAATCATCTAGGTATTATTTTAGACGGCAATCGGCGCTGGGCCGTTGCCCAAGGCAAAACTAAAATGGCCGGGCACATGGCCGGCTACAAAAATTTTTATACGTTAAGCCGCTATGCGTTAATAGATCAGAAGATACCTTACGTTAGTGCCTTTGTGTTCTCTACCGAAAACTGGCAGCGTACCAAAGAAGAAGTTGGCTATCTCATGCGGCTGGTCACAAGGGCTTTAACTGAATTTCTAGAGGATTTTCACCGCGGCAATATAAGAATATTGGTTGCCGGCAGTAGGGACGGACTAGATGATAGCGTACTTGAGGCCATTGAAAAGGCCGAGACCCAAACCAGCGGCAATACTGGCGGTAACCTAGTTTTGTGCTTTAACTACGGCGGCCAGGCCGAGATTGTGCAAGCTGCTAGAAATATAATCGAACAAAAAATTGATCCAAAAAATTTAACCATCGATACTTTTGCCGAGCAGTTATATAAACCGGAAGTTCCGGCGCTGGACTTCGTTATTAGAACCTCCGGCGAGCACCGTTTGAGCGGCTTTATGCTATGGCGGTCTGCTTACGCAGAGCTTTATTTTACAGATAAGATGTGGCCGGACTTTACCACAAAAGACCTAGATATAGCCCTTGAAGAATACGCTCATCGTCAGCGCCGCTACGGCAAGTAGCTAACAGATAGCATGGTAGAATAAAGCTTATGCAGGTCGTCTTGTCTATTTTGGCTGTAGTTTTATTTATCGGCCTCATTTTAATTCACGAGTGGGGGCATTTTAAGGCTGCCCGCCGTAATGGAGTAGAGGTAGAAGAGTTTGGGCTAGGCATCCCGCCAATGGCTACCAGCCGTCGACTTAAAAGTGGTCTTTTACTAAGCCTTAACTGGTTGCCGTTGGGCGGCTTTGTAAAACTTAAAGGCGAACACGACAACGCCACTGCAGCGGGCAGCTTTGGGGCGGCCAGCTTAGGAGCCAAAACCAAAATTATGCTCGCTGGGGTAGGTATGAATTTGCTAGCCGGCCTGGTTCTGCTCACAATTTTGGGCTTTGTGGGCATGCCGGTTCTTATTACTAAAGATGCTAATGGGCGCGATCAATTTTCTGTAAAAAGCGATACCAAAATAGTCCGCCAAGAAGTAGAAGCCATAAATGTAATAGCCGGTTCGCCAGCAGATAAAATTGGCATGCACGCCCGCGATACAATCGTTCGTTTTAGTACCGCTGGCAAAACTTATAACATCCAAACAACCACCCAGATGCATTCCATAGCCCGCCAGCTGGCGGGCAAAAGCGTAGCTGTAACTTATAAGCATAACGGCAATTTAGTGACCAAAGATACTCGGTTAGTTAGCAATAAGGAAGTAGCAAATAGCCATGGTACTAAGGGGAATTTAGGAGTTTCGCTAAACCAGCTTACTATCGAGCGCTACACCTGGAGCTCACCAATTGCTGCCGTTGGTTTTACCGGGCAGCTAATTTGGCTAACTCTGCAGGGTCTTGGACACGCAATAGGCGGTCTTGGTTCTGCCATAGCTGGCTTCTTTACCCATAACCATATTGCGCGGGTAAACGGCCAAACTAAAGCCGAGAGCCAGGTTGGCGGACCCGTTGCCATCATGCAGGTTTTATGGGCCAGCGGCAGCTTAGGTATCAATTTTGTGATTGTTTTTATAGCTATTATCTCCCTTACGCTGGCGCTCATGAACGTCTTGCCCTTGCCACCTTTTGACGGCGGGCGCCTGGCCATGGTGCTTATATCTAGAGGCATACTCAAACGCCCGCTCAGCCGGCAGCTAGAAGAAAGGTTAGTGGGCTATAGCATGGCCGTGATAATACTTCTAATGGTTCTTATAACAATTGTCGATGTTAAGCGACTCTAAACATGAAAAGCCAAGTCGTAAGCTTATTTAAAATTAAAAAAAATGGTGATCTTGGAGGTCCTGCCGGCGTACTTTTTAGCACCATTGTAATGTTCCTTCTTGCCCAGTTGGCCGCGGCCTTTATCATTGGTGTAATCTTAGCCCTTACTCATAACGCTGACCAAGCTAAGTATCTGTTCGATCACTCTGCTGCTTGGCAGTTTGGTTTTATATTTATAGCCGAAGCCTTGGCGGTGGCGCTGGTGCTTGCTATTTTAAAGCTGCGCCGGGTGAAAATTGGTTTTATAGGTTTAGGCCGCCGCTTTAAAGTTAGCGACCTTAAACATGCGGCTCTTGGAGTTCTTAGCTTCTACGGGCTGCTTATAATAGTTTCGATTTTGATCGGCATTTTTTTGCCCGGTATTAATCCCCAGCAAAAACAAGACCTTGGCTTTAATAATCTAGTGGGCTTAAGTGATAATATTTTTGCTTTTGTGGGTTTGGTCCTTCTGCCGCCGCTGGGGGAGGAGATAATGATTAGGGGTTATTTATTTAGCGGTTTACGGGCCCGGATAAATTACTGGCAGGCGGCAATTATTACTAGCTTGCTGTTTGGGTTCGCCCATCTAGAAATTGGCAGCGGTGGGCCTTTAGTCTGGGCGGCAGCTATAGATACATTTATTTTATCGATGGTTTTGGTTAGTTTACGAGAGCGCACAGGCGCGCTATATGCCGGCATGATTGTCCATATGCTAAACAACCTAGTGGCCTTTTCTGTGCACTATCATTAATCTGCTAAAATTAAGCTAAAGTATGAGAAGAAGCCAGCTATTCTTAAAAACCCGCCACCAGGCACCGGCCGACGAAGAAGCCAAAAACGCCCAGCTTTTAACTAAAGCCGGGTATATTCATAAAGAAATGGCAGGAGTTTATGCTTATTTGCCGCTGGGACTAATGGTGCTCGATAACATCAAGCAAATTGTTCGTGAAGAAATGAACAGCCTTGGCGCCAGCGAGCTGATTATGACCAATCTGCAGGCTAAAGAGCTTTGGGAAAGAACTGATCGTTGGGACGATAAGAAAGTAGATGTCTGGTTCAAAAGCCACCTGCAAAATGGTACCGAAGTTGGTCTGGCTTGGTCGCACGAAGAGCCTATCACCGCCATGATGACTAACTACATTAGTAGTTACCGCGATTTACCAGCCATGGTTTATCAATTTCAGACCAAACTTCGCAACGAGCTTAGAGCCAAAAGCGGCATTATGCGCGGCCGGGAATTTGTTATGAAAGACCTCTATTCTTATACCCCAGATCAAGCTGCTCACGACAAAATATATAACGATGTAACCAAAGCTTATCTGAGAATTTTCGACAAAGTGGGACTGGGCGACAGCACCTATGTAACTTTTGCGTCCGGTGGTGCTTTTACCCAGTTTAGCCACGAATTCCAGACCATAACAGAGGTTGGCGAAGACACTATTTATCTAGATGAAGAGAAAAAAATGGCCGTTAACGAAGAAGTTTATACCGACCAAGTGCTCGACCAGCTTAATCTAGATAAGTCCAAACTAGAAAAAGTCCAAGCCGCCGAGGTTGGCAACATTTTCAGCTTTGGTACGACCAAGAGCGACCAGCTTGGCTTACATTTTGGAGATGAAAAAGGTGAACCCAAGCCGGTTTATCTGGGTAGTTATGGAATTGGCATTACCCGCCTAATGGGTGTCATCGCCGAACACTTTGCAGATGAACGTGGGTTGAAATGGCCAGTGAACGTAGCGCCAATGCATGTCTATCTTTGTCGGCTTGGCGACGAACCAGAAGTTATAAAAGCAGCCGATGAAGCTTACGAAAAACTGCAAGAAAGCGGTGTTAAGGTGCTTTATGACGACCGCAACGTGCGCCCAGGTGAACAATTTGCCGATGCCGACCTAATAGGTTTGCCTTATAGGTTAGTGGTTAGCCAAAAATCCTTAGAGGCGGGCGGCTTAGAGCTAAAAGAACGAGGGCAAGAGGCTGCGCATATAAGCGAACTGTCTGCTGTAGTCCAAACACTAGGCAAGGCTTGCCAGGCTTGATATAATCAGTCAACGCTTTTAGATTTCTCGTGGGGACTAAAGGGTTATTTTTTAAAACTTTAAGAGGTTTTTAAAGCATATGAAGAAACAATTTAGACTCACACAGGCCGGCTTAGACGAGCTGAAAAAAGAAATGAAAGGCCTGTTATCACAACGATTAGCTATAGCTGATCGTATTAAGCAAGCCCGCGAACTTGGCGATTTGAGCGAAAATGCCGAATACCAATCGGCCCGCGAGGAACAAGACCGCCTAGAATCTCGCATTAGCGAGGTAGATTACGTTTTGCAGAATACCCAGATTATTAAAAAACCAAAGGCCGACGGCCACGTCCGTTTAGGTTCTGTCGTTACCCTAAAAGATGGCGGCAAGCCAAAAGAGTTCCAAGTAGTTGGAACTATGGAAGCCGACCCTCTGAGCGGTAAGGTCTCTGACGAGTCGCCGATTGGCGTCGCGCTGCTTGGCAAAAAAGTTGGCGATGAGATATCGATTAATTCCAAAGCTTACAAAATCACCGATATTTCATAGAGCTTGAAGGACAACCAAGGTTTTCCTTCAACGCTACTGCCGGAGTAAATCCGGCTTCGTACTTGAAAGTACTAACCGTAGCTACTACCTTTCCTTTTTTGGACCAAAAAATATAGACTATAGACAATGCAGTGGCTTAATAGGATCGTTGATGAGATTATATCTCGCCAGCCCGATGGTGAAATATTGATAGAATCTGGCCATTCACCGTCTGGCGCGTACCATCTTGGACACCTCCGAGAAGTTGTAACCTGTGACGCTATTTTGCTAGAACTCAAAAAACGCGGGAGAATCGCTAAGCATATATCTTTTGTGGATGATTTGGACGCGCTCAGAAAAATACCAGTCAATATCCCTAGCGAATACGAAAAATATTTGGGCAAATCTTTGTGCGATATTCCGGCTCCCAAGGGCAGTGGCTCGTATGGCGATTATTTTCTAGCTGGCTTAAAAAACGCTTGCGAAGTACTTGGGCTTGAGCTGGAGTTTGTATATTCTCATGACAAATACCGGAGCGGTTTCTTTATTGAAGCTATAGAGAAAGTTTTAAACAATATCCCCGACGTTCGCCAGTCGTTAGAAAAATTCGGCCGGCAGTTGGACGAACAATGGTCGCCAATACAGGTTAATGAAGACGGATACCTGAAAAAACGTCCCTTTGTAAGCATAGACACAAATGCTAAAACCATTGTTTATATAGATAAAGACGGCCAAGAACAAACCACTCCTTACGCTGCCGGAGAGGTTAAACTTGATTGGCGGCTGGATTGGCCAGCCCGCTGGTGGTTACTAAATGTGGGCATTGAGCCATTTGGGCGGGACCATGCCAGTAGTGGCAGTAGCTATGAAACGGGCCAGGAACTTATGCAGAAGGTATTTTCTGCCCAAGCTCCTTTGCCGGTACCTTACGACTTTATAAATCTAGCGGGTGATACTAAAAAAATGAGTGCCAGCAAAGGTACCGGCCTTAATGCCGAAGAGGCCGTAAAAGTCATGCCTCCAGAAGTCTGGAGATACTTTATTTTAAGCCCTTCACCCTCAAAACGTCTTTACTTCGACCCCGTTAACGGGGTAGTCCAGCTAATGGATGAGTTTGCTGCATTATTATCCAAAGAAAATAAAACTGAGGCAGACCAACAGCTTATTTATATCTGCACCCGTGGCCTACAGGACAGGACAGTCAGTGATGTACCATTCTCGCACCTGGTGGCCAGCTATCAAGCTGCCCTGAAGGACCCAGGCAAAACTATCGATTTTATTGCCAGGACTGAACACGCAAAGGCTGCCCAAACCCAAAAAGAGATTATCAAAAAAGAGTTAAGTTTCATTGACCAGTGGTTAGATAAATGGGCGCCAGATGATTTAAAGTTCGAACTCGCCCAATCCGTTGATGCCAGTCAACTATCGGAACAAGAAAAAGAGTTTCTAAATTCTTTAGCCGATAAAGTTAGCGCTGCGCCAGCCGATGCCGACGGCGAGTGGTTTCATAAAGCCATTTATGAATTTAAAGAATCACACAACCTTGAGCCAAAACAGTTGTTTACGACCCTTTATAAAGTCTTAATAGGCAAGTCAAGCGGCCCGCGGGCCGGCTGGTTCTTATCGATTTTACCGCGGGATTGGCTAATTAAACGCCTAAAACTAGAAGTCTAATGTCAGCCGAAACATCAGGTGCTGCAGGGCCAGTTAAGCTAGAAGAAGCAGCCATTCAATTCGAACGCGCAACAATGGCTGGTAGCGGGACGACAGAGGCGCCTCAGCTTTACCGCTCGCTGACTCACCACGCAATGACGTTGCTAGCTAGCAGCAAGGACCCTGTTAATTCATCTGCCGGCGTAGAAATGGCCTACGAGGCTACCCTGGAGAAATTCCGGAATCGGTTATCGCCAAGGGCGCAAAAAGCCCTTCTTGCATACTTGGTGGACTATATGCCGCACGACAGTCTTGATTATGCCTATAAGCATGGTGATTTTAAGACGCGGCATAATCCCTTTTTTGAGGCCATGGTCAGTAGCTACGGCACAGATAGTGTTTTTGAGCATATTATCGGGCCCCTAGCTCAAGAATTTGCCGAACAAGAACTTAAGCAACAAGCTGAAGAGTACGAACAGCTTGAACTGCCGATCGATAAAGAGAAAACCGAGGCCGACTATTTGCTCCAGCAACTGGACGAGAACGCCATTTACCGAATGGACATGATTGACGACCAAGCGGCCGAGGCCAAAACTAAGCTGTTAAATGACGAGAACGGGGAAGAGATACTTTCGTTCTTAAGAGGCGAAAGCGGACTAGCTCTTGGCCGCGAGCTTATTGACAGGGTTGCCCAAACAGACCGATACATGGCGGCGCAACTGACCTCAATATATGAAGAGCGGCTGGTTGAAGAAGCCAGATCCTTTCACGCCGTGGACTTTCTACGAAACTTCCTGGCTACCAACCAAGCTAGTAGTGAAGCAGTAGAGACTGCAATGGCAGCTTGGCATAGCCGGGTATTTCACCACGTCTATGATATGTACGTAACCGGAGACCACAAGGCAGCTAATGCCTACATTAACCGCCACATAGATGATGAAGACATGAAGGTTAAGATGCGTAGAGCCTTGAAATCATCCAAAAAGGGTGACACAGAAGAAAATACTTAACAAGTCAAGCATATAGCCATAGCTAAGCACAAGGACTTTCTCTAGCTAATTTCAGCAATATAATAAAGCCTAATGGCCGACCAACAAGAACGCCTTAGACGTCATTTTTTTAATCCCTATGATCAAGATAGGATTATTAACCGCTGGAACGCCCAACCTGGAGAGGACGATGCCTGGGCCCGTTATGCGCTGCCAGCTCTTGCCCAAGTTATCTTTATGGCCCGGCAAGCGGCTGCGGTTGCCGAACAATATGCTGTATCGTGGCGCGAGTTTTATGTAGGGGCTGGTGGTTTTGGCGCAAATTTAAATTTTACGGATATATGCGCTCATTATGGTTCTAATATTAAGGTTGATGGAGAGGGCAGCATTAACGAACACGCCGAAGATATAGTAATAGGCAAGGCTCGCAAACACGGCCACCAGCTATTAAGTCTGGTTGTTGTAGGCAACCCGCAAGAAGACCATGAGAGCGGCAGGTTGTCGCCCACGCTTCACCCGTGTGGTCGTTGCCGCCAAATGCTGACCGAGGCCACAGATGTTATAACACCGCGGACTACAATCTTTACAGCCACACCCGATCTAAAAGTCTTTGAAATGTTTGGCTTGGAGGCGCTTAAGAGTTTCCACCAGACTGGCCACCAAGACAGTGCTAACATGTGGCAATTCGACATGCCAAGTCTGGACGATTGGGACCGCATCACCCTGCCGCTCTTCGTGGAAAGACTAGAGCAACTTAGGTTGGTATAATTAAGTTATAAAAAGGGGGGTCCCGTGAAAGCAATCTGGAAAGACAAAGTCGTAGCCGAGGCAGACAAAAAAGATCTTATTTATATTGAGGGCAACTGGTATTTTCCGCCCACCTCGGTCAAAAAAGAATTCTTACGCGAAAGCGAAACACCCTATACCTGTCCCTGGAAAGGGGTGTGTCAATATTACGACGTGGGCGCTGGTAACGACTGGAGCAAAGACAATGCCTGGAACTACCCAACCCCCAAACCGAGCGCCATAGAAATTGTGAAGAATAGCTCGGGTAAAGATTTTAGCGGCTACTTTGCTTTTTGGAAGGACGTTAGTGTTGAGTAGCCAAACAGCCATCTTTGCAGCTGGCTGCTTTTGGGGTGTGCAGTATTATTTCGACCAGGTGCCGGGCGTAGTATCTACCGAGGCCGGATATATTGGAGGGCATGTAGATAGGCCAACCTATGAGCAAGTTTGTACTCACAATACCGGGCACGCCGAGTCGGTTAAAATTACTTTTGACCCAGCCAAGATTACTTACAAAACGCTTGTAAAACAATTTTTCCGGATGCACGACCCAACCCAGCTTAACCGTCAAGGTCCAGATGTTGGTGACCAATATCGCTCGACGATCTTTTATGACAGCGAGGAGCAGAAAAAAGAGACTCTAGAAATTATCAGCGAGCTAAACAAAGAAAAATTCGATGGCAAGATTGTAACCACGCTAGAAAAAGCGGGCACCTTTTGGCCGGCGGAAGAATATCACCAGAAATTTACTGAGCGCACAGGGCAGGGCATGTGCCACATAGACTACGCCCCTCTTTAACTAAGCATTCCCTAGTACGTTCCCACAGTACTTACTAGCTTAGACAAGAAAACGAGCGCTGGCAGTTGGTTAGGAAATGTTAAAATTAGCATTAAGACTATGGATTTAAGTGACGCAGAATTTGAAAAATTAATTTTAGAAGCTGTCGACAAAATTTCGCCAAGCTTTAAAGCAAGGATCGAAAACATCGCATTTATTACTGCCGATGAGCCCACTATTGAGCAACGGCAAAAACTCAAAATGCGTGACGATCAGACGCTGCTTGGCTTATACGAGGGCGTGCCGTTGCCGAGCCGGGGTGGTTCTACCAAAGTCTTGCCCGATAAAATCACGCTATTTAAACTGCCGCTTTTAGCCACTAGCCACGACCTTAAGAGTTTGCGCGAAAACGTTCGTCATACTATATGGCACGAGGTGGCGCACTATTTTGGGCTAGACCATACGCGCATCCACGAACTTGAAAAATAAGAGGTTACAATCCATTTTTTTAGGGCCCTTATAAAAAAACGAACTTGATAAGTTGCGGTTAGCAGCATATCATGAGCTCATTATTAATTAATGGAGGACCACATGGACTTCTATAAGGTAGACAAGAAAACAGTTGGCTACATGATCGACACTTTTGTCGGTTTGGCTGACCTGTTGCTAGTCCTGCGCGTCGTGTTGAAATTCTTCTTCACAACTGCAGGCGGTGGATTTGTACACTGGGCGTTTTCAACGACCGATGTACTGCTTGCTCCTTTGCGCGGCGTGTTCCCAAATCCTACGCACACACCAGGCAACTGGTACGTAGATTGGGTAGCCTTGTTCGCCTTGGCTGTTTACCCAGCTGTAGGCTACTTGGTGAAGGCTTACGCTAACCGTCAAAAATAGTTCAGAAAAAAGGTTCGCTATAAAATGAGCACCGGCAATTAAAGCCGGTGCTTTTGATTTGCGCCTTACGGCTAATGAGGACAACCTAGGGTTTTCCTCATCGCCGCTTTTGTAATAAATCCAAATCTCGGCTAAAGCCGAGACCGCGGCTGCTCTTTTCCTCTGACCACTAAGGGCAACTGCTACAATAGAGAAGATGGCATATGAAAGAAGTCCAGTCTACAAGCCTGGACAAAAAGAGGTGTACAAGCTCAGCCGCAGCCGGATTGAGAATTTTGTACGTTGCTCGCGTTGTTTCTGGCTGGCTCAGCGCCTTAAGATCAATCAGCCCAGTAGCCCGCCTTTTCTAATTAACAGCGCCATAGACGCGCTTCTAAAGACTGAGTTTGATATATACCGCGCCAGAGGCGAGCAGCACCCCTGGCAAATTGAATTCAAAGTGGACGCTAAACCGTTTGCCCACAAAGACCTGGAGCGCTGGCGGCATGTTTTTACCGGCGTCCAGCGTCTGCACGAGCCGACCAACTTGATGATTTTCGGCGGCGTAGATGATGTGTGGGTCAACTCTAAAGACGAGCTGATAGTCGTAGACTACAAAGCCACCGCCAAAGACAAAGAAATTACCGACTTGGAAGAAACCAAATGGCACGACAGCTACCGCCGGCAGATGGAAGTTTACCAATGGCTGCTGCGCGGCGAAGGACACAAAGTTAGTGATACCGGCTATTTTGTTTATGCCAACGGCATTGCTAAAAAAGACGGCTTTTATAATAAGGTAGAATTTCGCACCAATGTCTTTCCGTATAAGGGAAGCGATAATTGGATAGAACCAACTTTGGTTAAAATCAAAGAAACCCTAGAGGGCGAAATGCCCAGGGAAGCTGCCGACTGTGAGTACTGCGCCTATGCCCGTTCCCGGACGCAGTTAACGCTAGATGTGTTGAAGGATCGAAAATGAGCGTACGGGGAGAACGAAAAACCCCGAGGCAACGTATAACCGAGGGCATCGTAGGCAGTGTACTCAAAGAAGTTGACCAGAAGTACGGCCCTGATAGTGAACAGTCAATGGCCTACCATAACCGCATGCATACAGAGAATGTGTTAAATGCGGCGACCATGATGGGCCAGTTCATTGGCTTTAGTCCGGAAGATATGGATTTGTTACGTATTGCAGCAGCCTATCACGATATAGTTCACGGCAAAGGTGGCGGTATTAATGAGGTTGAAAGTTCTGTGCTGGCAGCGTCAACTATGCGGCAGGCGGGAATCTACACCGATGAAGAAATAGCTACGGTTGAGCGAATAATTTTGGCTACCACCCCAGTTATAGCCGACGGTAAAATGCGTCAATCCGCAGAGGAAGATGATTTGCTAGCCGCGGTCTTATGCGATGCAGACCTCGCTACGTTTGGGGCTGAACCTGAAATTTTTTGGGCGCGGGCACTGGATTACGAACGCGAGCGGCTTGGTAAAAGTGAGCTTACCGAAGATGAAATAAAAGACTTTATAAAGCACCAAATAAAGTTTATGGAAGCCCACAACTTTTATACTGCTGCCGCCCGGCAACTTTTCCCACATAAAGAAGACAATATAGAGTGGCTAAAAGGGCAGCTCTAAAGCTATAATGACCGTATGCTAGATATTAGATTCATTCGGGAAAACGCCGAACTGGTCCAAGAAAAAGCCAAGCAAAAAGGCTACGAAGTTGATATTGAGGACTTATTGATGCTTGATGAAGAATGGAAAAAAAATCTTCAAAAAAGGGAAGACTTTAGTAGACGTCGCAATGAATTGATTAAAGCCACAAAAGACCTGCCTGGTTTGGAACAGATAGAAAAAGGACGCGGACTGAGGGAAGAAGAGAAAAAATTGCTGCCCGAGTCTGAAGAAATTCAAAATAAGTTCAGAGAAGCTTTACTAAATATTCCTAATATCTTTCCGGATGATACGCCGCTGGGTGGGGAAGAAAACAATAAGCAGGTCAAAACGTGGGGAACTGCCGAATCAAAAGATGTCAAAGACCATCAAACATGGGCAGAAGAGCGCGGGCTGCTCGACTTTGAGCGCGGCGCCAAAGTTGCCGGCGCAAAGTTTTACTTTACTAAAGGTTCATTAGTAGAGCTCGAGTTTGCAATTTTGCAGCTTGGGCTAAAGCTCGCCAAAGACCACGGTTTTGAACCAATGTTAGTGCCAAACATGGTTAATACGCGCATCCTAGAAGGTGCCGGGTTTAGCGCTAAAAGCTCAACCGAGCGTCAGATTTATAAAATTGAAGACGAAGATTTAAACTTAATTGCCACAGCCGAGATCCCCCTAACGGGCTATCATGCAGATGAAATTTTAGCAGAGAGCGATCTACCCAAACTCTATGCTGGCTATAGCCCTGCATACCGCATGGAAGCAGGGGCTTACGGCAAACATAGCAAAGGCCTTTACCGCGTCCACCAATTTAACAAACTCGAGCTCTACGTTTTCTGTAAGCCAGAAGATAGCGAAGCCTGGCACCAGAAACTTTTGGCACTAGAAGAAGATCTATGTCAGGCGCTAGAAATCCCATACCAAGTGGTGCGCATTGCAGCTGGTGATCTTGGTGCACCAGCTTACAAGAAATTTGATGTTGAGTATTGGAGCCCAGTAGATAAAAGCTACCGGGAACTTATGAGCGTATCTAATGTGACCGACTATCAAGCCCGGCGCTTAAACATCCGCTATAAAAAGGCAGATGGTGGCACAGAATTTGTCCACACACTAAACGGTACAGCTGCTGCCATGAGTCGGATGCCAATTGCTATTATAGAAAATCACCAAGACAAAGACGGCACCGTGCATATACCAAAAGCCCTGCAAGTTTATATGCACGGCCAAACCTCGCTGTAGAGTTTGGCTTCGCTTTAAGTTAAAATGTATAGGTTAACTATCTAATTCTCTTGGGGAGAAATCTTGGCTTTAAACACAAAGTTATTAAAACGGGTGCTCGGTGATCCGCAAGCTGCGACCGTCAAGCGGTTGCGTAAGCGAGTAGAGCAAGTCAATAAGCTGGAGGCAGAGTTTAAGAAACTCTCTGATAAGCAATTAAAGGCTAAGACTGATGAGTTCAAGAAACGTATTGCCAGTGGCACTAAGTTGGACGAGCTTTTACCAGAGGCTTTTGCGACCGTCAGAGAAGCCGCTAGTCGCGCGCTAGGCCAGCGGCATTTTGACGTACAGCTGATCGGCGGTATGGTTTTGCACGAGGGCAATGTTTCAGAAATGAAAACTGGTGAGGGCAAAACCCTGGTTGCTACGCTGCCAATGTACCTTAATGCCCTAGAAGGCAAAGGCGCCCACCTTGTTACAGTTAACGACTATCTAGCCCAGCGTGACGCCGGTTGGATGGCCCAAGTTTACGATTTTTTGGGCTTAAGTGTTGGAGTAGTAATACCGGACGAATCTTTCATTTACGATACAAGTTATGTCAACAAAAATCATTTCGATAAGCGTATGCAGCACTTGCGTCCAGCCACTCGGCAAGAAGCCTATCGGGCAGATATAACTTATGGCACTAACAACGAATTTGGTTTTGATTATTTGCGAGACAACATGGTGCGTGAAGTTGACCAACTGCGCCAGCGGGATCTGCACTACGCCATCGTTGACGAAGTCGACTCTATTTTAATTGACGAGGCCCGCACGCCGCTGATTATTAGCGCACCGGCTACAGCTAGCGGCGCCAGCTACGACCAGTTCGCGCGGGTGGCTCGCCAGCTTAAAGAAACCGAGCACTACGAAAAAGACGAAAAGCGCAAAAGCGTAGTCTTGACCGACGAAGGTATAGATTTGGTAGAAAAAATCCTTGGTATTAAAAACTTATATTCAACGGATAACCTAAGGACAATTTACCACCTAGAACAGGCCCTAAAGGCTCAGACGCTATTTCACCGCGACAAAGACTACGTAGCCACCAAAGAGGGCGAAATTGTTATAGTCGACGATTTTACCGGACGTTTGCTAAAAGGCCGGCGCTATAACGAAGGTCTGCACCAGGCGATTGAAGCCAAAGAGGGCGTAGAAGTACAAGAAGAGAGCATGACGCTGGCTACAATTTCCTTCCAGAATTACTTCCGCTTGTATGAAAAACTATCTGGTATGACTGGTACTGCCATGACCGAGAGCGAAGAGTTCCACCAAATTTATAAACTTGATGTAGTAGAAGTGCCATCTAACCGCCACATAGTACGCAAGGATTTACCAGACCGTATATATAAGACGGAAGCCGGTAAATACCGGGCCATAGCTAGTGAAGTTAAAAGTCTTCACAAAAAGGGCCAGCCGGTGTTGCTCGGCACTGTAAGTATTGAAAAGAACGAGCTGCTGGCTAGCTTGCTGCGTAAAGAAAATGTACCGCATGAGATTTTGAACGCTAAGAATAACGAAAAAGAGGCGGCCATTGTGGCCAAAGCTGGGGAAAAAGGCGCAGTAACACTTGCCACTAACATTGCTGGTCGTGGTACGGACATTGTGCTCGGCAACGGCATTAAGGAACTAGGTGGTTTATTTGTGATGGGTACCGAGCGTCACGAATCTCGGCGCATCGATAACCAGTTGCGGGGCCGAGCCGGCCGCCAGGGCGACCCAGGCGCTACTCAGTTCTATGTATCTTGCGAAGACGACCTGATGCGCATTTACGGTGGTGACCGGATTGCAAGCATTATGGATAGGCTTAAAGTTGACGAAAACACGCCAATCGAAAGCCGGATGATTAGCCGTAGCCTAGAGGGCGCTCAAAAGAAAGTAGAAGGCTTTAACTTCGACCAACGTAAAAACGTGGTTCAGTATGACGATGTAATGAATCGCCATCGCCGGGCAATTTATTCCATGCGCCGAGAAGTATTACGGGCCGAAGACATAAGTCCGCGAATCAAAAAACTCATAGAAGAAGAAGTAGAGTGGCTAACTAACCACCCAGAATCTACTAGCGAGCACTACGAAGCCATTCTTTCAGAGAGTTTTCCGTTCGAGGATAAGGTGCTTGATAAACTTTTCGATAGTCCAGCCGATAAATTCCAAGCTGCGCTTAGTAAAGCAGCTAGTGATTTATATCATGGTCAGGAAGAGACCTTTAGCTTAGAGGTTATGCGCAAGGTAGAACGAGACATTTTCTTACAGGTACTTGATAACTTATGGATGCAACACCTAGAGAATATGGATCACCTGCGGGAGGGAATTCACTGGATAAGCGTTGGCCAACGCGACCCGTTGGTAGAATATCGCCGCCAAGGCCAAAAGATATTTGACGATATGCAAGGCTTGCTCCGCCACGAAGTGGTGCGCGCCACCATGCACGCCCAACCAATTGACGCCGAAGCAACGCTGAACGAAGCCGTAGAGACCGAGCTTACCCGGGCCGCCCGCGGTTCAGTAGACAATGCCTCGCAAATAACTTCAGCCGATGAATATAAAGAACAAGACTTCACGCCAGCTCGCGACGAACAGGCGCGACAAGCCCGGGCCCATTCGGTGCGCAAAAAAGCCCGCAAAGCCGAACGCCAACGCAAAAAGAAGCCTGTAAGTAAAAAAAAGAAGCGTAAGTAATTTGTTTCGGTCGGCAGAAGAGCTAAAATGAGTCTTAAGATTTTTAATTTGGAAAGGTGCTAGTAAAACGCTTTGATTCATACGGCTACAGAAATTGAATTAAAAAATGGAGCAAAAGGGATACTGATAGATATCCCGGGCGCTACTGTTATGGATTTTGAATTCAATTTTAGAGCAGGGGAGTATTTGGTTGACCGTAGCAAGTGGGAAGTCCCGCATCTGATGGAACATGTCCTTTTAGGAGCCAATGAGTTTATACCAAAAGCCCGCGCCTTCCAGGCCGAGTTCGAAAAGAACGGAGCAGCTAACAATGCCAGCACCGGTTTTTATTACATAACCTACGAAGCGGAATGCGCGGATTTTGAATGGCAGCGTATTTTGGAGTTGACGTTAGTTGCAATTAGTAAGCCCTTATTCTTGCGCGAGGAGTTCGTGTCGGAGTATGGCAACGTTAAGGACGAGTTAGTGAGCCGCAGTAACAACCATTTTCGAACTTTGAGCTTAACTGCCCGCGAGGCACATGGCTTACTGGCCATGACCGACCGCGAGCGTTTAAAGCAAATGAAAAATGTGAAGCTAAAAGATATTAAAGACCACTACCATCGTACTCACACCACTAATAACATGCGTTTTATTATTGCCGGCGATATCAAGGGCCGAACGGCCAGCATTAAACGTATGCTGGAAGGCATCGCCCTGCCTAAAGGCCGAACCCGTTTTGACCTGCCGATTGAACAACCAAAGAAACTAGAACAACCAGTTTTTATACCGCGTCCATCTGTTAAAAACGTCTATTTCGACTTAGATACGTTTGCAATGACCAGATTTTCCGATGCCGACATGGATGCACTAGAGCTTGTAAATGGAATGCTAACGGGCACTCTCTATTCACGAATTTTGGGCGAAGCCCGCGAACGTGGTTTGGTCTATAACATGGGTTCGGGTGTAGAAGTTATGCGAAATGCTACAGAGTGGTGGTTTAGCGCCCAGGTCATTAGCCGTAACGCGCCCGCTCTTTTTGAAATAATTGTCCGCGAGCTAAAACGAATCAAAGACGGCGATATTAGCAAAGATGACCTAGACTCGGCTAAGCAATATTGGCTAGGCCGTCACCAGCGCGCGGCACAAACGGTTGGCGGAACTATGGGGGGCTATACGGGCCGTTATTATTTTGATTCCGTAATGAATGATTATAATGCTATTCCGGAGCGCATCAAGGCGGTCAGCAAAGACCGGATTGTAGCAGCAACGCAGCGGATGTTTTCTGACCAAATTGGCGGTTTGTCTGTACTGGGCGGCGGCGGTCGTAGCCGCGAGCTGACCGAACGGTTGAATGAGATAGTCCAGCCCATTTGGGATAAATAGCCCGCTTTTCCCTTATAATAAGATCTTAGATGGAGCAATTGAAGAAAAAGGTTGAGGCGCTGCGACTTGAAGTAGAGCAGGCGGCTATGAAGATTCACATAGACGAGCTAGAAGCTCAACACTTATTATTGAGCGAGCAAATGCAAGCAAATGATTTTTGGGCCGATAATAAAAAAGCCCAGCAAGTTAGCCGCGAAGAGGCAAGCCTCTTGCGGCGGATTAAACCATGGCGGGACCTTAAACATCAAGCTAATGAGCTAGTCGAACTTGCCGAAATGGGCGACGAATCAATGATGGGTGAGATTAGTCGCCAGGCAGATGTCTTGGCTGCAGGGCTAACTGAGCTCAAAAAAGAACTTCGTTTTGATGGACCATACGATGATCACGATGTCATAGTCAGCATCTATGCCGGTGCTGGTGGAACGGACGCTCAGGATTGGGCTCAGATGCTGATGCGCATGTATATCCGCTGGGCAGAGGCGCATGATTATAAAGCCGAAGTAGTTGATGAATCGGCTGGCGAAGAAGCCGGCATAAAAAGCGCCACATTCAAAATAACAGGCAACGACTTCTTGTACGGCAAATTAAAGGCCGAGCAGGGCGTTCACCGTTTGGTGCGCCAAAGCCCCTTTAATTCAGCAGCTAGCCGCGAGACCAGCTTTGCCAAAGTAGACATCTTGCCGGTAATTGATAAACCCAGTGAACTTACAATCGACGATAAAGACCTAAAGATTGATGTTTACCGGGCCGGCGGCCACGGCGGCCAGAGTGTTAATACAACCGATTCTGCAGTGCGTGTTACGCACTTGCCCACCGGTATTAGCGTAGCTATCCAAAACGAACGCTCGCAGTTGCAGAACAAAGAAACAGCGCTTACAATTTTGCGTTCGCGGCTAGCTAGCTTGCAACAAGAGCAGCATGCCGCGTCACTGGCTGAAATTAAAGGTCCAAATCAATCGGCCGAGTGGGGCAACCAGATACGTAACTACGTTTTGCACCCTTATAAACAGGTTAAAGATACGCGCTCGGGTTATGAATCGAGCGACCCGCAGAAAATCCTAGAGGGCGGCCTTGACCCCGTTATTAATGCTGCACTTGAAAACTCTTAAAAAAGCTTTTGCTATAATGGGTAGGAATGATTTTACTCGATAGGGTTAGTAAAAGTTATAGTCGGAAGGGAAGCGCGCTGGAGCGCGTCAGTCTTCATGTCGAGCCAAAAGAATTCGTAATTATTGTTGGGCCCAGTGGCGCCGGCAAGTCCACATTGTTTAAGTTGCTTACCCGTGAAGAAAAACCTACCAGTGGCAAGATCATCGTTGGCGGCATTGATTATGACAAACTAAAGGACCGCGACGTGCCACTCTTGCGCCGCAAAATTGGCGTGGTTTTCCAGGACTTTAAACTACTGCTGAATAAGACAGTTTACGAAAATGTAGCCTTTGCGCTCGAAATCGCCGGCATCCCAAATAGCGAGATTAAATTTACTGTGCCAAAAGTGCTAGATATCGTCGGCCTTTCTGACAAAACTGGTAATTACCCAATGGAATTATCTGGTGGAGAGCGCCAGCGTGTGGCCATTGCCCGGGCAATTGTTCGCCAGCCAAAAATCTTAATTGCCGACGAGCCGACTGGTAACCTAGACCCTAAGCATGCCTGGGATGTCATTAAGGTGCTCGAAAAAGTTAACAGGTTTGGTACCACAGTTCTTCTTACTACCCATAACCAAGAAATTGTTAACACCCTAAAGCGCCGTGTAGTTACAATTAAAGATGGCAAAATAGTAAGCGACAAGGCCGTAGGCCAATATAAGGCAAGCTAAGACTATGTCAAAATGGGACCGCAAATTTATAGCAATCGAACGAATCGCCAAGAATGGTTTTGTTAGTTTTGGGCGCAACATTTGGCTGGCTATTGCCGCTATTGCTATGATGACCACAACCTTAACAATCCTACTTTTTGCGGTTGTAGCCAGTGCAACCTTTAACCACACAATAAGTGACATAACCAGTCACATTGACGTATCTGTTTACCTTAAAGACAGCGTAACGGATTCTCAGCGCAGCAGTCTCATTAAAGAGATTAAAGGTCTTGATAACGTAAAATCGGTTAACTATCTCAGTAAGAGCCAAGCACTTATTAATTACGAAAAAACTAATGCCAACAATAAAGATTTGTTAGCCGCTATTAGTGAAACTGACAACCCACTGCCAGCCAGCTTAGACATTAAGCCCAAAGATCCTAACCAACTGCAGAGTTTTAAAACCTTCTTAGATAAGCCGGACGTAAAATCCTTGCAGTCTGAACCAACCAGCTATAGCGGCGATCGCAAGGCTGCTATCGATAACATCACCCGCGCAACACACTTCTTCCAGGAGGCAGGAGTTGTCGGCATTATTGTATTTATTCTTATATCGATACTAATTATCTTTAATACCATCCGCATGGCCATCTTTAACCGACGCGACGAACTAGTTATTATGCGCCTGCTTGGCGCCAGCCCGGCTTTCATCCGTGGGCCGTTTATTGTAGAGACGATGCTCTATGGGGCAGTGGCTGCTAGTATCTCGCTTATAGTCTGCGCTACGCTTTTTAAGGTGGCGAGCTCTACGTTGCAGGCCAGCACACTTGGACTTTTAGATATTAGTTACTCTAATAGATTTTTCACCTCTCATCTCTTTACAATTTTGCTAACTCAAATCGCTGTTGGTATACTTATTGGTGCCGCTTCTTCCTATATAGCGACCCGGCGGTACTTAAAACTAAAGTAGACAAACAAGAATTCTGAAACAAACCGTGGGAAGCAAACAATGGGCTGTTTTTTAGTGCGCTCATGCCTTTAACAGGGTAAGAGTCTTGACTAACAGCCAGGAGGGTATGTATTATTAAAGTGTTAATGCTAAAACAAAAACTAAAATTTAAGAATAGTACTAAGATTGCTGCTTTTCTCGGGGCACTCTCTTTGATAATTATTACAATTCCCACACACGGTTTTGGGGTTTTTGCAGCAACCTGTAATTCTGCAAGCGACTGCCAGGCTCAGATTGATAGACTTAATGTCCAAAATTCATCGGCGCAGCAATCGCTGAGCTCTTTGTTAGCCCAAGCTGGTAGCTATGAAGATGCTATTAATAGACTCCAGGCTCAAATAGATGGACTTCAACAACAAATTAACGCTAACGAACAGCAACAAGCCCAGTTACAACAACAAATTGACCAAGACCAAGCTGATCTCGACCATCAAAAAAAGGTCTTGGGCGAAGACATTAAGGCAATATATCTTGAAGGCGATACAACGACTCTGGAAATCTTGGCTAGCAGTAAAGACCTAAGCCAGTTTGTGAATAAACAGACTTATCGCAATGCAGTGCAAAATAAAGTTAAGTCTCAGGTAGATACGATAACTAAACTTGAACAACAGGTTAAAGATCAACAAACCCAGGTGAAGCAACTCCTGCAGACTCAACAGACTCAACGTGATCAAATAACTGCTGTTCAGAATCAGCAAGCCCAGCTTTTAGGCTATAACGAGTCTCAGCAAAGTTCATTCAACCAGCAGATCAAAACGAATAATTCGCAAATTCAACAACTTCAGGCTCAAAAGGCGGCTCAACTACGGGCCATAGAAGGAACTGCATATTATGGAGGAACCGGTAGCTATCCTTGGTATAACGCGCCGTGCCCATATGGAGCTGCCGGTGGATCTACATGCTATAACTACGATTGGGCTTACTCAACTGGCCCGGTACCGTTAGGCGCCCCAACAGGCCCATTTGACCCATGGGGATATGAGTATAGAAATTGTACTAGTTACGTTGCTTGGAAGATTGATAGTTTATCTAGTAGCCCAGCGATAGGTAGCCTCATTAGCCAACTGGGTAATGCCGCTGACTGGCCTTATAACTCCTCAGTGCCCCACACTAATGGCCACGGTGCACAATATGGTGATGCAGCTGTGGTTCCGGGAGTGGCCAACGGTCAAGGACATGTTGTATTCGTGGAGCACGTTAATGACGACGGCACAATAAATATTAGCCAATACAACGCAGGTGTGCCCGGCGTTTATAGCGAAGCATACAATGTCTCTCAGTCTGGCTTTATATTTGTCCATTTTCCGGGAATGTAGAATTTAGTTATCTTGTAGCTGGTATAATTAAGCATAACAACTAAAAAAATAGGGTAGGAATTGGAAGAGCCAAATCTAACTGAGACTGTGTCATCGGATTCATACCGCCGTAACCGCAAATGGTCGCTAAAAAAGATATTTGCGACGCTTGTCTTAGTTTTGATTGCATTTGTTGCCGGTGTGGGCGTGGGGCGGGGGAATATCCGGGTCGACCATCTAAGCACTCCGGCTACAGGTCAGGCAGGGCAGTTAGATTATTCCTCGGTTAACCAGGTTTATTCGCTGCTTAAACAGAATTATGATGGCAGCTTAGACCAAACTAAGTTAATAAATGGAGCCAAAGAGGGTTTGGTTGCGGCAACTGGCGACCCATATACGGAGTATTTTGACCCGGCGAGTGCTAAGGCCTTCAACACGGTGCTATCTGGCAGCATTACCGGTATTGGAGCAGAAATCGGTTCAGACGATAGTAATAATATAGAAATTGTGTCGCCAATTGCTGGCTACCCGGCTCAAAAAGCCGGTTTACAGCCTAAAGACATAATTGCCGCTATTAATGGCGCTAGCACTAGCGGCATGAGCGTCGACTCGGCGGTTTCTAAAATACGCGGCTCAGTTGGCACGGTCGTTAAGCTTACAATTATTAGAAATAACGGCAATCCCTTCGATGTGCCAATAACCCGCGAAAAAATAACCCTTCCGAGTGTAACCTGGAGCGAACAGGGCAGTATTGGTTACCTAAAAATTACCCAATTTACAGACGACACGGTCAGCCTTGCCCAAAAAGCCGCTAGTGAGTTCAAGCAAAAAGGCGTGAAGGGTGTAGTGCTCGATCTTCGCGGCAATCCCGGTGGCTATCTGACCGGCGCAGTTAACGTCTCTAGCCTATGGTTAGATCAAGGCCAAACTGTGGTCAGTGAGCGTCGAGGCTCAACCGTAGTAGACACCGAGTACTCTAACGGCAACAATACATTAAAGGGATTGCCCACAGCTGTTTTAATCGATGGCGGTAGCGCTAGCGCCTCAGAAATTACAGCGGGCGCCTTGCACGATAATCACGATGCGACTTTAGTTGGCGCAAAAAGCTTCGGAAAGGGCAGTGTCCAGCAGGTTATTAACCTTAGCGATGGCTCGGAAATTAAGGTCACGATTGCCCATTGGTACACGCCAGATGGTATTAACATAAATAAAAAAGGCATTACTCCGGACACTGCCGTTAGTATTACGGCAGATGACGTTAAAGCCGGCAACGACCCTCAAAAAGACAAAGCCACTCAGATAGTCCAATCAAAACTTTAATTTCAGTCCAGCAAAAATTACAGCAGTAGTTTCATTGCTAAAGCGCGTGTCCATCAGGTAGTATTAAGGCAGTTTTAAGGAGGGAATGCGTGGCCAGAAGCCCAAGAGCCCAAACCAGATATGTTTTTGTTACAGGGGGCGTTTTATCTGGAGTTGGCAAGGGTATTACTGCCGCCTCGCTAGGGACCACTCTTAAGTCTCGCGGGCTCTCCGTTAACATCCAAAAGTGCGACCCTTATTTAAATGTCGATGCCGGTACGCTTAACCCAGCCGAACACGGCGAGTGTTTTGTTACCCGCGATGGGGCAGAGACCGACCTTGACCTCGGACACTACGAACGCTTTATGGACATCGAGCTGACCCAAGCCAGCAGCCTTATGAGCGGCCGGATTCTTCAGCAAGTGATTAATGGCGAAAGGTCCGGTAAATACCTGGGCAAAACAGTCCAGATCATTCCGCATGTTACTAACCACATACAGGAAACAATCGCTGCAACCGGCAAAGGTTACGACGTCCACATTGTAGAGATTGGCGGCACGATTGGGGACTATGAATCCTTGAGTTTTATTGAAGCTATCCGAGAGATGGCTATGCAGGTTGGCCCCGAAAACTGCGTTTTTGTACATGTGGTTTACTTGCCATATCTTGGTGCCAGCAAAGAGTTTAAAACTAAACCGGCTCAGAATTCGGTGCGAGAGCTCCGTGGGCTTGGCATTGTGCCGGATATTTTGGTTGCCAGGAGCGAACTTAAGCCACCTAAATCGGCAGTGAATAAACTGTCAATGTTTAGCGGCGTCGAGCCCGGGGCAATTGCCCTTATGCCAAATGCCGAGTCAATTTACGAGGTCCCGCTAGTGCTCGAAAAGGGCGGCATAACAGATGTAATATTGGAGCGCTTAAACCTCAGGGCGAGCCACTCAGACCTAACTGGCTGGAAACAAATGCTCAAACGTGCCCAAACAAATTATAAAAAAACTATCCGGATTGGGGTGATTGCCAAATATATAGATAACCAAGACACTTATATGTCGGTGTTCGAGGCCATACGCTCAGCAGCTTGGGCAGAAGGCGTTAATGTTAACATTCTTTGGGTCAAGGCCGAGAACTTGCCAAAAGACAAAAAAGAACAAGAAATGCTTAAGTCTTTAGACGGGATTATTGTTCCGGGCGGATTTGGTCCGCGGGGGATCGAAGGCAAAATTTTAGCTGCCACTTACGCGCTTGATAACAAGATTCCATATCTTGGGCTTTGCCTGGGCCTGCAAGTTGCAGCAATTGCCGCTGCTCGCCGAGCTGGAATTAAAGACGCCAATTCTACAGAATTTGATACAAAAACCAAAAACCCAGTTATTAGCACGATGGCAGAGCAAGTAGGCCTAGAAAATACTGGCGGCACAATGCGCCTGGGCGATTATAAGTGTGTGCTTACAAGCGGCACAAAGTCTCGTAAGGCTTACGGGCAGACAGAGATTATCGAGCGCCATCGTCACCGCTACGAGGCCAATAACTCTTACCGCGATCAATATGAGTCTTGGGGAATAAAAATTAGCGGTGTAAGTCCCGACGGAAACTTGGTAGAAATGATAGAAGCGCTTGATCATCCTTACTTTTTGGCCACTCAGGCCCACCCAGAATTTCGTAGCCGACCAGGCCGACCACATCCGTTGTTTAGCGGCCTAATCCGTGCTAGCCTTAAGAAGTAAGGTAAAAATAAAAATGCCAGAAGAAGATAAGTCGATTGTTAGTAGTGAAGTTAATTTACCCCCCAGAGTTGCTGAATTTGCTGAAATAGAAGAGCAGGTAGTCGGGGTAAAGGCAGAACTAATAGAAAGACATAAAATTAGCCCAGAGTTCTTCCAGGATAAGATCAAATATTTAATTTTTCTGGCAATAGCTCAAAGGCAAAAACGCATACGAGAGCAGCATTTACCTCTAGAAGCTGCTGACGCCGAACAGGCGCTTATAGATCAAATGGTAATATTACTAACCCTGGATCAGTCCGGTAACTACTCAAATTACGAAAAAGATATTCATAATGGCAGCGGCGAACCAGACCATCTGGTAGAACCAGTCATAGATAAATTTACCCAACCAGCTTTAACCGCGGAATTGAAAAAATCCATAGCTGAGGGTTTGCTAGACGATGTTAAGGCGGCCCTTGGCGTGACTACGCAAACCGAACAGCCATACGATATAAGAGTTTTAAGCGTTGGCGATCAAGAGTCGACAACCGGTATGTACCCGTCTTTAACAGAAGAAATGAACGCAGATTCAGATCATCCCGAGCTACCAGCTATGTATGAAGCTTGGGATCAAATTGATGAGTATATGGCAGGTCTTGAAGCCAACAAACAAGAATATATGGCCAGGGTTGGCAATAAGGGTCCATTGCCCATTGCTTGGGTAGAACACATCGGCGACCGTATTGTGCTATGCATGCCGCAGCCCTATATAGAGAAGATTTTGCATACTGACCAGCCAAGGGCGAACTTTTACGATGACCATGCCAGAGAAGGTGATTTTGCCTACTTAAAGCACGAGTATGTACATACCCAGAATCCGGTAGCTCCAAAGAACCAGCTCTTTTTTGGTATGGGTTTTGAAGAAAGAAGGGCAGAGTTCTTCTCTGGTGATCGGCACGGCTATCAGGAGATAAAAGGGCTCTACCAGGACGTAGAAACTCTCTCAGGCGTTTCTATAACAGAACTTATTAGAAGAAATGCGCAAAGCCCATTTTCGTTTTACGTCGACTTGGCCAAGAGTTTGGGTTTGGAGGCAATGCTTGAGTTATCCGTGCTCGGTCCCCTGGTATACATGACGGAGGAAAGACCAATGTATAAGAAAATCTTTGATCAGCTTGGTGGTTACGACGGTTTTTTGGGCAGGCTACATGACCAAGTTTTGGCTACTGGTGGCGAAGAAGCTATGAATGACAGGATGAAAGCTAGAACCGAGTATATCTTATCTCATAACGTGCTATGGACTAACGAGCACAGAAGAAAGTTCGGCTTAAATTTTGTGAGTAACTTAGTAGAAGAAGCAATCAAAAAATAAGATCGGTGAAATAGTTTATTCGACGCTGACTTCGGTGCGGCGCATGCTGCGGCCGCTAAAGGATTTGACTTTGCGTTCGCCAAATTTAACTACGCCGTCTTTTGCGGCGTGGATAGAATAATTACGGGCTAAGAATGTGCCTTCGCCGGCACGTTTGTTCTGGCCTACTTGGCGAACGATAATATCGCCGCGCTTAACTTTTTGGCCGCCAAAAACCTTAACACCAAGGCGTTGGCCTTGGCTGTCTCGGTTATTTTTGCTGGTACCTCCAGCTTTAACATGACTCATCTTACTTCTTCTCTATCCTTATTAATCTACGGGCGACGACTTGGTCAACTCTAAAGTATAAAAGCTGGTCGCGCCGCACGTGCTTTAAATCCAAATAATTGTAGCCCATATCTGTTAATTTGGCAAGTACCGGCAGATCAATGGCTTTGCCGCCAGCGCCACGCCAAGCTGGCAGGGCTAGGCAAGCTATTTGGCCGCTTTTCATTTGTAGGGCTAAGTTCTTCAAGAATTTTTTGGTTACTGTATCGGCATCGTTTATTATTTCTCGCAGTTTATCAGCATCGGGCAGGGAATTAAGCGGCCGTCCCAAAAAGACTTCGCTAGCTACAACGCTAAAGCCTGGCCACTTGTGGCTGGTGGCGTCAGCAACTTCAACCGCCACTTGCGATTCTAGCTGAGGATATTTTTCAACTAGCCACGACAGGTTTTCGCGGGTGTAGTCGACCATGCGCGGATCAATGTCGCTACCCATGACGCTATAGCCCATCAGCATGGCCTCCTGTAGCATAACGCCCGTTCCACAGAATGGATCAAGCAAGCGGATACGCGCCGGGCTTAATGTTTTATCTGCAGCAATTTTTTGCTCTGCCGGTCCAGCGACTAAATTTATAATTATTTGAGCTAGTTTGGGCGGCAACATTCCCACACGGGCATCACGTTTTGGCCGGGCTTGGTCGCGGGCGGCATAAGCTTCTATGTCCTGCACAAACAGTGTCTGGGCCACAATGGTGCGTTGTACGTCGCGCACCAACAAAAGCTCCCAGGCGCCACGGCGGGTCAGGCCATTGTGCAAGACCTGAGCGCTAGAAAGTTCCAGGGTTTTGTTTGGCACAATGCGTACCGGGCGGCCACTTCTTCTAATTAGTTTTTTTAGCTCAAGCAAACTGGCATTAAGATTTTTAACTGGCACCTGCAAGCCATAAATACTGAGCCCTAAGGTAAATTTACCCTCTGGGACATTAGCTAAATGCTCGGGGACTTTGGTATGCAAAAACTTTTCAACACTTCTCCAGTCTGTGTCGGGCAATTCCATCAGAACTCGGGCAACCTTAATTGTTCCGCCCAGGCGTTTAAAATTAATTTCCTCAGCCGGAATATCTAAAAGCGCTGCACCAGCAATCGGCTGGACGTGGTCTGCACCATACAGACTTTCTAGCTCGGCCAAACCAAAACCAGGTTGGCGCCCCAAAATACATAATGCCTTAGGCTCAAATTGATTCATCTTTTATATTGTATTCTACTTTTATTGGTAAGAGCAGCCCGGGGTAAATCGCTCTATTTTGTGCAAGGCCTAAGAAACCCTGCAGAGCTGCCCCATTATGGGTATAATAGCCACTAGATGAAAGACCAGTCTGGCCGTATTAATTGGCGCACGATTCTAACGATTGCCACCTTTGTTGCTCTAGCAATTTTAATTTATGGGCTAAGAAAAGACATAGGCGGGGTTATCAAAAACCTGGGTCGGGTCAACGCGCTGGCGCTTCTTTTAATAATTCCGTTCGAGGTTTGGAATTACGACGCCTATGCCCGTTTTTACCGACGGATTTTCGATACTTTGGGTGAAAAGGTTTCCTACTGGCAGATGTACCGCCTGAATCTTGAGCTTAATTTTATAAACCATATTCTGCCAAGCGGCGGCGTTAGCGGCATTAGTTATTTTAATGTCCGGATGCGCAATTTCCATGTTAGCGGAGCTAAATCGGCACTAAGCCAGGTCATGAAGCTGTTCTTGCTTTACGCCAGCTTCCAGCCAATTTTAATTTTGGGCATGATACTTTTGGCGCTCCGCGGCCACACCAACAACCTGGTCATCATGGTAGCTAGCTCGCTTATTACACTACTGATCGTCGGCACAATAGCTGCGGCTTACGTTGCAGAGAGCGAAACACGTATTAACAACACCCTTACAGCCATAACCAAGTTTTTAAATAATCTAGTTCACCTGGTACGGCGCAATAATCCAGAAACCATAAAGCTCGACCGCGCCCAGGCTACTTTTAACGAGATACACGATAATTACCAGTTACTAAAATCTAAATGGCGCGAGCTTAAACGGCCTTTTATCTACATGCTAATTGCTAACATTACAGAAATCGGCGCGCTCTATAGTGTTTACATTGCCTTTGGCCATCTGGTCAATTTGGGCGCGGTAATTTTAGCTTATGCGGTGGCCAACTTTGCTGGTTTAATCTCTGTACTGCCCGCCGGGATTGGTATTTACGAAGGCTTAATGACAGCTGTGCTGGTTGCTACTGGTATTCCGGCAGAGCTGTCCATCCCAGTGACGCTCATGTACCGTGTACTGAACATGAGCATCCAACTTACGCCGGGCTACGTTTTGTATCAGCGGGCCCTAAACGACGGCCTTACTAAAAAAGCCAATGCCTGATCTTGTTTTATCACCAACCGATTTTGTAGCCCTTGTTAACCAAACTCTAGAGTTCGCTTACCCAAATGTAATTATCGAGGGCGAGCTCTCAGACTTTCGGGTATCTAAAAATCGCTGGGTTTATTTTTCCCTCAAAGACGATGTTAGCAGCGTGCAGTTTTTTGGCACCGTCTATCAACTGCCCGGCCCGCTAGAAGATGGCCTAAATATCCGGGTAGTAGGCATGCCGCGTCTGCACCATAAATTCGGCTTTAGTATCAATATTGTAAGCCTCAGTCCAGTGGGGGAGGGTTCAATCAAAAAAGCTGCCGACCTGCTGCGCGCCAAACTAGAAGCAGAAGGCTTGTTCGCGCAAGAGCGCAAGCGCACGCTTCCAACCTACCCGGAAACCATAGGTTTAATCACGGCCGGCGGTTCAGCAGCCTACGCCGACTTTATAAAAATTTTGGACGAGCGTTGGGGCGGGGCAGAGATCCAGTTCATTGATGTTTATGTGCAGGGCGAGCAAGCCGCCGGCCAAATTGTGCAGGCCATAGAGCACATTAACCAGCTGGCCGAACCGCCGGAGGTTTTAGTAATTACCCGTGGTGGGGGCAGTGCTGAAGACCTGAACGCTTTTAACGACGAGCGAGTGGTGCGAGCCGTAGCCTCTAGTCGCATTCCCATAGTTGTAGCTGTTGGTCACGAGGTAGATGAAAGCCTAGCAGAGCTGGCTGCCGATATGCGCGCCAGCACTCCCAGCAACGCAGCCCAGATAGTGGTACCAGACAAACATCACGAGCTTTCGCATCTTAAAATCAAGCGCCAGGGTTTAATGCAAGACCTAATTGACCTATACGAAGATGCGTCACAAGGACTGACAGCTGACAGGGAATACTTAACTAGTCAAGTATTTAGACTGTTCGAGATTGAGCATGAACGGCTTCTGGCTAACCGCCGCTTAAGCACTCTTTTTGATCCGTCGGCGGCGCTGCGCCGTGGCTATGCAATAGTCCGACAGGGCAGGCAGATAGTTACTAAGACCGGCCAAACAAAAGCAGGGCAAGGCTTAGATGTGCAGCTTAGCGATGGTAAACTAAACGTAAAGGTAAACAAGGTAATCACAGATGATTGAGGCTAAAAAATCCTACCGTCAAATGAATGAGCAGCTGGCAGAAATCCTAGCTTGGTTTGAAAGCGAACAAGTAGACCTAGATGAGGCCGTAGCCAAATACGAGCAGGCCATAAAACTCCTGGGTGAAATGGAAACTTACCTTAAAACTGCCCAAAACAAGGTTAAAAAAATCGCCGCTAAAACTGCATGATTTTACTAGCAGCCATCTTAACAGTTCTTTTAATAGTCCTTGTTATAATTCTTGCTTACAGCTTTGTTGTCGGCGTTTTCTTTGGGGCGCCGTACCTGCCAACGCTTGATGCCCAGCGCAAGACAGCGCTAGAACTACTAGATCTCAAGCCGGGCGAGACACTCTACGATCTTGGCTGTGGCGATGGCCGTATGCTTAGAAGCGCCGCCCAAGCTGGGCTAAATGCTGTTGGCTACGAACTCAGCCCGTTGCTATTTTTGATTGCTCGCATTGTTAATTTTCGCTACCGGAAACAAGTAAAAGTAGTTTTAGGCAACTACTGGCAGGCCGACATATCAAAGGCCGACGGCGTCTTCATTTTTCTACTAGATCGATACATGGGCAAGTTCGACCGCAAAGTCAAAGCCCTTAATAAACCGATAAAAGTTGCCAGCTATACATTCAAAATCCCTGGCAAAAAACCAGACCGGTCTAAAAACGCAGTTTTTCTTTACAAGTACTAGCTAATTGCGCAGGGCTCGCAAATCCTTTACCATAAGAAGTATGAATCCCCAGGCTCCAGCACCACTGCCAACACCGTCTCCAGTCCCAATTCCGGGCGTGGTCCAGCCGACAATACTGCCTCCTGGAAAACCAGCTGGCAAAAGTAACCGGCTAGTTTTGGCTAGTGTAGGCTTGTTGCTCCTTGTTTCACTAGCTGCCAATGGTTGGCTATATACTAAACATTCATCGGATCAAAAGAATGCTAATGCGGCTGTGGCTGCCGCTACGCCGGGCATTCAAAAAACCCAAGCCGCAGCCGACCAAGCCAAGTTTGATGCCACCAACAAACAGCCTTATAAAACCTATACTGGGTCGGCGACGTACGGCAGCATAAGCTTTAATTATCCTAAAACCTGGAGTGCCTACGTTGACGAAAATAGCCAGAGCCAACCCGTAGAGGGTTATTTTTACCCCGGCCAGGTTCCAGGTACCGATAGCGGCACGGCTTTTGCCCTGCGTGTAGAGCTAACCACTACCGACTACGCCACTGCTGTTTCGCAGATGCAAAGTAGTACATCTAGCGGCGGAGCCCGAGCCTCTGCCTATATGCCACCAAAACTTGTTGGCGTAGCCGATGTCCAGGCTGGCACCCGTTTTGATGGTCAGATCGACAAAGACTCTAACGGCAACCCGGTTGTTGGGTCGCTGGTCATCCTAAAGGTGCGCGACAAAACTTTGCAGATCTCTACCCAGTCCAACGATTATCTGAACGATTTTAACAACATTATTTTAGCCAGCCTCACCTATAAACCGTAAAATCCACAGGTAGCAGCCAGGTAGGTTACGGTGCTATAATTGGCCTATATTTGCTCGAAGTGAGGGTCAGTGAAAAAACAAAATCAAAGGGGTTTAAGCGAAGTTACTGCACAGCGGGCGCTGCTGGCCGCACTTAGTGACGACTTGTCTTTGCCATTTTTACAGATCAAGACTGGCGTTGAACTTTTAGCTGCCGACGATTTTGCCCAAGAGGCCGCCCGTATTCAGTCTGGTCATATAAACTCAAGCGTCCAGGCCGGCCTAAAACTCATAGAGGCTTACCGCTTTTTATTAAAGTCCGACGAGCTTATAAACCTTAACCTAGAACCGGTAGCCATTGGCGCCATTTTAGAAGAAGTAGCCCACCAATTGAGCCCGCTAGCTCAAGATTATTCGACCCGTATAGAAGTAGATGTACAGGGCAGGTTAGCACCAGTTTTGGCCCACCAGCCCAGTTTAAGTTCGGCTCTGCAGGTTTTAGCTACTAGTCTAATCCGAGCCCAAGCGGCCCAAACCGAGCAGAAAGAATATCGCTTAGTCCTTGGCGCTCACCGTTCGCTAGACGGCTTGGTTGCCGCTGGTGTTTTTAGCGAAACCAAAGGCCTTAGTGATTTATCACTGCGCGCTGCCCGCTCTCTGGTAGGGCAGGCCCGCCAACCATTGTCCTCGGTGCCTCCTGGGGCCGCTAGCGGCATCTTGGTTGCCGATATGCTCTGCGCTAGCTTGTGGCAACCGCTGCGCGCTGCAGCCCACCGCTCGTTGGGCGGCCTAGCAACCGGACTGCCTATTTCTAAACAGCTGGAGTTTACCCTGTGAGCCGAATTTTATTAATCGAGCCAGATGCTCTTGTAGCGCGCAATATAATCAAACTCGCCCAAAAAGCCAGCCACAGCGTAGACTGGACTATCGATGCCCAAACCGCCATTGATCTTGCAGACGAGCACCGGCCAGACGCCGTAATTTTAGAACTTCTGCTTGCGGGCCGCTCGGGTGTAGAGTTTTTGTACGAGTTTCGTAGTTACCCAGAATGGCAAAACACCCCTGTAATTATCTATAGCAACTTATCCGAGCAAGAGCTGCCGGTCAAAAGCGGCTGCTACCGCGAACTTTCTATAGCTCGCTATTTTTATAAACCAGTCGCTAGCCTAAGCCATATAATCGACGAGGTTTCCTGGCTGGCACACCCCGCCTTAGCCGAAAAATGAAACACATCAATACCCAGGGCATTGTGCTTAGACGCACAGACTTTGGGGAGGCAGACCGCATTATTACCTTTTTAACGCCAGACCAGGGCAAGGTTGGCGGCTTGGCCCGTGGCGTGCGCAAACAAAAAAGCAAGCTGGCTGGCGGCATAGAGCTGTTTAGTGTTAGCGACATAAGCTACATAGTCGGTCGTGGCGAGGTGAGCACCTTAACCTCCACTCGGCTGCTTAAACACTACGGCAATATAGTTAAAAACCTAGATCGCACCAACGCTGGTTACCAAATTATTAAAACTCTAAATAAAGTTACAGAAGAAAATCCAGAGCCTGCCTACTTTGAACTTTTAAAAAACTCCTTCGCGGCTTTAGACGATGCCAGTATAGACCTAGATCTAGTCCAGGCTTGGTTTGTGGCGCAAATCTTAAAGCTGGCTGGTCATACGCCTAATTTAAAAACCGATATAGAAGGCTACGCACTGCAGCAGGGCAAGCAATACGACTTTAATTTCGATACCATGAGTTTCCAAGCTAGCCAGGCTAAGACTGGTGCTTTTGGTTCCGACCACATTAAATTTATGCGCCTAATATTCTCTGACAATAAACCCGCAGCGCTGCAAAAAGTGCAGGGGTGCGAGAAGCTAGCAACTGCTGTTTTGCCGCTTCTGCAGTCCTGCCTGCAAGTCCGCGCTAGCTAAGTAGCTACCAGAAAACTGCCTAAGATTATATAATCTGATTAATGAGCAAAAACTTAGAAGATATTGTTAGTCTTGCAAAACGCCGTGGTTTTATTTACCAAGGCAGCGAGATTTACGGCGGCCTAGCCGGAACTTACGACTACGGGCCCCTGGGCACGCTTTTAAAGCGCAACTTGGTTAACGAATGGCTTAAATATTTCGTAGACGGCTGGGACGACATGTACCAGGTAGATTCTGCAATTCTTATGAACCCTAAAGTCTGGAAGGCAAGTGGCCATGTAGATACCTTTACCGACCCGCTAGTAGAGTGCAGTAATTGTCATGCCCGCCTGCGCGCCGACCACATAAAGGGCAATAAGTGCCCAGTTTGCGGCAAAGAAAAGACCTTTGGCGAAGCCCGCCAATTTAACATGATGTTCAAAACTCAAGTGGGGCCAACTGCTGGCGAAAGAGTTTATTATGCCGAAAAGGATTTAAAAAAAGGTGAACAAGTAACTCTCGTTGATAATGAACAAGAAGGATCTAATCAGACTTGGCCAGGAAGTGTAGCATATCTTCGGCCAGAGACCGCCCAGGGCATGTTTGTTAACTTTAAAAACATTGTCGATACGTTTTACCCAGACGTGCCATTTGGTATTGCCCAAGTCGGCAAAGCCTTCCGTAACGAGATTAGCCCCCGCGACTTTTTGTTCCGAACAAGAGAGTTCGAGATTATGGAGTTCGAGTATTTCTTAGAAGAAAAAGATTGGGAAGCCAAGTTCGAAAAGTGGCGCAAAGACATGCACGCTTGGTTTAAGCACATTGGCCTGCCCGAAGCTAAACTTAAAGAAGTAGAAGTGCCAGAAGACGACAGGGCGCATTACAGCAAACGCACTATAGACTTTCATTATGACTTCCCAGGCCTTGGGTTCGACGAGGTCGGCGGGCTAGCTTACCGCACAGACTACGACCTTAAAAACCACCAGAAAGAATCTGGCAAAAATATGGAATATCGGCCAAAAGACGGTGGCGCGCCATTTATACCCCACGTTATAGAGCCAACCTTTGGTGTTGACCGCAATTTCTTAGCAGTCTTGTCAGAAGCCTATACCGAGGACGAAGTAGAAGGCGAAAAGCGCGTTTACCTAAAACTGCCAGCCCACCTTGCGCCAGTTAAAGTTGCCGTTTGCCCGCTGGCTAAAAACAAGCCAGAGCTAGTTAAAAAAGCCCGCGAAGTTTATAAGCAGCTGCAAAAAGATATTGGTAACGTAATGTGGATAGACACCGGCAATATTGGTAAAAACTACCGCCGTGCCGACGAAATTGGCGTGCCACACTTTGTGACCGTAGACTTCCAAACCCTAGAAGACGATACCGTAACCATCCGCGACCGCGACACCACCGAACAAAATCGACTTGAAATTATAGAGGTAACGGAGGGGGTGAGCCATAATGGTAAAGAGGACCTTTAAGTATTCTTCCGCAACTCTCGAGAAAACATCTATATTAAAGATCTTTAATGGCCTTGATTCAAGGGCTAAGAGTTTCAATAAAAAAGATAACTACTATTCTTTAGAGTTTTCTGCCATCTTGAGAGACGGGACTACACTAGAGACCTCAAACTCTAATGAGGTAGCTAACTTTATAGAAGACGAGATAAAAAACATCCGGAAAATAAAGATCCGTCTCTACTCTGCCAATCTTAATGTAGATATTGATGAAGGCTGGGATAAGGTTTTTAAGCCGATCGAAGTGAGAATTGCTGCGGCCACATCTGATAATTTGGTAGTTGTACATAACATGATTGAAAGAGAACTTCTAAAGGAAAAGAATTGGAATTGGGTCCCTCAGAACGAGTTTTTGGTTTTTGTATTTTCTGGAGTAATTTCTTTGGCCACTATTGTTGTCATAGTTAACGCTATTTTGAGTAAGCCTCTTTCAGATAACGCCAACTCCCTTGCATGGATACTGGCCACTATCTTCAGTGGGATTGTGGGGTTTATGACAGCCTCGGTTGCTGAGAAGCATTACCCGTCCATAATTGTTAAAGATAGCGAAAAGAAGTCTGGAAGAAGCATTAAGAGTGATCTATGGTTAGTCGTAGTGCTCATACTGCTGCCAGTAGCTATTAATATATTTTCGTAACGATTTAAGCAAAATCTAAAGTTGACCCAAGACTGCAGAGAAAACCAGCGTAAAATAAAACCAAGATGAGCGATTTTAAACTTCCACAAGAAAGGCAAAAAAGCGCAGTAGAAACACTACAGAGCATAGGCCGCGCCATAGCTGTTGAGCTAAAAGATGTTGGCGTACCAACAGATGACCACATAGGTTATTATGGCCGAGTGCCAAGGCCTGGTTGGTTAAACCAAGTTTTTGGCCGAACCACAATAGATTTTATAAACGTCGATGGGTGGACACCGGGCATCGCCCCAGTGGAAGACACTAGCCCTATATTACTATCGGACAATGGCGAGATTTTTGTTATGGGGTCGGGCATTAGCTCTTCTGCAGAAGGCCATCCTTTAACAGAACGTCATGTCACTACAATCAATGCAGCTCGTTCTATCCAAAAGAGCTTACACCTGATCGAAGAAAGACATAGCTTGCAAGAAAAGCTTAGAGCCAAGAGGGAGTAGAATAAAACTATGAGAAGGGACCAATACTCACCGGAGGTCATGGCGCAAGCCAGCCTGGACGTAGCCAGGGATCCTGAAGTAGGTAACGAAAGTTTAGCCAACCGCGTACAAGAGGTAGTTGAAACTGGCGAAGACCCATTCCACCTTGTTTTCCAGGCTATAAAAGACGGCCGTGTAATAATGGAACGGGCCGAGAAAATCAGATTAGAACAAATAGCCGGTAGAAAAAACCGCCCTTGATATCTCTAAAAATAAGTATATAATATCTCGCATGGAAGATTTTGGTATCTCTGGTGGGAATTCTTATATCGCCCCAACCGACGAGCAGCTTCTGACGCTTGGTAGAGTTTTTGGTGAGAAAGTAAAAGCTTCGATCACTAGAAAACGTCTTACTGGTGGTTATGATGAAGGCGTTTGGGATTTTGAAATAGAAGGTGCAAGAGCTCTTGCTACCCAGGATGGCTTTGTTAGGAATCCAGACCTAACAATATTACCCGGTCAAGAAGAGTGGAATACCCCAACTGAAAGAGTCTTTGCCATTGCCACTAGTCGCTGGAACGAAGATGACGAGCGGTTAGAAACTGATTGCTATCGAGTTACTTTCTTGAAAAATACAGAAATTGTATCTGGGCTTAGTAAAGCTGTGATTACCAACGATCTTATAGATTTCCTAGAGGAACAATTTGGCGAACATATATCCGAAAGGATGGAGAAAGGTGGCAGTATAATTGATGCTTACCGAGCCGGCAGCCAGGAATTCCGCGACAAGTTCTATCAAGAATTATCGGCGCAGTTCGATACGGGTGCATGTTTTGGCCCGGAAGTCACTGAACTCATAGAAATGCTAGAACGTTCAACCCCGAAAACAGTAAATCCTTTCGGTTCACTTCTTAGTCAATTTATTGAAGAGTAAAAATTTAGAAGACATAGATAAAACTAAGTGATCTAGGTCACTTAGTACCTCCAGGCTTTTACATAAGCTGTATAAGGAGGTTTATATGCGTAAAACGTGGCACGATAAGTATCTAACCCGGAAAAAACCGGCTATAGAAATTACTAAACATAAGTTCGCCGACATGCCGGCCGGCACCAAAATGGTTATATCTACACCGGCAGAAATAGAAAAAGAGGTCCGCAAAGTTCCAGAAGGCTGCGAACTTTGTATGGCCGAGCTGCGCGACCACATTGCCCGCAAACATCACGTCCAGCAAGCCTGCCCAATAACCACTGGCATTTTCCTGCGCATTGCCTCAGAGGCCGCCATAGAAGATATTATTGCCGGCCAAAAGATAGACGACGTTATGCCATTTTGGCGAATAGTAAAACCAGACTCTACTATTGGTAAAAAGCTGGCCTGCGGCCAAGACTTTATAAGCCAAATGCGCCGGCTTGAGGGCATTCCCACCTAAACTAATCAATAATCTTACGGCAAACAAACGCGCCTTAATCTATAATTAATTAGACAAGGAGGCTTTTATGAAGATAACCAGGTATTTCCAGAGCTGCTTGCTGGTTGAAGAAAACGGCGTCCGTATTTTGTTTGACCCAAGCGGCCACGAAGCGGTCGATTCCGACAAATTCGGCAGGCTAGATGCCGTAGTTTATACCCACGAGCACGGCGACCATTTCGATGCCGACCTGGCCGCAAAGCTTGCCGGGCAGGGCACAGCAGTTTATGCCAATGCCAGTACAGCTGCGCAAATATCAACTAAGCCCAATGTTGTAAGCGACGGCCAAGAGTTTGCAGTCGGCAGTGTGAAGATAAAAGCTATTGAGTTGCCGCACTGTTTGATGTGGCACGGCGAACCAGGGCCCCAAAACACCGGCTATTTAGTCAACGACCGCCTTTTTAACCCCGGTGACGGCGTGCAGCCACGCGGCGTTACTGCCGAGCTCTTAGCATTGCCAATAACCGGCCCGGACATCTCCCTAAAAGACGCCATAGACTTTGCCCATCAGCTAGAATCTAAAACTGTAATTCCGGTCCATTACGACTACATCGGCACCAAGCCAGAGGTGTTCGCGCACGTGGCCAAGGGTTTAGAAGTTAAAATCATCGCAAATGGCGAGACGTTAGAAATCTAGGGGTATACTTAAACGATAATTAAAAGGAGGGTTTATGTTAGGTGATAAAAATGTAATGACAAATGTTGCGGTCAAAGATATAGCCGAATCTAAAAAGTTCTACGGCGAAACTCTAGGCCTAAAAGTCGAAAAAGATAGCGACTATGGCACGACCTATAGCTCTGGCAGTGACGGCGGCAAATTATTCGTTTACCCGGCTCCAACCGCTGGCAGTGGCAAAGCCACAGTCGCCACCTGGGAGGTAGAAGATATTAAAGATGTAGTCTCTAAACTTCAGGAACATAACCTAGAGTTCGAGCACTACGAATTCCCGGGTGCAGAGCACGATGGCCCAATTCACATAATGGGCGGCGCTAAAGCCGCTTGGTTCCGCGACCCTTCGGGCAACATCCTGGGCCTTAGTGAAATTGCCTAAGAAGACCTAATAGCGCTCTATAGGTTATAATTAGGGCAAATGCGAAGAAAGAAAAAGGGCAACTACGCCTTCATAGACAGTCAGAACCTAAACGTCAGCGTCCAAAATTACGGATGGAAAATGAACTGGCGCAAGTTCCGTGAGTTTTTAACCGATAAATATGGGGTCACCAAGGCATTTATGTTTATTGGTTACGTACCAGAAAACGAAGAGCTCTACGACAAAATGCACGAAGCCGGCTACGCCGTGGTACTAAAGCCGACTTTTGACATGACCCGCCCGCGCCCAGAAGAAAACGCCCAACCCAAAAATGGCGAACCTGAAAAAAAGGTTAAAGGCAACGTAGATGCCGACTTGGTGCTCTGGGCAATGAAAGAGATTCCTCATTACGACCAAGCTGTAATAGTTAGCGGCGACGGCGACTTCTTTAGTCTTGTAGAGTACCTACATAGTCAAAATAAACTATCCAAAATCTTGCCGCCAACCAGCCAGTACTCAGGCCTTTATCACCAGTTCCAAGAATATATAGATAAGATAGACGACCACCGCCGCGAACTTGCTTATTACGACAAAAAACGACCCGCAGTCAAAAACTAAGATGCTTTTGCTTGCATTATAAAAAATATCCTTCAAGCTATTTCTTATGGAAGATAGACCCCCGTTTCCCGAATCTACAGACGAATGGTACGAAGCCGAGCGCACACTTTCAGAACAAGAAGTTATTGAATTTCAAGAGCAGGTTGTCCAACCTGCCGTACGGTATCTATTTGGTGGTATCGATTTTTTAGAAGTTGCCACAGGTCCTAACGACAACCTTAGCAGGGACTTGCGTCTCGGAGACGCATTTTACCAGTTTAAAATTGGCAATTCTGTCGATGACGATGCAGATGACCCGGAAGGTGATGATAGCTATGTATACATAGAAGCGGTTATCAGCCGCGTAAGAAGCGATCTAGTAGATCAAATTGTGCAGATCCATCATAGCGAAATCCAAGCAAGATTAGAGGAATTAATTGGCGAAGGTCAGAGCAAGCGAATGCCGGATGAAGCAGACCTAGAAGACGAACCGGCAGAAGAGGATGAAGGCGAGGTCCAGGTTGATACCTCAGAGGAGTACTTAGTTTGGGAAACCCGCAAATATAGTTTCAATTTCGTTGACTCGTCGGATCTTACAGTGAGCGCATATCTTGAATTAATGGATGAGGATGACGATATTGTTTGGTCTAGTTTGCCTATATGTACACCCATTCCCAACACGGACGAAACCACTATCACATATTCGGATGCAGAGGAGTTGGGTAGACATTACGGAGGCTCAATAACATCAAAAGACGTTAAGCTAATTAAAAAAACGTTTGCCAGACTTGGCGTTCCTCAAGTTCTACTGGGTTAGAACCCGCAGCACGTTACCGTTTTAAACTCTTTTGGTACAATGGCATGTAGAATGCCAGAAGATACCAAAGCCGAATTCCCTAAAGATTTCCTATGGGGCGCCAGCGTTAGCTCGCACCAAGTCGAGGGCGGCAACCACAACCAGTGGACGCAGTGGGAGGAAACCCATGCTGAAAAACTAGCCAAAACAGCAGAGTCCCGTCTAGACCAGATGCCGTTCTGGCCGAACGTAAAAGACAAAGCCAAAAAGCCAGAGACTTATATTTCTGGTAAAGGTGTAGACCACTATAACTTATACGAACAAGATTTTGATTTACTTAAAGGCCTTAACCTAAATGCCTTGCGTTTTGGTATAGAATGGTCACGCATTGAACCCGAAGAGGGCGCGTGGGACGAAAAAGAAATCGAGCACTACCGCAAGTACATAAAAGCGCTTCGGGCGCGCGATATTGAGCCAGTTTTGAACATATGGCACTGGACGCATCCGATATGGTTTCAGGATAAGGGAGCTTTTAAAGATAAAAGCAACCTAAAATACTTTGAACGGTTTGTAGAAAAATTAGTAGAGGAATATGGCAGCGACATTAGACACTACATCACGATCAACGAGCCCAACACCTATACAGCTTCAAGCTATTTGACTGTAGATGTTCTATCTAAGTTGAGATGGCCGCCGGGAGAACGCAGTCCGCGTTCAGCACTTAAGGTATATCGTAATTTAGTTAAAGCGCACAAAAGAGCCTACAAGATTATCAAAATATCCAATGCCCATTCTATGGTCGGTATAGCTGCTAACCTTGATAATATTCAGGCAAAAGACCCGCACGACATAACGGACGAGATTTCTACAAAAATTATGCGCTATGTTTGGAACTGGTGGTTTTTGCGCCGCATCAGGAAACAACAAGATTTTATAGGTATTAATTATTATCTAACCGATTATTACGACGGCCTGTTTAAACACGACAACCCATCTACGCCCCTAAATGACTTGGGCTGGTACATGGAGCCAGAGGGCCTCTACCCACTATTACTCCGCGCTTGGTCTCATTACAAAAAACCAATAATTGTGACCGAGAACGGTGTGGCCGATGCCAAAGACGAATACCGCCGGTGGTGGATAGAAGAGACAATTGTGGCTATGGAAAGGGCACTCAGCCAAGGCGTTAAAATTATTGGCTATTTCCACTGGAGCTTACTAGACAACTTCGAGTGGGCTACAGGGTGGCTGCCTAAATTTGGCTTGGTAGAAGTAGACCGAGAGAACGGCATGAAGCGAACAGTTCGCCCCAGTGCCAAGTGGTATGCCGAACGCATTACTAAACTCACTGTTTCAAAATAAACTTTAAACGACCAACAAGAGCGCATTGACTATTTAAAAAGCTTATGCAAATGTAGGTTTATGACAGAACAAAAAAATCCGTTCGATGAAGCCCCAGCCCCAAGCCTGATACCAGAGATGCTATCGGATCACGATGTGGCCTTAATTGTAAAAAGCCAGCTACACAGGGAAGAACAAACCCGAAAAGCCAATACTGATAAAAAAAGAAGGAAGTTGGCTAAAAGGGTATCTAGACAGAAGGGTGTCGCCGTAGGTGTTGGGCTCAGTTTAGCACTTACCGGCGGAGCTGTAGGCAGACATGAGTTAAAAAGTTCTAAACCTAAGCGCGAGATTGCACCGGCAGGTTATATAGCAGTTAAAGAAGTAACCGCCAAACCCGGAGACACAGTGTGGGGTATTATGCAGTCGGCCAAACCCAACAGCGATGTGCGTCCAGCTGTTGATCATGTAGAAAAAGAAATGCAAGGTGATACCAAGCTTCATGTCGACGGTGGACTCCAGCCAGGATACAGAGTGGTACTACCGCCAGACTCAAAAGTTGGCAAACCCGAAGTTATACCATCAGATCTAGTAGATGATGTGCCATTTGTAGACTCCACTCCACCAGCACCCGAAGGCTAGGTCTAGTGTTGGCTGCATAGGCATTAGCCACCATATGTTGTGCATTTGCCCATAAGCTGATGAATCTGTGGAAAAGTAGCCCCAGCAGTGGGCTATTTTCTTTATAAAACACTTGCAGTGGGTAGAAGTGGACTATATGCTATTGTCAGTGGGTAGAAGTGGGTAAGCCAAAATAGCTTCCTCCACAGAAAAACAAAAACCACTAGCAGGTCAATTTAAAAGAAGGAACTTAAGTGGGAGACTACTTCGAAAGAAAGCTTGACGATAAGCGGCGGCTAACAATACCAGCCGAGCTTCGGGTTGAGTTTGCGAGCGGAGCGGTCATTACCAGAGGTTTCGGCAATTATCTGCACCTATATCCCAAATCTGTCTGGGAAGAACAAATGGAACCGGCTCTAAACGGCAACATCCTAGATGAAGCCACGGCCGACCTAAACGTAAAGTTCCGGACAGGAAAGCTAGAGGGAGAGATTGATGCCAAACAGGGCAGGATCACTCTTGAACAGCATTTGCTCGATTATGCGGGAATCAGCCGCGATGTCGTAGCAGTCAGAGCAGGGCGTTACTGGCGCCTGTCAGCCAAATAAACAGTTGTATATTAACAATTCGGGTAAAAACAAAAGCCATTATAGCTAGTTCGAGGTTAGCTAATTGGCAGTCAGCCGGTGATTGATAATAGGGAAACACCGTTACCAAACACCCTCGCACATTCTACATTTGTAACACCTCCCAAAACTCCACCTCACAAAGTCTCTCAAAAAGAACTTTTGAAGCCTAAGATAAGAAACCCTTCTAAGGAGCAATCCTAAGGGCAAAAATTCGCGTTTTTAGCTTCATACTCACAAAAACAAAAACTCTAAGTAAAAACAAAAAGTTGACTGCTAATTAGGTGACCTTTGATCACCGTTTTAGTTAAACGGTAAAAAAACAAAAATCACCAAAACAAAAAAGTGGCTAATGCCAAAAAATCAAACACAACAAATTGGGGAACGGCCTCATATTCCGGTGTTGTCGCAAGAAGTTCTAGATTGTCTGCAGCCGCAGGCAGGGGAGAGCTACTTAGACTTAACAGCTGGCTATGGAGGGCACGCCAGACAGATACTCGCGCGCACTAAAGAGCCTAAAAAGGCAGTCTTAGTCGACAGAGACCAAAACGCGGTATCGGCTCTATCTGAAGAGTTCGCACAGTGCGAGATAATCCACCAAGATTTCTTAAGCGCTTGTGGGCAGCTAGCAGAAGAGGGCAGGCAGTTCGATCTAATTTTAACTGATTTGGGTGTTAGCTCACCGCACCTTGATAGTGCTGAACGCGGCTTCGCTTTTAGCCTGAATGGTCCGCTAGATATGCGCATGGATCAGAGGCAAAGCAACTCAGCAAAAGACTTAGTAAATGACTCGAGCGAACAAGAACTCGCCCGGATCATTAAAGACTATGGGGAAGATCCAAAAGCCAAGGTCATTGCACGCCACATAATCCAAAGCCGGCCAATAGAAACTACCGGCCAGTTAGCCAAAATTGTGGCGCGTGCTTACGGACCTTTTGCGAGGAAATTTGGAATCCACCCAGCCACTAAGACCTTTCAGGCCTTACGGATTGCCGTTAACGACGAACTAAATCAGTTAACGGATAGCCTACCGTTGATGGAAAAGCTGCTAGCCCCGGGTGGGCGGCTAGCAATCATCAGCTTCCATAGCCTAGAAGACCGTGAAGTTAAACGGTACTTTGTGGAAAATGCCGGCGAGAGGTTTGACGCAGAGCTTAGGCTCATAACCAAAAAACCGCTAACGCCAGGCAAAGATGAAATAAGTTTAAATCCGCGCGCACGCAGTGCAAAACTACGGGCCGCATGCAAAATAAAAAACAGAAAGGACGAATAACTCGGATGCCAATAAAGGTACAGAGTTCATCCCGAGCATACAAAGTCCGAGTAAGAGTCTTAGCCTAGATTCTTACCCCGGACAACGGGGAGGCAGTGCTTAACGTATGCAAACAAGCACTGCCGCCAAAAACAAAAATTATGACGTATTCATCATCAGTAGCAATGAGTCAACGACGCAGCTATGCGAGGCGAAATCAAAATTCAGTTAGTTTCGTAGCTGTGGCAAAAGACATGGGACCCGTTAGCAATACAATCATCTTGCTCGTCCTTGCTTGTTTGATTGGCTTGTTGTATCTAACACAAGTGACCAAAACCAATAGTTACGGCTATACTATCAATAGCCTGCAGCAGCAGCAATCGCAGCTCCAGGACCAAAAAGCTAACCTAGAAGTAACAGCTGCAAGGCTGCAATCACTAAGCAGGGTAGCCGATAGTAATGTTGCTAAGAATCTTGTTTCCGTTGCTCCATCTGGCTCCATTTCGCAGTAGTTTGAATGAATTCACATTTTGCCTTACGACGCCCACCAAGTGCTAATCGCCGTTTGAATATTCTATACGGCCTATTAGTGCTTATTATTTCAATCGTGGTGGTTAGACTTTTTTATTTACAGATTGTGCGCCATGACCACTACCAACAGGCGGCGTTGAGTGATCAGTTAAAGGAGTATTCTATCTCTGCCCAAAGGGGGGTAATAGAAGCCCAAGAAGCGGGCTCGACCGTTCCGCTTGTTCTTAATCAACGCCTTTATACGCTCTATGCCGATCCGGCTTTAGTAAAAAACATAGACGCTACCGCCAATAAACTTGCCGCAGTAACTGGCGGCAGTAGCGCTGACTATCTGAAGCTAATCAAAACCGAGCATACAAGATATGTAGTGCTAGCTAAAAGGCTCAGCGAAGTAAAGAGTGGACAGGTATTAAACCTTAAGCTGCCCGGCATTGGCACACAGGGGATCGATTACCGCACGTATCCGCAGGGTACCTTGGCGGCCCAGTTGCTTGGCTTTGTTAACGACGATGGCAAAGGGAGCTATGGCGTTGAGCAAGCTTTAAACAAAGAACTATCTGGCACACCCGGACAGCTAAAGGCTATTACCGATGCCAGCGGAGTACCCCTGGCTGCCAGCAAAGATAATGTGCAGATTGACCCCAAAAACGGCGACAATATAACCCTTACGATCGACCTTGGCATGCAGGCCCAAATGGAGCGTATCCTGGCAGCGGACTACAAAACTACAAAGTCCAAAGGCCTAAGCGCCGTAATAATGGATCCAAACACAGGCGCTATAAAAGCAATGGCCAACTACCCCAGCTACGATCCGGCTAATTATCAAAAAGTAAGCGACCCGTCGCTATTTCTAAACGCCGCCGTAGATAATGCCATCGAGCCCGGCTCGGCCATGAAGAATTTAACAACTGCTGCGGCCCTGGACCAGGGCGTTATCCAACCGTCTACCACTTTTTATGATCCAGCCCATTGGTTAATTGATGGGTTTAACGTTACCGACATCGAAGAAGACGGAGGGGCGGGCACCAAAACCATCGGCGATATTTTGAACCTATCGCTTAATACAGGTGCTACCTGGGAACTAATGCAAATGGGTGGTGGGCAGATTAACTCGCAGGCCCGGGCCGCTTGGTATAACTACTTAACCAACCATTACCAGCTGGGCAAAACTACGGGCATAGAGCAGGGTTATGAATCTTCTGGTTATGTTCCCGATCCAAACAAGGGATATGCCTTGAACTTAACTTATGCTAACACCGCCTTTGGTCAAGCGCTCACAATGACAGCCCTGCAAATGGCCAGCGCGCTTTCCAGTACGCTCAACGGCGGAACTTACTACCAGCCGCATTTAGTAGCTAAAACCGTAGACTCCAGTGGTGCTACCCATGACAAAAAACCAGTTGTCGTCAAAAAGAACGTAGTCAAACCCGAAGTTAGCCAACAGCTTCAGGCTCTAATGGAATATGTCGTTGCCCAGCACTATTCACCGGGTGGTTTTAGGTACCTCAATTTCCCCAGTAATTACAGCGTCGGCGGCAAAACGGGCACGGCTCAAATCGCTAATCCATCGGGCGGCTATTATGACAACAAATTTAACGGTACTTATGCCGGCTTTGTTGGTGGCGATAAGCCGCAGTATGTAATAGTAGTGTTTAATATGGATCCCGGTGTAGCCGGTTATGCTGGTAGCTATGGTGGCCAACCGGTGTTTGCTGACCTTGCTCACATGTTAATTAATGATTTTAATGTTGCTCCTAAGAGCGGTTCTTAATGTTATAATAGAGGGGTTATACCAAAACACACATGTCAAATTTTAACTTCATAATTAACTCTCACGATATCCAGCAAATTTTTACACTAGGCTTCCTAGGCTTTCTTATAAGTATGCTGTTGACGCCCTTATATACGACTTTAGCTTTCCGCGGCCAGTGGTGGAAAAAACCCAGAACTACAGCCGTCAGCGGGGAAGCGGCCCCAGTTTACCAGAAACTCCATGCTGCTAAGCACCGCCGCAATATACCAACTGCTGCCGGAATTATATTTGTTATGGCTACTTTACTAGTTACCTCCGTTGATAATTTAAGTCGCTCAGAAACCTGGCTGCCACTGGCCGCAATGGCGGGGGCAGGGGTTATTGGCTTGGTAGATGATTACATTAATGTCCGGAGCATTGGCGGCGGCATCGCAGGCATGCGGGCTAAAGTTAAGTCGCTGCTACTGCTCAGCATAGCTTTAGTTGGCGGCTGGTGGTTTTATTCTAAACTCGGCGTGACACATATTGATATTCCGTTCTGGCATGCTATCCACCTTGGTATTCTGATAATTCCATTATTTATGTTGGTTATTTACGCTACAGCAAACGCTGTTAATATAACTGATGGTTTAGATGGTCTGGCCGGTGGCCTGGGTTCTATTTCTTTCGGTGCATACGCGGTCATCGCCTTAATAGAAAAGAAATACGGCATAGCCGGTTTTTGTATGACAGTTGTCGGTACACTACTAAGTTACACTTGGTTTAATATATATCCGGCTCGTTTTTTCATGGGCGATGTGGGCTCCTTCGCACTGGGTACGGCACTTGGCGTTGTGGCTATGCTAACCAACACTGTCTTACTACTGCCAATTATTGGTTTTGTTTTTGTGATCGAAACCGGGTCAGTTGTTCTTCAGCTAATTAGTAAAAAATTGCGGCACGGCAAAAAGATTTTCTTATCGAGTCCCATCCATCACCACTTTGAAGCACTAGGCTGGCCTGAAACTAAGATCACTATGCGTTTTTGGATTATCGGCCAAATTGCTGCTTTCCTTGGAGTAATCACCTACATTCTCGGGAGTAAGTAGATGGACCGGCGCCCGCGGCATAGCCTTGCGCGCATTAAAGAAATGGGCAGCAAACTTGTGCCAGCCCGTCGCCACAAACCCGACTACTGGATTTTGATATTAACTTTTCTTTTAATGACAATTGGTCTGGTGGTCGTATATTCAATTAGCCCCGGCCTGGCGGCCAGTCAGCACATTAGCCAAAGCTACTTTATAAGCAAGCAACTAATTGCTGTGAGTCTCGGGGTAGTAGCGTTTATAGCAGCTGCTTACATGCCGACATCTCATTTAAAAAATTATGCCAAGCCACTGGCTCTAGTAGCACTGGCCGGTTGCCTAATTGTTATGATTACGCCGATTAATTCAGCCTATCCTGCGCACCGGTGGATACGGCTGGGCAGCTTTTCGTTTCAAGTTGCCGAGCTAGTCAAACTATCTCTCATAATTTGGTTGGCAAGCTTCTTAGCCCAAAGATGGAAAGAACAGCGCCTGAGTGATTTTAACTCAACTTTAAAACCACTCCTGTTTCTTCTGGTGGCGATTGGACTAGTAGTCGCTAAATTCCAGAGCGACCTGGGATCTACCGGAGTTATGATAGCTATCATGGCGGCTATGGCGTTCATCGTAGGAGTGCCTTTGAAACGAATTGCTACAATAGGGGCTTTCGTGTTAATTCTTTTAGTGCTGGCAATTTCTACAAGCTCATACCGCCGGGATCGTCTTACTACCTATTTACACCCTGAAAGAAACTGCCAAACAACAGGTTACCAGGAGTGCCAAGCTTTGATTTCGGTAGGCTCGGGCGGGATTTTAGGCCTGGGCTTAGGCTATAGTGTCCAAGCTTATGGCTATTTGCCAGAAGCCTCTAACGACTCCATCTTTGCTATCATTGCCGAAAAGTTTGGTTTTATTGGCACCTTCCTCATAGTGTCTATTTATGGTGCGTTTATCTATAGGTTAAAGTACGTCGTGGAACGCACCCAGGATCAGTTCAATAGGTTAGTAGTTGTAGGTGTTATGGCTTGGTTGGGGATTCAGATGATAATTAATATCGGGGCCATGACAGGCCTGCTACCACTGAAGGGAATCACGCTGCCGTTAATTAGCCAAGGTGGGACCAGCCTTATATTCCTGACTGCGGCCCTCGGCCTTGTTTTCCAGATTTCACGCTATACTAGTTATAAAGTAACGGAACCTGAAAATCAGAATGAAACACCCAATAACAATAGTTCTGACGGGGGGCGGCTCAGGGGGACATATAACTCCTCTCTTGTCACTCGCCCGCGAACTTAAACAACTTGAACCCGATTGCCAAATAGTCTACGTCGGTCACAAGGGCGACAATCTAGACAACCTTAAAACGAGGTCACAGGACTTTGATTTTATGGTCTTTATTAATGCCGGTAAATTTCGCCGCTACCACGGCGAAAGCCTTCTATCACACCTATTAGATTTTAAAACGATTGCCCTAAACATACGTGATTTATGGCGAGCTTTATCAAGCGTTAAAACTGCCAGCAGCATCATGCGTAAGTTTAAGCCAGACATTGTATTTAGTAAGGGCAGTTTTGTGGCAGTCCCGGTTGGCATAGCAGCTAGGCTAAAACGCATACCAATTGTCACCCACGACTCTGACGCTGTTGCTGGTCTGGCTAATAAAATAATTAGCCGTTGGGCGGTTATTGATGCCACCGGGATGCCTAGTGGGACTTATCCTTACCCCAAAGACCATATAAGGTACGTGGGTGTGCCAATCGCGGCAGATATCATTCCTATTACGCCTGCCGCCCAGGAAAGCCTAAAAAAGGCTGTGAGCCTGCCAGAAGATGCTCCACTACTATTAATAGCTGGTGGGGGTAATGGTTCAAAAGAAATTAACGACGCCGTGGTTTCTATCTCCGAAGAGCTGTTAAGTGCGAATATAACTCTGCAGATTGTTCATATAACAGGGGAGGGGAACAGGCACCAGGTTAGGCAAGATTACGATCAGGTACTGTCTAAAGAACAGCTCAAAAGGGTAAAAATCATAGGTTTTACAAATGAGTTTGCTAAATATAGCGGCGCTGCAGATCTTATAGTCTGTAGGGCAGGGGCCACTTCCCTTGCCGAGATTGCGGTTTTAGGTAAGGCGTCAATAATAATTCCAAGCACATTTTTAGCCGGTGGCCATCAGCTAAAAAATGCTGAAATTCTAAAGAGCCATAACGCGGCCGTTATAGTCGAATCACCCATAGAAAGTCAAAAAATGTTAGCTCTAATTGGCGATTTGCTAACCAATCCAGAGCGTCGTGAAGATTTGTCTAAAAACATATCAAAACTTGCCAAACCTGACGCTACAAGGGACCTGGCGAAGATAATTGTAGAAGTCGCCAGAAAGTCCCAAACGGATGCCTAGAATAAGAAATGTTACAAGCCCGGGTCTAGGTAATGTTAAACGGCCGGCGTCCAACTACTACCAAAAACCCGCCAGTCTGAGTAAAGCCAACAGCCCGTTCCGCTCAAGGCCTGTAACTAATTTGGGCAAAAAAACGGCGAAATTAGTAGATATTATTGCGTTGCTAGTTTTATTATTTGCTTTTACCTACAGCTTAATTGTTAGCAAGAACCCCAAGGTAATTGTAAACACTCAGCAGTACCATAGCCTGTCCCAGTATAAATCAGCCGTTGAGTCAAAGCTGGATTCAATAACAAATCGTAATAAACTGACCTTTAACCAAACCGGCATCATTCAGGACACCAAAAAACAATTCCCGGAAATAGCTGACATGAGCGTCGAACTTCCTATCCTAGGCCAGAAACCTATTGTTAGAATTAGTGTTGCTCCGGCGACCTTCCTATTAAACAGCCAAGGGCAGACCTATATTGTTGATAGCCAGGGCATTGTTACCTACAAGAGCTCTGAGCTGCCAAATATCAAAACCTTGCCCATGCTAATAGACCAAAGCGATCTAAAACCCCGTCAAGGCTCACCACTTATTAGCAGCGTGTCGGTCAACTTTATAAACCAACTACTTACCCAGTGTAAATATAAACACATAGACATCCAAAGCCTTACGTTGCCGTCGGCCACCCAAGAACTAGACTTAAAGACCAAAGATAAACCGTATTACACTAAGTTTAATATGGGTGGTAATGCGCTCTTACAAACTGGCCAGTTTTTAGCTGCCCGAAGTAAGTTTGCTACCCAAAACCAAGACCCTTCTACTTATCTTGACGTAAGAGTCTCCGGGAAAATATTTTATAAGTAGCTTAACCTGGACAGGGGAGAGAGCGCTCAAGTTAGTTAATAATTTTTCTCCGTTGGCTACATGCACGCTTTTCGAGCTTTGTTTTTCTTTTAGTTAAAAGCCTTTATATATAGCACCCAGACATTAAGTGCCCCACTCTAGTTCGTAATTTGTTCAGTATAGGTATTTAAATAAATCACTATGTCATGGCAGGGGGACGTCTGATTTTCTAGGAAAAGTTAATTATAAATAAAAGACGAATAAATAGGGAAAAATATAAAAAGAAATGAAACTGGTAAAAAGCAAACTACAAATATACAACTGTGGATAACTTTAGGGCGTACCAACCAGCCACATAGACAGATGAGTATAGTAATAAAACAGAGAACAATAACTACTTATATATTAATAAATTAACCTTTAATGGCAGATACTCCCTTTCAGAAGGGGTATAGCTAATCAACCCGAGCATAGGTATATAGAGTCGCAAAATATACATTGTACGACGTACTGTATATATAGCTATCACTATTCTCCCCGCGCTTTTCATCACTCATTTTTCAAGGTCGATTTTATTTCTTTATATTTCTACGTTACTTATGTTCTGTTTCCTGTTGAGATCCACCACTACTTTACTATCGCCCTACTATTGACCGTCTAGTATAGTGTTCGCAAAATGTTCTATATTTATTAACAAGCTAATTTTATCTAAGATTGATAGTCTGTTCTTTTTCGGGTTGTGTTTTAGCCTGAGAGTTAGTACCTGGTGTGTTAGACGAGCCCTTACCGCGCCGGCCGCGCCTTCTTTTCTTAGCGGGGGCAGGTTCTTCACTAGGTTTAGGCCGATTGGTATTCATTAGACTAGTCGCTACTCGTCCTATACGTTCTGTGGGCGAGCCTGCAACCCCCGTAGTATTTACCGGTTTATCCTCGATTTTTTTGGTGGCTTGATCGATTGGTGGCACAGAATTGCCAGCTAGTCCGGTAGATATACGTACGGCTTCCTCAACTTCCAGGCGGCTTTTAGCGTATCGCCTGCGCGAGAGTTCAACGATGCTGGTCGTTATGTCCTCGGGCGGGGTTGGCAAATTCAGAGTTTTAGCCGAAAAGGCCGGCGCCTTCTCATCATTGATCATCATTGTTGTAATAAAGAAACGGCTATGTTGCTGGATTAGGTCACCCGCTTCGAATTGAGGTTCAAAATATTTTTGTAAAAATGGTGCATCGTCAGGACTAATCCTAAAGCTCACAATCGTACCTACGTTTCCAAACACAGCGTCACGTACGGCCTCACCCATCTGAGAAATGTATTGGTTGGCGACTGTTAAATTAAGGCCGTATTTACGGGCCTCGCTTAAGATCGTGGCAAAAGAATCGGTAGCAAAGTTCTGGAACTCGTCGACATAAAGATAAAACGGCCGTCTGTCTTGCTCTGGCATGTCTGCCCTGCCCATTGCCGCCAGCTGCATTTTAGTAACCATCATCGCTCCTAAAATACCGGCGTTGTCTTCACCCATGAGCCCACGGCTGAGGTTAACAATTAATATTTTACCCTCATCCATAATTGTACGCAGATTAAAGGTGCTCTTTGGCTGGCCAATAATATTTCTAACCATCGGATTGGCGGTAAATGCCCCAACTTTGTTAAGCACAGGTGCTACAGCTTCTGAGGCAAACTTGTCGTTCCAGCTGGCAAACTCTGTTACCCAGAAATTTTTAACCACTGGGTCGTCTATATAGCCAATAACGTTCGTTCGGAATTTCTTCTCTGTTAGCATGCGGGTAATATCAAGCATCGTAGAGTTCGGATAATCGAGTAGTGCCAGTAGAGTGTAGCGCAAAATATACTCTAGCCGTGGGCCCCAGCTATCTATAAAGAGTCGCTTCAAAACACCAACAAGCTCGGAGCTTATATGTCCTTTAAGCGACGGGTCGGTGATCTCAAGGGGATTAAAACCTATCGGGTATTGTGTATCTGCCGGGTTAAAATAAACCACGTCTTCTAGCCGCCGTTCCGGGATAAACCGCAGTACATGCTGGGCGTAATCGCCGTGGGGGTCTATAACAGCAAAGCCTTGGTCGTAATAAATGTCAGACAAAGTTAGAAGCTCTAGGGCTCCGGACTTACCGGTACCAGTCTGTCCGAGGATATAAACGTGCCGGCCACGGTCTGCCCGCAGAATGCCAAAGACAGTATTATCACCCCTAAAATTGGTCACACCGAATAAACTCATTTGATCTTCCATGCCGGGCTGGGCAATTGGTACATTAGACGGTGGCTCAGCGGTTTTAGTAGTAGCCCAGACTATGTTGGGCGTCTCGACGGTAGTGTGTGGCAAATGGAATAAACTAGCTAGTTCCTCAATATTTAAAATGTAGCCCTTATCTATAAACAAACGGTGGTGGTACTGAAACTGGCGTTCCCTGTTAAAGCTAGGCAACTTAGAGGTAAATCCGTTAAGGTTGGTGCTGTTGAACTGCTTAAAGGCTCCCACTAGCGCTTGCATGCGCAAACGGGCGGTAGTTTGATCGTGGCCGGCATAAAGTAAACGTATCTTAACTTGATAGCCAAGCTTCTTCCCCTTTTCTTCTATAGCGCTTATGCGGCCCTTATCGCGCTCCGATACTTCTGGGGCCGACTTCTCGCCCGCTCCACCGCTTGGTGGGCGTACAAGAGCTGCCACGGCCTCACCGGCATAATTCATAACTGACCCACCTGCCCCATTGAACAAGCCACTGCCGCGTTTTATCCGGGAAACTTCGTGGGAACCCCGGCGGTGCCAATCATCGTGTACCGGCCGGGCTATAATTTGGATCCACATTTCTTCGTCTTTGCCATCGAGTTTAGCAAGCGTAGCAGTAATTGCTGCTAGCGGATCCACTTCGAAACTCGGAAAGGTTTTAATCGGCAAAGTCTCACTATCGGTAAGAGTAAGTTCGGCCGAGTGTATGACACTTTGGGACAGATGTCGGTCAGAATAGTCCTCTTCCTGTTCAAATATCTGAACAGTTGGGTACTGGGCGTATATCTGGCCTTCTACAAACGCCTGAAGGTGTTTAGGGGTCCAAATATAAAAGCGTATACGTTGCTCAATAGCGGCAACCTCAAGGCTAATATGCTCCTGCAGGGTACCTGAAAGACGCAAATCCCGTTTGTTGCGCAGTATGCCATGTAGAGCCGCCAGCATTTGCTCGGCAGCTAGTTCTTTTTTGTCATTGGTGCGAGGCACCTCTAGCATTAAAAGACAATGCTCGTGAGATGTGCTCACACTTTTATTACTTCTAAATAAACTCATAAACCCTAAAGCTTATTATACACTTTAGACAACCGTTCAAGAGGCCTGAATTACTACTGTTTTAGCCAGCTAATGTGTATGTAGCTTTGGCGACACGCTTAAACTGGTCTTTCCCTTGCAGATTAAGGAGAATAGTCGTTTCTTTAACACGCCTGCTTTTAAGAACTCGTTTAACAATCTCGTCACGGTGCAGCGGTCCACCTTCTTTTTTAAGAATTTCGGTAATTACATCAGAGACGGTGCCCTTCTTATAGCCCCATTCGCGGAGGGCATAAATACCACGGCCGATCAACACGAATCGACTGTCTTTAATCAGCTCGTTATGGATGGCCTGGGTGGTTACATCCTTGCGCTTCAAATCACTTGTTTTAATGGCTTCTGCAATCTCGCTAAAGTGCATTGGTTTCTTATTGTCGTGCAAAATAACATAGATCTTATCACGGATATTTTTAGGGTTAACCATTGGCCACTTAGCAAGGCCCCAGCGGTTATGAAGATTAGCTATATTTTTAGAAATACTAGCTAGCGCTTCAACATGCTTGCTGTCGGGGTTATTAACCTTAGCGGCAACAGTTTTAATATCTGTTGGTTCGCCAATATCACTAATAGCCTCAATTATTTTATTAACTCTCTCACGGATAGCTTTTTCGGTATGGTCAGATGCTAGCCCAATCGCATGGAAGAAGTGGTCGTTGTCGTCTATAACGGCAATTGCCGGAGCAAGGCTAGCTAAAAACGCTACCCTGGCCTGGTCTAAACGGCTAGGTTCGCCCTTAATTAGGCGGCCTGTTATATCACTTACGCGGGCTACTTTACCTACTTGTTCAAGGTGTTGGCTAAATACTTTTTCAATAGTTTTAATATGAGGTAGGTCGCCGTCTGCAGCAGCCTTTAGCTTAGTAATAACTACTTTTTCTAGCTGGCGGACGCGTTCACGAGTAATGCCAAGCAGCTCGCCAATCTGCTCAAGTGTTTCACGGCGGTCAAACAACCCAAAACGACGCGAAACGATTTCTCTTTCGCGTTCACGTTCAATAGTGCCCAAGATGTCCTGGATAGTAGTCTCGAGGTTGAGTTGTTCGATATTGTCTTCCATATTACTCTGTTAAAACGTTTCCGTTTACTAAATTATAAAACTTTAACATTTAAAAGTCAAACTGTTTGTTAATATGTTAATTGTATCACAAATTAGACTTCTGGGCTAAAAGGTTGGCCCTGCTATTTTACGATTTTCGCTTGCGCCGAGGATACTTAGCTTTAGCTGGTGCTTTATCGAGTAGTTCTTTAGCTTCTGTCTCTGTTATTTTAGATTCGTCGGTATCTTTTGGCACCCGAGCGTTCTTTTTGCCATCGGTCACATATGGACCATATGGACCCCTTAAAATTTTTATCTTTCCAAAGTCTGCTGCCACCCTATCTTTGGTCTTTTGGGCCTGCTCAACTATGGTCTTCCGGGCTTCAACCTCAGTTATGGAAAAAGGATCCTTGCCTTTAATGCTAATAAACTTGGCACCTACTTTGACGTAGGGACCGAACCGGCCTATATCGGCGGTAATCTCTTCGCCTTCCTCTGTTTTACCGACAACTCGCGGCAATTGGAACATTGGTAATGCCTGTTCTAGAGTGACTTCTTCCATACGCAGATCGGCTGGCAAAGGCGCAAAGCGCAGTTTTTGGTTTTCATCCTCACTATCACCTAGTTGCAGCACGGGGCCGTACCGCCCAAATCGGACTACTACCGGCAAGCCTGTTTTTGGATCTTTACCTAATGTTCGTGCCTGGGACGCTTCTGCCCGAGTAGCTTTGCCAGACTCTTTAATAAGGGGGTGAAACTTGTCATAAAAATTTTTCAAGGTGGCTTGCCACTCGATTTTACCTTCGGCAATATCGTCAAATTCCTCTTCTGCCCGGGCAGTAAAATCATAGTCGATAATTTGACTGAAGTATTTCATTAAAAAGTCTGTGACTACTTCTGCTAAATGGGTTGGCAGGAGCTTGTTCCGGTCAGCACCAACACGAACCATCTCAGACTTCTCTTCTATTTTGCCGCTTTGCAGGACCAATTCTTTGACCTGCCTTTCTTCTCCCTCCACGTCGGACTTCTCTATATAACCGCGGTCTTGGATGGTGCTAATCGTTGGCGCATAAGTACTTGGTCGGCCAATCCCAAGGGCCTCTAACTTACGGACCAAACCGGCCTCGGAATATCTCGCAGGCGGGCGACTAAACGTCTCAATGGCAGAGGCTATGCTTAACTTTAATTCCTGTCCCTTCTTAACAGAGGGTAATATTTTGTCTTCTTTACCGCCGCCATAAACTTTCAAAAAGCCGTCAAAGGTAATAACTTCACCAATTGCAATAAATAGCTCTTTTCTATCAGAAATAGCTATTTTTACCTCTGTCTTATTGATGGCCGCAGGAGCCATTTGGCTAGCTAATGTGCGCCGCCAAATTAGTTCATATAGTTTCTTTTGTTGGTCATCAGCGCCTGCGCTCAGTTTACCAACGCTTGTTGGGCGGATAGCTTCGTGAGCTTCTTGGGCAGACGAATCTTTTGTTTTATATTGCCGTACTTGCGAATACTTTTCTCCAAAAGTCGAGTGTATGTACTTTTTGGCAGCATCAATGGCTATACCAGACAAGTTAGTACTGTCTGTTCGCATGTAAGTGATGTTCCCGCTTTCGTATAGCCTTTGGGCTACGCTCATAGTTTGACGGACTGAAAAGCCCAGCCTCCGGGCTGCTTCTTGCTGCAGGGTGCTGGTTGTAAAGGGTGCGCTAGGGTTTCTGGTGCCTGGTTTTTCTTCGATGTCTTTAACGCTAAAAGAGGATGCTTTAATGGACTCTAGGAAGCTCCGCGCACCAGCGGAGTCACTCAGTTTTTCCTCGAGCTCAGCTAGCAGTTCTTGGCCGCCAGTATCAAAAGTAGCGCTTATCTTATAGCTACTCTCCGGCTTAAAGTCCCGTATCTCTCTTTCCCGCTCAACTATTAAACGAACGGCTACGCTTTGAACCCGGCCGGCAGATAAGCCGGTTCTAACCTTTTTCCAGAGCACGGGCGAAAGCTCATAACCAACTAAACGGTCTAAGACTCGCCTGGCCTGTTGGGCGTTCACCAGCTTCATATCAATAGTTCGTGGGTTAGCCACAGCCGCAGTAATAGCTGGCTTGGTTATCTCATGAAAAACAATGCGTTTGGTATTTTGTGGGTCCAGTCCTAGTAGCTCAGCGGTGTGCCAGGCTATGGCCTCCCCTTCCCGGTCCTCGTCACTTGCTAGCCATACGGTGCTGCCTTTGGCGGCTTTTCTAAGCTCGGCTACAACCTTCTTCTTATCCGGACTTACTTCGTAAGTCGGCTCAAAATTTTTCTCAACATCAACGCCAAGACCTTTTTTGGGCAGGTCTCTGATGTGTCCGAAACTGCTTTTAATCTCGTACTCGCTACCTAAATAGCGGGCGATTGTTCGAGCTTTTGCGGGACTCTCTACTATAACTAAGTTCTTTGTCATAAAGTTGTGATTTTTAGTTTAGGCAGCTTCTTATATATATGCAACAAAAATGGCTACCAGCGGCTTATGCTAAACCTAAAAAAGCTTAATTACAAGTTTTACAGATTAAAGGGGTGTCCAAATTCCATTGCCGCTAGCGCGGATGTAACCGTTGATTTCGAGGATTGTTAGTGCGCTGTTGAGCCCAGATGCGTCAAGATTAAGCTCGAGGGCTAGCTGCTCTTGGTCGGTAGTGCCCGATTGGATCTTTCTATAGACTAGCAACTCTTGCTCGCTACCGTTAAATACCCTGCCTGGCTGATTCTTTTTAGGCTGGATCTTTAGCGCAAAAAGTATGTCGCTGGCATCTGTTATAGGCAGTGCGCCGCTTTTAATTAGGCTATTAGTGCCCGCGCTTGTTGGGCTGGTTATGTTACCAGGCACCGCCATAACCGTCTTGCCCTGATCCAGAGCATACCGAGCAGTGTTCATGCTGCCGCCATTTATCCCTGCTTCGATAACAATAACGGCGTCAGCTAAGCCGCTCTCTATTCGGGTGCGGGTAGCGAACTGATATTTAAAGATGGGAGCACCCGGAGCGTGTTCACTAATTAAGGTTCCGTTTTTAGCAACAATCTCTCGAGCCAAGTTAGTGTGGCTGGCGGGGTATATTTTATCTAGCCCTGTGGGCAGGACAGCTACTGTTATACCTCCTGCATCTAGTGCGGCTCTGTGTGCAATCGAGTCTATACCGAGCGCTAAGCCACTAATAACTACCACTCCATAGCTTGCTAGCTCGCTTGCCAATTTTGTCGTTACTCCTTGACCATAGGCACTGGCCTTTCGGCTACCAACTATCGCCACCTTCGGTAGTTCTAGCCAACTGTTAATAGGGGCACCAACCCAGTAGAGCTCCTTAGGAGGGCTAGGAATCTCCTTTAAAATTTCTGGATAAGCGACATCATCCCGCTTAAGTATATTGACTTTCATCTTCATATATTAAATAGTATTGACTTAAGGAAACTTTTTTGCTAAAATTGCAATTCGTAAGTACAGTTTGTCTGAACTTACGTACCTTATACCCCCATTTCTAACATTTTGTTAGATTGTTTAAGAGCTCATGTAGCCCTTAAGTAGTACCCTCCACTTATGTAGCTGTTTCTAGCTCCACTTTTGCTTTTTAGATATATTAACACGGTCTGCAAGGTAAAAGTGGGGCTAGAGGCTCTTAGACAAACTAATCCCTTTAACCTAAACCTTGTAACTTTTATGAGGCCCCTATACGTGGGTAGGCGAGTCCCTCGGGATGCTCAAACAAGCTTGCTTGTTGACGGCTCGGAGATTGTTGCTTTAATGCAGATCCCGCACGCTTCGCTGATGGTGGGTTGAAGGGTGTAATAGCCTCCGGCGGTGCCCACCCCCTCCGGAGGCTTTTAGATTTAATTTGAAGGACAACCTACGGTTTTCCTTCAACGCTCGGTCGGCAAAAGCCGAGTTTGCGGAGCAAACCAAGCCGAGCTACTACCTTTCCCTCTTTATAAAACGTTGCGGGTTTCGTGCGGCAAAGAGTCCCCAAAGACAAATTCAGTTATAACTGCTTGGGCTTCTTGGATAATCAAAGGCATTTTTTCCTGCTCGGTGGCATTAAATTTGCCAAGAACAAGGTCCGCTGCGTCAGATTTTTGGCTTAGGTCGTTGGCAACCCCAACTCTTAGGCGGTTAAAATCCTCGCCTATGTGCTGGATCAGCGATTTTACCCCGTTATGTCCGGCGTCGCTGCCGCCTACTCTGGTTCTGATGCTCCCAAACTCAATCGCCAGTTCGTCATAAATTACCAAAGTTTGGGAGTTAGATATTTTATAAAATTGTTGGACCACTTGGACCGCTTCGCCGCTATTGTTCATAAAGGTAGACGGCTTACATAAAATAACTCGTTTATCACCTAGGTTACCAAGACTAACTGTACATTTTAAGTCTTTTTTGGCTAGCCACCCCGGAAAGCTATTAGCAGCCGCAAAACGATCTGCTACTTCAAATCCGATGTTATGGCGGGTATTTTTGTATTCTTGCCCGGGGTTACCTAAGCCTACAATTAAGACTGTCCTGTTCGCACCGAGAGTATATAACGGTGTGATGGAAGTGCTGTCGGGTTTTCTTTGGAATAAAGCCATATCTATATTCTAGCTAATGCTTTTCTATGAACCAGAACTTTATTGGTGTACCGCTGAGCGGCCACTGTTCGCGGAACTTGCGCTCCATATAGCGTTTGTAGCTCCAGTGCAGAAATTTGGTGTGTGAACCAAAAACTTTAAAGCTAGGCATGGGGTTGTCGGTTTCCTGGACAATATAGTTTAGTTTAGGTGAGCGGTTTTTTAAACCTGCCGGCGGATGCTCAGCGGTGACACGGCTAAGCCAAGTATTGAGTTCACTGGTCTTTAGTTTGATCTGCCGAGCTTCGGCAATGCTATCTACAAGCTCGAAAATCTTCGTGACATTCTGGCCAGTTTCAGCACTAGTAAAGATCAAAGGCGCCCAAGGTGCAAACTCGAAGTTAGCAGCAATCCTGGGTGCTAGAGAGTCGCGCGTATAGGCATCTTTATCAAGGCTATCCCACTTACTGACTACCAGTATTAGCCCCTTGCCAGCTTCTTTTATCATGCCAGCGATTTTTTGGTCGAGCTGGACATTGAGTTCGTTGGCGTCCATAAGAAGTAAACAAACATCTGATTCCTCGATCGCGGCTAGTGTGCGCAGTACGCTAAAATATTCAACCCCCCGCTCAATTTTGCCAGGCCGGCGGATGCCGGCAGTGTCCATGAGTTCAATTTCTTTGCCCTCAAAACGTACTGCTAGCCGATTAACATCCCGAGTGGTACCTGCCCTGTCAGCTACAATGGCTTGCTGTTTTTTAGCTAAAACATTAAACAAAGATGATTTGCCAACGTTAGGTCTCCCCAGTATCCCTAGGCGTACTCGGTTTGGGTCGGTCTTTATTTTGGAACTTGGCAAGCTAGAACTAATCCAGTCGGCTAGATCGTGCACGCCAGTTTTTTGAGTCGTGCTGGTTGCAAACATCTCTTTAATACCAAGTTTTTGCCAATCCTTAAGATCAGCCCTGCGGTTTTGGTCAATTTTATTAATGACTAGCACCGGCAACTTTCCGCTTTTGAGCGCCATTTTAGCAACACGGCGGTCTTCTTCGGTAGGTTGTACGCTGGCATCTACCACTACCATAATTACGTCGGCTCCGGCTGCCGCCTCTATTATTTGTTCCTGGATTGTTAATTCGAAATCATCTTCTGCGCGTTTTAAACCGGCAGTGTCGACAAGCCAAAAATCTTTACTCGAAAGGCTGGCTTTAGCTGTAATACTGTCGCGGGTAGTGCCTGGCTCGTCGGCCACAATAGCCTCGCGTCGACCAATGATTAAGTTAAAAAGACTGGACTTGCCTACGTTAGCCCGGCCGGTGATTGCGACGATTGGAACTTTATTGCTCATTTCTACGACATTATAACCTGTAAGTACTAAAAACCCGCCCCTGTTTTTCCGCTAGGGGCGGTTCCTTTAGCTAAAACTTGTGAAGCTTAGATTGATCCGCTGGCTGGATCAGTAGGAGCTGGCGTGCTTGGTGGAGTTTCTGTTTGTGGTGGAGTAGCTGGTGAACTATCGGCGGGCGGAGTAGCCACTGGGATGCTTGGAGAGTCGGTTGAAGTGCTGCCTGCGTCAGGAGCAGCTGATGGTGCTGTAGAATCCATTGGATTACCTGATCCTGCATCACTTGCTGGAGCTGGATTGCTTGTCGCACCTGGTGTAGCTGCTGGGTCGCTAGCTGGAGCCGGAGTGCTAGCAAAGCTACTAACTTGGCTATCTACTGCACTTTGCTCCTCGGAAGCTGTTTGCTGGTCGCCTAGCGGGCTGCTAGTCGATGGAGCCATTGGGTCGCTAGCTGGAGCCGGGCTGTCAGCTGGAGCATCACCGGTTGGGTTAGTTGGAGTTGTTGGTTCTTCTGGCATTTTATTCTCACTTTCTTGTTGATTACTTTGTTCGGCTGCTGGAGCTTTGTTGGCGGTGTTGGTGCTGTCACCTGCTGGAGGTAAGACCTCACGAACGGTCCGGGCAAAATCTTCAAGCGTGGCCTGAGACTTCACTAAATACTTTACCACGCCTAATTTCTCACCGCGAGCCCTATCTTCTGCCTGCCCTAATGCAGTCATCATAATAACCTTCATATCCGTGCCTTCTGGCGCTGAGCGCAAGGTTTCGAGCATCTCAAAACCAGATAGTTTAGGCATCATTACGTCACATATCAGAAGGTCTGGCTTCTGTTGCATGGCAACAGTTAGGCCTTCTTCGCCGTTACCGGCTGTGAGCGTCTGATAACCCTCGGCCTGGAGCCGCATCTCGAAAATTTCGCGTAGGTTATTGTCGTCTTCTACTAGTAGTATTTTGGGCATCTTAATCCTGTTATGTTTATCCTGCTTGCAATTGTAGCAACCATAACCCCTAAAATCTATACCTTAGAAACAGGGCTACTTAAACTGCTTGGGTTTTTTTGCATCTCAAGTGCCTGTTCGGTGGTTAATCTGGGTAGATTAATATAAAAGGTACTTCCCTTGCCCAGTTGGCTTTCTAGCCATATATGGCCTCTGTATAGCTCAATAATCTTTTTGCTAATAAATAGTCCAAGGCCGGTCCCGCCAATGGTTCTGGTTGAGGAATTGTCGACCCGGTAAAATTTCTGGAATAAATGAGGAATATCTTCGGGCGGAACGCCCATGCCTGTGTCGGATACTTGGATTTGGACTACGGAAGCATCGCCAGTCAGCTTAACAGTTATAGAGCCCTCCATTGTGTATTTAATGGCATTATCAACAATATTCTGCAACACCTCGCTCAAGCGGTTGGGATCGGCGTAGGAGTAATATAGAGGACGTATTACTTTGGCCCCGGCTACATCTTGGGGTGCCGAAACAGCATAATTGAGCACCAAGCTCTTATCTTTAACCCGGAAGCGTTCGTTATCTATAACTTGAGCCAAAATCTCGCCTAGCTCAATAACAACCGGATAGCTGGCTATACGGCCGTCTTCAGCTCGGGAACTGGTGAGCAGGTCTTGAAATAGCTCACCAAGATGTTTGGTAGCAGCGCTAGCTTTCTCGATATTTTTTCGGGCATTACCGTCAACTTGGCTGATTTTAGGGTTGAGGGCCAGGCTTAAATAGCCTTCGATGGCGGCTAGCGGGGTGCGCATTTCGTGCGAGGCAGTACTTATAAAATCATTGCGGCGCTCCTCTTCCTGCTTCTCTTTAGTAACATCGCGGAAGACGCCGACGACATCTCCGGTTGGCAGACCCGTCTCATTATGTACAGGTGAAACAACCAGTGAGATTGTTAAGTTATTGCCGCTTTTGGTAGTTAATATGGCATCTGGGTCCCGGACAGCCTGACTGCTTTTAAGAGCCTGATAAAAGGGGTGCTGTTCGCTGGCTATAGGGTGCCCTTTAGTGTCTACGAGTGCCAGCACTTGCTCGAAACTAGCGCCCAGCGCCTCTTTTGCTGGCCAGCCTGTCATTGAACTGGCACCTGGGTTAAATAGACTAACTCGGCCGTCCTGCCCGACCATAATCACCCCATCTTCAATGGCATTTAAAATAAAGTCCGAACTCAGGCGGCTAGTTTTTTCGATATGGTTAGCATTGCTGGCTGCTAATTTTTGATTTTTAGATTTAAACCACACTAAATTTTCCCACCAGTTTTAAAGACATATCGTTAATGCTTTTATTATCTGTTATTGCTCACCCTTTTTCAATTACTAAACTTTAGGCACGGTTACAAAGTAGTTCAAAGTAGCGCGTGGTACCAAAGGGAATTTTTTGTTTGACAGTATCTTTGGCGCTTAAAGACGTGGCAAAGGTGATCGTAAATTCTCCAAATTGACCGTTGATAGTATCCATGGCTTCGGTCAGCCAGGCTTCTTTATTAACTTCTTCTAGCAGACTAACCTGGTTGATGTTAGAAGGCTCGAGCCCATAGCAAGTTATACCAATTTCGCGCTCGTAAGCTTCAAGCGGCCGGTTATTAAAGAGCAAAAGCGCCCGGCGCAGGACTTCCGTATTTGTATAAAAACTACTTTTGAACATTTTGCGGTCATACCAATAATCGCCGTTGGCATAGCGCACATAAACAAAGACTCCACGGGCGCAAATTCCTTTATAGCGTAGTTTCATGGCTGTAGTCTCGCAGAGATAAGCTAGGCGCGATATAACTAGCTCGCGGCTGGGGCGCATCTCGTCTAAAACAAACTGGCGCCCCACAGTCTTTAGCCCAAACTCTATGTCGTCTACTTCCCAGCCCCGCAGGCGTTTATACCAGTCGTCTCCGCAAATGCTTTTAAATACCCGGCGCCGCAAGATGTCGCTGGGGGCGTCTAAAAACTGCAGAGGCGTATAAATGCCAGCTGCGTTCAAGCGAGCCTGGTTGCGTTCGGCGATGCCAGTCAGATCTGTTAACTTCAGTTCACTAAATGTGGCCTGCAGGTTGCGAGCCGTAATTATATCCAGGCCGTCGGGCTTATGCAGCCCGGCTGCGGTTTTTGCTAGGAACCTGTTAGGGGCTATGCCAATATTACATCTCATCCAGCTGCCAACTTCCTCTTTAAGCCGGGCTTTGATTTCATAACCAATATCAGCCAGAGGTCGTTTATTAACAAGCCCAGTTCCGCTAAAATCTATAATTCCCTCGTCTATGCTTTTCATAGTGACGTTAGGCGAATAGCTTTTCATAATATCTACTAGGATCTGGTAGACGTGGTGGTACTTGGGAGGGTCGCTCTCTACTAAAACAATATCTGGAGCTAGTAGCCTGGCATCATGGAAATTCATGCCTACTTTAACTCCCTGTGCCTTGGCCTCGTAACTAGCAGCTACCACACAGGTATATTCGGTGTTACGGTTGGTTATGCCTACTGGTCGCCCGCGCAAAAGCGGCCTGGCTTGTTGCTCAACAGTCGCAAAGCAACTATTGAGGTCAATGTGCATCACTTGCGGCTCAGCTGGGTTAGGCGGTAACTGTATGCGCGAAGCGTGGGGCATCTTGGGACTCGCTTATATCGGCAATTGAAACTAGTGTCCAGCTTAGTTGCTGGGCGTCGAATTCTAGGCGGTAGTCGGCGTTGCCGTCAGTCATATCGAAAACGTGCAGCATGCGCTGGCCCTTACGGGTTGGGTGCACCATGCCAGTTTCGGTAAAGTTTACGCGCCGGCCGGCCCATTCCATGCTTTTAGGGAAGCAGCGCAAGCGGCGCCCTTTGTTATGAAAATAGTAGGCTACGATATTTACATCTTTGTTAACTACGTTTACTTGGTCCATGAGATTTCTCCTGATTGTTAGGGTTATAAAAAGAGAACCGTTAATCTTTTAGAACAGATACGGTGGACGGGTTAGAACGCTTTAACTGCTGGGAAAAACCTTTAACCGTCCAGGAGGGTTTATGACCAGAAGTTGTTGACTAGTGTGAAGGGTTAGCAGTGACGCGTGTGTACTACCCAGAGTTGTTAGTAGTCTATGCGGAGGAAGTTGTCTTAAAAACACCAGCCCACATATGGCTAAGTTCTATTTTAGGGCAAGCGTTTTGCTATGCGCAATATTGATTTATTTAGTACTTTCTTTTGCAGTGTTAGATAGAGGTATTATGCCTTCCAGGTCATGCTTATCTAATTCCAAATGTTCAAGCAACTTCATGGTGAGGGCTCTATACGACCAGCCAAAACCTTTAACGTTAAATCGTTGTCCACCACCAATCTCGGAGTTGTAGTGTTCCCTAGCCCCGTTTTGCTCCAATAATTTAAACGACTGCATAGTTATTCTTTCTGCCCACGCAAAGCATTTAGCTCTTAGTTCGGGCGACAGATCTTCTCGCTCCGATTGCATTAGTAGGCCGCGATCCGTTAGGTAAGCGTTAGTGTTAATCCAAGTGGGCCCGCGCCATAGTCTTTGAGGCTCTTCGTTGTGCGGGTCATAGTTCGGGCTGGTTGTCCCAACGCTGGGCAGAGGAAAAGGCGCGTCAAAGGATTTGTCCATTAAGTCTATTACTGCCTCTAGCTTATCTGCTGGTAAATTTGGCAATAGCAAAGTAAAGAGGTTATTGATCGACACTTCCTTTAAAAAAGTATTATCGGAGTTAATGTTATAGAAGACTCCATCTTCTTCGTTAAACATTTTGTTTATAATCTGTTGTTCTATAGTTTGGGCCAAGTGTTTATAATAAATAGCGTCATCTGGACGCTTTGCATATTCAGCTAATCTTGTCATGGCCAAAAGATTGTCTACGTGAATGCAGTTAACCATTACGTCTTTGACCCAGAATATTTCTTTTTGTTTCTCTATATCGCCATTAGTTTTGCCAATTTTTCGGCTGTGGTGCAAACTGCCAGCATAGTCGGCTAGTGCATTAATAGTGTTTACTGCTCTGCCCGTCTCAACACCTTTTCGTTTCAGCCTTAAGGGTTTTATGAGAGAGTCAAAGGTTGGGTCGGAATCTCTGCCAGTTTCATGTGGATGAATTACTGCAATTAAACTATCTCTCTCGTCGGTTCTATATTTGTCCCAGAAGTCCAAAGATTTTTTTAATGGATGATAAATTTGTTCCAAGAAAACTTCTGGATTATCACGAGCAAGCTCTGGGTCCTTTTCATCTAGTTCTGCTATAAACTCATATAGTTCTAAAATAGGGACTGCCGTCACAGATGGTTGGTCATAGTTACTGCCCGTAGCATCTTTTCCAAAAGCTAAGGTTCGTTCAGGGTCTCGGCTGCGTCCGGCAGGTGCAAAATGTACATTTGGGATCATGCCATTTGGTTTTTGACCTTCAAATATAGAAAACGCTTCACTAACTGCGCGCCTAACGGCATCTTTAGTGAATGTTTTAAGACCGTTAGTCCTGGCTAGGCGTTTTGATTCTGGTAGTTCTGCAAATTCATCCTTGCCAGCTATAATCTGCGATCTTTCTTTTCGAAATTGTTTAGCTGCAGCTGTGTAAATTTCTATAAAAAAACCAGAATCCCATTTATACCGGTGGGGGTAGTGTTCGGCAGGAGGTGTGTGATCTATCCATGAGAGCTTAAAGCCCTCCATAACACGTTTACGGTTATGCTCGAGGCCACGGTAGGCAACTTCTTTAGGATGCATAAGCTCTATGATAACAAAAAGAGCCGCAAGGGCTCCTATGCCGTGGTGACCCCTGCGGGATTCGAACCCGCGATCTTCTGGATGAGAACCAGATATCCTGGACCACTAGACGAAGGGGCCTTGTTAGATCGGAATCATTTTAACAGACTTACAGAGGGAAAGGTAGTAGTTTAGCTTGCTCGGTAAGAGTCGGCTTTGCCGACTAAGCGTTGAAGGAAAACCGTAGTTGTCCTTCAAATTGAGACAGGGGTAGAAAGTCTACTTGCTGTAGGTTACCTGGCTAGTATCGCTAGTTAGCGTTAACCATGTCTGGCCAGCATTAAGTTTAAGCTCATGGCCAGCTGCATCGGTAAATTGAAGCTGGCCATCGGTGCCGTCTTTTGTCCAAGTTCCTTGGGTTACGCCACCATCTTGGAAAACATAGGCAATCCCGCTGCCACTTGTGGAATAATCGGAGTAGTAGGCGCCGGAAGCGTCCAGAGCCCCCTGGCTCAATGGGACTACTAGGGCGACAACAACCTTTGGTTTGATTTGTACGCCAACCGTGTCGCTGGAGTTGGTAAGTTCCATGTGCGGTGCCCCAGCCTCACTACGGGCATAACTATTAGTTTTGGCGTCATAGTCATAATGCACGTAATAGGACGGCCCCGAAACCGCCATGTCTATAGTCTTAGCAGTAGGAACAGTTAATTTAGCGTCTTTCTTGCGGGGCCAGCTAGTAAACTTGCTAGAAGTATAACCTTTGCTCTGGTTGAGCTGATCTAGCTCGGCAAAGCTGGTATAGACGTTGTGTGGGGCATCACGGCTCGATATGCGCGTAAAGTAAGCACCGTTAAAGAACTGGTCAAGATTACGAAAACTACCGTTCTGGACCTCGCTGAGGGCGTCAGGGCTACCACCTACATGTACTATGCTGGCCTGAAAAGGCGCAGCGTAATCAATATAGTAAGGGCGCAGGCTTCGAACCGGCCCCAGGTACTGAGGTGCTGTGTCTTGGAAGAGGGTTAAGAAACGAGTAATACCGGCTTCAGCAACGGCCTCGTAAACTACGCCGGCATCTTGCAGGCCCGACTGTGGACGGGCATCTAAACTGTTTTCTATCATTACGCCGGTAACTGGGCGGGAAGCTGCCTGTTTGGTTACTTGCACGCCTGTGAGCGGCGAGGCTACCGTTTGGGATTTAGGGGTATGTTTAGTTATTTGTGTGGCTGGTGCTATTTTGGGCTTTGAGGAAGAGTATGCAAGTAAACCGCCGGCACAAATAATCAGTAGCGCCAAGGCTATAATCCCAAAGCGTAAGTTCCGGTTTAAAGACTTCCACCAAGTTTTTACTTTATTAAAACGGTGTGACAAAAAATTACCCCCTGTCTTATCTGTTTTTGAAACAGCCTCTTTGGCTGGTTGGTCATCTAGCACTATCGGTTTTTCCAGCTCATCATCCGAATCTACATCAACAGCCTGAACTTCAGGCTTGGTTTTAGCTACTGCGGCTGGCTTTGGCCGCTTAAAATCGTCCATTTGATAAATATTGTAACAGCTCTTATGTTTATTTTGCTACTTAGTAGGAACGAGATGTTTCTAGTGCTTTTTGCAAGCGCTCAAGGACGGTTACTTTGCCTAAGACTGCTAGAGTCCCGAAAATCTGGGGCGAGTTAGTCGAGCCAGTAACTGCAATACGGGCGACTGCGAACAAAATACCAGGTTTAGTCGCCAGTTTCTCTAAAAGTGAATTTAAGCGGCCAGCGATATCCGCCTCACTAAAATCGCTTTGTTCTAGCTCGCTAGCTAGTGCCTCAATGAGCGAGCTTATAGTGTCCGCATCAATTTTCTTTAGTTGCTTGTCGACCGGGCTCTTATAAAGTTCAGCTACATCCTTCTGGAGCGGCTCCGTAAAGAAAAAGCGGGTAAGTTCTGGTAGCTCGGCAAAATATTTTAACCTTTCCTGTACTAGCGCCAAGATAGCTGATTTATGTTTTTCGTTAGCGTCTTTAGCTTCTTTGGGCCAGAACCCGGCAGCCGCCTCTTCTAATTGTTTTTTTGAGAGATTGCGTATAAAGTGGCCGTTGACCCAGATTAGCCGTTGTTCGTCAAAACGGGCACCACTTTTCTGTACCTTATCCAGGCTAAATTTCTTAATCAGTTCTTCTTTTGTGAATACTTCCTGTTCGGTGCCATCATTCCAGCCTAGGGTTGCCATGAAACTGACCAGGGCCTCTGGCAAATATCCTTCCCTAGCATAATCCAGCACATCTTTGGCACCATCCCGTTTGGAAAGTTTTTTCTTGCCATCTGGCGCCATTACGTAAGGCAAGGTGGCCAAGATTGGGGGTTTTATTTTAAGAGCCTCGTAAAGGTTAAGGTATTTTGGTATTGATGCTATAAATTCCTGGGAGCGCATAACATGAGTGCACTCCATTAAATAATCGTCAATAATGTGGGCAAAATTATAGGTTGGGTAACCGTCTGACTTGATGATTATAAAATCGTCAACTGCTTCCTCCCCTGCAGACATCTTACCCATGACGGCGTCATCCCACTTATAGGCTTTAGGTTCAGATTTAAACCTAAGTGGTTGAGTGCCGTCCCATTGTGGTGGTTTTTCTGGCCGAAAGTTGCGGAACAAAAAAGGTTGTTTTTTTAACTTGGCTGCTTCTCGGAAGGCCTCTACCTCTTCCCTGCTATAAGGATCGGCGTAGGCACGGCCGGTTTCGATCAGTTTTTGGCCCCATTCTTGGTAGGTCTTTAGGCGTTCACTTTGTTTGTATGGCCCATAAGGACCACCAACGCCTATGCCCTCATCCCAGTCCAGGCCAAGCCATTTAAGAGACTCTTCTATGTGCTTTTGTGAGCCTTTAACTTCGCGGGTTTTATCGGTATCTTCCAGACGCAGAATAAACTGGCCGCTGGTTTGGCGGGCCACTAACCAAGCAAAAAGGGCTGTCCTAATACCGCCGACATGTAAGTATCCAGTTGGGCTTGGAGCAAAACGCGTGCGAGCTTTCATTAGAGCTTATTGTAGGCTAAATAACCCTTTAAAGCTACATGCTTTGGACGATTTGAAGAATTTGGTCAGAGGAAAGTTTGGCTTGGTTGTCTATGGTGTAGCGGATACCATTGTTGACCCAAGTTGCATCGTTACTATGGCCATAAATATAAACGGTTGTGCCCTGTACTTGCGAGGTTTGCACGGCATCGCTTGCACTAATTGTATTAGCGGCCAGTGAGCTAGAGTCCCAGACAGATTTTTGCTGGGTAAGTGAATACGATGCACCGCTCTCTTGCTTGGCTTCGTATTTGAGCTGTACCGCGTTAGAAACAGACTGTGCTTTAACAAAACTAAAACCACTAGGAGTATAAGCCGGCATACTGGCTGCTATATGGGCGCGTTTGCCAGCTATTCGAATCGCTACCTGCGGCATGTCCTGCCAAACTATCAAAGCCGCTACAACAAGAAAAATTAAGGCAATCATAGTAACTACCAAAATGCGTTTTGCTCGACTAAGTTTGTAAAGAGGATTCCTGGCTTGTTTTAGTCGTTGCTTGTGGGCGTCGGCCTGTACTAGCGCCTGGTCAAGCATGCGTTCTAACCTTTGGTGTGAAGCGCTGGCCACCATGCTTGGCATAACTGTAGTTGCGGCGCGGGCAGAGTCAGTTGATGCCTGGTCCATTGGCCGGGCCTTGGCGGTGACGATTTGCTTGTGGATGGCTTTTGCCGGCCTAAGCGCTCCAAACCGCTTTACGCGCGCATCTTTGGCGATTGCGCTAGCGCGCGATAGTTTTTCTTTATCGATATTATTAACCTCTACATCATTAATATGCAGTTTCGGACCGTCTTTTGGTCTTATGACTGCGCTTCTAACCAATGCTTTTGAGCGCTGGGCTCTGGCATGGATAGTTTGGGCGGGCTTATCTTGTCGGTTGGCTCTAGAGAATTCGCTGCGCGCAGATAATCTCTCTACGCTAGCTTTAGCAACTTTAGGAACGGCAGAGCCAGACTTCTTTATAAAACCGTCAATAACGCGCGATTGTGTCTTAACTTGGTGGGCAACTTTCCGGGCGGCGCCAATAACATTACCGGTAGCGGCATCGTAAGTCGTGCCGTTGATTTGAATAACGCCTGATACTTTACTCACTAATTTTTGCCCCAAATCTTATGAAAGATATAGTAGCTCAAAGGCTCTCGCCGCACAAGCGGCTTGAGACGCATTAATGGGTGTGCGACAATTAAATTTAGGCACTTTAATCTTTTAAGGTAGCCGAGGGCACTTAAAGTTAAGAAAGAATATGGATTTCCTAGACCCCCGAAAACGCCGCGCCCATAAAATTCGCCTGATGGTTGGCTATGTTCTTGTGGCTATTGCTATAGCCATGTCGACAATTGTCTTAGTTTACGGAGCCAATGGCTACGGGGTTAATACGAAGACTGGTGCAATCGTCCAAAACGGTCTTTTATTTATAAACTCGCAACCAGGTGGAGCTGAAATTTACTTAAACGGCGTGGATCAATATAAAGGTACGTCGGCCCGAATGGTAATACCGACGGGTGACTACACTCTGACGCTTAAGAAAAGTGGCTATAGAACCTGGCAGCGAAGTTTTACGCTCGAAGCGAGCACAATAGATCGCTACATCTATCCTTTTTTGTTTCCGGTTACGCCCAAGCTGGCTACACTAGCCAACTATGCCACCCAGCCGACGCTTATAACCGAAAGCCCAGACCAACATTGGCTCTTAGTTCAAGATCCTAGTTCTAATGGACTCAGCTTTAGCCGTTATGACACGGGCGCTTTAACAAAAGCTCCAACTACAGTCAGCCTGCCCACAAACCTGGAAACACTCAGTAGCTCGCCTACCCCCTATTCGGTAGTAGAATGGTCGACCGATAATAATAATGTCTTGCTCAAACATTCCGTAGATGGCGTAGATGAATATATCGTGTTTGATCACAATAAGCCTTCTGATTCTTTTAATGTTAATAAAACCTTCCACGCCAATCCAACAAAGGTTTTCTTGCACAATAAAAAAGTTAGCCAGCTATATTTTTATGATCAAGCGTCAAAGACCCTGTCTATTGCAGACGTAAACAAAGCCAGCATTGCCGAGCCAATGCTTAACGATGTGCTGGCTGCGAAGCCTTATGGTAACGACATTGTTAGCTATGTAACGGATAAGAATCAGGCTGCTGGCCAAGTGCAGGCCAAGATTTGGAGCAACGGCCAGAGCTTCCCGCTCTATACATTCTCTGCTGGAACTTATTATTTGATTGACGAGGCACAATTTCAGGGGCACTGGTATTATCTAGCCGGTAGTGATACCAATAAGCGGGTTGATATTTTTAAGGACCCGTTGAGCGACATTCAGAATAGCTCTATTGGCAAAGCGCTACCGACTATTGCCTTGAACGTAGACGGAGCTAATCAGGAAAGTTTTTCAAACAACAGCCGTTTCATTGCCATAGAAAATGGCCAGAGCTTTGGCGTATACGATATGGAGACAAAAGAGAGCTATCAATACCGGCTCAAAGCTCCATTGTTGGCTCCGCTAGCATGGATGGACGGCCATCGCTTAATGGGCCAGTCCGATGGCAAGTTTTTTGTTACAGATTATGATTCGACTAACCAGCAGATATTGCTAGCAACGTCTATGACCAATGGTGGCTTTTTTAGCAAAGACTATAACCATTTGCTAACAGTGCAGCTCAAGACTGATGGCACCTACGACTTAGTTAATGTTGATATGCGGGCTGGTGTTGATTTACCTAAAAAATAATTAATTCCAAAACCACTTAACAAATCGCGACCATAAACTTGGTGAATTACCGGGGATTATCTGGGCTTCCTGAGCGAGTTTATTGTTGCTAGTCTGGGCAGTGTTAGCTACGGGATTTGGGTCAATTTGTTCACCGGTAACCACTAAGCGGTTATTGCTGGTACCCGGCGGGTCGCAGGTAATTAGACTGGCTGTAGCTGGCTTATCAGCATTACCTAAAACAGAAATATCCGTCGGGCTTACGATTTGTTTCTTATAAACTTCGTAGGTGTAACGTTTTCCATCTTTATCAAGATAGAAGGTGTCGCCGTTATCTAAGCGCGAAAGCAGCACAAACGCGAACTTATATTTGCCGGGATTAAAAATGTTATTACTGGAGTGGCCCACGATAACTACATTGCCATTCTGACCAGGCACGGCTGTGTCTGCGTAATGGACAACCCCGCCCTCTAGGGCATTTTCTACAGCAGTGTCATCGATGGTATTTACCGTGTAGACAACCGGGATCTGAACATTGATTTTTGGGATGATGACTTCTGGGTCGGGACCAATAGTCTGGATACTGGAGATTATTGGGGTACCAGATACATTACGGCTGGGTTGTATGAAAGGTGCAATAAAGCGCTCGTTAAAGAAGCTAAACAAAAATATGACAAGCACCATACAGCCAACGCCTAAACCGAAAATTAACGATCTTAGCGGGCTATGAGCTTTATATCTCTCGGCGCTTTTAGGTGGGTTCCGGAAAGTTGAAATAGTCCGAGCGACACTTCCTCTTGCTCTCGGCCTTGCTACGTGGTGGTGGGGTTCTGTCCCCCTGCCATCTATTGCAGCAGTCTGGTGGTGGCTGGCTTCCTGATGAGCTTTATAGAATTCTTGCCATACAGCGTGCTTCTCGCGGTCTGGTAGTGC